>Ga0209206_10000160_pt1 | contig 13145 bp, 12 predicted proteins | sample ZodSprsou2mmetaG_FD_185478 | JGI IMG/M metagenome (GOLD analysis project Ga0209206, IMG submission 185478) | Hot spring sediment microbial communities from Zodletone spring, Oklahoma to study Microbial Dark Matter (Phase II) - Zodletone Spring... ...
TTATCTTGAATCTATTAAAAATGTGGCATGATTTAGAGGTCAAAAGGTGGAAATAAATCAGAGCATTGTGTTGTCTTGATTTTTCAGGCCATTATAGTTTTAGCGTATGTAAATGTAGTTTACCCTATGAGTAAAGGAAAGCATTCGTTAATAGGTTTCACTAAAGTCCTTGTAGGTGTTTATGCTGTGACTGCATATATTACAGCTTACCGTAACATTGAATATGACCATTATTTGATAGGAATAATTTTTATTTATATTATGATTTCATTTTTAATGTTTATACTTTTTTATCGTCAGAAAGGCAATTTTAATCATCTTTACAGTGACTCATTGTAGGGTGTCAACCGGAACTTTAGGGTCAGGACACAAACTAAAAATAAAAGGATGAAAGAAGATTATGTCAGCAAATTATAAAGTCATAAATACTTCAATCATCCAAAACAAAGCAGCAGTAGACTATTTCCCAAGCAGAGGAGCTAAAAACCTCAAAGCAGACGCGTGGGTACCGCTTGATGCAAGCTATAAACAGTATGAGTACAGTGACGGGGTAGATATGCAAAGTATCGAAAATTTAGGGGTCAGGTGATAGTAATAGTATACTAAACTGCTAAATGATAGAGTTATAAAATAGAATGAATCTGCAGGGGAAGAAGAGATGCCAAGAAAACCACGTATTGAGATACCTGGGTACTATCATATTATCAACAGAGGGGTAGAACAAAGAGTGGTTTTCAAAGAACCGGAGGATTATGAAGGGATAAACGGTTTATTGGAAATAGAGAGGGCTTGGTAGATGAAGTTGCCGTATACACTCCCACGAAATCGTGGGAGCGAAAAAATATACGAACCTACACATCCGTACTTTATCACCTGTACGGCACTTCACTGGATACCGATATTTACCACGCATGAGAGTGTAAATATTTTTATCGTTTCGCTCAGGTATCTTTACTCTTTCCCGATACGACGAGAGAAATGAAATTTTATTTTTCTCATCCACTAAAGCATTTTATTAATGAATATCATTTATAATAAAAAATATTTTTAAACAAAAGGAAGATTTTTTTGAATTCTAGTTATCCTGGAGACAGGTGTACCCACACTACTTCACTCACGAGTCATCTATCATGACACTTTTATTTTTATATCTTTTTATTGCTCTGGCCGTATCTTTTGTCTGCTCTATTTTAGAAGCAGTTTTGCTCTCAAGTACAAACTCCTATATAGAAACGCTTTCAAAAGAGAAAGAAAAGACGTTTAAGATCCTTAAAAGTCTTAAATCAGACATCGACAAACCTATCGCATCGATTTTGATCCTCAACACTTTTGCTCACACTATGGGAGCGGCAGGTGTCGGTGCACAGGCACAACTTTTATTCGGTGTTGAGTGGCAAGCGCTTATCGCTGTTGTTTTAACGCTTTTGATCCTTTATATTTCTGAGATCATTCCAAAGACCATTGGAGCGATCTACTGGAAAAATCTCTTGATACCATCAGCATATCTTATAGCGTTTATGATAAAAGTAAGCTACCCGCTTGTATGGTTTTCTTCGTTTATCACCCGGTATATCTCACAGGGGAAAAAACAACAAGCAAACTTTTCGCGTGAAGAGATTATCGAAATCGTTTCTATGGGAGAAAAAGAGGGAGCGATCTTGAGTAAAGAGAGCCATCTGTTTAAAAACCTTTTAAAACTCAGTAACATCAAGGCAAAAGATGTAATGACCCCCAGAAGCGTTGTATTTGCTCTTCCTTCAACCATGACAGTTGAAGAAGCCGTTGAAGAAGACAGGCTTTATATCCATTCACGTATTCCGGTCTACGAAGAGACTATCGATCATATCACCGGGATAGTGATCAACCAAACTATATTGGAAGAGAGCCTTGAAGACAACGATAAAAAACTTCTATCAGAGATATCCAATGAACCTCATTTGGTTTCTGAAAATACTCCTGTAGCGGTCCTGATAGATCTTTTCATTAAAAAACGTACCCATCTGTTTATCGTTCATGATTCATATGGTCAAACCAGTGGCGTCATTACCCTTGAAGATGTGATCGAAACCCTTTTGGGGGTTGAAATAGTGGACGAAAGGGATGAAGTGGACGATATGCAGATCCTAGCCAAAGATAAAAGTAAATTTTTTCAAGACCGCATTCGCTTGGATAAAAAACGAAGGGAAGTTTTAAAAACCCAATAGACCAAAACAATAGGAAGGCCAATGCAGTTAAATACCCATCTAAATATCGACAGATCGCTGTGCGGCAAGGTCACCAAGTTAGAAGAGGGTTACGCAGAAGTACTGCTGCATACAACACATCAAATGGGTGCAGATACTCAGGGGTTGGTGCATGGCGGTTTTATCTTCGGTGCAGCAGACTATGCGGCGATGAGTGCAGTGAATGACCCTTATGTGGTACTTGGGGCTTCAACTTCCAAATTTATCGCGCCGGTGAAAGTCGGAGATGCCGTGCTGTGTAAGGCATGTGTGGCGAGTGAAAAAGGGAAGAAAAAAGAGGTGAGCGTGACAGCCTTCGTCGCTGACACACTGGTCTTTGAAGGAAGTTTTACGACATTTGTGCTTGAGAAGCATGTGCTTGATTAGGCTTGAGTAGATCGAATCTCTTGAGACTCCTGCATCCTGTGCTTGCCCACAAAGGTATGATTTGTGGGCATTTAGGATCTCAATGTGAACACCGCATATATGGGATTCCGGATCAAGTCCGAAATGACGAAAAGACTCGAAATCAGTGTGAACCTATACTCAAAAGATTTTGGACTAAATAGTTCTTTTCACTTGGCCTATCCAGAAGGGGATGTTTCTTTGTTCGGCTTTGAGTGTTGTGCTTGCTCCGTGGCCAGGGTAGATCGTGAAGTCACCTTTGACCTTCAATGCTTTCTCCAGACTTTCGATCATCTCTTTGCCGCTGGAGTAGGGGAAGTCCCACCGTCCGATGGACTGCTCGAAAAGAAAGTCCCCGCTGAACCATACGTCGCCTATCTCGATCACAGAACAGCCCGGGGTATGGCCGGGGAAGTGGCGGAACCTTATCTTGACCCCTTCGAGTTCGATCTCTTCATCCCCGTTGATGAGTACATCCGGACGGCTTGGAGGTGTTCCCTGGGAGAAGGGATCATTTGCAAGCATAAACGCATCACCTTTTGGGCAGTAGATCGGAAGGTTGAGTCTCTTTTGCACCTCGGCATTGCTCCAGACATGGTCGAAATGGCCGTGCGTGTTGAGGATCGCCACTGGATGGGTGATATTGTTGAGTACCCAGTTCGTGGCACCGACACCCGGATCGATGATGAAATCTTTTCCCTCCACTGTGGCGATATAGCAGTTGGTCTGGTAGGGGCCCATGGGTTGCATTTTGATTTGCATGTTATAATTCTCCTCATGAATACGCAAAATAATCACTTTTATCACTTATTGGAAACTGCGATACGCAGCGATGATATCGAGCTCAAAGAGCAGCTTGTTGCGCAATGTTTGGAGTATTGTAACCAAAATTCGGTTAGCCTACCGCAGGATTTTGCACCGGCAGTGTTTGAAGCGCCTTCGTATGCTTCCAGGTGTACGATTGTCAACCCGCGGGATCTTCCTGCCCGCAAGGAGTTTGATACGCCTGAAGGGCTTGCGACGCTGGTACACGCCATCGCGCATATCGAGTACTCGGCGATCGATCTGGCGCTGGATGCGGTCTACCGTTTCCCCCGGATGCCGCTCTCTTACAAAACAGACTGGCTGGTGGTGGCCGAAGATGAGATACGCCACTATAAGATGCTGCTTGAACTGCTGGGTGATCTGGGTTATGAGTATGGTGACTTCCCGGTACATTGCGGGCTTTTTGATGCGGCGGCGCATACGGCGCATGCTTTGCTTGACCGTATGGCGGTTGTGCCGCGCTATTATGAGGCAAGCGGACTGGATGTCAATCCCCAGATCATCAAAAAGCTTGAGAACAGACGCAAAAACCCGCTTGTTGCAAAACTGATCGATGCCTTGAATGTCATCTATGAGGAAGAGATAGAGCACGTCCATAAGGGGGATAAGTGGTTCAAGTATCTTTGTGCAGAGCAGGGACTGGACGAATCGGTCTATTTTGAGATACTGGAGCGTTACAAACTCATGGGCAAGCACCGTCCGCATATCAATGTAGATGCCAGAAAGGAGGCAGGGTTTACCTGCAGTGAGATCAAAAAACTGGGTGCAAAAACGTGCGAATAGACCAGGCCTATGAACAGCTCCTCTTTTCGCCGAGATGGTACCATCTGCCATTCATCGTACTGATGCTGCCTCTCTCGCTTCTCTACGGCGCTTTCATGTGGATCAGAAGAGTGCTCGCATCCCCGAAGGATTTCGGTATCCCCATTATAAGTGTGGGGAACCTGATCGTCGGGGGAAGCGGCAAAACTCCCTTTACTATCGCTTTGGCGTCAGGTATGGAGGATGTCACGATCATCTCCAGAGGGTATGGCAGAAAAAGCAAAGGGCTGGTCGAGGTAAGCCGCAAAGGCAAGATAGTGGCTACGGTGGAGCAGAGCGGTGACGAGCCGATGCTTATGGCAATGTCGCTTCCCTATGCCTCGGTGATCGTGAGCGAAGACCGGATCGGGGCGATCACTCTGGCCAAGAAGCAGGGGGCAAAACTCATCATACTCGATGATGGGTTCAACCGTGTCGGGATCAAAAAGTTCGAGGTTCTTCTCGAGCCCGAGACGATCAAAAACTCTCTTCCTTTCCCTGCCGGGCCTTTTCGGGAGTTTCGGTTCACTCAAAAGTATGCGGATATCGTCGCCAGGGAGGGAAGGGACTTCACCAGAGTGGTGGAGATAGACCAGCCCCGATCAAAAATGCTGCTGGTGACCGCGATCGCAAATCCACAAAGGCTTGAGCGCTATCTTCCCAAAGCGGTCGAAGGAAAGGTCTATCTTCGCGACCATGCCTATTTTGATGAAGGAGAGATCAAAAAGGTGATGGAGGAGTACGGTGCGGATTCTGTCCTGTGCACCTCCAAAGACAGGGTAAAAATGCACGATTTTGACCTGCCGATCTCCGAGTTGAAGCTCAAACTAAACATAGAAGATGATATAATAGAGAAAATTCAATCGTATATTCAATCAAGTCTATAAAGCCGGTTTTGACAGGGAGAAGCGGGGGTATTCGGTAAAGAATATCCATGTGCGGGAAGATACTGAGAAAACGTTTTTTTGAGGACTTGTCCCAAAGGATTCTATGTAATGAGAGACAATCTGGAAATAGTAAAAACACTGCATGAAGCATTACCCTATATCAAGCGTTTTGCCAATGAAAAGATCGTGATCAAGTATGGTGGTGCCGCACAGACAAGCCCTGAGCTCAAAGAGCAGTTTGCGCGCGATATCGTGCTGCTGCATCTGGTGGGGATGAAGCCGGTCATCGTACACGGTGGCGGACCGAGTATTAATAGACTGTTGGCTGATTTGAATATTGGTACGACATTTGTTGATGGGCAGCGTGTTACGACAAGAGAAGTGATGCGTATTGTGGAGATGGTGCTTAGTGGTGAAGTCAATAAAGAAATCGTTTCACTGCTTGACAACCATGGAACCAAAGCGATCGGTATCTCTGGCAAAGACGGCGGATTCCTGAAAGGGATTCCCAAAGATTTTGAGAACTTCGGCTATACGGGGAAGATCGAACATATCAATCCCGAGATTGTGAACAATATCATCGAGGACGGGGCGGTACCTGTCATCGCCCCTATCGCGGGGAGCGATACGGTCGGGCACCCGGGGTTCAATATCAATGCGGATCTGGCAGCCAGCAGGATCGCTGTCGCCCTCAAGGCAAGGAAAGTACTCTTCCTGACGGATACCCCGGGAGTGTTGGACAAGAATATGGAGCTTATCACCAATCTTGACATCGACAAGACAGAAGCGCTCAAGCGTGACGGGACGATACAGGGCGGTATGGTGCCGAAAGTAGATGCCTGCATCGAGGCGCTGCGTGGCGGGGTGAGAAAAGCCCATATCATTGACGGCCGTGTCCAGCACTCTCTGCTGCTGGAGATACTGACAAGTTCAGGTATCGGTACCTGTATTGAATTATAATATACTAAAAAGAGTATAAAAAGGTAAGTAATGCTTTCCAGAAAGGAAGGAGAAAAGTTGTCCAGGTTGATCCTATCGGTATTGGCAATAAGCTTCTCCCTGGAAGCAACAGAACCTATCTCACCGTTACCTCAAAGTATCGAGTATGATCATGCAAAAGCAGCACTTGGAAAAAAACTGTTTCACGATCCGATACTCTCTTCAGACGGGACAATCGCCTGTGTGAGCTGTCATCTTCTTGAGAGCGGCGGGGATGACGGAATGAAGTTTTCCATCGGTATAAAAGGACGGGAAGGCAATGTCAACAGCCCGACGGTCCTAAACAGTTATTTCAACTTCAGGCAGTTTTGGGATGGGCGTGCGAAAGATCTCGAGGAGCAGGCTGCAGGCCCGATAGAAAATCCCGTGGAGATGGGACACAGCATCGAAAAGGCTGTTGAAAAGCTCAAAGCACACAACGCCTATCCTCAGATATTTACGCAACTTTATCCTGACGGTGTCACCGCTATCAATATACTCAATGCGATCGCAGAGTTCGAAAAGGCATTGATCACACCCAATGCTCCTTTTGACCGTTATCTGAGAGGGGATGAAAATGCGATCTCCAAAGAGGCAAAAAAAGGATACCAGCTCTTTAAGACCAAGGGGTGTATCCTCTGCCATAGCGGTATCAATATCGGCGGAAATCTCTACAATAAATTCGGTATCTACAAGAAGAGCAATTCGGCTCACCTGGGAAGGTATCATATCACTAAAAGAGAAGAGGACAAGTATGTCTTTAAAGTTCCTTCATTGAGAAATGTTGCCTTGACCGCACCCTATATGCACGATGGCCGTGCCGAAACATTGAAGCAGGCAGTGATCATCATGTCACAGTTCCAGTTGGGAAGATATATGGAGCCTGAAGAGATAGAGGCAATCGTGGCATTTTTGGAGTCCTTGACCGGAGAAGTGCCAAAGATCCTTGGGCCGGCCGATGAGCAATAAATCTTTCAGCCTGAAGCATATAGACGGTTTTGTTATACTGTTTCTCTCTTTTGTCGTCACTTTGTCGATCCTTTTGGTCTATCTGTTAAAAATCGATCAAAATCTTAAGATACATAAAGAGTACCGCAATAATATTGAAGAGATCATTGTTCTTGATCAGCAGCTTGACAACTTTTTTTTACAACGCTATCAATACCTCGATTATGATACTATCTGCAAGATCATGGATAGACTTGAAGCGTTGTTTGATGATGCAATCTCCCAAAAAATTTATGCGCTGCATGGTCAGGAACTGAGAGATTTAAAATCACTTTTTGAAAAGAAAAATCGCCTGACCGAAGACTTCAAGTCGCTTAACTCCCGGATGACCAATGCCGTCCATTATATGTTTGACCTGCGCAAATCGATCAAAAGTACAGGCTTGAGTGATGAAAAGAAGAAAACGGCTGACGAGATATTTTTTCAAGTGACCCAGTTGATCATGGATATTCCCATTGACGAAGAGATACTTCACTCTCATATCAATTCGCTTCGCCCGTCAGTCACGGAGGGGTGCGCATGTGACCATCTGTTGAAACAGGTCAATCAGTTTTTAAAAGATTTTGAAATCATGCAGGGCTACATGGATGAAAACCATGATATCGGTTTTCATGCAGCGCTAAGAGCAGTGTTGTCCAAGCTCGAACAACAGCATGAAACGGATATCAACAAACAGAAGACGATCGCACTCTTGTTGTTCGGGATCGCTTTTTTCGTCTTGCTCTTACTGATGTTGAATTATCAAAAAGTGATGCGTACAACCCGTGAGCTGAAGGCCTTCCGTTATGCGATAGAAAACAGTGACAATATGGTCCTGATGACCGACACTGATCGGAAGATCACCTATGTGAATGAAGCGTTTGAAGTGCAGACGGGCTACAAAAAGGATGAGGTGATCGGAGCCCAGCCGAATATACTCAAGTCCGATCTGATGAATAGGGCGTTTTATGATGAGATGAACCGTACATTGGAAAAAGGTGAAAAGTGGCAGGGGGAACTCATCAACAAGAGAAAGGATGGCTCTCTTCTCTATGAAAAAGCATCGATCTCTCCTATGATCATCAACGGTGAGATTGTTGAGTATTTGGCGATCAAACTTGATATTACGGAGTATATAGAGTATCAGAACCGACTTAAACAGTCTTCGGCAGTATTTGAAAATACCCAGGAAGGGATATTGATACTTGATCAGGACAAGCGTATTGACTCTGTCAATCAGGCTTTCCTGGAAATGACGGATTTTGATGAGAAAACACTCTACAAGAAAACTTTGGACTTTTTTGCTTCGGATGAAAATGATGCCGCTTTTTACCAAAAGGTTTGGCAAGCCATAGAGGAAGATAAAGAGTGGTCCGGAAAGGTCTATATCGCACGAAGCGATGGAGAGAATATCCCTATCTGGCTAAGCTTAACCGCAGTATATGGGAAAGTGAACAGGGTGATCAACTATATTGCGATCTATACAGACCTCAGTGAAGTGATCCGCACACAGGAGAAGGCAGACTTCCTGGCCTATCACGACAGTTTGACACTACTGCCTAACCGCGCCCATTTTGAGCGATACATGAAAAAGCTCTTTGCGCACAAACATATCGAAAATAAAATAGCCGTGATGTTTCTTGACCTGGACCGCTTTAAAGTGATCAATGATACCGCTTGGACACAGTGTGGGAGATGAGTTGCTCAAGAGCGTATCGCAACGTATCCTTGAGGTGATAGGGGATAAGTTTTTCCTTGCAAGACTGGGAGGAGATGAATTCGTTATCGTTCTGGATGGTATCAGTTCAAAAGAAGAGGTGAACAGATATGCCGAAGAGATATTGGCGCAGATCAGCCAACTGATGATAGTCAATCAGCATCAGCTGAGTGTATCCGGCAGCCTCGGGATCTCATTGTATCCTGACCACAGTGATAATGCCAATACATTGATCCGTTATGCAGACAGTGCAATGTACAGTGCCAAAGAACGTGGCAAAAATACCTATGCCTATTATGAAGAGCAGCTAAGCGTGGATGTACGCAGCCGTCTGAACATTGAACAGCTACTTAAAATCGCATTGCAAAATAATGAGTTGACGTTGATGTATCAGCCTCAGTATGATCTTGCCGAGAAGAAAGTCAGCGGTGCTGAGGTACTGATCCGCTGGAACAATAGCAGTCTTGGAAATGTCTCTCCTGATGAGTTTATCCCGGTTGCCGAGGATACTGGGATGATCATTGAGATGGGATACTACATCTTTGAAGAGGCAAGCAAAACATTGGTGGAGTGGCATCAAAAAGGGTATGCGCTGCAGAGGATTTCGATCAACCTCTCCAGTGTGCAGTTGCGACAGCATGACTTTTTGGAAAAAATCAAGGAGATCATGAAAAGAACGGGTGTCCGTGGAGAACAGATTGAAGTGGAACTGACCGAAAGGATTCTTTTTGAGTTCTCCAGCAGCAACCTAGAGCTCTTGAATGAATTTAGGAAAATGGGGTGTGAAATTTCAATCGATGATTTTGGGACCGGGTATTCATCGATGAGCTACCTTAAGGATCTGCCGATAGATACGGTAAAGATCGATAAGGCATTTATCGATGATCTTTCAACCAATATGCACGATCAAAAAGTAGTGAAGGCGATTATCGCACTCTCCAAAAGTCTGGGGTATAAGGTGATCGCTGAAGGGATAGAAACAGAAGCGCAGGAGCACTTTCTCTACGAGAACCGATGTGATATCGGCCAGGGGTACTACTTTTCAAAACCGCTTGAAAAAGAGGATTTTTTAGAATTTTTCAAAGAGCAGAGCAGTCAATGAGTATAAAGCATTCTGTAGGCTATAGAAAACGGATGCCGGTAAAAGTACCGTAAGAAGGGGGAGTCGCATCTGTGGCAACCTTCCTTAGCAAAGATTGGCTATAATGCCGCAACTCAAAATATAGGAAATATTTGATGCAATTTATCGAAACACGTGGTAATGATGGACAGAAACCTGCTTCAGTCTCTTTTTCTGAAGCGATTTTAAGTCCGAGTGCAAGTTTTGGAGGGCTCTATGTGCCAAAGTCGCTTCCAAGTCTTGATCAGGCATATCTTGAGTCTCATCTGGAGAGTCACTACAAAACATTGGCGATCGATTTTTTAGAGAAATTCGGTATCGATATTGACAGAGAGGTACTCGAAGAGGCACTGAAGCGATATGATGCATTTGATGACCCTTCCAATCCCGTACCCTTGTCACAGATCGAAGAGGACTGCTTTGTCTCCGAACTCTATCATGGTCCCACACGTGCATTTAAAGATATGGCACTACAGCCTTTTGGATATGTCCTTTCCAGGCTTGCACAGCAGAAAAATGAAAACTATCTGATCATGGCTGCTACAAGCGGTGATACGGGACCGGCGACTCTGGAGACCTTCAAGAACCAAAAAAATGTCAAGGTTGCCTGCCTTTATCCGGATGGCGGTACCTCGGATGTACAGAGACTGCAGATGGTCACAGAGGACGGCGAAAACCTCAAAGTGATCGGTGTCAAAGGAAACTTTGATGATACGCAGAATACACTCAAGGAGCTGCTTGCATCTGAAGATTTCAACACAGAACTCAAAACGCATAATATCAAGCTTTCTGCAGCAAATTCAGTGAACTTCGGGCGTATCATCTTCCAGATCATCTACCATATTCACTCGTATCTCGAATTGGTACGCAAAAATGCGATCACTATGGGCGAGAAGATCTATCTTGTGGTTCCAAGCGGCAACTTCGGGAACGCGCTGGGTGCATACTATGCGAAAAAAGCAGGGCTGCCGGTTGAGAAGATCCTGATCTCCTCCAATGTAAACAACATTTTGACAGACTGGATCAACAAAGGGGAGTATGATCTCACTTCAAGAACGCTGGTGCAGACCGAGTCTCCTGCAATGGATATCCTGAAAAGTTCCAATGTAGAGCGTATCATGTATGACAAGTTCGGCCCTGAACGTACCAAAGTACTGATGGAATCACTGGCAAATGAAGGTAAATATCAGCTGACAGAGGATGAGATCGAAATGATCCGGGAGGATTTTGCCGCTTCATTCTCTGATGATGCAGAGTGTGAAAGTGTGATCGGAGAGTATGCAAAAAAAGGATACATTATGGACCCTCATACGGCAACTTGTATCAGGGCATATAGAACACTCAGGGAGAAGCCGTTGAAGACTGTAGTCTACTCGACTGCAGAGTGGACAAAATTTTCCCCTGCTGTCTCCAAAGCACTCGGAAAAGAGGTTAAAGGGGATATCGCGGCACTCAAATGGGTAAGCGAATCAGCCAATGTCAAAGTACCTCAGATGATCACAGCCCTTTTTGACAAGCCTGTCAGGCATACGGTTGTCGTCGACAAGGAAAAGATCAAAGGGGAGATGCTGAGCTTCTTATAAGCTCAGTAGAGATGGATGAGAAGGTTTTTATACACTCTAATAATCATAAGCACCATAGCTCCGGCCAATGGCGTGGTAGAGTGTAGGGTGCTAACGGAAGGATATAACACATGTAATCCCTACAGTACCAAATATCTCTATACAAAAGAGATAGAGTATGATAAAGATCGAAAAAAACTCATCAGTGTCAAATCCCTGTCAATCCAAGAGGAAAAAGCTTTACTCAAAGTCATCCCTGTAGAAGAAATAACAGTACCTTATAAACTCTCCAAAGAGCCTTTACGTTTTAAGGGAAGTAAGAGTAGCATCTTTGAACAGCCCCAGGATATCGTCGGTGAAGTACGGGTAGATAGAGAGAAGCCCCCATCTGACAGAAGAGCTTTGATGTCCCAGGAAGAGCTTGAGAAATACATTAGCGAGCTTGACAAATATGCCAAAGAACTTCAATCGAGCGAAGAAAAAGAGATAGGTATCTACGTGGTTGTAGCGGGCGATATGTTGAGCCGTATTGCCAAAAAATTCAATATGAAAACAGCTGAACTCAGAGAATTCAATAAATTGAAAAAAGGTGCGTATATACGCATAGGGCAGAAACTGATTCTGCCATACTCCCAAGAGATGGTCGATGCTATCTCCAGCGCCCGCTACAGAGTAAAAAAAGGTGACAGTCTAATCTCTATTGCAAAAAAATTCAACCTTCAGCCTGAAGATCTCATAAGTTTCAACAAGTTAAAAAAGAAGTCAATGCTCAGAATTGGAAAAGTTCTGGATCTTCCTCTGCCGCACAGACTTGAAGAACTGGCAGCAGAAGGAAAGTATAGCAGTTACGGTAAGCGAAGTCTCCGTGTTACTGCAACGGCATATACATCGCATCCCAAAGAGACAGACGATTCGCCTTTTCTGGCTGCCTGGAACAACCGGTTGACCCCGGGAATGAAAGTGATCGCGGTCTCGAGAGATCTGCTATCGATGTATGGAATGAGAAATGGAACAAAGGTACGTATTGCAGGGCTTCCTGGCATATATCATGTAAGAGATAAGATGAATATACGATACAGAAAACGTATCGATATCTATATGGGCGTGGACCGCCGGAAAGCGTTGCGCTGGGGCAGAAGAAGCGTAAATATCTACTGGGATTGATATTGGGTAGCAGGGAGTAGGGAGCAGGTTCTCCTCGTTTGTGTGCTTTTATCCCGATATTCGCTTGATCAACCACACTTTATACAATCATCGCCGTTTTCTGGCTAAAAAACACATTCTATTTTGGGTACTTTTAGGTATTTTGACCTATTTTGCTGTAAAATATTCAAAAAGAGGGAATTTTATCCAATAAACGCACATTCTTTTGTTGGTTATCCTTGGGATTTCTGGCTCATTTGTACAAAGTGTTGGTTGAATAAATAGTTAGGCAACAAGGGGAAAAGATGGAAAAACTAGTATCGTTACATAAACATTGGATAAATGCGGATGCTATAAAGCAAGTTGTAATGACCAAAATTGGAGGAGATACTAGCAGTCTTCCAGATGAAATAGCACAGCTTGCAGAAATACATTCATCTTTTGCTAGATTATCAGTTTTGTACAGTCTAATATATGTAATCATTGAAGGCTATAAAG
>Ga0209206_10000166_pt1 | contig 12880 bp, 8 predicted proteins | sample ZodSprsou2mmetaG_FD_185478 | JGI IMG/M metagenome (GOLD analysis project Ga0209206, IMG submission 185478) | Hot spring sediment microbial communities from Zodletone spring, Oklahoma to study Microbial Dark Matter (Phase II) - Zodletone Spring... ...
GATCACATACTTACCCCGGACCTCCGTATCAAGGAAGGAGTAAAAAGTGGCGGTCCCGAAAACGTCGGCAGCAGAAATATCCAGTTCCCTTGCCACATCCACCATATCCTGACTGGTCAGGTATCTGTTCTGTACCACCAGATCCTGCAGGATCGGGAGCAGACTTTCCCTGGTTCTGCCATGCTTATTGGCTAGTTCCCTGACCAGTTCGTTTACGATAAAGGTCTCCATGGTTATAAATATTGTTAATTAAAATGTTTACCTCTAATCAGTTATCTTCCCCTCTGTTATTTGATTCACAAATTGAACCGGTAAAATTATACTTTTGATGTGAACCATATCACAACAAAAATCATATTTTTTCAAGATGTCCCGAAAACAGATTCGATCTAAATAAGAAAAAAGTGCATCGGATTCAAAAATAACTAACGATTTAGTTGCATAACTAAAACTTTAGTTATATATTTGCGGAGAATCCGGGTAAAAAAATATGCCGATGACTTCACTGACCAAAGCGGAAGAACAGGTGATGCAGATCCTCTGGAAGGAGAAAAAAGGATTTGTTAAAGATCTGCTGGAGCATTTTCCGGAACCAAAACCTGCTTATAATACTGTTTCCACGATCATCCGGATCCTTGAGAAAAAAGGTTTCGTGGCGCACCGTTCATACGGAAAATCTCATGAGTATTATCCGCTGATCAGTCTGGAAAGGTACCGCAGTGACCGGTTCTCAAGCCTGATGAAGAACTATTTCAACAATTCCATGAAGCAGGTGCTTTCCCACTTCGGGAAAACCGACTCCATAGATATTAAGGAGGCCGATGAGATCATCCGCATGATGGAAGAACTGAAAGAAAAGGCAGGATACAATGAATAACCTGTTTACATATCTGCTGGAGCTGAACATGGCCATGGTGATCTTGTATGCCGGTTACAAGCTTTTCTTTGAAAGAGACAGGAATTTCCTGGTACGCAGGCTTTATCTGCTTGCCACAATCATCATCCCGGTATTGCTGATCCTGCTGCCCGACACGGCAAGAAGCTTTACGGGCAGGCTCTCACCCCTGGTCATTCACCTGGACCAGGTCACGGTAACGGCGTATGGTCAGGCACACGGTGCGGGTGGTTCGCTTTCGCCCTGGTCCTGGCTGATGATCCTTTATCTTTCGGTGGCCACGCTGGGCATGACCCGTATGATGATCCAGCTCGTCCGGATCAGACGGGCGGTAAAACAATCGGCGCGACTGGAAATGGATGGGGTCACGCTGTATGCGAACCCCGGCCTGCATGCAAGTTCTTTTTTCAGTTATATTTTCATGGATCCGGCCCGTGTGGGCCAGGAATCCTTCAACCACATTCTGGAACATGAGCTGTTCCACAAACGCGGGTGGCACTCGGCAGACCGGATCCTTGCGGAACTGGTCGTGATCATTCACTGGTTCAATCCCGTGGCATGGCTGCTGCGGAGATCGGTGATCGAAAACCTGGAGTACCTCACCGACTCGGCAATGGTTGAAAAAGGAACCGACCTGCGCCATTATCAATTGTCTCTACTCAACCAGTATATGGGAAGCGCTTCCATAACCAATCAATTCAACAGTCAAATCAAAAACCGAATCAAGATGCTAAACAAAAATTACAAACAGGGAAGCATATGGAAGCTTGCCATGATCTTCCCGCTGGCCTTTATGACAATGTTCTTCTTTTCATGTACCGACAAGGATCAATCCCTTCCTGCCGTTGATGAAAACCAGGAACAGTCAATACTTGAAGGCGAAGTATTCTACATCGTGGAGGAGATGCCCACCTTTAACGGGGGAGAACCCGCCACGGAGTTCCGTAAGTACATTGCGCAGAACGTGCGTTATCCCGTGGAGGCAGCTAAAAATGGCGCTACCGGGAAGGTGTATATCAATTTCGTGGTCACACGGGAGGGAAAAGTGGTGATCCCGGAGAAAGAGGAACTGGCAAAAATCTCGGGCAAAGCCTTGGACGAAGTGGTTGTCGTGGCCTACGGAACCATTTCGGAAAATGATCCCCGCCCCGAGGAAAAGTACATTGATCTTCTGAAGGAGGAGGTGATCAGGGTGGTCAGCACATCTCCCGATTGGAGCCCGGGCAGGCAGAGGGGGAAAGCGGTCAATGTGATATATACATTTCCCGTCAACTTTGTGCTGCAGTAATCGTTCCGGATTTCTTGTTATTTGCTTCTGGTTTGCCGCTGGATTGCTTCTGTGTGGCCAGGAGCCGGATCGAACACCGGATCTGCCGGAGGGTGATCCTCAGGAGTTCTACCTGAAGGCGCTCTCCGAGATCCGGGCGGGCAGGACCGACAGTGCCCTCCGGACGTTGCAGGCGGCCCTTCAACTGCACCCGGACAGCCATGTTGTCAAAAGATTGCTGGCGGCACAGCTGTTCGAGGCGGGGGCATACCCGGAGGCGAATACTTACTATGAATCCTTTGCCCGGGAGGACAGCGGGAACGCGGAGGCATGGCTGAAGCTTGCAGAGATCGCCTCCTTCAGGCAGCAATATGACAGGACGATCCCGCTGCTTCGCCATTTGCTGGACATCGATTCTGCAAACCTCGGCGGACTGGTGCTGCTGGGCGAGACCCTCACCAGGATGAACGACACCGCGGCGGTGGCTGTATATGAGAAGGCTCACAGACTTTTACCCGGAAACCAGCAGGTAAGCTATGCGCTGGCCAACTGGCATATCCAGCTGGGCAGGCCGGGTTATGCGGTTCCCCTCTGCGTGCAGGTGCTAGAAAAAGATACGACCAACATCAGGTTTTTAAAATTGCTGGGATTTGCCGCCTATAAACTGAATGATTATACCGCAGCAGCAGAACATTTCCGGGAAGCGATCGCACTGGGCGATTCTTCCGCATTCTCTTTCAAGTATGCCGGGATCGCCCGTTACCTGGATGTCTCCTTTCCGGAGGCGATCCGTTTTCTGACAGTGGCATCCCGGCTGGACAGCACCGATGCGGAAGTGCACTTTTTCCTGGGGACCAGCCTGGGGACGACCACCAGGAAAAAGGAAGCCATGTTCCATTTGGAAAAATCGCTGGATCTGATCAAACCTGACCCGGCTGTCATCGCCAGGATCTATTCGGAACAGGGAAACATCATGCGGCTGGAAACGGAATATGAAAAAGCCTACTCGTTTTACCAGAAAGCCTGGCAGGCCGATACCACCAATCCCATGGCGGTCTATTACATGGCCTCCATCCTGGACAACAGCCTGCAACGTTCAAGGGAAGCGCTGGCCGACTACAGCCTGTTCCTGGAGGTGCTGGACAGGATGCCCGCCGATGCTTTAGGAAAGAACAGTCAGATCCCCACCATCAGGGGGATTGTCGTGGACCGGATCGAATTGCTTCGGGAAGAGCTCTTCTTCCGTGACGGTTTTGATTAATCCAACTTAAATCGTCACATTTGCAGGACGAAATATTCTTTCAAATGAATGTTCCTATCGTCCAGCTGATCCAGGGGATGCTGGCTCCCGGACTGATGATCTCGGCCTGCGGGTTGCTCCTGCTGGGCATGAACAACAAATACAGCCTGGTGGTTAACCGGATCAGGCTGTTGAACGAAGAAAAAAGAAACCTGTTGCACCGGGAAAAGACCGACCAATTGGACAACAACAGGTTAAACAACATCGAACTTCAGATCAGCCATCTGATCGGCCGCATCTCCCTCGTGCGGAATGCGGTCTTCAGCTATTCCCTGGCCGTGGCACTGTTCATCGTGAGCTCGGTCCTGATCGGGATCACCATTAATACCAGGACCCCCGGTTTTGACTGGCTCATTGTCTCCTTTTTCTACGCCGGTATGTTTGCCGTTTTCGTGGGGATCATTTTTGCCGCCGTCGAGGTGTGGAAAGGCTACAGGATCGTCAAGATCGAGATCTCCGAGGTATTCAGGCACCAGAGCTGAGCCGGGACTACCGGATCACCAGCTGTCTGACAAGTGACTGCGTACCGGTCCGGACCCGGACCAGGTACAGGCCCTGCTGCCAGCCGCTTACCGGAAGGATCAGATCATGTTCGGCCGGATGAAGCAAGGGATAATGATCCGCGTACATATGCCTTCCGGAAACATCAAACACCCCGATCTCCAGGCTGGTCTCCCTGTTGAGCACGAAACGCAGATGGGCTTCGTCCGAAACCGGATTGGGGAAGAGCAGGAGGTAGTCCATTTCCTGTCCCGGCTCCTCAATTTCTCCGGTTCCCGTATACAATGTTCCTTTCAAAGCCTTGCCCTCCGGATATGAACGGCCCTCCCTGTCTGCAATGTAAACGCCGACCCAGTCCGGCCTGTCCGGAGGCTGCACCAGGTCGCTCCGGAACATCTCTTCCCATTCCTGGTCAGTCAGTCTTTTAAAATCCAGGGTGTTCATGGTGTGGAACGAAGAGACCGGTCCGGCGAAAGCCATGAGATGCTCCGGGTTGCATGGATTGGGGGCAAGAAACACGCCCATGTTGATCAGTCCGTTCCCCACATGCATGACCTTCCCGATCACGGTTCCTTCGTAGGTGGTGGGCTGGGTGTGTACGTCCGCCACGGTGAAGTCCATCCACAATCCCTTTTCCACATCGAAAAAGAGATCGGTGAACCAGCCGGTGACCGAAGGGCCTGAAGCCATATATTCATTGATCATGGTCTTCAGGAAGGTAACTTCCGATTCGGACAACTGCTGCCGGTCAAGCTCTTTCTGCGCAATGACCGCCAGCCGGTCCATGATCTCCGCGTAATTGTCGTAATAGGCAACGATCCTCTCTTTCAACTCCACCTGTTCGCCGGTGAGAACCCCTTCGAAGAACCGGGAGGCATTCCGGGCAAAAATTTCCAGTTTCCCGTAGAAATCAGGGTAGGGTTCCACGTAGGTGTAGGGATAGGAACATGCCGTTCCTCCGGTATAGGATTGCTTGCCATACAGAATGTTGTCGTGCCTGAGCTGCGCCCAGGAGGTGAGCTGGGTATTCAGTTTCTCATGGTGCCAGGCTGTGGTCTGCATGAAATAGGGCAATTTGCCGGACGACGCCGGGGGATTCAGGCTGCGAATGGCTCCGAGCCACGTGTTGTAGAGCGACTGCTCCCAGAATTCCTCGTCGTAACTGTCGATCAGGTATTTCAGTCCCGCCATGCTGGAAGCATATTTGCAGCTCTCCAGCTGGTCCTCGAGGAGTGCCAGGGCATCTTCGTTTCCCAGTGCCGCCATGGCATCCAGCGGATCGGGCAGGGGCCTCCATATCTTTTCTCCCTGGTATACGATCCGGTCGAACACCACCTGGCTGAAGACATAGGAGTCGATCAGGAATTTCTGACCCAGCACCTTGTAGGATACCGGGAGTTGTCCCGGATCGGCTGTCCAGGGATCCACCAGAAAGAAATTGGACATGATTTTTTGTCCGTAATCGTCCGATGCGTTCAGCGCTTCCGAGAACAGGCCGAATGTTTCCGCATCGAAAAGGTCTCCGGGTCCCGACAGCATTCCGTCGCTCATTGATTTTAACTCCCCCGGGGTCAGGTTGTCATCCGGGCCCACCATGAACGAAATGATCTCCTCATGTTTGAGAAGGTTGTCCATTTCCCCGCATCCGTAAAGCACCTTGTTGAGCAGCAGGGCATTCAGCTGCATTCGTCTGAGCTCCTCTTCGGTCCAGTTGGGTTCCCAGGGATTTTCTGGGGGAGCGGTCAGAAGAAAATCGATCCTCCCGAGCCACATCATGGCCCTGAAATATTTTTCCAGTGTGATCCTTCCATCCGGGGTATAGATCTCCTTGTTGTAATGACCCCGGGGGGTGAACTGGCTGAAATCGATCCTCCTTACCCGGTCTGCCGTAAAAAGTTTCATGTAGGTCATCTGCTCGGACGCCGCTGCGGCCATCACCTCGTCATATTTTTCGCGGGAATCAAACTGAGGCAGATATTCCGCTCCTTCGGCCAGGGAGAGGGGTACCGCAATGAACAGGTCCACATCCTTCAGGCTCTCCGAATACCTTTCATCTGAGGCATAAGCAGAGGCCACCTGCGGAAAGTGGTCATACATGGCATGCAGCAATTCAAGCAGGTTTGGCTCAAGGAACTGCCATTCGATGGTCTGCAGGATCGCATCGTATGAATTGTGCAGGGTATTTAAAATGAAATCGGAACTGAGGAACAGCGGAAGGTCGCTGCTGTAAAGGCTGATGAACGCGCTGGCCCAGTCATAGGAATAAAACCGTTCGGAAACCATGAAAAAATGATTTCTTAACAACTCGTTTTCATCCTCCGTGAAACCAAATTCCGCATCCAGCGTATCATACCACGGAACGGAACCAAGGTCGGCCGGGTACTGGCGGTCAGAATAATACACGGTCTTCGGGGGATAATCATCCAGGAGTGCAGAGGCCGAATAATCCTGATGCGATTGCAGGAACTCCATATATGCTTCCGGGGAGAACGTACTCTGGGCTTTTATTTGCATAGCTCCCGCAAAAACGAGCGCAGCCGGGACGATGAGGGAGATGAGACGTTTCATGATGCAGGGGTTTTCAGTGGCAAGTTATTATGAAATGTGTTGATTTTTCAATAGATAGATGCATTCCCGGCCGGAATGGTTGCGCGGTACGGATCAGTTGCGTGAAATGCCGAATTTTCACTAATATTGAATACATGAAGGAGGTACATACCTATTACAAAATCAAGGGTTCTCCGGAAGAGATCTATGCGGCACTGACCAATCCCTTCTCCATTGCGCTCTGGACAGGGCACGACGCTGTGATGAAGGAAGAGCCCGGAACGGAGTTTTCCCTTTTCGACGGAGACATTGCAGGAAAGAACCTGGCTTTCGAGAAAGACCGAAAAATCGTTCAGGAATGGTATTTCGGTGACCAGGAGCAGGAATCCATTGTCACCATCACCCTGACACCGGACCGGTTCCACACTAAAATAGAACTCCATCATACCCACATCCCGGATGAGGCATACGAGGAGATCGCCTACGGATGGGACCATTATTATTTCGGGGGATTGAAGGAATTTTTCGAAAAATGACACTTCATGGCCCTGCGGAAAATTCTGCCGTTTTTCCTGCTTTTGCTCGCCTGCTGCCAGGTTCCGGGACGGGGCCTGGATGAAATCAAACGCAGCGGGAAGATCTATGTGGCCTTTACCACGGACGATCTGAAAAATATCAATTACGACCTCGCCCTGGAATTCGCCCGGTACCTGAATGTGGATCTGATCGAGGTGGTGATCGACTGGGAGGAAGCATTCATGCAAGATGGTGCCGTCCCCGGGGGACTGGAAACCGATCCTGACCTACGTTACACCCCCGATGCCCTCAGGAAATCGGACATCATCTGTTCCACCTTCACCATCATCGAATGGCGGAAGAAACTGTTCGGATTCGCAGAGACACTTCAGTCGGCCGAGCTGTTGATGATCCGCAAGAATGAGGAGATGCCTGAGGATTATACGGACCTCGCCGGGAAAAAGATCGCCTTCATGGGTGCCACCACCTTCGAACAGCACCTGGAGCAGATCAACCGTTCCATCGGCGGCGGTATCCACTTGGTACCCACGGGGAGCAGTGCGGAAACGCAGCGGCTGATCGAGGATGGAAAGGTGTACGGGATCGTCCTGGATGCAGATGAGGCATTGAACTTCAATGCGGCCGGTGGCCAGAAATACAAGATCGCTTTCCCCATCAGTGAGGTGACCCGGACGGCCTGGGCTGTGGATAAGAACAATCCGCTCATCCAGGAAGTGGAGAACTTTTTTGAAACCATCGCCGGCAACGGGGTGCTGGATGAAATTTTCCACCGCCGCTTCAGGATCACCTACTCCGCATATCTGGACATGCTCAACAGGAACCAGAAACTGGTCCGATACACGAGAGATCTCCAGGAAATCCTGGCTTCGGGAAAGATCGTGGTGGCGTTGCGCGAACGCAACTTCATCTACAGGCAGAACGGACAGAAACAGTTCATGCACGCGCTGGCAGAGGAATTTGCAGATTACCTGGGCGTTTCCCTGGAGTTTGTGATCACGCCCTATTTCGGCAGGTACTGGGAAAACCGGGAGGGAAAAATATTCAGGGATTCTTCTTACACCCCGGAATGGTTCAATTATTTCGACCTTGCATGCGAGGTGATCGCTCCCCTTCCCTGGCGGACCAACAAGGTAAACCTGGTCCCGGTGTATCCTTCGGCTTACACGGTGGTGGCAAAAAAAGAGACTGATATCCGTTCCATGGAGGACCTGGCCGGTCTGCGGGGAGTGACGGAAAAGGAGACCGTCTACGAAGATATCCTGCGGAAGCAGGGGATCACCAACTATTACCATGAGCCGATCAACAAACATATCCCGGATGTGGCTGCGGGGAAAGCGGACTACACGATCATTTACAATGCTTTCTATGAACTCTCTCCCTATCCTGATATTGAAGTAAAGCTTGAACTGGGCAGCCTGGATGTCAGCTGGGCATTGAGGAAGGACCAGCCGGAGCTTCAGCAGGAAGTTGAGCGCTTCATTTCCCGGTCCCGGGAACAGGGATTGATCAGGATCCTGCTCAGGGCACTGACCGGAAACACCCTCCAGTCCCCCGAAGCATTTCTGCACAGTTATTATGAAAGCTTCCAGACCGGGCAGCTTCCCTATGTCAACTACGGGGCCGACGACGGACTCCCACAGGAGGATGTATTTTCCATCTTTCAGGACGGAAAGGGATACCTCTGGTTTGGAACCAATTCCGGGGCGGTCCGGTATAACGGCAGGGAAATGGTCGTGTTCAACCATGACCAGGGGCTGCCGGGGAACTCGGTCAGGGATATCCAGCAGGATAGCAGCGGATTGTATTATTTTGCCACGACCGGGGGCATCGCGAAATTCCGCGGCGATACCACGTTGGACATTTTGCAGGAAGGGACTTCCTTCAACCAGGTGTTTGTCGATTCCAAGAACCGTAAATGGTTCATCGGGGCGGACGGTCTCCACATGGAGAACGCGGCGGGTGAGGTGAAGTTTCTCAATGAAGCATATCCCATTCTCCCCGGGGTGATTTACGACCTTACGGAGGACCGGACATCCGGTCATCTTTTCCTGGCAACCGTGCTGGGGATCTATCTGGTTGATCCAGAAGGGGAATCGGTGAGCAGGCTGAGTCAGACCGATTGTTATTCCCTGTATATTGACCCCTCCGACAGCATCTGGATCTCCACCAGGGAAGGGTTGTTTATCGCCCATCTGGGGGACCTGGAGAGCGGGCGGTTCGCTTCATCCGCCCGGAGCCTGAATAAAAGGCTCCGTTTCCCGGCCCATGTGATCACCGACATCATCCCAAATCATTACGGTTCCGTCTGGCTGGTCACCGATTCCAGGATCCTGCAGGTCATATCCACCGACCAGGAACCCATTGTGTATGAGCAGGAGATCGGGATCAAAAACAACAAGATCCTCTCATTTCTGATCGACCGTGAGGACAATCTGTGGATCGGTTTCTCCGGAGGACTGCAACGGCTGACCAACCGCAGGGGACTCCGTAATTTCTATCCCGGGATGATCGACAGTTACATCTATTCCATCTTCCAGGACGAACGGGGACGGATATGGATCACTTCCGACAACGGTATCTATTATTTCCGGGATGATCAGATCAGCAGTTTTGCCCCTCCGGGCGGGACAGGCGATAAAAAGTACACCGGGACACTGCTGCCTGACGGAAACATTCTTTTTGCCAACAACCAGGGCCTCTATGAGATCAGCAGCCGCACGCTCGGGATGGTGCGCCAGCACAGGTTCAGTCAGATGGCGCACAGTCCGGAAAACCTCTTCATCTCCTCCCGTGGCGAGATCTTCCTGCTCACCGGCATCAACGGGATCATCTATTATTTCCCTGATTTCCAATCAGATCCTTTGCATCTGAAAAACCGCTGTACCTCCAACATTATGCAGCTGATCGAGGTGGACGGACAGGTCATGGGGGGTACCAGCAGCGGGGTGGTGGTCTTTGACGGGGAGACCTTCGTGTTGCTGGAGGAGACCGACTGTAATGTGTGGTCGCTGATGAAAGACCAGGACCGGGTTTGGCTGGGGACCGATTGCGGGATCGGGCTGACAAGCAGGGGGGATTTCGGCCAGATCGAGCTTTCGGGATTTGACAGGGACCTTGTGATCAAATCCATGATCCCCGCAAAGAACAGGAACTACCTCTGGGTGGGGACCAACAAAGGCTTCAGTTATTTCAACAAGGAAACAAAGGAGTTCGAGTTTACCATCAACACAAAAGACGGGCTCAGCGGGGATGAGATCACCCCGGGCGGACTCTTCATCGACAGCAATGACCTGCTATGGGTAGGAACCTACCACGGGATCTCCAATTTCAACATCAGGGCCAGGTCTTCCAATCCCCTTGCACCGGTTTGTTACATAGAAAAGATGTTCCTGAACGGAGAACTGACCGATCCCGTGAACAACCGGGAGTTTTCCCACAGGGAGAACAACCTGGTATTTGAGATCAGCGCCCTCTCCTTCTCCGATGAAACATCCGTGGAATATGAATATTACCTGCGGGGGACAGGCCACAATTATTCTTCATACCACCGCGGAAGCGAATACAGGGCCAATTACAACAACCTCCCGCCGGGCCATTATGAATTCATCTATAAAGCGAAAGGCAAGAACAATATCTGGGGTTATGCCGAAAAATACGAATTTTCCATCCGGAAGGCCTGGTACCATACCTGGGTGTTCCGTTTCGGGGTTATCCTGACCCTCCTGCTGGGCTCCTACCTGTTTTATCTCATCCGGATCAGCACGATCAAGGCTCAGAAAAAAAGGCTCGAACAACAGGTGCGGGAACGGACCCATGAACTGGAGGTGGCAAACACCGAAATCGAGGCGCAGCGGGATTATGCGCGCTACCAGCGGGACCAGATCGCGCAGCAGCAGAAATCGATTATGGACAGCATCAACTATGCCCAGACCATCCAGAATTCGCTCCTTCCCTCTTCCTCTGTTCTCGGTCAGCTGCTGGCAGATCATTTTATTCTTTTCAAACCCAGGGATGTGGTCAGCGGCGATTTCTACTGGATCAGCGAACATCGGGACCATTTCTTTGTGGCCGCGGCCGACTGCACGGGGCATGGTGTCCCGGGTGCCTTCATGAGCATGCTGGGAATGGCGCTGATGAACGAGATCGTGAACAAGCAGCCCGAGATCGATCCCGCCGAGTTGCTGAACCAGCTGCGCAGCCAGATCATCCTCACCCTTCATCAGAAAGGGATGCCGGGAGCCGCCAAGGACGGAATGGACATCGTGGTCTGCAAAATTTCCAAAGACAGGGAAAAAATGTGGTTTGCCGGCGCCAACAATCCCCTGTACCTGATCCGGAACGGGGAGCTTACCGAATTCAAAACCGACAAGATGCCGGTATCCATCCACGAGATCATGAAACCGTTTTCGGGTTTTGAGACCGGACTGAGACCGGGCGATACGGCCTATGTTTTCTCCGATGGGTTCGCGGACCAGTTCGGCGGTCCCTTTGGAAAAAAATTCAAATACAGGAATTTCAAGGAGCTGCTTGTTTCCGTCCATTCAAAGGAGATGCACGCCCAGGTACAATTGCTTGATGAAGCATTCGAAAAATGGAAAGGCGATCTCCAGCAGATCGATGATGTGGTGGTGATCGGCATGAAATTCTGAACCCCCGCTGTAACTTTTTCCACCCCCCTGCCGTCCTACGACTGAATATTAAAACTGAACAGGCATGAAAAAAATGATCGCATTGCTTATCGCCGGTATCCTGATCATCCCCTTGTATGCGCAGGAGGCTGAACCGGCCATGGAGCCTGAACCGTCAGAGGTGCAGGAGGTTGAGGAAGTACAGGAGGTTGAGGAAGTGCAGGAGATCGAAGAAGTGCAGGAGGTTGAGGAAGTGCAGGAGATCGAAGAAGTGCAGGAGATCGAAGTAGTCGAACAGGATTGGGCTGAATCAGAAACCGATACAATAATTGTCGACGGGGAAATGAAAGTGCTGAATGCCCCTGAGGGTACAAAAATCACCCTTGGTGAAAACGAAGTCCTGATCATCGAGGAAAGCGGGGACACTGTCCGTGTGAAACTGGGATCCAAAGGCATCAGCATCGTGGAAACCGAAGAAGGGACCGCCATCAATATCATCGACATGGAGGAACAGGAGGGGGATGAACCGGAAGCGCCGGAAAAACCGAAGAAGAAAAAATTCAAACCGCATTATGCGGGATTCGAGGTCGGCCTGAACAACTATTTCACTCCCGGTTTTCAGATGAGCCTTCCTTCGGATGAGCTTTTTATGGACCTGAATACAGGAAGGTCCTGGAACTTTAATGTGAATTTTCTTGAGTACGGGCTCGGACTGGGCACAGATAAGGTGGGGCTCGTGACCGGACTCGGACTGGAATGGACCAACTATGTTTTTGACGATCAGAACAACATCCGGAAAAATGATGAGGGGGTGATCGTCGAATACGTGCCGGTGGATGCGGGAAACATTGTCAAATCCAAGTTCAACATGACCTATATCACGGCACCGCTGCTGCTGGAATTCCAGATCCCTGCCGGCAAGAAGAGGATCCATATCTCCGGGGGACTGATAGGGGGCGTGAAGATCGCATCCAACACCAAGATCAAATACGAGATCAGCGGAGAAAAATCCAAAGAGAAGGTGAAAGGGGATTACAACCTGGCTCCCCTGAGGTACGGGGTGACTGCCCGCATCGGGTACCGGGCCCTGAACCTGTATGCCAATTATTACCTCACGCCGTTATTCGGTGAGAACGGGGGCCCCGATCTGAATCCTTTCAGCATCGGATTGTGCCTGATACCGTTCTGATCATCATTATTACCCC
>Ga0209206_10000168_pt1 | contig 12807 bp, 10 predicted proteins | sample ZodSprsou2mmetaG_FD_185478 | JGI IMG/M metagenome (GOLD analysis project Ga0209206, IMG submission 185478) | Hot spring sediment microbial communities from Zodletone spring, Oklahoma to study Microbial Dark Matter (Phase II) - Zodletone Spring... ...
GGATGGTGTCCACCCAGACGTCGCCGGGCAGCGGCACCGCGGGCAACCAGTCACGGGCGCGCCCCGGCCCGGCGTTGTAGGCGGCGATGGCCAACGGGTAGCGATTACCGAAACGCTCGGCCATCCGCGCCAGATAGGCGGCACCCAGGGCGATGTTCGTGCCGGGGTCGTCGAACCGAAGCGGTGCCAGTCCGAGACCGGCCTGACGGTTGATCCAGCGACCAGTCGCCGGCATCAGCTGCATCAGGCCGCTCGCGCCGACACCCGAGCCGATATCTCGCATGAACAGGCTCTCGCGACGCATGATCGAGTATACCCAGGCCGGTGGGATGGATTGTCTCTCGGCCTGAGCCTCCACCAGGGATCGATAGGGTGTGGCGAAGCGGGTCGAGAGCCATTGTGGAGCGTGGAACGCTTCCATGCGCGCGAGCACCACCGAGGCGCGGTCGGGCCAGCCGGCGCGGTCGGCCTGCCAAGCCAACGCGGGGAGCTCGGCCTCCGGCACGTCCGCGAGCGCATGATTGAACAGGCGGCGGGCGTCTTCGGGCCGATCCAGGCGATGCAACGCGAACGCCAGCGACAACCAGGGACGTGCCTGGAGTGCGGCGAGGGTCTGCGCGGACGGCGGGTCGGGTCGACGCGTGTTTTCGGGTAGCGGGTAGCGTATCCCGAGGCGGTCGGCGGCGAGAAAACCATGGTAGTCGGGCGTTTCGGCAAGCGTGCGCCAGACCGCTCGCGCGGCGGTCGTACGCCCCAGTCGCTGTTCAGCCTCGGCATGCCAGAAGCGCCATTCGCGCTCGGACGCGATCTCCTCGGGCATGGCATCGATGGCCTGCTTGACCCGCGACCAGTCGAGGTGGCGCAACGCCGAACGCACCGTCCAAGTCCAGACCTCGTGATCCCGCGCCGAGACCGGTACCTCCTGCAACCACTCGAAGGCCTGCGGCTCGTACCGATAGGCGGCCTTCAGCGCGGCTAACCGCGAGACGCTCGCGGACTGCGCCTCGTCGATCAATTCCAGCCGGGAGGCGCGTTGCCGCAATGACCGTGCCCGGGCAGGGTCCTGCTTGGCCAGCCACAGCAGACCCTGAGTGATTTCCTCGCCGTCGCCCTCGACGTCGATCCGCTCGGCTACCGCGCTCGCCGGTTGATCGCGGAGGGCAAGCCACCGATCACGGTAGGTCGCCAGCCCGGCCGGACCGCGGCCGACCAGGTAGCGCGCCAGGCCGTCCTGCCCCGCCGTGATCGCCGCACGGATCCGCTCCCGGTAGGCTTGCTCGTCCAGGTAGTCGTGGGCCTCGAGCCAGTCAAACACGGGGTCGCAGGCCTTTGGCTGGCTACGCCCGCGCTCCCAGGTGGCCAGTGCCGCCTCGGGTTGCTCTCCGGCAAGCGTGCCCTCGATTTCGATCTCCGCCTGCCAGTAGACACATTGGCGCTTGGCGCCCGGCGTAATCTCGGGGGCGCGATCGAAGACCAGCCGGTACTCGCCCCAGGCCGAGCGGTCTGCCAGGTAATCGAGGTAGCGGCGCTTGAGGCGCGGCATCATGGGGTCCTCGGGATACTCGCGCAGCTGCGCGGCGACCGCGGCCGGTTCTTCGTTGACCCGGTCGAGCAGCCAGAGCGTGCGGAGGTGGCGGCGAATCACCTCGCCGTGTTGCGTCTCCTCGACCCGGTCGAGCGCGTGCCGGAACCCGGCCGGGTCATCGTGATCGATCGCGGTCAACGCCAATTCGAGCCCGACGGGCGGCTCATCGTCGAGGCTGGCGGCGCCTGCGCTATCCACTGCCGCAGCCGCGGTCGCGACCACCAACAGGAACAGTGCGGGCAGGTAGAACGAAGACGAAAATGGCAGGGGGGCGACCATGGGCTTGCCTTGTCGGTTGTCTGTTTTCGAGCATGGGGAGGTCGATCGTGTTCGAGACGCCAACACACATCGCGCCTCTCGGCGCCAAGGCAATCGGGTCTCGCGGAACGTTTCCTCTGGGTGAACGACGCCCGTGTAGGATGCCCGAATCGGACGTGAGTTCGTTATGGAAACTCTGCACGAATGCCATGTCGCTCTGGCTGGGCGAGACATTCGTGATCAAGGCGCTCGAACGCCGGCGTGCCGGTGGCTACGTCAAGACATCGCACCGCGGAGCACGGGCGACTCGCCAAGCCCGGCAGGGCGCGCCTTGAGCCGGGCACCTGCTGCATTGTCGTCCGAGGACGCGGGAGTGGCCCTTCCGCGGCGGACGAGCGCCTTGTATCTTCCCAGCTCAAGGCACGCTTCAGCGGCATGGCATTCGTGCAAAGGTTCCTTATGGAAACTCTGCACGAATGCCATGCCACTCTGGCTGGGCGAGTCGTTCGTTATCAAGGCGCGATGTCGCCGGCGTGCCGGCGGCCACGTCAAGACATCGCAACGCGGAGCACGGGCGACTCGCCAAGCCCCGCAGGGCGCGCCTTGAGCCGAGCATCTGCTGCGTTGTCGTCCTTGGAAAGAGAATGACTCTTCCGCGGCGGACGAGCGCCTTGCATCTGCCCGGCTCAAGGCGCGCAGAGCGGTATGGCATTCGTGCAGAGTTTCCTTATCCAGCTCCGTATTCGTTCGTCGAAGCACACAGCACGCCAATTGACACAGATGAAGACCCACTCCCCGACCTCGCCCGGCGCCTACCACGGGCGTTTCGCCCCGACGCCCTCGGGGCCGCTGCACTTGGGCTCGCTAGTCGCCGCGCTGGGAAGCTATCTCGACGCCAGAGCCAACGAGGGTCGCTGGTCGGTACGCATGGACGACACCGATCGATCACGGAGCCGGCCGGAGACGATCGACACCATCATGGAGCAGCTCGAGGCCCATGGACTGTGGTCGGATGACGAGATGGTCTTGCAAAGCCGTCGGCGCGATCGTTACGAGGCGGCGCTCGAACAACTCGCCTCGGCCGGACGGGTCTACCGCTGCCGATGTACGCGTGCGCGATTGCGCGACTGGGCGGCCGAACACGGCCAGAGGATGGGCGCGATCGGCCCGGTCTACCCGGGCTTTTGCCGCAAGATCGACGTGGCCGCGACCGAGCGGCACGCCCTGCGATTCAAGGTAAGCGACGTGGAACGGCGGGTGGCCGATCGGCGGCTGGGGACAATCCGTCAGGCGCTTGCAAGAGAGGTGGGCGACCCGGTTCTGCGCCGCGCCGACGGGCCGATCGCCTACCACTTGGCCAACGTGGTCGACGACGGCGACATGGGCATCACGCAGGTGGTTCGTGGCGAGGACCTCGCACCCATGACACCGCTGCACGTCGAACTGGCCGAGGCGCTGGGCCTGGCGACCCCCAACTACCTCCACCTGCCGCTGATCAACGGGCCCGACGGGCGCAAGCTGAGCAAGACCAATCACGCCCGGCCATTGGACCCGTCGAAGGCGCCGGAGAATCTCGATGCCGCGGCGAGGGTGCTTGGTCTGACCGGGCCGTGCCAAGGCTCGATCGACGACCGCTCGATCGACGACCGACTGGCCGGTTGGAGCGAGGAATGGGGGCGACGCTATCCCCTGTCGATATCGCCGAGCTGAGCCCGGCCGCAGATGCGCGACGCGGACCACGTCTCGCAGGCGCACCCCGGCACCACCATTCCTTGCTGCGCCTCCCTAGTTGTTGAGGCCCATGCTCTCGTAAACGCGCCGGGCGCCCCCCTCGAGGAACCAGTAAGTGTCGACGTTCTGGGCCTCGAGGTAATACTGCAACCAGCGGACCTGCTTGCCGGTGGCATCGAGGAAAAACAGCGGCCGATTCTGTTTTACCGCCGCCTCGACCAGCCCGCCAAGTTCGCGATTGTCCTTGGTCAATGGCACGTGACGGTCCTGCATCTGGAAAAGGGAGACCCCCTTGCGCTGATCGTTGCTGCGGATATCCACGATAAGCGGTTTCTTGCTGGTCTCGATGCGCGTATAGAATGCCTCCTCGCCTAGCAGGTGCTCCTTGAAGGCGGCGTCGGCGATCAGCCGGTCGGCATCCTCGAGCGGCTCACCCAGCAAGACGGTGTGTCCGGGGTGGGCCTTCGCCCAGGCGAAAACGCCCGCATCGTAGACCCGGACCCGCTGGATGCCCGCTTGCGTGGCCTTGAGTGCGGCCTTGTAGGACACCGCGCAGGTCACCCCATTGCAGTAGAACACCAAGGGCTGCCCCGACGATTCGGCCAGCGCACGCACCTCGTCTTCGAAGCCGGACGAGGCCAACGGGATCGATCGCGCGCCCTCGATATGCAACGTCTCGAACTCGTAGGTCGAGCGGGCGTCGACAACACTCACCGCATCGAGCGACTGGGCGAGCTCGCTGGTCTCGATCGGCTCGAGGCCGACCGACTGGTACTGGTCGCGCAGAGGAAAGTCCGCAGCAAGCGAGGGCGAAGCCTGGCAGAGAAACGACAGGCCCAGCAGGGCCGCGAACCCAAGGGAATTCAGTGTTGGTCTGGCGAGCCCCGCGGCCGGGATGGCTTCCTTCCCATAAATCGGCATCCGTAATTTCCTTTTCATGTTGGTCAACCCGCAACATAACGCCGTTTTCTCGACTAGCGCAAGACAATATCGGCACGCCGGCTTGCCCCGGCGCCGAGGGGTTGATTAAATCCCGGCTCGGGCCGTCGCCCCTTTGCCCATCACTCCCGGAATCCATAATGCGTGCCGATCTCCCATTCTCCTTACCGCTCCCGACCCTCCCTGCCCTGCTCGGCGTCCTGCTCACCTCGCTCTTGCTCGCGGGCTGCGACAACCGCCCGCCCGATCACGCCTTCCTGCCCTGGGACATCAAGGTGAACGAAAACGACCAGGTCTCGGTGTTCGGGGTGACACTGGGTGAATCGACCCTGCTCGACTTCAAGCGGCTGTATGACCAGAAGGCCGATCTCGCGATGTTCGCCCAACCGGGCGAACCGATGACGATGGAGGCCTACTTCGGTCAAATGGCCATTGGGCCACTGACCGCGAAGGTCGTGCTGGTCGCCGACGTCGACACGACAACGTTGGAACGCTGGGCCGAACAGTCGTCCACGGCCGATCCGACCCCGAGCGGCGCGCGCAAGCTGACGCTGTCCGACGAGGCGCTGCTGGAGGCACAGGAGAAACCGATCCGCTCGATCAGTTACGCGCCCAGTGCGGACTATGAGGAAGACCTGATCCGTCGTCGGTTCGGCGAGCCGGCAGAAAAGCGGGCAATGCCGCACGCAGAGCGCGACGAGGACGCACCGTCGGCAACGTTGTGGCTCTACCCGGCCAAGGGTCTGGCGATCACCGTCGAGCCCGACGACACGGAGTTGTTCCAGTACATCAATCCCGGCCGATTCGACCAGCTGGTGGCCCGCACGCTCGATGGTGCGCCGGACGGGAAGCCGGACGGGAAACCCGACGGCCAGTAGGCACCAGCCCCCCGCACGGCGGGGGCCAAGTACTACTCGGTACGGTAGTCGCCGTGCTCACGGGTGGCGAGGAAACGCACCTCGGGCCAGCGCTCCTGGGTCATCTGCAGATTGACCCGCGTGGGGGCGACGTAGACCAGTTCGCCGGCGTGATCGATCGCGAGGTTCTGCTGGTTCTTGTTCTTGAATTCCTCGAAGCGCTTGGCCTCGTCGCACTCGACCCAGCGGGCGGTATTGACGTTCACCGCCTCAAAGCGGCAGTCGACGTTGTATTCGTCTTTCAGGCGCTGGGCGACCACCTCGAACTGCAGCACGCCCACCGCGCCCAAGATCAGGTCGTTGTTGGTCATCGGCCGGTAGAGCTGGGTCGCCCCTTCCTCACACAGCTGTGACAGGCCCTTGAGCAGCTGCTTGGACTTGAGCGGGTCCTTCAACTGCGCGCGGCGGAACAGTTCCGGGGCGAAGTTCGGGATGCCGGTGAAGGCGAGCTTCTCGCCCTCGGTGAAGGTGTCGCCGATGCGGACCGTGCCGTGGTTGTGGATGCCGATGATGTCGCCGGCCTGGGCCGTCTCGAGACGCACCCGGTCGGAGGACATGAAGGTCAGGGCATCCGGGATCTTCACGTCACGCCCCAGACGCACGTGGTGCGACTTCATGCCGCGGCGGAACTCGCCCGAACAGATGCGCAGGAACGCGATCCGGTCGCGGTGCTGCGGATCCATGTTCGCCTGGATCTTGAAGACAAAACCGGTGAACGTGTCCTCCGATGGCTCGACCGTGCGACCGGTCGCCTCGCGCGGCTGCGGCGGCGGCGCGTATTCGACGAAGTCATCGAGCAAGGATTGCACGCCGAAGTTGTTCATCGCCGAGCCGAAGTACACCGGCGTCTGCTTGCCGGCGAGATACGCCTCGAGGTCGAACTCGTCGGCCGCGCCCGCCACCAGCTCCATCTCCTCGCGCAATTCGTCGGCCTGGCTGCCGAGGCGCGCGTCGAGATCCGGGTTGTCCAGTCCCTTGATCGCCTCGACCGCCTGGTCGCGCGTGCCGTCGGCGGCCCCGTAGAGGTAGGTGGTGTCCTGGGCGATGTGGTAGATGCCGCGAAAACGCTTGCCGCTGCCGATCGGCCAAGTCACCGGCGCGCAGCGAATATTGAGCACCGTCTCGACCTCGTCGAGCAGTTCGAGCGGATCGCGCCCCTCGCGGTCGAGCTTGTTGACGAAGGTCATGATCGGCGTGGTCCGCAGGCGGCAGACCTCCATCAGCTTGATAGTGCGTGCCTCCACACCCTTGGCCGCGTCGATCACCATCAGCGCCGAATCCACCGCGGTCAGAACCCGGTAGGTGTCCTCGGAGAAGTCCTCGTGGCCCGGGGTATCGAGCAGGTTGACGATGCGTTCCCGGTAGGGGAACTGCATCACCGAGGAGGTCACCGAGATGCCCCGCTCCTTCTCCATCGCCATCCAGTCGGAGGTGGCGTGGCGACCGGACTTCTTGCCCTTGACCGTGCCGGCGAGCTGGATCGCGCCGCCGAACAACAGCAGCTTTTCGGTCATGGTGGTCTTGCCCGCGTCCGGGTGCGAGATGATCGCGAACGTCCGGCGGCTGGAGTAATCGTTTTCGGGTGTGGTGCTCATGAATGCTCGGCTAGGAAATCGCTCGGCCCACCGCCAATGCGGCGGCAGGCCGGTAAAACAGGTTCAGGACAGCGAGCGGCGCATCACGCGCGCGTCCTCGCGTCCGTTTGGGGCCGGATAATACGCCTTTCGGTGGCCGATATCGGCAAAGCCGGCCGACTCGTACAGGGCAATGGCCGCCCGGTTGCCGGCACGCACCTCGAGGAGCAGGCAGCTGGCCTCGGCGGCGACCGCCGAGTCGAGCAGACGCTCGAGCAGGAACCGGCCCGCCCCGCGCCGCTGCACGGCCGGGTCGACGCACAGGTTGAGCAGGTGCCACTCGTCGAGCACCGTCATCACCACCGAGTAGCCGATCAGCTGGCCGCGGTCGAAGGCCCCGTCGAGCCGGTAACCGGCGCGCAGGCAGTCCTCGAACACCGCCCCGCTCCACGGGTACGGATGCGCGGCTTCCTCGATGGCGAGAATTTCCGGCAGGTCCTCGCCGGCGAGTGCCGCCCAGTCCCAGGGCGGCATGACGGCGGCCTCGGCCCTCACCCGCGCGACCGCCGATCACGAGCGATCAGCGCCCGCCACAAGCGACGCTTGGCTGCCCCGTCGCCGGCCAGAGACGCCAGTTCCCAGGTTTGCCCCCTCACGGTCACGGTATCGCCACCCTCGCCCGTTTCGCAGGCGAGACCGGCAACCTGGGCAATCGCCTCGGCCAGCACCCGGTGGGGGGAGTCGGCCGCGAGACACAGGCGGTCGGTCAGCACCTCGTCGGCCGGCTCGGCCTGAGCCGGGACCGCCTCGGAAGCGGCAACGGGCTCTTGCCGAGGCCGCTCGTCATCTGCCCCGTGGGGTGCCGGGGTCGGGACATCCGCCGAGACATCCATCGGGGTTTCGTGCGAGTCAATCTGCGGCTCATCCCGAGCCTCAGCACGGGCCTCGACGGGCGCGTCGCTGATCGGCTCTTCGTCGTCGACGGGCGATCGCAAACGGGCCGGGCGCACGCGCCCACTGGGGCGGAAGCCCTCGATGCCGAGCCACCCCAGGGCAGCCTCCCGATCGACCCGCAAGGCCATGCTCAGACCGTCACCCGGGTCACACGTCACCCATCTGCGGGTGGGCGCGCTTGGGCGGATGCTCGAGGCGCTCGATGGCGTTGAGGTAGGCCTTGGCAGACGCCGTCACGATATCGGTGTCCGCGCCCTGACCGGTGACGATGCGCCCGGCGCGCTCGAGGCGCACGTTGACCTCGCCCTGCGCGTCGGTACCGCTGGTGATGTTGTTGACCGAATAGAGCTGCAGGTTCGCGCCCGAGGCGACGATCTTCTCGATCGCGGCCAGCGCGGCATCCACCGGGCCGGCGCCAGTGGCCGTAGCGGTCATCTCCTCGCCGCGGATCGAGGCGGTAACGGTCGCCTCCGGGGTCTCGCCGGTCTCCGAGCAGACATGCAGCGAGACCAAGCGGAAGGCCTCCTCCTGCTCGTCATAGACCTCGGAGACCAGCGCCTGGATGTCCTCGTCGAAGATCTCGCGCTTCTTGTCGGCCAGTTCCTTGAAGCGACGGAAGGCGTCGTTGAGCGCCTCTTCGCTTTCGAGTTCGACGCCGAGGTCCTTGAGCCGGCTCTTGAATGCGTTGCGCCCGGAAAGCTTGCCCAACGACAGCCGATTGGTCGACCAGCCGACGTCCTCGGCGCGCATGATCTCGTAGGTCTCGCGGTGCTTGAGCACCCCGTCCTGGTGGATGCCCGACTCGTGCGCGAAGGCATTGGCCCCCACGATCGCCTTGTTCGGCTGCACCGGGTAGCCGGTGATGGTGGAGACCAGCTTCGAGGTCGGCACGATCTGGGTGGCATCGATACGGGTCGAGACGCCGTAGACGTCCTGGCGCGTGCGGGTGGCCATGACGACCTCCTCGAGCGCGGCGTTGCCGGCCCGCTCGCCCAAACCGTTGATGGTGCACTCGACCTGACGGAAACCGGAGCGTACTGCGGCCAGCGAGTTGGCCACGGCAAGCCCCAGGTCGTTGTGACAGTGCGTCGACCAGATCACGTTCTCCGAGCCGTTGACCCGCTCGATCAGGGTCGCCATCTGCTCGGCCCACTGGTCCGGCGTGGCGTAACCCACCGTGTCGGGCACGTTGAGCGTGGTCGCGCCAGCCTCGATCGCCGCCTCGAAGACGCGGACCAAGAAGTCCATCTCCGAGCGCACCGCGTCCTCGGCAGAGAACTCGACGTCGTCGGTGTACTCGCGTGCGATCTTGATGGCGTTCACCGCATGCCCGACCACCTCGTCGGGGGTCATGCGGAGCTTCTTCTCCATGTGGATCGGGCTGGTGGCGATGAAGGTGTGGATGCGGCGGTTCGGCGCCGGGGCCACCGCCTCGCCGGCGCGGCGCACGTCCTTTTCGCCGGCGCGCGCCAACGAACAGATGGTGGAATGTTCGACGTGCTCGGCGATGGTGCGAATGGCGTTGAAGTCGCCCTCGCTTGCCGCGGCGAAGCCGGCCTCGATCACGTCCACGCCCAGCCGCTCGAGCTGACGGGCGATGCGCAGCTTCTCGTCACGCGTCATGGACGCGCCCGGGCTCTGCTCGCCGTCGCGAAGCGTGGTGTCGAAGATGATCAAGGAGTCACTGCTGCTCATGGCAAAAACCTCAGGTATCACCGCCGGGTCGTCCCGTCGGCATGTCATTGTCTAGTCGGTAGTCGCGTGGGTCGCCTCGCCAGGCCTCGTCTCAGATGCCCCAGCGGGGCAGTCGCAGCAGCAGCGACAGGCAGACGCAACGCAGCCCGACCACCGGGACGGTAGTCGGGAGGGAAACACGGGCTGCGCGGGGACGTCGGCTCATGAGGCAACGGTAACGACGGCGGAACCGAGATTCAAGCGCGGCGAGAGGCCAGACGCCGCCGCAGCCCCCGACTCAACGCCCAGAGCGGCGCCGACAGGGCATAGCCGCTCGCGAGCACCCACAAGGTCAGGGCGACGTCCTTGACCGCGAGCACGAAGACGAGGATCGCGATCGGCAAGCTGAGAAATGACAACCGCAGACGAGGCGAGAGCCGTTTGCCACTGAAATACGGGAAGCTCGAGACCATCAGCAGGCCGGTGGTTATGGTGATCACCCATACCCAGCCCTGCTGGGCCTCGAACGGAATATCGTGCGACTCGAAGAACCACACCATGCCCATCAGCACCGCCGCGGCCGCCGGCGAGGCCAGCCCGACGAAATAGCCCTTGTCGACACGCTCGACCTGCACATTGAAGCGCGCCAGCCGGATGGCAGCGGCCGCAGCGAAGACGAACGCGCCCAGCATGCCCCAGCGATCGCCCATCCCCTGCAGGCTCCAGAGATAGACGATCAGGGCCGGGGCGATGCCAAACGACACCACGTCGGAGAGCGAGTCGAACTGGACGCCGAATTCCGACTCGGTGCCGGTCATCCGCGCCACGCGACCATCCATGCCGTCGAGCACCATGGCGACGAACACCGCCAGGGCCGCCGGAACGAATTCGCCCTGAACGGCCGTCACTATCGCGAAAAAACCGGCGAACAGGGCGCCGGTCGTGAACAGGTTGGGCAGGAGATAGATCGCCTTGCGCCGCCGACGCGCCGCCTGAGCCTCGCTCGGTTGCTGCTCGGTATGCGTCTCGTGATCCATGCTCTGCCCCTCCCGGGATTGCCTCGTGCGACGGGCCCCGCGATCAGTTGCGGGACTTGTCGACGATCTTGTTCGCGCTGATCCACGGCATCATGCCGCGCAGACGCTCGCCGACCTGCTCGATCGGGTGGGCGGCGTCCTGGCGACGGCGTGCCGTCATCGAAGGGTAGTTCAGCGCGCCCTCGTTGATGAAGCGCTTGGCGTACTCGCCACTCTGGATGTTGGCCAGTGCCTCGCGCATCGCGGCACGGGACTCCTCGTTGATCACCTTCGGGCCAGTGACGTACTCGCCGTACTCGGCGTTGTTGGAGATCGAGTAGTTCATGTTGGCGATGCCGCCCTCGTACATCAGGTCGACGATCAGCTTGAGCTCGTGCAGGCACTCGAAATAGGCCATCTCGGCCGGGTAGCCCGCCTCGGTCAGGGTTTCGAAACCGGCACGGACCAGCTCGACAGTGCCGCCACAGAGCACGGCCTGCTCGCCGAACAGGTCGGTCTCGGTCTCGTCCTGGAAGGTGGTCTCGATGATGCCGGTACGACCGCCGCCGATGCCGGAGGCGTAGGACAGCGCGATGTCCTTGGCCTTGCCGGACGCGTCCTGGTGGATCGCGATCAGGTCGGGGATGCCGCCGCCACGAGCGAATTCGGAGCGCACGGTGTGACCCGGGGCCTTCGGCGCGATCATGATCACGTCGAGGTCCTTGCGCGGGGTGACCTGGTTGTACAGGACGGAGAAACCGTGCGCGAACGCGAGCGTCGCACCGTCACGCAGGTTCGGCTCGACCTGGTTGGCGTAGATCTCGGCGTGGTTCTCGTCCGGAGCCAGCATCATGACCACGTCGGCCCAGGCGGAGGCCTCCTCGATGGTCTTGACGGTAAGACCCTCGCCATCGGCTTTCTTCTGCGAGCCCGAACCGGCACGCAGGCCGATCGCGACCTCGACGCCCGATTCCTTGAGGTTCAGCGCATGGGCGTGACCCTGCGAGCCGTAGCCGATGATCGCGACCTTCTTTCCCTGGATCAGGGAAAGATCGCAGTCCTTGTCGTAGTAAACCTGCATGAGATGTGTCTCCAGTCGAGTTACTTGAAAGTAAGGGAATTTGGCCGAGGCTCAGACCTCGGGGATCAGCATGCCGCGCGGGCCGCGCGAAATGCCCAGCGCGCCCGAGCGCACGATCTCGACCACCGGGATCGAACCGAGCGCCTCGATGAAGGCATCCAGCTTGTTGCCGGGGCCCACCAGCTGCACGGTGTAGCTGGACTCGGTCACGTCGATGATCTGACCGCGGAAGATGTCGGCGAGCCGGTAGACCTCCTCGCGCACGGCATCGAAGGCCTGCAGCTTGACCAGCATCAGCTCGCGCTCGATATGCGCGGTGTCGGCCATGTCCTGGACCTTGACCACGTCGATCAGCTTGTTGAGCTGCTTGACGATCTGTTCGATCACCTGCTCGTCGCCGCTGGTAACCAGGGTCAGGCGCGACAGGGATTCGTCGTGGGTCGGTGCCACGCACAGCGACTCGATGTTGTAGCCACGAGCCGAGAACAGCCCGGCCACCCGGGAGAGCGCGCCGGCCTCGTTTTCCATCAGGATCGAAATGATGTGTCGCATAGTCGGTCCGCCCTCACACCAGGATCATTTCATTGAGACCCGCGCCGGCGGGGACCATCGGATAGACGTTCTCTTCCGGATCGGTCTGGAAGTCCATGAAGACCAGTCGGTCCTTCATGGCGAACGCCTCCTTGAGCGCGCCCTCGACGTCGGACGGCTTGTCGATACGCATGCCGACGTGACCATAGGCCTCGGCCAGCTTGACGAAGTCCGGCAGGGATTCCATGTAGCTCATCGCGTAGCGACCGGAGTAGAAGAACTCCTGCCACTGGCGAACCATGCCGAGATAGCCGTTGTTGAGACTGACGATCTTGACCGGCAGGTTGTACTGCAGCGCCGTCGACAACTCCTGGCTGCACATCTGGATGCTGCCCTCGCCGGTGACGCAGGCGACCTCCTCGTCGGGGTACGCCCACTTGGCACCCAGCGCTGCGGGCAAGCCGAAGCCCATCGTGCCGAGCCCGCCGGAGTTGATCCAACGATTCGGCTTGTTAAAGCCGTAGTACTGCGCCGCCCACATCTGGTG
>Ga0209206_10000169_pt1 | contig 12799 bp, 12 predicted proteins | sample ZodSprsou2mmetaG_FD_185478 | JGI IMG/M metagenome (GOLD analysis project Ga0209206, IMG submission 185478) | Hot spring sediment microbial communities from Zodletone spring, Oklahoma to study Microbial Dark Matter (Phase II) - Zodletone Spring... ...
GTATTCCTTAATATTTATTAGTATTTACCTAAAACAAGGTGCTTTGTTTCTCTATTTTGATGTTGTCCCAGAAGAGATCAACGTGTTTTTCAAACATTGAAACGACCGAAGAGGTCGATTTTTTGTCTAATTTTAGCAAAGAAACCTGCATTTGATAGAAAAAGAGAGGGGAAAAGAACTCATTTGCCAGCAATAAGGGGTCCCCGGACTTGATCATCTCATTCTGCATCATGGAGAAGAAGAGTCCTGAGAGCTTTTTGACATTTTCCTGGTAAAAATGCTCATTGTAGATCTCCCTGATACGCTCGTTTCTGTATATCTCCTGCATCAGAAGCTTGAAAAGCGCTTCATTTTGCCCGTCAAAGCTTATAAGCTTAAAAGTAGTGGCAATACTCATAAGAAGTGTTTTTCCCTGTTTATGAAGCTCCTGGGTATCTTTATCGGCAAATATCTGCACAATAGCCGAAGAAGTTAACTCCGAGACGAGTGTTTCAAGTATCTCGTCTTTATTTTTGAAGTGGTTATAGAGGGCACTTTGCTTCACTCCCATCGCTCCGGCGATATCTCTTACCGTTGTTGCTTTAAATCCTTTGGAGGAGAAGAGTTTTAGTGATGTTTTGAGTATTTTACTCTTAGTATTGCTGCCTCGTAATAGGGCTGTATTGACGTTCTGCTCGGACATTGTGACTCCTTTAGGCAGAATTATAGTGAACAATTGTTCATTTGTCAAGGATAATGATTTCTATTGATATGAACGTTTGTTCATGTATAAAATTATCCTCATTCCTTAAAATGAACAATTGTTCACCTATTCTTTCTATCCATCCTCTACATAATGAACAGTTGTTCATATATTTGGCTGTAAGCCCCGGTTTTACGTGCTTTGCAGGCTTCTACACCTTTAGCTATATGCTTTGGACCATGCTTTTTACATGATTGATGCACCGCCGGCAAGCAGAGTGATTCTATGAAGGGTCTACCGGTGCCAAAAAATTTTAACGCTGATGATCCTGTTTAATATTTTTAAATATCTTAATGCTATTCGCCCTATATGAAGCAAAAAACATAAAGATAAATATTATTATCTAATAAAATCTCTCTTTAAGTGTAACTGCCTTAGAATATGTTAATTCATTTACAAAGGTTACCTATGAAAATTTTTCTCGTCTCACTTCTTTGTTCTGTTGCTTCTTTGGCTATCGAGCCGCTTATCAACACAGCATGGCTGCAACAAAATATCGATAAAAAAAATCTCAGAATCGTAGAGATCTCTGACAAGACAAGTTATGAGTCAGGACATATCAAACATGCACTCCATACCACTATAGAGAAATGGAGAGCGGATAATGGTACGTTTATCAGTATCAAAAACGAAAAAGAGATACAGGAGGTTATCCAAACTTTAGGTATCGATGCCTCTACAGAGGTAGTACTCTATGCAGATATCCAGTCACCAAAAGATTTTCTCAAGGCAAGTTATATTTTCTGGGCACTCAATTATCACGGGATCGAAAATGTAGCACTTTTGGACGGCGGCAAACAGACGTGGATAAAGGAGGGCGCTCCGCTCGACAAAAGTCTGCCTCAAATCGCTGCCAGTAATTACCAGGTAAAAACAAACCCGGCACTGTTCGCTGACAGGGTCTATGTAGAGAGGCATATCGGAAAACTGCCTATGATTGATGCGCGTCCGGGCGACAAATACCTGGGGATCTCTCCAACAGCTACGGTAAAAAGAGACGGACATATCAAGGGGGCAATGAGCTACCCGTGGAACTATTCTGTGGAAGATGACTACAGACTGAAAGATCTAAAGAAACTGGAAGCACTTTTTGTAGAAGGATACAGACTTCCTAAAGAGAATGAAGTACTTGTTTATTGTACCGGTGGACTTGAAACTTCATTCAACTATTATGTTCTAAGCGGTCTGCTCGGTTACAAACATGTAAGACTCTATGATGCTTCAATGAAAGAGTGGGGAAATCGCGAAGATACCCCGATGGTTCAATACTCTTTTGAGGTATTCAATAAGTAGGCTCCTTTTTAGGAGACTACCGCCACCATGCTATAGCAACTCATCATTTTTACCTCTTTGTTTTCATCTTTACAAATTCTGCAAAATTTTTTGATCTTCCAAAATGTTAAAACATCCTATCTAAATAGGTCAAAAGAGTATCTCTATTTATTTAATATATTTTATATTATGTTAACCAATGGGTATTTTTCATCTGCTGTCATTCTGAAGATGATTCGGAATGACGGAACTTTCAAAATTTAAATGATCCAAAGAATCCTATGCAAATAACTGGCGGGTTACTTTCGTCAGATCTTTGAGTTTTTTGCGCGTAGACTCATCTGTCGGTTTTTGTCTGATCTTCTCTACCATACCTATAAGATGATCATAGCTTCTAAAATCCAACTTCTGTTTGTGCAGTGCTGCCTGACTCAGATATGCCAACACTTCATCCCTGGTCACGATATCATGATTTTCAAGAATATGCATCATCATCGCTAACAAGGTGTTATCTTCCTCACTGACGAGCTCTGAAGCGATCAACTCTGCAGCATCTTCTTCCAACCCGCGGTTATGCAGGATCTTTGCAATACTTGATACGACAGAGGGATGGTAGACCTTGCTGTAACCTATTCTACGTTCTGAAGTGTCACCCATCACAGGAGTCAGTGCCAATCCGGTGATGATCAGTGTTACCGTGATAAAGTTTTGTGTATACATGTTGATTCCTTTTAAGGAGATAACCTTATCTATATCATAGATAAATAAGGTTAACGAACGATTACGAAATTCAACATATCCTATTAAATATCTCTTACTTTTAGCTTTTACTCAAACAGCTGCCAGAATGCACCGAAACTCGTTTCAAATGCTTTAAGTCTGAGCCTTAGGGCATCCAAAATGATCTCTGATTTGCACAAAAAGAAAAAAACTCTCGGTGAGTACGGCTTGTGTTTGATCGCGATGACATGCCGATACTCTTTTTTCAGAGAACCAAGTAGAGTCTCTACCTGTTCATCATGAGAAAAACAGCGGCTTAGATGTTGATAGACAATGCATATCTCCAGATACGGCAATCTGTAGAAGTAGCTTACTTCGTCTGAAAAGATATATTTATGGGGATAGACCTTTTGCCGATAGTGATCATTCAGAGTAAGATACTCGAAAGACCTCTCTCCCCTATTGCACTTGAGCGCCATGCCGTTATCGGGAGCTACGGCTACGATCTGTGATTTTGAAGCGAAAGTAAGTGCATCATTGAGCCAGAGATACCTGTCCTCCAGCGCTTTGGGGACTTCTTCATAGTAGAAGATCGCATTTTTCAGCAGCTTCATCTCCTCCAGTTCGGTCACTTCACGCTTGTCGCGCATGAGTATATCCATCAGCGAGTACTCCAGGTACTCATCACTCCCCATCATACGCTCAAAGTAATCGATATGCCTGCCGTCATTGTTCTGCTCATCCGACCCTTGATGCATGAACCAGATCTGCGCCAGTGCCTTTCCGTCAAGCGGACTCTCTACGTGATTGAAAAGATAGCGAAAAAGCTGGAACTTTCCGAAGTCCCCTACATCTGCGACGTATCTGTCCTGCACCTAAACCACCCTAATCTGACGTTGCGTTGTGGATGGTAGATTTTGTACTTTTCCATGCTGATTTGCTGTCACTTTTGATCCCTGACCACGTTTTTGAACAACCGCTAAGTATGCCGACTACAAAAAGTGCGAAAACGGTTAACATGAGTTTATTCATCACCGATCTCCTCTGATTTTTTGCGTTATTATACCGTATCATCCTCTTCTGTTACAGGCGCAGCTCCTTTTGGAGGCTTCACTTCGGCCCTGCTGATGATCTCGATATAGCACTCCGACCACCCTGCTTTGGAAACTTTATCCAACGCTTCGATGATATCGCTGAATGCCATGCTTTTCGCACTCTGGGCATTCTCCCCGAATTTGCAGTCAAAATCCCAGAACATCTTCGCCTCATCCGGGAGTTTTTTCCCGCGCTCTCTTTTGATATATTTTCTTATCTCGTGTTTGATCGCTTCTATGATACGGTCGGGGTGTCGTTTCTCATCTTGCAGTTTGAATGTTTTTTTCATGATCTCTCTCCTCTGTTTCTCTTGCTGTTTGGAGTACGGCTGTTGCCTCTTCTCCTCTCTTTGCTTTCATGGTTCTCTTTTTTGTCAGGACGGTTGGAACGTGTTCGGCTTTTGTTCTGAGGCGATTGAGATTTTTGCGATCTGCCTTTTTGTATCGGTTCCGCTTTGATATTGGGGTCCGGTGCAAAAGCAGGGATATCCACTTTTTTGATCTCTTTTTTGATCAGCTTTTCTATATTGGCCAAAAGATCGAACTCATCGATACAGACCAGAGAAACTGCCTCCCCCACATTTCCCGCACGCCCTGTTCTGCCTATACGGTGGACGTAATCCTCGGGGACATTGGGAAGCTCAAAGTTGACCACATGGGGCAGCTGGTCGATGTCGATCCCTCTCGCTGCGATATCCGTGGCCACAAGTACCTGTATCTCTTTTGCCTTGAAGCTCGCCAGGGCTTTGGTTCTGGCACCCTGGCTTTTGTTGCCGTGGATAGCCGCAGCCTTGATACCGGACTCTTCAAGCTGTTTGGTCAGTTTGTTCGCACCGTGTTTTGTACGGGTAAAGACCAGTACCTGTTCCCACTTCTTCGTTTTGATCAGCTGGGAAAGCAGTTCTCTTTTCCGGTGTTTATCCACATAGTGTACCACCTGTGCGATCTGTTCGCCTGTGCTGTTCTCGCGTGCCACCTCTACAAGGGCAGGCTCTTTGAGCAGAGAAGAGGCAAGTTTTTTGATCTCAGGAGAAAATGTCGCTGAAAAAAGAAGCGTCTGCCTCTTTTCCGGCATCAGTTTCATCAGGCGTTTGATATCGTTGATAAACCCCATATCGAGCATACGGTCCGCCTCATCAAGTATCAGACACTCCAGTTTTGAAAAGTCTATCCCTTTTTGTCCGGCGATATCCAGCAGCCTACCCGGCGTGGCGATCACGATATCCACCCCTTTTCGTATCGCAGCAAGCTGCGGGTTGATCCCCACTCCGCCATAGATGACCGCCGTGCGGTATGGAAGGTGTTTCCCGTAGTTTTTCACGGACTCATGTACCTGTATCGCAAGCTCACGGGTAGGAGTCAGCACCAGTGCCCTGATTTGATATTTATTCATATTAGGTTTGCTTTGGCTGAGAACTTCAAGCAGCGGAAGTGTAAATCCGGCGGTTTTTCCCGTACCGGTCTGAGCAGCTGCCAATACATCCCTCTTTTGGATGATCAGCGGAATCGCTTGCGCCTGTATCGGAGTAGGTTCGGTATATCCTGTCTCCTGGATGGCTTTAAGTAGTGGTTGGGAGAGTCCCAGGGTAGAAAATGACATTCAGTGTCGCCTTTTGTCGGGCATTGCCCATAATATGGCGCGATTATAGCATAAGTTTTCAACTGCTCTGTCATTTCCCTCAAAGTATGAATCGATCATCCGACAACATACAGAGTAAAAATATGACGATTTGACATATTTTTAAACAGATCGTAAAATATTGTCTATCATCCTATACCGGAAAAAAAGTCTATCAAGGAGTCAAAGGTGGAAGGAAGCATGAAGATCAGCTATACCATTATGTGCAACAATGATGTCAATCTCGAGATCGCTCTCTCGGAGATCCTGGCGAATGAAAAAGTGGCCAAAGCCATCAAAAGCGAGTTTGGCAAAGGGCTAAGGAACCTAACCCTCGTTTCAAATGATGAAGCTTCACTCTCTCTCAAAACAGAAAAAGAGGTCCATGAATTTATCGTAAGCAAAAATGATTTTGCCGATATCCTGGTGCTGGCCGAGGAGGATGCACGAAAACATAAACGTATCAAAAAAGAGTGTGAAGGCGTAGAGTTGGTCGATATCGTAACGTTAGACTAACACATCTATGTTATACTTACTGGTTCTATTAATATTACGCACTAAGATTTTCTATGGCAAAAAAAAAGAAACACTTTATCAAACTCAACAATAAAATCAGAAACTATTTTCAGGGGCTTCCTTTTGACGAGGGTATCACGATGCTGGACGACGACAAGTTGATCGAACTGGTGATGCTTTTGGAGATACCGATGGTAAAACTTGAACGCGAAGAGATGATCCGGGCACTCAGACGTGTCTGGAGCGAAGAGGGGTACAAAACCCGCGAAGAGATCGTCTCCTATCTTACCCAGCCTCACAGGGCAGTACCCAAAGGGGGAAATGTCCCTACCTATATTGATAAGGTGGAGAAGATACTCCAACTGCTTCGTGGGGTTAAACATACCAAAGATGAAGAGAACCGGATACTGGATGCCTTCATTGACCTGCGTCCTTCCAAGATCACAAAAGAGAAGGTCGTCGCAAAACTGGGTTATCTCCGACTCAAAGAACGACTGCATACTTTGGAAAAAACACTTGAAGTAGAGTTTAATACGCTGAATGAAATGACATTCTATGAGAGTTTTACTTTTTGTCTGAAAGAGCATGACTTCACCAAAACATTGCTCTGCACCTCTGATCCTATCCCTATGGAAGAGCTCTGGGAGAAAAGCGATGAGGAGATCACCGCATTGCTTACCCAGATAAAAGAGGAGGTCTATGAGGAGAAGAAAAGCTCTCTGGATATCTTCCTCTCCCATCTCAGGGAGTATCACCACCCTTACCTCACAGAAGAGCAGATGGCAAAAGCATTAAAGCGTCTGGCTCCGGAAGAGAGCCTCTATCATGCACCTGTAGAGTTTAAAACTATTGAGAAAATATTAAGTAATATCAGTACAAAGTACGATGTTTTTGAAAGCACTGACCATATCATTATAGAAAAAGAGAAGAGCTATGAGCTCTTTGGTACGACGCTCTATTATATAACCTCTGTATCCTACGAAAAGAGACTGATCTATAGTCTGATCTGGCGCGGGGAAGAGCTGCCGGTCAAAGACGAACTGAACGAAGTCAACGACAGACTCCTTGCCCACTTCAAACTTGCGGTTGAAGAGGTATTGGCAGAGATGCGGGAAATGTGCGGCACGCTAAGGGTGGAAGATGAAGTGATGGAAGGTTTCATCGTCCGCTATCTCGAAGCACAGATACTCTCATCGCGCACATTAAAGGTCAAAGAGAAATCCAAACGCCGTATACTTTTTCATTTTGGAGAACACCTAAAACCCTTACTTGCCAGACAGCAGAGGGAAGAACTCCTGGCAAAAACGATCCGTGATTTCAAGAGGCTCTTCCCGCTTGCGCGCGAGCTGAAACGAAAGATCATCTTCCACGTTGGTCCCACCAACTCGGGGAAAACCTATGGTGCCCTTCAGGCGCTCAAGGAGGCAACCACAGGCTACTACCTGGCGCCACTTCGTCTACTTGCACTGGAGGGGTATGAAAGTCTCAAGGCAGAAGGGGTACATACCTCCCTGATCACAGGGGAGGAAGAGATCATCGACGAAACCTCGACCCATATCTCCTCCACCATAGAGATGATGAACAGCAGCGTAGATGTGGATGTCTGCGTGATCGATGAGATCCAGATGATCGCAGACCGTGACCGCGGATGGGCATGGGCCAATGCCCTCATCGGCGCCCCTGCCAAAACCGTGATCCTTACCGGTTCTTCCGATGCACTCGAAGCAGTGACAGAGATATGCGAATACCTGGGAGAAGAGCTGGTTGTTAAACATTTTGAACGCAAAAATGAGCTGGAGGTCATGAAACAACCTACTTCCATCAAGCAGATCGAACCCAAAACCGCCATTGTTGCCTTCTCACGCAAAGAGGTACTCGCACTCAAGCAGAGGCTCAGTGAACGCTACCGTGTCTCTGTGGTATACGGAAACCTTTCACCGGAAGTCAGACGCGAAGAGGCAAGACGTTTCAGAGAGGGGGAAAGCGATATCCTGGTTGCAACCGATGCGATCTCAATGGGGCTTAACCTCCCTATCAAAACGATCCTCTTTGCCAAAGACAACAAGTTCGACGGACTGAGAAGGCGGGAGCTGATGCCAACGGAGGTCAAACAGATTTCCGGACGTGCAGGCCGCTACGGCATCGAAGAGAAAGGGTATGTGGGAGCACTCGATGAGTCGATTCTCTATACGATAGAAGAGGCATTTCACGCTCCCCTGCCCGATCTGAAACTCCCGTTTACTGTCATGGCAAGCCTGGAGCATGTCCTTTTGATCGGTGAGATACTGGAGACGGAAAATATCCTTGAGATCCTGGGCTTTTTTGCAGACAATATGGAGTTTGAAGGACCGTTTGTCGCTGCCAATATCGATTCAATGCTGGAGATCGCAGCCATTGTCAGCGAGTACGAGCTGGACCTCAAAACACGCTACTACCTCTCCTGTGCTCCTGCAAGTATCTCGTCGCCTTATATAGAATCGGTCTTTCACCGCTATATCCGGCAGATCGAAGCAGGCAAAAAAGTGCTCTATATCCCGCCGCGGGACCTACCTGCCTTTGCGCAGACCAATGATATGCTGCTCAATGCAGAGGACCGTGTCCGTGAGATATCGCTCTATCTGTGGCTGAGCTTCAAGTTCCCGGACCTCTTCGAAGATACGCAAAAAGCGGTCGATGCCAGAGCAAGGCTCAACCAGTTCATAGAGAAATCCCTGCAAAAGGGAAGCTTCACTAAAACTTGTAGAAAATGCGGAAAAGTGCTAGACTTCTCTTATCGTTTTTCCATTTGTGACGAGTGTCACAGCAAAGGCAGTAAAGGCGGATATGTTTCATCAAAATACAGCAGCTATCGAAGCCGCCGAAAAAAATAAGAAGGAGTAGAATTTGCAGATATCTTTTACTAAAGAGCAACTGGAACTTATCGCACAAAAAGAGACATTCATTGCACAGAAAGCAGCGCTTCTCAGAGAGTATAAAAGCTATCAGAATGATCTTGAATTTGCCCAGGATGATTTTGAAAAAGGGTTGATCACAGCCAAAAGAGAAAAACTGGCAGCACAGGTCAGAGCACTTGGCCAACAGATAAGAGAGATTGAAAGTTGGGAGAACCAGGCATAAGACGATGAGAGAAAGCCTTCTGGATACCCCTTTTAGTTTAGTGCTTGCCGGCGGCGGGGCACTGGGTATCGCACATCTGGGAGTACTGCACGACCTGGAGTCAAAAAAGATCAAGCCTCAGGAGATTATCGGTACAAGTATGGGAGGGATCATCGGTGCATGCGCTGCCATAGGGCTGAAAGAAGAAGAGATCTATGCCCATATACGCAATTTTTCCGGGCTTCTCAATTGGGTCACATTCTCATGGAGCGGAAATGCGGTCGTCTCCAACCACAAGATCGCACGGATCTTTACCAATATCTTCGGAGAGAAGAAGATGTGTGATACACAGATACCCCTCAAACTGATCGCCACCAATCTTCATACCGGCGACAAAAAAGTCTTTGATAGCAGTGATGATCTGTTGATAAAAGATGCGCTGCTCTGCACCATGGCGATACCCGGGATATTTGATGAGCATATGATAGGCAATGTTGCTTATGCCGACGGATTCTTATGCGAAAACCTTGGGATCAATGAAGCAAGCTATGAGACGATCCTGGCTGTCGATGTGCTGGGAAAAAACTCATTCAATCATCACCTTCCCGATAATTTTTTCAAAACCAATAATGTTCTGGAGATGTTTGAAAAATCCATGAGGCTGCTCATCTATAATCAGACACAGTCAAATCTGAGAAATCTGGATAAAACAGTTATCCTTCTTGAACCTGATACTAAAAAATATAAAACATATCATTTTCATAAGACTTCTGATATCAGAGCCTTGGGGATGGGGCTTCTATCGCTTGACTCCTCTGATTCATTCTAGAGGGTTTCACAGCAAAAACTGCCCGGAAGCATCAGGCTTCCGTCACCGAATGGGGCACTTTCTGATAGGTTTTGTTCTTCTCTTCCGGTTTGTGTGAAGGCATCAGTGCAGGCTTTTCCGGATCAGCTGCCCTCTTCTCTTCTACCGGTTTTTGGGGTACCTCTTGAGGCGAAGATGTTGTTTTTGGCGATGACTTTTTCTTACGGACCGTTACCACGATCATCCCGTTCTCTTCTTCCATCTTCACACTCTGTGCATCCGCATCTTCGGGAAGTGATTGTGAGCGCTGCATCACTGAAGTATAGCTTTGTTGTGCCGACATCCCCTGCTGTTGTGTTTTTGAAATCTGTGTCACCTTGGCCTTAAAGGTAAGGATACCATCCTGGACTGAGAGGTTGATCTCATTCTCCTTGTTGGCCTCTATCCCCGTATTATAGAGATAGTACGTACCCTTATCTATGAAGATACTCTCCTGAGAGGGGTTAAGCGAAGGGATATGAAACTGCATATTGGGCTGATTGAGCTGCTGCGAACGCATCTGCATTCTTTGATGCATACGCTCAAATACCCTGTCCATCTCTTTTTGCATCTCATACATCTCTTTAAAGAGATCATCACCGAACGGATCGTCAAAGAAAGGGTCTTTGGCCTGTAAAGTAAGCGCACCAAACAGCGGTACTAGCAGGAAAATGATTTTATTTTTGAACATCTGATACTCCTTACTGTGATTTAATAAATTATAAAAAAGTTAGGTTAATCTTTTTTAAATAACACGACACACGCTATAATAGCTCCAAACAGGAAAAGGAAAACAGTGATAGAGAGTGGTTTAGCGTATATCGTTCTTCTGGTGCTTATCGCATCGGCTATTGTTCTGGCAGAGAAAAAGACACAGGCAAGGCTTTTTGCGTATCTTCCCTCTATCGTGATCCTCTACTTTACAGTGATGCTTTTCTCTACCTTTGGGGTATGGCAAAAGACACCCGAGATCACCGCCACCTATGCCGCACTCAAAGCCAATCTGCTTCCGGCCATGATCTTTCTGCTGCTCCTTTCCGCAGACATCCGCCACATCGCCAAACTCGGAAAAAAGATGATCCTTACCTTCCTGCTGGCCTCTGTCAGTATCGCTATCGGATTTATCGTGATGTTCGCACTGCTTCATACCTATTTCGAGCCGGACTCCTGGAGGGCTTTTGCCGCACTGAGCGGTTCATGGATGGGTGGCACGGGCAATATGGTGGCGATACAGGGGGCGCTGAATGTACCTGACAGCAAAATGGGGTATGCCCTGCTGATCGACTCGATCGACTATGCGATATGGGTGATGATACTGCTTGCTCTCGTACCCTTTGCAGGAAAGTTCAACCGCTGGACGAAGTCCGATACCTCGGTGATCGACGAAGTGGGAGAAAAACTCGCCCTCAAGCAGCAGGAGCAAAAAAGCACTCCGCTCTCTCTCTTTACCCTGCTAAGTGCTGCCGGGCTTATCTCGGTCACTGCACAGTGGCTGGCTGCCCTGCTCCCCACAACAGATTTTCTTACACAGACCACCTGGGTCGTGATCATCGCTACACTTGCAGGTATAGGAGTGGCGATGACACCGCTTGCACGGATGCCTGGCTCCATGAGACTGGGCAATATGATGCTCTATCTCCTTGTAGCACTGATCGCCAGTCGGGCAAACTTCGCCGAACTTGCCGAAGCACCGCTCTATATCATGGCAGGGTTTATCATCATAACAGTCCATGCCCTCGTCATGGTGCTCTTCGCCAGACTTTTCAGGCTGGACCTCTTCAGTGTCGGTATAGCCTCCCTGGCAAACATCGGAGGCGTAGCTTCAGCACCCATACTCGCCTCAGCCTACTCCAAAGCCCTCATCCCCATCGGTATCTTGATGGCAATGATGGGGTATATCCTCGGAACATTCGGCGGTCTGATGGTAGGAAAGGTACTGGAGATGATCGGCGGGTAAGGGTTTTAAATAATTAAAATATGATCTGATACAGCTTTCACTGCTTCATGCTAAGAGGGTACATAAGTAAGTGTAAAATCTTAGTATTTAGTATCGGTACAAATATCCAAAACTGACTTTTGCAGCGGAGGGGTCAATAAATCCATTTGTACAGATCTCGATCCTATAGTGTTCATACATCAGATCCAGACCAAACATTCCAAAAAAATGCTCATAACTCAGCTTTGCCATTAAACTATTGTTGATCTTATGTCTGTATGAAATATAAGGCAAAGTCATATCTTCAATATAATCAAATCCCACCTGGACAAAATCTTCATCTATCTCATACGAAGCATCAAAACGCCATTTGGACATCAGCCTTTGAATATAGCTTCGTTTACTTTCAAGCCCTGAAATTGCAGGGGAATACTCTGCATATCCATTTTCATCGTAACTTTTGTTTTCTGACACGAGATTAACTTCACTGTAAGGTATATTCTTCCAATAGAGTTTCCCTAACAGATCATTCCCTATGATTCTTAATGCAACATTATCATAGGTAAGCAACATTGCCAGCTGTGTACTGAAACCATATGCAGAAGTATAATCCACATCATAGTCATACAGATAGTTCTGTGTATAGTAATAACGCGAATTCAAGTTAAAATCATACTCTGTTCTGCTTACGGCAGATGCATAACCGGTGACATACCCGTTTTGTCCTTCCGTACCTATCATAAGTTCAATACCATATCCTATCTGTATATCAAAGATTCCATCACTGTACAGTGGATAGGTACTTGAAAACTCAATACCATGCGTCTCAAAGCCTTTTAATGAGATAAAAGCGTCATAGTGTTCACCGGTAAAAAGATCAAGATCATTAGAAACCTGATAAAGAAGTTTCATACTGTCAGAAGTCGATTTTATCACTGCCTCTTTACGGTAACTATAC
>Ga0209206_10000170_pt1 | contig 12770 bp, 6 predicted proteins | sample ZodSprsou2mmetaG_FD_185478 | JGI IMG/M metagenome (GOLD analysis project Ga0209206, IMG submission 185478) | Hot spring sediment microbial communities from Zodletone spring, Oklahoma to study Microbial Dark Matter (Phase II) - Zodletone Spring... ...
GATATGGGCTTTCTCGGCTATACAGAGGGCTGGGCGCTGTACGCGGAGCGCCTGGCCTGGGAGTTGGGCTTTTACGAACATGATGTTTACGGTGATCTGGGCCGTCTGCAGGCCGAGGCTTTCCGCGCCACGCGCCTGGTGGTGGATACGGGCATTCACGTCAAGGGCTGGACTTACGATCAGGCCATGGACTACATGGTACAGAATACAGGCATGACGCGCGGCGAGGTCGAAGTGCAAATCTGGCGTTACATCACCTGGCCTGGACAGGCAACTGCGTATAAAATAGGGATGTTGAAAATCCTGGAGCTGCGCCAGAAGGCGATGGACGCTTTGGGGGATGACTTTAATCTCAGGATTTTCCACAACGTCGTGCTGGGGAATGGTAGCGTGCCGCTCGAAATCCTGGAGCAGTTGGTGGATGATGTGTATTAGTGATCAGCTTTTGGCTAAAAGCTCCTAATCTTGACTATGTTTGGAGGACACAATCATGATGCCTCTTTGTACTCATAACTTGGTCCGGCGCGCTGGTATGGTCGCTGTGATATTGATGCTCGTGGTGACGGGATGTATGCCGGGCACATTCACACCTGAGGCGACGCGCGCCACTGAGACGCCGGTGTCCGGCCCCAGCGCCACACCCAAACCGACGTTGACCTCCGCACCCACCGAGACCCCTTCACCTACCGAAACCGCTTCGCCTATCGAGATTTCCTCCACCGCAACACCTGTGCCGGCAACACCGGTTCCCGACATTGAACCCGCCGCCACCTCGTTACCCGCAGCCCGCATCACCATCGTCTACGATAACTATGCCTACGACGACAGCCTGACGACGGATTGGGGGTTCGCCGCGTACATTGAGTACGGTGACCACACCCTGCTCTTCGATACCGGCGGCAATGGCGCAATCTTGCTCGACAATATGGCGAAGCTGGGCCTTGACTTATACAAGATCGAGGCGCTGGTGCTTTCGCATGAGCACGGCGACCATACCGGCGGATTACGGGCCTTACTTGATGCGGGCATCACCCCGCCGGTCTACGCACCCGCGCGCTTTCCCCAATCACTTAAAGATAACGTGTTGGCGCACGCAGAACTGATCGAGGTTCAAGACGCCGTAGAAATCCTCCCCGGCGTTCACTCCACCGGGCAGATGGGAACGTCGATTATCGAGCAGTCTTTGATCTTAGAGACCTCGGAGGGCCTCGTGATTATCACCGGCTGCGCGCATCCCGGCATTGTGAGCATCGTGCGCCAGGCGAAGCAAGTTGTGGATGAGGATGTCGCCCTGGTGCTTGGCGGCTTTCACCTGATGGAGACGAGCAGGGCCGGACTTGCACGCATCATCGACGACTTCCGCGACTTAGGCGTGCAGCAAGTCGCCCCGACGCACTGCACGGGCGATGCAGCCATCGCGGCTTTTGCGGACGCTTACGGCGATGATTACCTCCAGGCCGGGGTGGGGCGTGTGTTTGCCATCGGGGAAGCGACTGCTTCGGAACCGGTGAGCGCCGATCCCTTTGACCTGATTTCGTTGGACAGTCTCTTTGGCTATATGGAAGACTTGACTGCGATTCAGCCTTATTCCGGCTGGCGCAACTCCGGCACGGAGGGTGAGGCTGAGGCGCTGGATTACGTGGCCGCACAGCTCGACGGCTTTGACTATCTCAACAACCTGGGCATGGACTTGGAAAGGCAACATTTCAACGTTTTCATGACGACGGAATTGTGGGAAACCCGGCTGCAAGTGACTGTGGACGGGCAGACGTTTGAAGTGCCCGCATCTGGCCTGCGTGGGCCGCGCGATGACGTTGCACAGGCGCTGCGCTTCGACTCCGATGGTGTGCCCAACGATGACGCGCGCAATCCCGTTGTGATGGAAGGGGCGGCGGTCTTGCTGCGTTCCGTTGATAAAATCGATGATGTGGGGGGCGGCGCGCGGGGCAAAATCGTCTTCCTGGATTATGCGGCAATTGATCGTGTACTATTGGGGCAAGAACGGGCGGTCGGTGCCGTGGAAACAGTGCTCGCGGCGCAGCCGGCCGGCCTGGTGTTGATCACGCAGTTCTCCAACGCGCCGGGCGAAAGTCACGGCTTCGCGGTTGGCGACAACAGCGCGCTCAATTGGACCGAGACGGAGCCGTCTGTTCCTGTTCTGTACGCTCGCTTGGAGGACCTTGGGCAGGCGGGCATTGAAGACTGGGATGATTTAGCGCGGGTCGAAACAGCGCGCATGACGTGGGATGCCGACATTTTCCAGCCGGGAAGCTCCGGCAACCTGGTCGCTCATATCCCGGGTCAGGACAGCACTCACGCCGTCATCCTGAGCGCGCACATCGACAGTCCCAACAATCCCGGCGCGATGGACGACGGCAGCGGCTGCGTCATCCTGCTGGAAATTGCCCGCGTGTTGGACGCGGCCCGCCTCCAACCGCCCGTTGATCTTTACCTGGCCTGGTTCGGCAGCGAGGAGATTGGCTTGTACGGCGGCGCGCACTTTGTGCTCACTCATCAGGACTTGCTGGATCGCACTCTGGCGATGTTGCAGATTGACGACCTCACGCGCCCGTTGGATGGCATTGAAGCTAGGCTTGACCTGGTCACGTGGTCGTATCGCCAATTTGGCGATGGTACCCTGGCCTGGCCTCACTACCTCCGCCAGGCCGCGCTGCAAACGCTCTCAGCGTGGCCCGATCTTGAGATTGGTATGCAGGACTTCCCTTATCCCTATTCCGACAACAGCACTTTCAGCGGTTTCAATGTGCCTAATGCGGATTTGATTTACGAGAATGCGGAGGCAATGGAGGCGACCGGCAGCTTTCACTACGCGGCTCATATTCACGATCCTTACGATACGGTTGAGCTGGCCCGTGAGGTGGGAGACGTTTTGGAGCAGATGACGCATCTTGTATTGACGGCGGCTCTGGCCACAGGAGAGGGACGTCCCGACCTGCGTGTCACTCCGCCCCCGGATCGCCGCGCCGTGTTCATTGCCAGCCACACGGAGTCGTCCCACATGGCGCCGACCTCGCTTACTGAAATCGGCATGGCGCTGTCCTGGGCCGGCTTCGATGTGGACGCGATCCCTTACGGGCAGCCCGTCACTGCGGCGGATCTGGCGGATGCCGACCTGGTCGTCGTGCTTCCGCCGCACGATCATCCCAGTCCTGACGCCGCCCCTGCGCTTTACGATACGGCGTGGGAGGATGCGGAGCTGGATGTGCTGGAAGCCTATGCCCACGGTGGCGGTTTCCTGGTGCTGGCAAACAGCGCGCATCGCCTGCGTTTCGGTCAACCCTATGATCCAAATGAGGATTGGGACGATCTTAATGCCCTGGCAGAACGTTTTGGCGTCATATACCTGGATGACGTGCTTACATCCAGCACGACGCGCAAGCGCGCGGACCATCCTCTGATGGAGGGGGTTTCGACGCTGAAATCGCTCAGGGGCAATGGTGTGCCCTTTGCGATGGACGCGGGCACGGTCCTGGCGGAGGCCAGCGGTGTGGCGACCATTGGCTGGGTTGAATACGGTGAGGGGGACGTGTTGGTGCTGTCTGACGTCGCCCTGTTGGGGCCTGGTGTAGGGGATCTGACCAACCTGCGCTTCTGGGAAAACATAGCGGCTTATGCGCGCTCGCGATAAATGTTTCTGCCCAACCGTGCTAAAATAATTCAAGCTGCTGCTTTACAAACCTGACAGGTTTACGAAGTGTTTGGTGAACACCAAGGTGGAAACCTGTCAGGTTTTGAACTTAAATTCTTTGAGGAAAACACGATGCAAAACCCTTTGCCCGAAAACTTCACACTGCGCCCGGCGACGATGGATGATGCCGGGGCTGTCTCCGATTTGGTGAACGCCTGCGATATGGCCCTTATCGGCAAACCGCGCCTGTCGGCGGATGAAATACGCCACGATTGGTCACAGCCATCGTTTAAGCTGGACGATGACACACGGCTTGTGTTTGGGCCGGACGGTGCGCTTGTCGGCTATGCCGTCCTCTGGGATGCGACCCCCCACGTGCGCGCTTTTGCTTCGCTGGATGTGCATCCCGACGCCTGGGGGGGTGGAGTGGAACTGGCGCTGGCGCAGTGGATTGAGCAGCGCGCGCGCCGGTTGATTCCTCAAGCTCCCAATGGCGCGCGCGTGGTGCTGGCACAGGATAAGCTCAACATCCACGGAGTGGCTCGCGAGTTGCTACTGGGGCAGGGATACCAGATAGTCCGTCACGGTTTGCAGATGCTCATCGAGATGGAGGCTCCGCCGGAGCCGTTGATACCGGAGGGCTTTGCCATTCGCCCCTTCATCCGAGGAAAAGAGGAGCGCGCTGTCGTCACGGCCATTCGCGAGGCCTTCACCGGGCATTATGGTTACGTGTTGAGTCCCTTTGAGGAAGATTTGGAGTATTGGAGGCATTACTTCGATACCGCGCCGGACGCCATACCCGAGCTGTGGTTTGTGGCGGTAGAAGCCAACAGCGCGGGCGAAACCATTGTCGGCACGAGCTTGTGCCATCCGGAAGTGACCGAGGATCCGGACATGGGGTGGGTGTTTGCGTTGGGGGTGCGCCCGCCGTGGCGGCAGCGTGGCCTGGGGCTTGCGTTGTTGCAAACCAGTTTTGCGGGACTCTATCGCCACGGCAAGCGCAAAGCAGGGCTTTCGGCGGATGCGGAGAACCTCACCGGCGCGGTCCGGCTCTACGAAAAGGCCGGGATGCACGTTATGTACCAAATCGACGTGTATGAGAAGGAGTTGCGCGCGGGGACATCGCTCTAAAGCGATTAGCCATCAGCTACCATCCTTGTTTTCTGCTGAAGGCTTTTGACCATTCTTCTGGAGGAGTTATGAATTCGAACGTTCCCCTTTCCCAAACGGCGACGAAAAAAGCGATAGATGGGTGGAAAATTGTCGCGATCGTTATCCTGATCCTGGCAGTCGTCAGCCGTTTTTACATGCTTGGGGTGCGGGCGGTGAGTCACGACGAGACCACCCACGCCAAATATGCGTGGAATTTCTACACCGGGCGCGGCTTCCGCCACGATCCGTTGATGCACGGCCCGCTGCTCTTCGAGGTGTCGGCCTTTTTCTACTTCCTTTTCGGTGTGAGCGATTTCACGGCCCGCCTTTACACCGCGTTGACCGGCATCGCGCTGGTGATGATGCCGCTGCTCTTCCGAAAGTGGTTGGGCAACTTGGGGGCGATGCTGGCATCGGGGATGCTGCTCATCTCGCCCGCGATTTCGTATTACTCCCGTTATACCCGCCACGATGTGCCCGTCATCCTGTACGCGGCGCTGTTCTTGTGGGCCATCCTACGCTATCTGGATGAGGGGAAGCCCAGGTGGCTTTATGGGATGGTGGCCTTTTTCCCTTTGATGTACGCTTCGAAGGAAAATGCTTACATTTACACGGCGATTTTTCTCGGCTTGTTGGCGCTTTTGTTTGCCTGGCAGGTCTTCACCATAAAGTGGGCGCGCCAGCAGTTATTCTCGGTGCTGGCCATTGTGCTTCTCGCAGCTTTGCTACTGGGCGCGGTGTTTGCCTTTTCATTCCGCAGTGCCACTGTGGTGATGTACACGCCGGAGGGCAGCGACCGGGCGGATGAGGTACACGTCACACCGCCCTGGTGGGGGCGCGTGGCGCTGGCCCTGGCCATGCTGTCCGCGTTGGGGACGGTTGTCATCATTTATTATGGCGTGGGCGAGGTCGTCATGCGCGACATGCGCCTGTTCGACGTGTTGATGACGCTGGGCACGTTCACCTTGCCGTTGGGATCGGCGTTGTTTATCAACTACGTCGTTGGCGCGGACATGAAGGTGTTTTACGATGCACTGAACACGGCGAATTTGAGCACGCTGCCGGTGGCCGTCATCATTGGGGCCGGCGCCGTCCTCCTGGTGACGTTGGGAGTCTCCATTGCTTTGGGCCTGTGGTGGAATTCCGCACGCTGGCCCACTCTCGCCCTGGTCTATTACGCGATTTTCTTCGTCTTATTCAGTTCAATTTTCACCCACGGCTGGGGGATGTTCACGGGCTTGATCGGTGGTTTGGCCTATTGGATGGCGCAGCAAGGCGTCCAGCGCGGCACGCAGCCCTGGTACTACTACGGCGTCATCGGCCCCTTGTACGAGTATTTGCCGCTTTTGTTCTCTATCCCGGCGGGTGTGGGGGCGGTAGTGTATGTGTTTAAGTCACGGGGCGAAGAAACAAGAAACAAGAATCAAGAATCAGGCGTCGAGAGTCAAGAATCAGGCATCGAGGATCGAGACTCCCTACTCCCTACTCCCTACTCCCTACTCCTGCTCCGTCTCTTCCCCATCTTCCTGCTCGCCTGGTGCATTCTCTCATGGGGCGCCTACATCTACGCGGGTGAGAAGATGCCCTGGTTGTTCACGCACATCGCTTTTCCCCACATTTTGCTGGCCGCGTGGGGGCTAGGGCGCTGGCTGAAGGATGTGACGTGGGATGACATTGTGGCGCAGCGCGGGTGGATTTTGATGGCGGCGTTGTTTTTCCTGTGGCGGGCCTTTGGCGCGTACCAGAAATCCACCGAGGCGATACAGCAAATGTTTTTCTCCGGCGATCAGGCCGTCGAGACGGGGTTGAAATTGACGCTTGAAAAGCTCCAGCCGCTCGGCACGATTGTGGGCGTGTTTGGCGGCGTCTTGTTGTTTGGCGGGCTGGTTGTCTGGGCCTTTGAGCGCGCCGGCCTCAAGCGCGCGCTGCGCCTGACCTTGCTCGCGTTCACGGGCGTCGTCGCCGTCTACACGTTGCGCACGATGATCATGCTCAACTACATCAACTACGCGCTGCCGAAGGAATACATGGTCTACGCGCACGCCACACCGGATGTGAAGGTGGTCCTGGAGCAGATCGAAGAGATTTCGTGGCGCACCACGGGCACGCCGCGCGATATCAAAGTGGGTTACAGCAAGGAAGTACTGTGGCCCTTTATGTGGTATATGGATACGCAATATCCCAACGGCTACTACTTTGCCGACTCACCGCAAGAGGAGCAGTTGTTGGAGTGCCCGGTTGTCCTTGCCGCCAGCACGGAATGGAGCACGGTCGAGGCGATTCTGGGCGATGCTTACCGGAGCTTCGATTACAAATACATCTGGTGGCCCATTGAGGATTATAAGGATTTGACGGGGGAGCGCATCCGCACGGCGCTGTTCGATTCGAACTGGCGGGCGGCTTTGCGGGACGTCATCCTCAATCGAGATTACACCCTGTATGCCAAACTTCGCAATCCCGAAGCTCCCTTTACCCTCAAGACGTGGCCGCACCGGCTGGATTTTCGCTTCTACGTGCGGCGAGACATCGCGCAAGAGGTGTGGCGCTATCACCTGGGAGGGACGGGCGTGCTGGACGATCCGCATCCACAGGCGACGCAGATGCCCGACCCGTACAGCACAGGGGAACAGAGTCTCGCCGTCGCTGCCCGCGCGACGCTGCCGGACGTGATGGGGCGCGGCCTCGCGGCTGCACCGGATGGCGCGTTCTACGTGGCGGACTCGGCCCACCATCGTGTGTGGCACATCACGGCGCAAGGCTCCGTCCTGGATGCCTGGGGCGACCAGGGCACGGAGGTGGGGCAATTTAACGAGCCGTGGGGGGTGGCGGTGGACACGCAGGGCAATGTCTATGTGGCGGATACATGGAATCACCGCATCCAGAAATTCGATGCGCAGGGACGGGCCGTGCTGAGCTGGGGGCGTTTCGCGCAGATGCCCGCCTTTGCCCCATCCGGGCAGGGCGCGTTTTATGGGCCGCGCGGCATTGCTATTGCGCCGGAGAGCACGGCGGGAGCGGGCAATGTCTATGTGACCGATACCGGCAACAAGCGCGTGCAGGTGTTCGATGCTGATGGCAATTTCCTGTTTGAGTTTGGTGGGGCCGGGGATGCGTTGGGCCAGATGAACGAACCGGTGGGGATCGCGGTGAGCGAGGATGGCCTGGTCTTCGTCGCGGACACGTGGAACCGTCGCGTGCAAATCTTCACAACGGATGGGCTGTTTGTGAGTGCGTGGGATATCCCGGTGTGGGGCAGTGAAAATCCGGAGGAAAAACCCTTCCTGACGTGGGCGGAGGGCTTTGTCTACGTGGGCGACCCCGTGCACCAACGTGTGCTGGTCTTCACCGAGGATGGCGCTTTTGAGTGGGCCTTGCGCGAAGCGGGAGGTCTTTTGTTCCCGGAGGGATTGGCCGTCATCGGTGATACGTTGTACGTCACTGACGCACACACGGGGCAGATGGTGGGCTATCGCTTGCCCTGACAAGAAAGCAAACCCGTGTTTGTTGAATCATAGCGTGGCAAGCGGCAAGGTTCAGAAACCCTAAGTTACAAAGAATGGAACACGGATTTAACGGGTACTACGGATTTGTTGGATTTTTATTCCTATCTGTGTTAATCCGTTCAATCTATTCGATCCGTGTTCCATTAACATTCTCGCGTATAACGCAAATCTCGTCGAGTAACACTATAGTTTTCCGTCACGGGTTAGCATTTGGCCTCACAACAAAAAATCGGGAATCTTTTCATCTGCACGAAATTCTCTTATCCGTCGAAAACACACTCCCGCACAATGAGAGGGAGATACATATGGTGCGGATACACGATCAGGATTTTTGTATCGCTGCTCGTGGCCCCTTCAAGAGAGGAAACGTGTACGCTTGTTGTGAGTGGCCCGGTGTAGTCTGCTGCGACTTGCAGCGGAAGGGTTTGCGTCCAGACGCCGTAGGGCGCGGTGATGACGGGCGTCCAGGTGAGGGTGCGGCGGGGGAGGAAGGCAGAATCCAGGAGCAGGGTTCCGGTGAGCAGTGGCGTAGGCAGGGTGGCGGTGATGGTGGTGTGCAGCAGCACCGTGCCGGTATTGGTGACGCGCAGCGTGTAGGTGAGGGGCCTCCCGCTTTTCGCTGTCACAGGGAGCGTCTGTTGGGTGACGGTGATTTGCGGCAGGATGGGAATGGGGTCCCAGGTTGTGCCGTGGTCTTGCGAGCGGTAGAGGAAGGCATCGCCGAAATGGTCTGTCCTATGCACCATCCAGAATTCCACATCGTCCTGGCTGACACCGCTCAACATAAGCTTGGTGCGTAAGGATGCCGTTGAAGTTGGGCCTGGGGCGGGCGCTACGATAGTGGGGATGTCAAAAGCACCAGACCGCCGCATTCCTGCTATATATACATAGCCTGTTTCCTCATTGGCATCATCATAAAGTGCCTGCCATGTCAGTCCGGCATCTTGGGAAAGACCGAGTCCCAGCGAGAGTTCTGCCCGTAAGAGGGTGTGATCTTTGCCATAGTAGGGAGAAAAAACTAGCGGATAAGAGGAGGGTATATCAGAGAGCTTATCCCATGTAGTTCCCCCGTTGATTGTTCTGTAAAATCCCGAGCCATCTGAGGTGAATACAGTCTGATCCTGGGAAAATTCTGGCGAAACGGCTACCCATGCGTGTCCCCAAAAAATTGGCCCGCCAATGTACAGGCCAGTGTTGACAGGGAACCACGTTTCCCCCCAGTTAGTGGTTTTGTAGATACCGAGCGAGGTGCGATAGTCGTCAAAAGCCGCAAAGGCTACCCCATCCGCAGCGAAGTTGGGGGAGAAATCTACCCATTGTCCATTGCCCACCGATAGTACCCGCGTCCAGGTGCTTCCTCCATCTACGGATTTGTAGACGCCGCGTACATCAGGTGTAAATGGCAGATCCTCAACTCCCAAGAAAAGCATATCTGGTATTGATGTCGGAAAAACGTGCCCCCATGGATCGGTGCTAGAGGTTAGGGGGATTACCCCTCGTAATTCCCAGGTTATGCCTCCATCGGCAGAACGATGTACTTGATATGTACTATTGCTGTAGAGATAGATGCTACCATTTGCTGTAACTTTTATTTCGCCAAACCCAGCGGGGAGAGGCAGCCATTGCCAGCCATCGGGGGTAGCTTTGAAGAGTCCCTCTTGTGTGCAGGCTAGGAATATTTCCTGTCCAAAGTGAAATCGCTCGTGTATAGAACAGATTGGAGTTCCATATCCCCCAAGCCCCTCTTGTGCAGCTAGGGGACCGGTTGTGGCTATCAGCATCAACCAGAACCAAACCATAGTGATACTGATGCTGAACCAGATATGCAAGTAGGAGACATTTTTCTGTTTGTGATGAGTGTGTGGATGATCCAAACCGGCGTTAGTTAGTAACATATCAAGTGTCTCCTACCCTTGCGGGCATAATCCTCTCATAGTGGTATTGATTTGTAAAGGGTATTTTATGGCTGATAGCTATTCCAAAATTGGCCTAGTACAGTTGGCGTGCCACTAGAGCCCAGACTATCTAGTAAACGATGACAGGTCCCTGTGTAAGAAAAATACGTCGCGAACCAGGAGACCGCGTCATAGCCTGGATTGAGCGCAACTTGTGAATAGGGCCAGGCAGGATCCTGGGCAAACCACTGCGCCATCGGGATCATTGCGTTGTCCCGCACCCAACTTGTACTTGTTGCACCTCCGTAGCAGTGCCGTCCCATTTCGGTGATCCAAATAGGCCGGTCCCCAAGCCCCAGGCCAACGTGCATATCCTGGTACCATTGGTTGGCGACCTGGGCCAAGGCTGGCACACAGTAACCATCAGCGGCGTCGTCACACTCTGTATAGGCAATATTAGTCCATTCTGGTGACGTTGTGCCCAACGGGTAAAGATGCACATGTACGCCTTCTAGCTTGTACAAATCACTATCCGCTTGTAAGGTGCTGACAAAGTCCTGCCACCAGTTTTGGGCCTCTTGTGTATTGAGGAACACTAAGCCACCACCAAACACCCGGGCGTGTGGGTCTGCGCTTTTGATCATATCGTAGATATCGCTGAAATAGCGGGCTGCATATTCGGGGTTTTCATTTATGGTGCCACTAAGATCGTTTGGACTTATTGCACCACACTGCCCCGTTGGATGATCAGGTTCGTTAAGAACCAACCACACCCGACCTCGGATACCATTAGCAAAATCCGCAGAGGCCGCTGTCACAATATTACTGGTGTCTGACTGCCAACACCACACCGTCCTGACATAGCGGGGATCCGTTTCGCGTGCGGGTACGTAACTCACTCGCCAATCATAATACCAGTCAAAATCCAGGGCGTCAATATTGGTGCCTGGGTTTGGCGCTTGCCAGTTTTGCCACGGGTCCCCAATCCCCTTGGGGCCGTAAGCCAGGGGCGTGGCGGTTGGCGGTGGCGGAGTAGGTGTAGGACCTGGGGTGGGGGTAACACATTCACAGAGAATGGGGTCCATATACCCAATATTACAATCTAAGTTATAGGGAGGACAAGACCATACGGCCGAGGGCCACGGAGTCGGTGAGCCAGCCGCACTAACGGGCATGGTATGTCTCGGGTGTTGGCTGAGGTTGAGATACAGTCCTGTACAGATACAGGTGAGTATGGCCATGCCTAATAGATTGCGCTTTAATCGGTCACTGTGGGTCATTTGAGTTCGCCTCCTGTAAAATGGTTTTGGAAGTATGGGTATCTGTGTATCATCAGCGGGCGGGATGCCAGCGTCCCGTACTCCATATTACCCATCTTCCCAACCTGTGTCAGCCCTCAAATGCCTCCAATTGCAGGTCACATTTGTGACCCCACATCTAGCCCTCATCTAACCCTGACTTTTGCCACCATAACGCGGCCTGCGTCCGTGAACTTACGCCCAGCGTGGCAAAAATTTCACTCACGTATTTGCGCACGGTTTTTTCTGATAGATGCAATTGCGCCGCAATCTCCGCATTGCTCAATCCTGCTCCTAACGCACGCAACAAGGCTTGTTTGGTTGGGGATAAGCTGTGCCACGGCTCGTGTACGTCTTCATACCACGCTTTCGCGCTACGATACTGTTCCTGGGTATAGGTTGTCTGTCCCGCCGCCGCGTTGCGGATCGCGGTGATCAAATCAGCTTTATCTTGTTTTTTGTCCAAAAAGCCCACGGCCCCTGCTTGTAGCATTTGCGCCAATGCCCGCTGTTTAGCATGTCCTGTGAGTACCAGCACCGCCGTTTCGGGATGTGCCTGTGCCGCCCAGCGCATAATAGCGTAGGGAGATTCTCCTGGCATGACTAAATCCAGCACCATCACGTGCGGTTTCAAACGCGCGATTAAGTCCCGTGCGCCATCCCCATCTGTCGCTTCGCCTACGATTTCAAAATCGGGCACGGCAGTCAACATATTTCGTATGCCTTCCCGCACTACTTCATGGTCATCCACAATCGCGACTCGAATTTTCGTGTTAGGCATAGTTGCCTTCCTCTTGTTTTGATGTATTTTGATATTCCGTGCAAGAATTATACAAAAAAAACCAGAAACACCAACTTGACTTGTTCATTGTATATGGACATCCAGGGATGGTTCAAATTTGTAGTACTTTTACGTTCACCGAAGCTAAAATGTTACTTGGAAGAGCAAGGTTTCTGAACCTTGCCGACATCTATCCATCTGAAGACTGTCCAGTTGGGTAAGTTTCGTTCTATCCAACGGTCTGAGACGCTCAGGTAAGCTCTGTGCTATGCTGAGAGGGTGAGGTATAGAGATTTTGTGATTTGCAGATTTGTGATTTTTTGAGGAGGGTGATATGCTTTCCCAAATGAAACATGGGTTATGGATTACGCTTGTGATCTGCTGTGCCCTTTCGGCTTGCGCGACGCCGTCGCCTGCGCCAACTGCCACACCGGCGGCGACCTTCACGCCGACCGCAACATCCACCGCGACACCGACTGCAACCCCCACACC
>Ga0209206_10000172_pt1 | contig 12655 bp, 13 predicted proteins | sample ZodSprsou2mmetaG_FD_185478 | JGI IMG/M metagenome (GOLD analysis project Ga0209206, IMG submission 185478) | Hot spring sediment microbial communities from Zodletone spring, Oklahoma to study Microbial Dark Matter (Phase II) - Zodletone Spring... ...
GGGAAAAAGACGCAACTAGGAGGGAGGGGTTAACCGATGGATGATAAAATACAACCTCGCGGAAAAATAGAAGTGGCTCCAGCCGCTATTGTTTCGATTGTAAGCGAAGCCGTACAGACCTGTTATGGCGTCGTAGGCACAGTTCCGAAAAATTTTGCTACCGGCTTGGTGGATATTATCTCTGCTGACCGGAAGCGAGGGGTAGAAGTTGTTGTGCGCGATGGTGAAATCATCATTGATCTATATGTGGTGGTAGAATATGGGACTCGTGTGTCATCGGTGGCCGAAAGTATCAAGCATGTGGTTAAGTATCAGGTAGAGAAAGCCCTGGAATTGCCGGTTACAACGGTGAATGTACATATTCAAGCTTTGCGCGTAAGTGACTTGGACTAGTGGGGGGATATTGTGAGAATACGCGAAGGTGAAATCATTCATACCCTGGACGGGTATGATTTCAAACAAATGGTGTTTGCTGCTCTTTCATGGCTACAGCAACACCAGGCGATGATCAATTCCCTGAATGTTTTCCCGGTTCCAGATGGCGATACCGGAACTAATATGATGTTGACGATGACCTCTGCCTGGGAGGAGATATCAGATTTTCAAGAGGAAAGAGTTGGCCGTATGGTGAATAAGATGGCCCATGGCGCGTTGATGGGCGCGCGAGGCAACTCCGGGGTGATTCTTTCGCAGATTTGGCGCGGTTTTGCGCGGGGACTCGACGATAAGGCTCAGTTAAGTGTCGAGGATATGGTTGTTGCGATGCGGGAAGCGGCAGAAACTGCTTATAAAGGTGTTGTCAAACCGGTAGAGGGCACGATCCTTACGGTTGTGCGCGAGGTCGCCGAAGAGACGATGGTAGCAGCTTCGGAGACGGAGAATTTAGAGGCGCTTATTGAGCGTATGGTTCAGCGAGCGAAAACTTCGGTAGCTCATACGCCTGCGTTGTTGCCGGTACTGCGACAGGCTGGAGTGGTTGATTCTGGAGGGCAAGGCCTGTTGGTGATTTTTGAGGGCATGTTGCGTTATCTAAAAGGCTTACCTGTTACTGATGTTGAACACGCGGTTCAGATCGCTCAATTGGAGGCAGCCCCTGCTTTATTGGATGTGCATAAGGATTTATCTCCTGAGGATGTGCATTTTGACAGCGCGTACCCGTATGACGTACAGTTTATCATTATTGGTCAGAGCATGCCTATTGATGCGATCCGTACCACAATTGAAGGGATGGGGGATTGCCCTTTGACCGTTGGAGATGAGCAGACGATTAAAGTCCATGTGCATGTGGCCGACCCAGGTGTTCCCATTAGCTTTGGGGCAAAGTGGGGCTCTTTGCGAGATGTCGTTATCGAAGATATGCAGGCACAATACCAGGAATTTATCTCCGGGCCGGGTTCCTGTCAACCTGTTGACTCTGGCGTGGGTATAGCGGGAGCATTGGTTGAAGCAGAGCCTCCTAATATTGGTGTTGTTGTTGTTGTTGCTGGTGCGGGTTTGGAAAAGGTTTTCTTGAGCTTGGGGGCCACGGCCATTATTGAAGGTGGTCAGACTATGAATCCCAGTACAGCGCAGATTTTAGAAGCTGTTGCACAGTCACCGTCAGATAAAGTCATTATCCTTCCTAATAATAAAAATATTCTGATGGCTGCACAGCAAGCATCGGAGGTAAGTGAGAAGGAAGTTGCGGTTGTTCCTACCCGTAATATCCCCCAAGGGGTGGCAGCTTTGTTGACATTGGACCAAAATGCGACCGTAGATGGTAACGTCGCGGCGATGTTGCGCGCGCTTAAAGAAGTAATCACGGGTGAAATTACGTGGGCCACGCGTGATGTGGCCCTCAATGGCATCGAAGTTCGCGAAGGTGATGCAATTGGGTTGTTGGATGGAGAGCTTGTCGTAGATGCCGCTTCTTTCGAGGAAGCTGTACATTGGTTGCTGGCTGAAGCAGAACTGGAAGATCGTGAGTTGGTCACGCTATACTATGGTGAAGGTGTTATGGAAGTACAGGCTCAGGAATTGGTTGACGAGTTAGTCAAAGCGTATCCCGATTTGGAATTTGAGGTGGTTGAAGGACTGCAACCGCATTATCCTTATATTATTTCAATTGAGTAGTCGGCAAGGTTCAGAAACCTTGCTTTTTACCCTGTCACTTTTACGCTTGGTGGAGTGTAAAGTGTCTATCTAATTCGAACCATCCTGAATAGTTCTCGTTTTTTATATTTTTGACAAAGGAGTGGTTGGTGGCCAATAATCATATTCAACTGATTACTGATGGTACGGCTTATCTACCTGTAGCACGCTTGCGTGAATTCGGCATTATCTCGTTGCCCATTGTCGCTGAGTCAAGTGGCCGGCACTTTATGTACGATCAACAGACTCACGAACATATTGACCTCCTTCGCCAGATGAGAAAAGCTCGTGACCCGGTCAACATTATCGGGCCATCACCTGAGGACTTCCGGGCGGTGTTTGAGCGCACACTGTACCGTACCAACAAGATGTTGGTCATTCTTTCCTCGGGTCATTTGAGCCCCGTGATGCGTAACGCGCGTATTGCCGCGCGTGATTTTATGGGGCGGTGCGATATAACAATCCTGGATTCGCAAACGATTTCGGTTGGATTGGGCCTATTGGTCGAACGGGCCGGTGAGTTGCTTCTACAAGGTGAGATGTCTCAAGTTGAAGTGGTGAAACGCATTCGTGGAATGATTCCCCGCATTTATGTGGTGATGATCTCTCACACTTTGGATTACATCTACCGAAGCGGTAAGCTAAGCGCGATGCAGGCAATTCTGGGCGCGATGCTAAAAATTCACCCTTTTATTGAAATTGAGGATGGTGACATTGTTCCTCTTGAAAAAAGCCGCAAACCTGAGCGCGCGCTCGATAAGCTGGTGGAATTCGCATCGGAGTTTTCGCGCATCCAACATCTGCTGATTTTCCAGAGTGGGGCAGAGATAATGGATGAAGCACAGGTGCTCAAGGGCCGGCTTGAACAGATTATTCCCAATCGTGATTTCCCGGTGATTGCCTACGATCCTGTCCTGGCCTCGCATATTGGACCGGAAGGACTGGGGATGGTGATTTACGAGGGTTTATGGCGTTAGGATGAAGTCTATTCGCATCGTGACGGACAGTGTCGCTGATCTTCCGTATGAGTTGATTCAGCGCTTTAATATCAAAGTGGTTCCGGTTTACGTCTCCTTTGGAGAACAACATTACTTAGATAATGGCACATTAGACCGTGAGTGGTTCTATCGCGAGTTAGCGATTGTTTCTAACATACCTGCGACGGCTGCCCCGGCTCCTCATGAGTTTTTGAAAGTTTATCGGCAATTGGTTGACGAGGGGGCTGAGGACATCGTCGCCTTGTTCACATCTGCCAGTATGAGCAGTCTTAACAATCACGCCATGATAGCCGCACAACAAGTGGAAGGTGCGCGGGTTCACGTGATTGATACACAACAAGTGTCGATGGGCGTCGGTTGGATGGTGGTCCTCGCGGCGGAAGCGATTGCTCGCGGTGTGCCGCCTGCGGACATCAGTGCATTGATTCAGGATGTTTGTCCACGTACGCATGTGTTGGGAGTTCTCAATGCCATTGATCATCTGCGTAGAAGCGGGCGTGTTGGGTGGGCCACGGCTCGTCTTGTTGATGTGCTCCAGATCAAGCCCATCATTGCTTTCGAAAAGGGCGAGGCCAGGTTGCTTGGACGTGTCCGTACCCACCACCGTGCGCTTGGGCGTCTTGTCACGCTCGTCCGGGAATTGGCGCCTTTGGAACGGCTTGCACTTATACATACACGTGCCTCTCCTGCGTTCATTGCTCAATTGGAGCAAGCTTTACTCCCTTTTGCGCCTGAAAATCCTATCCCGGTGATTGAGGTGGGGCCGGTGTTTGGTGCGCATGTCGGTCCCCAATGTTTGGGTGTCGCCTTAATCAGTTCGGGATCAATTTCGAGCAGCTAGTGCACTTGGGCAGAAATAGCTCACAAGTAAATTGATGTCTAAAGCCCAATTGCTTGAGTGTTTCGCCAGTATCATCAACTACTCGCTTGTTTCCGCCGCGAAACACTAGCTATGTTGATTTCTTGATTCGGACAGAAAGTGACTTCTGTCCTAATAGTTTTGTATTGGAGTGATAATGGTAAAACCCCTGGAAATTTTGGATAAAATCCTTCATTTGGAAGAACGTGATTACGACTATCAAGATAAGGCGGTGTCGGGTGGTTTGGCGCGCTATGCCGATACCTGGCAGAAGCAGGCTACGGCAACGTTTGGTGAAGCGGCCTTGCCGTGGATTGAGGATGTCACTGAGCGTTTGCGCGCGTACAGTAAGTTAAAAATCGAGTTGCGCCAGGAAGCGATGCTGGCTTTGCGGGAGGTTCTACGTAATAACCCTATGGCCGAGGTGGAGCCGTCGTCTACAATACGTGAAGTGGTGGCCGCTGAAACAGTTCCCACGGACCAACCTTCCGCTTCGCAACCCGTGGAAAAGAGGGTGCCGGGTCGGGGATTAGACGCATCGGTGGAGACCATTGCGGGGGTCGGGAAAAAACGCGCTCAGCTTTTGGCTAGATTGGGTATTGAGACCATTCGGGATTTTCTTTCCCTTTATCCCCGACGTTATGAAGACTATTCTAACCTCAAAACAATTAATCGGCTGGAATATGGCGAGCGGGTGAGTTTGTTGGCGACGGTATGGGAAGCCGGCGGTCGAACGACACACACCAACCGCTATATATTCCGCGCCATTTTGTCCGACAACACGGGCACATTAGAAGTGACCTGGTTCAATCAGCGCTTCCTGGAAGGCCGCATTCGGCCGGGAATGCAGCTTTTGGTCAGCGGCAAAGTAGACGAGTATCTGGGTCGTCTGGTGATGAATGCTCCGGAATGGGAAGTGGTGGGCCGCAAGGATTTGACGAATGCCCGTATCCAACCCATTTACCCGTTAACGGAGGGCCTGCGTCAGCGCTGGATGCGGTTGACGATGCAGCGCACGCTCAACGCGTGGGCAAAGCGAATTCCTGATGCCTTGCCGGACGCGATGCAGTCTGAGCACGATTTGTTGTCGCTACAGCGCGCTTTGTGGGGTGTGCATTTGCCTGATGACCAGGTCCATTTGGATGCGGCACGGCGTCGTCTGGCATTCGAGGAAGCGCTTTATCTCCAATTGGGTTTGCTGCGGCAGAGGCTTTTGTGGAAGTCGCAACCAGGGCGTCAGATCGAAGTTACGCCAGATTACGTGAAATCGCTGACAGATAGCTTGCCTTATGAACTGACCAAGGCTCAGCAGCGTTCATTGAATGAAATGTTGCGGGATATTGCTTCTGGAGAACCGATGAACCGACTCCTTCAAGGCGATGTGGGATCTGGCAAAACGGTGGTTGCGGCCCTGCTGATGGCGGTTACTGGCAGTAGTGGCTTACAAGCCGCGATGATGGCGCCGACTGAAATTCTGGCCGAGCAACATTATCAGGGACTCACCAGACTGTTTGAGGCTTTTCCTGAGCCTCGTCCGACCTTGGGCTTGCTTACAGGGAGTACCAGCGGTACAGACCGCGAGGCGATCTATGCCGGGTTAGCGGATGGTTCCCTGCAAGTTGTGGTGGGCACACACGCGTTAATTCAGGAAGCGGTGGATTTCAAAGATTTAGCCTTCGTCGTTATCGATGAGCAACACCGCTTTGGTGTGGAACAGCGCGGCATGTTGCGACAAAAGGGCTATAATCCCCATCTGTTGGTGATGACGGCGACCCCCATTCCGCGCTCGCTTGAGTTGACGATGTGGGGGCATTTGGATGTTTCTATCCTGGATGAGATGCCGCCAGGACGACAGCCCATTGCCACGCGGGTTTTGTTCCCACGCGAGCGCGAGCGCGCATATACGTTCATTCGGGCACAGGTGCAAGAAGGACGGCAGGCGTTTATCATCTATCCTTTGGTTGAAGTCTCGGAAAAAATCGATGCCAAGGCGGCTGTGGATGAACACGCGCGCCTGCAACGTGACGTGTTTCCAGACCTGCGTTTGGGGTTGCTTCATGGCCGAATGCGCCCGGCTGACAAAGAAAGCGTGATGGCTCACTTTGCTCAAGGCAAACTCGATGTGTTAGTCGCAACTTCAGTGGTTGAGGTTGGCATTGACGTCCCCAACGCTGCTGTGATGCTCATTGATGGGGCGGAGCGCTTCGGGTTGGCGCAGTTGCATCAATTCCGGGGACGGGTTGGGCGTGGTGAGCACCAATCGTACTGCCTTTTGTTGGCGGGAAATACATCGGCGGAATCCAGCGAGCGGCTCAAGGCGGTTGAGGCGACGACGGATGGTTTTGTGCTGGCGCAAAAAGACCTGGAAATGCGGGGGCCGGGCGAGTTCTTGGGGACGCAGCAAAGTGGTTTCCCGGAGTTACCTATGGCCACGCTGGCGGACACCCGCCTGCTCCACGAAGTGCGTCAGGTTGCTCAAGCCATATTGGAGAAAGATCCGGGTTTACACTCGCCGGAGCATGAGCTGTTAGCTCTGAATGTCGCTGAGTTCTGGCAAACGGAGGGCGATGCAAGTTGACGAAGCGCATAGCACTCTATCCCGGTTCTTTCGACCCTGTTCATTTCGGGCATATGGACATCGCCCAGCGCGCCGCGACCATTTTCGACAAACTGATCGTTGCTGTTTATGCTCGCCCCAGCAAATCGCTGCTTTTTTCTATTGAGGAGCGATTGTCGTTGGCAAAGGCCGTGCTCAAGGATTTTGACAATATTGAGGTCTGTTCGTATACTGGTTTGACCGTTGCTTTTGCCCAGACAGTTGGGGCGCAGGTGTTGGTGCGCGGTTTGCGTGTCATTTCAGACTTTGAGTTGGAATATCAGATGGCGTTGACAAATCAGCAACTTTGCCCGGAAATGGATACAATTTGCTTGATGACGCGACAGGAGTACGCTTTTCTTAGCGCCAGCGTTACCAAGGAAGTCTTTATGGCAGGGGGGAATGTGTCACAAATGGTGCCCCCACTTGTCGAAGCCGCGTTGGCTCGCAAGCTAGAGAAGCTCGGCGCGCATAACGATGTGGTGCGTGTCGTATCTTTAGGGGATTAAAAGTCGCTTATCCGTTGAATCTGTTTCGTGTTTTGGTTGGGGAGGCATCAATGGACATTGAGTTTTTAGTCGAGCGCTTGGAACGCTATATCCTGGAGGAAAGCCCCAAATTCTTGGGGAGCCGGACGGTGAACGACGAAGAAGTGCGTAACCAATTGAAGCAGATACGGGAAGCTATCCCTGAAGAGGTGCACCAGGCGCACGAAATCATTAAACAGCGCGAGGTTGTCCTTGAACAGGCGCGCCAGGAAGCGGATCGTATCCTGGCTGAGGGACGGGCGAAGGCGGAACAACTTGCCACCGAACACCGGTTGGTGCAGGAGGCGCAAAATCAAGCGCGGGTTATTGTGCGCAGAGCGGAGCGGGAGGCCACCGGTCTGCGGGCGGATGCGGATGAATATGTCTTTGATTCGTTGAGCCAATTGCAGGGTGAGCTGACGCGGCTTCTGCATGTTGTGGAAAACGGTTTGCAAAAATTGGAAGCGGACCGCGAGCGCTCTATCCAAACGGAAGGCGAAGCTTGATGGTTTGACAGAAGTCACCTTCTTTGTATAATTGGCTTCGTGCCGTCTATGAAGTTGACGGTGAGCATTATAATGAATAAAGGGAGTGATAAGAAAGATGCCAGCAGTACCAAAGAGACGAACCCCACGCAGTCGGCGTGACCGCCGGCGTGCCAGCAATTATCGTTCACCCGCCTTGCCCACTTTGGTGGAATGCACCGAGTGCGGCGAGCTTGTGCGTCCCTATCAAGTTTGCCCCCATTGTGGTTTTTACCGTGGGCAGAAAGTTGTGGACGTTAAGGAGGAATAAGCCGATTGCTCGGAGCGTGCCTGGAATGAGCACCGCTTTCCTTTTCCCTGGACAGGGATCGCAATATGTAGGCATGGGTAAAGCCTGGTACCGGGCCTCTGCGGAGGCCCGTGTGCTTTGTGAGCGGGCTGACGCACAGTTGGGTTATTCTTTGACCCAATTGTGCTTTGCAGGCCCTGCCACAGAGCTTGACCGGACTGAGTTTACGCAACCGGCAATTTTTGTCATCTCACTGGCGATGTGGCGGGCGATGGCGGCTCAATTGCCCCAACCTGCCTATCTTGCGGGACACAGTCTGGGTGAGTTTATGGCTTTAGTTGTTGCTGGCGCGCTGGATTTTGACGTGGCCCTGTCACTTGTGGCCGCGCGCGGGCGTTTGATGGCGGCGGCTGGTGAGCGTGCCCTGGGCGGCATGGCGGTGCTGTTGGGAGCTTCCCTTGAGACAGCAGAAGCACTTTGTGCCGTGGCGTCAAACGAATCTGGCGCGAGTTTGGTGGTCGCTAACGACAACTGCCCCGGTCAAGTTGTGATTTCCGGCGCCAGTGCGGCTCTGGATGCGGCGGACGTTTTGGCGTCTGAGTTTGGTGTCCGGCGGATGCGGCGATTGGCGGTCAGTGTTGCTCCACACAGCCCGTTGATGGCAGATGCACAGGGTGAGTTTGCCGAACTATTGGCCTGCATCCCTTTGTGTGAGCCGCAGACACCGGTTGTGTTGAATGCTACGGCGAAGCCGGTGTCGTCGCCCGAAGAAATCCGCCAGGCTTTGTTATGCCAACTGACGTCACCCGTGCGCTGGCAGGAAAGTATGTTGTGGATGGAGGCTCAGGGTGTGGACGCTTTTGTTGAGATCGGGCCGAAAGATGTGCTTGCAGGTCTGGTGCGACGGATACTAAAAAGCGCGCGCGTCGAGGCTCTGGATACCTTGGCCGACAAAATGTTGGTTAAGCCTTTAGCAGTGAGTGGAGTCGTAAGTTAATGTCGTCCCTGGAAGGCAAAGTTGCTCTTGTGACCGGCGGCTCTCGTGGTATTGGTCGCGCGATTGCACTGGAACTGGCGCGCCAGGGAACCGATGTGGTCGTAAACTATGTGAGCAACGCGGATGCGGCAGCGCAAGTGGTTGTGGAAATTGTGGAATTGGGGCGGCGTGCGTTGGCCGTGCAGGGCGACGTGGGGGATTTTGGCCAGGCTGCGGCGCTGGTCGAGACTACGGTTGAAACCCTGGGGCAGCTTGATATTTTAGTGAACAATGCCGGTATCACGCGCGACACGCTGCTGCTGCGGATGCAAGAAGAAGATTGGGATGTAGTGCTTCGCGTCAATCTCAAGGGCGCGTTTAATACGTCCAAAGCCGCCGTGCGCTCGATGATGCGGAGACGCACGGGCCGTATTATCAACGTCAGTTCAATCTCCGGATTGATGGGGCAGATTGGACAGGTCAACTATTCGGCATCAAAGGCTGGCCTTATTGGGTTGACCAAGAGCATGGCCCGTGAGTTAGGAAATCGAGGCATTACGGTTAACGTTGTCGCGCCTGGCTTCATCCCGACTGACCTGAATGTCACACTTGCCGAGGAATGGCTTGAGAAATTACGTGGTTTGATCCCCCTGGGACGTTTTGGAGCCGTGGAGGATGTCGCACACACAGTCGCTTTCTTGGCTTCGGATGAAGCCGGCTATATCACCGGCGCGGTCGTGCCGGTTGATGGTGGTTTGAGTATGTAAGGGGGTACGATGGAGACAGCTCGGAATATTCCCGGTTCGGTAACGGTGGAGCCAGAAGTTTTGGAGACGATAGCGCGCCGCGCTGTTTTAGATGTCCCTGGCGTTGTGCGCATAGCTGAAAAAGATGTCGATCGACTGTTGGGACTTACGGGTAAATCTGTTGTTGTCACTGTACATGACAGACGCGTGAGAATAGCGCTTCACATTATTGCTGGGCCTGACATCAGCTTGCTGTGTTTGGGGCAAGCCGTACAATATGAGGTGACCCGGGCAATTCAACAGATGATTGGGATGCCTGTGGATGCTGTTAACGTTCATATTGAGGATGTGATTTATCCTCAGCCGGAGAATTTGCCTGAATCTTTATAACCTGACCGATAGGATTATGCGCTATGAAAGGTGAGCGACGCCTGGCTCGCCAATTGGCACTTCAAGCACTTTATGAAATTGATCTAGTGGCTCACCCTCTGGGAGAGGTGTTGGCTGCGCGCTTCGCTGAAGGTGATGTCTCACCCCGGGTGCAAGGCTATGCGCGCCGTTTGGTCATTGGAATTTCGAAGCATCGCGATGTTCTCGATCAGTATATCCAATTCCATGCCCCAGAATGGCCTTTAGATCAAGTTGCGATTATCGACCGCAATCTTTTGCGAATGGCGCTCTACGAATTTACACTCAGCGACGTGCCGGTTAAGGTTGCCATCAACGAAGCAGTTGAACTGGCAAAATGTTATGGGGGTGACAGTGCCCCCCGTTTTGTAAATGGGGTTTTAGGAGCCTTAGTTCCCAAGCAGCAAGAGATCGCCCAGGCACTCAGGGCGCACATTCAACAATCTGAAGAGTAAGCTTTCTGAATCTTGCCGAAATTCCAGAAGAGTTCAAGTTAATGAGCGGCGTAATTCCGATGTGAGGAATTACGCCGCTTTTTTTTAGAATTGCACTTGTGATATAGGGCCACTTGCGGTAGCCTTGCGGGAAGAGTGGTCAAGAGTAGGGTTTCTGAACCTTGCCTAATCCTCATTCATTTTTAAAAGGAGTTTTGTCTATGGAGAAAATCCGGGTTGTTATTATGGGCGCTGCCGGGCGCGATTTTCACAACTTTAACACTTACTTTCGTCATAACACCAAGGAAGAGGTAGTCGCATTCACCGCAACCCAAATTCCCAATATTGATGGGCGCAAATATCCCTCGGAACTGTCTGGCAAGCTTTATCCGCAAGGTATTCCGATCTATCCTGAGGCTGACTTGCCTAAGCTGATTCGTGAGTTCGACGTCGATCAGGTCATCTTTGCGTATTCTGATGTGCCCCACGAATATGTCATGCACAAGGCTTCGTTGGTGAATGCTCTGGGGGTTGACTTTCGCTTGATGAGTGGGAAGTCCACGATGCTTAAAAGTACCAAACCTGTGGTCGCGGTGTGTGCCGTGCGCACGGGATCGGGTAAGTCGCAGACCACCCGCCACGTCTGTGATGTTTTGCAAAACATGGGCAAGAAAGTGGTGGCCGTGCGCCACCCGATGCCTTACGGCGATTTGGTGAAACAGGCGGTGCAGCGTTTTGCGACGTACGCTGACCTGGATGCGCATGAATGTACCATCGAGGAGCGCGAGGAATACGAACCGCACATTGACCGCGGCGTGATCGTCTACGCCGGCGTGGACTACGAGGCGATTCTGCACGAGGCTGAAAAAGAAGCCGATGTTGTCGTGTGGGATGGCGGCAACAATGACATACCCTTTTTCAAGCCTGATTTGTGGATCACAGTTGCCGACCCTCATCGACCGGGTCACGAAATGAAATACTTCCCTGGCGAAACCAATTTGCGCGCGGCGGATGTTATTGTCATCAACAAGGTGGATACTGCTGATTACGACGGCGTCCGTCGAGTCTATCAAAGCATCGCCGAAGTCAATGCGGATGCTGTGGTTGTGGAAGCCGCGTCTCCGCTTTTTGTGGATAATCCCCAGACGATCCGGGGCAAGCGCGTTTTGGTGGTGGAGGATGGCCCCACGCTCACGCACGGGGAGATGGCTTATGGGGCGGGCTACGTGGCGGCACGGCGTTTTGGCGCTGCGGAAATTATTGACCCGCGCCCTTACGCGGTGGAGTCGATTACTGCAACATACAATAAATATCCGACAACCGGTGTGGTTTTGCCCGCGATGGGGTACGGGCACGAGCAGATGCGGGACCTGGAAGTTACCATCAATAACACACCTTGTGATCTGGTCGTCGTTGGCACGCCCATCGATTTGACGCGTTTGCTCAAAATCGATCATCCGATGGAGCGCGTGCGCTACGAATTGCAGGTTATCGGGCGGCCGACGCTCGTTGAGATACTCCAAGAACGGATCAAGTAGGCCGTCATTGCACGATCACGGGGCACGATTTATATCGTGCCCCGTTTTTATAGCAAAAGGATGTCTAGCCAGTGCTTATTCTTTCATTAGCCCCTCACGCCAGGCATAAATTGCTGCCTGAGTACGGTCTGAGAGGTGCAGCTTGCTCAACAGATTACTGACGTGGGCCTTGACCGTGCGCTCGGTGATGAAGAGTTTGGCTGCGATTTCTGCGTTGGAGTGCCCTTGCGCGATGAGGCGCAGCACTTCCATCTCGCGGTCGGTCAAGTCGGCGGCAGGGTCTCGCGTGCGCCCTTGCGGCGATGTGGCAACTTCAGCCATCAAGCGCCGGGCGATGCGCGGGTGTAGGGTGGCTTCGCCTCGTCCGGCGGCGCGAATGGCGTGCAGGACAGTGGTTGCGTCGGCATCTTTCAGGAGATATGAGAGCGCGCCGGCCTTGATGGCGGAGAAAATCAGCTCGTCGTTAGCGTAGCTTGTCAACACGACGACCTGGCTGTGCGGGCTGCTCTGGCGAATCTGGCGTGTGGCCTGCACGCCCCCCTGGTCGGAAGGCTGCCCGCCGGGTATGAGAGGCAGAACTAAATCCATCAAGACGACGTCGGGTACCTGCTCCGCGACACCCTCGACGGCGGTTTGTGCGTCTCCTGCTTCGCCGACGATGGTCACGTC
>Ga0209206_10000173_pt1 | contig 12577 bp, 8 predicted proteins | sample ZodSprsou2mmetaG_FD_185478 | JGI IMG/M metagenome (GOLD analysis project Ga0209206, IMG submission 185478) | Hot spring sediment microbial communities from Zodletone spring, Oklahoma to study Microbial Dark Matter (Phase II) - Zodletone Spring... ...
GTTTAGCATAAAGTGTAAGTGCCAGGAATTACAACAACGTTACTATCTTATTACAAACAGACCCTCCATTTGCAAACTTTCTTAGTGACCCTCTGGACGGTAGCTGTTCAACGTTAGGGCAACAAACCCGTAGCCTAGCCCCTTGTGGGCGTTCAAATGGGCACGGGACGGGCACAAGGCCCTAGACCACGGGATTCTGGTGATGGTTTTGCATAAGCCGGGCAAAAAGATAAAATGGCTAAATCAGCACCGATGAAAGCGACAACTTGGAGCAAAATACGATCAAAACACCCATTATAGGCGTGACAGGAGGAATAAAATGTCGAACACCCAGAAAAATCCCAAAATGAGGCACTTCATCATCATCGCGCTGCTGCTCACGCAGCTTGCCTGCAACGCAATCACCGGGGACAGACCTACACGCCTCGCCCCTGACGTATCGCCCACTTCAGGGCTACAGGCCACCGCAACCTCACCCGTCGCACAGCCCACCCTCGACCGTCCTAGAAGGCCTGTCTCATCGTCGTCCCCCGGCATTGCCTGCTTCGGGACATTTGGCTCCGGAGTGACATGCATTGAAGACAACGAGTGGGTCACCTACGCACGCCAAACCTCAAACCTGGGTGGCGACCAAATACACGACATCGTCGTATGCCCCGACAAGCGACTGCTCATCGCGCACACGTTTGGCATCAGCGCCTACGATGGCACAACGTGGAAAGAATACGAGTCAGGTTGGGGCGTCAGCAGGGCGGAGGCCCTGGCCTGCAACGAGCGTGGCGAGATCTGGGTCGCGCACTTCAAGGGTGTGAGCCATTTCAATGGCGATACCTGGAAAACGTATAGCGCCAGGGAATTCCTCGCGCAAGGCGAAAGCGCTAACGACCTGGTCAAGGATGTCGCCATCGCGCCGGATGGCAAGGTCTGGGTAGTCACCGCGAACAGCGTAGCCGTCTTCGAAAATGGCAAATGGACCACGTACCAGGAGGGACTGGGATTTGATGACCGGTATTTTTTTGAAAACATCGCCCTGGACACGAACGGGCTCCCCTGGGTCACCACGACGCGCGGATTGTTCGCCTTTGACGGGGAAAGCTGGCAGCCCTACTCCAATCGTGACACAACATCTCCCGAAGCCCTTGCAATTGATGCTGAAGAGCGGGTCTGGGTCGGAACCCTCAGCAAGGGGGTTTATGTGCTGGAAGAGGGCGGCTGGCTCTCATACAACCGCGAAAACAGCGAGTTAAGCAGCAACCACATTCACCGCATTGACATCGATGGGCAAGGGCGGGTGTGGATCGCGACGGAATGGGGGCTGAATGTCTTCGACAAATATGAGTGGCACATCTACCGGATGGACAACACAAACCTGGTCGATCACGACATTCGCGCGTTAGGTATCATTGACGGCGGCCCCCCCTTGCCTGAACCCCACCCCAAATCGCCCGGTTCGATAACCGGGCAAGTCGTGAACGAGGACGGCATCCCCGTCGCCCGGGCCGGGGTTGAGATCTGTGTAGAAAGACTGTACAAACGCTCCTATGACGCCCCTCCCTGTGCCGGCCAGCCCTTTTCTCGCAGCACGGAAACCGACGACGAGGGCAAATTTCACTTTGAGGAATTGCCGTCAGGCTATTACGCGCTCTCGGTATACGACGGCGAAGTCTGGACGCAGATGGTAGGAGAAGTCGGCAACGCCTCGATGCGCATCCCTGTCCTACCGGACGAGGACACTTACCTGGGAGAATTTATCCTCAAACCAGCGGGAGAATGATGTGCGTGCCATCACCGCTGCCGCCCATCCTAACCTGGCCCTGGTGAAGTATTGGGGCCAGCGCGACGCCACGCTGAATCTACCCGTCAATCCTTCCATCTCCGTCAACCTGAGCGGGGGCACCACCACGACCACCGTCACCTTCGACGCCACACTGAAATCAGACCGGGTCGCGCTCAACGGCGCACCGGCAGATACGCGCGCGTGCGCGCGCGTGACGGCGCATCTGGACCGCGTGCGCGCGCTGGCAGGCATTGCCACGCGCGCCGACGTCCGCTCGCGCAACGATTTCCCTGCTTCGGCGGGCGTGGCGTCGTCGGCATCGGCATTTGCCGCGCTCTCGCTAGCTGCGACCCGCGCAGCCGGACTTGATCTGGATATGCGCGCGCTTTCGATCCTGGCGCGCAAAGGCTCCGGTTCGGCGTGCCGTTCAATTCCCGACGGCTTCGTGGAGTGGATCGCCGGGGATAACGACGCCGGTTCCTACGCCCGCTCGCTCGTCCCCTGCGGATACTGGGACTTGCGCATCATTTCCGTTACCTTTGGGGATCACGCGAAAGAGGTGTCCTCCCTCGAGGGACATCACGCAGCCCCAAGCAGCCCCTTTTATGCCGCGCGGCTGGCTCAAACGAACGAGACACTGGATACCGTGCGCCGGGCGCTGCTCGCGCGCGACTTTCCACTGCTGGGCATGACAGCAGAGCGCGAGGCACTCTCGCTTCACGCCATCGCGATGACGTCAAGGGTACAGGATCGTCCCTGGTTGAGTGGGATTTACTACTGGAAATCGGAAACCCTGCGTCTGATTCACACTATCCAGACCTGGCGGCAAGAGGGGCTTGCCGTCTACTTTACCCTGGATGCCGGTCCCAGTGTACACCTCATTTGCGAGGCAAAGGATCAGGCCGACCTGGAAAGCGCCCTGGCGCCAGCGATAGCTCCCCTGAATGGCAGCGCCATCATCAGCGAGCCGGGGCGCGGCGCGTGGATTGTGGACAAACGAGCCTGCGCTTCAACACCGGCAGATACATCCTGTATAAGATAACATCAAATAACTGCATTATCCGGGATCACAGCCGCCTTGGGCACCACGACGATGCCATCCCGCACGACGTAGGTATCGGTCTCCACGTCCTCACTTTGGGCGTGATTGCGAATGACAACGTTGCGTCCAATGCGCACGTTCTTGTCCAAAATTGCATTTTCGATGACGCTGCCCGCGCCCACCCCGATATCGGGCAGCCCCAGACGACGGTTCTCCTCTTTCTCGGCGACGGATTCAAAGCCATCTGCCCCCATCATCACCACGCGATGCAAATGCGCGCCCTGACTGACAACGCTCCGCAGACCGACCACCGTATCCGCAATTGTTGCGCGGTTGATAGTGCACCCCGGCGCTAACAACACGCGCATCAAGTTCGAGTCGATGACGCGGCTCCCCGGCAAATAGCGCGCACGGGTGTAAAGAGGCCACTCGGCGGAGAACAAATCAAAGGGTGGGTCCATGCGTGTCAAAGCCAGGTTTACGTCGTAAAACGCCTTGATGGTCCCGATGTCCTCCCAATAACCGTCAAAACGATAGGCAAACACCCGCTTCCCTTTCTCAATCGCTGCCGGGATAATGTGCTTGCCAAAATCCGAGCCGGTCTCGGTGCGCAGTATCTCCACCAGGGTTTTGGTGCGAAAAACGTAAATACCCATCGACGCCAGGTATGGCTTTTCACCTTCCACGCTCTCCAAGCCGGATAACAGATCAGCCGGGGGTTTCTCCACAAAGTCGACAATTCGCCCCTCTTTATCCGCCTTCAAGATTCCCATGCGCGGCGCTTCCTCGGCAACGACCGGTTTGACAGCAATCGTAAGATCCGCCTCGTTAACTGTGTGAAAGCGGATAAATTCGCTGTAGTCCATCCGGTAAAGATGATCGCCCGCGAGAATAACAACATCCCGTGGGTTTGGCACCTGGATCTGAAAAAGCTGTTTGCGCAGCGCATCCGCCGTGCCTTGATACCAGGACTTGCTTACCGGCGTCTGTTCCGCCGCCAAAATTCGCACCCATGCATCCGAAAAATTGTCGAACTGGTAGGTGCGCGCCACATGACGATGTAGTGATACCGAGTTAAACATCGTGAGAATGTACATCCGCTTGATCCCAGAATGGATGCAATTACTGATAGGAATATCAATTAGACGATAATGCCCCGCCAACGGGACCGCGGGCTTGGCACGCAGTTTGGTCAAAGGATAAAGTCGCGAGCCTGTTCCCCCCCCCATAATCACGGCCAACGCGTCTTTCATAAAACTGAGCATAAAAGGGCCTCCTCTGGGAATAACAAAATCTGTAAAACTCTGCGTTCTCTGTTGAAAATCGTTAATTGGGATTCCCCAAGAATACTCGTGTATCTTCATTATATATAGAGGCTGAAAATAACACAACATCACGGCTCAAGAAGCGGTAACTGCACAACAGCATCCACGGGATTTCCGGCCCCATCAACTACCGAAATGCCCTCCATCTGCGGGTAGGTGTATTGCCCCACAGAAAGCGTGTAAGGCGCTGGATCGGCCTCCACCGAAATGGGCAGATCGAAATGGTAGTATATCCAATCCCCAGGCTGCCATCGCTCAGAGGGGAAACCGACCCCATCGAACTGCCCCCAACGCTGGCCTTCCGCATCCAGCAAATGATTGAACCAATGCACGTCCACGTCCAGGGGGCCATGCGTCGTGCGCCAATAGAGGACGACGTGCAATGTCTCACCTGGTTGTAAAGCCCCTTCCACGCCGTAACCGAGAAGCTGGACGCCGGAAGCCCATTGCGCGAGGGTCGGCGTCAACGACTTCACACATACCGACGCTTCAGGCGCATCCGGGTCCCACAGGCGATAGCGGTAGGTTCCACCAAAAGGCGAGGCCGACAAGGGAATGCCTAACCCGGATAAACCGGAATTGTTTTGAACATCCCTGCACGGAAAATTCTTGCTAGAAATACAAGAATCTACGCGGTTAGGTACTAACCCGGATAAACCAGAATTGTTTTGAACATCCCTGCACGGAAAATTCTTGCCAGAAATACAAGAATCTACGCGGTTAGGTACTAAATCCTGCGTGCAGGGGAACCCGGCGGACGCCGCGCCCTCGACCTCCGAGGCCAGCAGCCACACCGCCCGGTGCGGCGGATAAAGCAGGGTCGTGTAGCCGTTCACAACGCGATGCGGCACACCACTCAACAATGCACTCAGGACCGCCGACTTCTCGTCCCACGGCTGGTCACCGGGCATCACCAACACAATCTCCACCGCGTCATACTGTCCGGCGAGCTGCCGCGCCTGCTCAACCGCGCGCCACCCATAACCCAAAGGCGTCCCGTACCCTTCTACCCCCTCGGCGACATCCTGCAAAATACGAATCCAACTCACGCCCTGCCACGCGGCCACCGCCATCAAAAGCGCAAGCGCCCCCCACCCCAGCGCCCTGCTGCGCCGCGCGGCAAAATCCACGGTGACGGCAGGCAGCACGAAAAGCAGCGGGTACATCACCACCAGGTAGTGCTCCTTCATCTCGACGGGCACAATCAACGTAACAAGCGGTACCAGGCACAGCCACGCCAGGAAAAAACGCGCCCACCGCGCCCCTTTCCCTTTGCGCGCCGCATCGAACAGCAACACCAACCCGGCCAAAGAAAGCGCGGCCAATATCCATGCCAGCAGGCCGGGCACGCTCAAAACCTCCGAAGGCCACGGCGCGCCAGACAATAAAGTCCACACCCACCGGATCAGGGGCGGGCGCCCGTGCGCGGCATCCCCGGTCTGGAGACCAGCAAGCGCGGCGGGCACCCGGGGCGCAACAGCGATGAGATAAGGCACAAACGGCAGTGCGAAAGCACAGATCGCGCCAAGCCAGTGAGCGCGCGTCAAATCACGGCGCCGTTCCCAGAAGAGCACGCCAAGGGCCACGCCAAGGATCACGGGCGAAAACGTATTGAGCAGCAAGAGCGCAAACGCAAACGCGACGAGTGCCGCCAAGCGCCCCACGTGTTGGTGGCTTTCCAAAAAAAGAAGGCCCGCGACCAGGAAAAACGTGCAAAGCGGAGGAATGAGATCTGCCGTGAAGAGCTTCCGCGCATAGAGCACCGCCTGGGGATTGAGGGCAAAGAGCAGCGTCGCCCCAAATGCCGCATCACGCTCCAGATAACGTCGTAGCACCAGGTAAAAGGCCCCGGCGGACAGTGCCGCAAGCGCCCCCAAAAAGCCCGTAACGATACGCGGGTCACGGGTTAAAAGCGAGGGCAGTGCCAGCGTGTACACAAAAAGCGGCGGCTTGGGAAAGCCCACCGATGCCGTGGAGCCGGTCCAGCGCCAATCCCCGCGCGTCAGCGCATAAGCCATGCGCAAATGGTGGGCTTCATCCAGTTTGAACTCAGCCAGGTCCAGGCAACATAAACGTGGAAGCGCGGCCAGGAAGATCAAAACGAGGACCACCGCCCATTCCCGCTTCCACAAAGTGAAGAGGGGCGTCTTTCCCTGTGTGATCATGCCTCCTCTTTGCTCCCTCGTCATAAATTTGCCCTAAAAATTGTACACATTGCCGGGCATCTGTCCGCCAATGCTGACTCTAGTATAGCACAGGGGAGAATTTTTGTAGGCACCCCGCGGTATGGTTCAAATTACCTTTACACTTTGTGCCTCATCAAGCGTGAAAGTGTCAAGTAGAAAGCAAGGTTTCTGAACCTTGCCCACCCAATGTAAAACGGCAGCCATTTGTCATTTGCCTGTTTCCCATTCAGCGATAAGATAAGAGAGTGTTGCAAACCGATTGTAAGGCAAGTGGTTAGCTTGCCCCTGATGAGGAGGAAGGATGAACGGGAAAGCCCAGACCTGGGACCAACTCTTAAAACAACGCCAGCAACAGCTATTTATAGGCCGCCAGCGCGCGCAAGAGCTGTTCCGCCTGAACTTTATGTACCAGGTGCCGGAGTATCTGATTTTTGCCCTCCACGGCCCGGCAGGCACCGGCAAGACCACGCTGTTGCAGCGCTATTGCGCCATTGCCGAGGAGCACGGGGCCTCGACCATGTTCGTCGACGCGGCCCAAGCCTCCGCGATCCGTGAGCACACCATCCTGCGCGTGATGACGCATATCGCGCGCCAGTTGGCCGGCGGCGGCACGCAGCTCACCACGTTCGACGAACGCTACCGGCAATATACCGAGAGTATGCAGAGCATCGCCGAGGACCCGGCGACCCCCGCTGGCGTCTTCGACCTGCTCGGCGGGATCGCCAAAACAGACTCGGAGCAAATTCACACGTGGGACAGTTACCTGGACGAGAAATTGATGACGGCTGACCAGATCGCCCTGGTCAAGCACCCGGTCGAAACCCTGACCCGCGCCTTTCTGAAGGACGTGGGCGCCTGGGCCACAATTCGCCACATCGTGTTGTGCTTTGACGACTGGGACCGCATTGGCCCCCACCTCGACGCCTGGCTGCGCGAGGCCCTCGCGCCGGGCGATCTGAATACCAACGTCTGGATCGTTATCGCCGGCGATGAGCCACTGGGTACCGCGTGGGAAAGCTTCCGCCCGGTCACGGTATCTCTGAGCCTCCAACCCTTCACGACAGAGGAGACCCGCGCGTATCTGAGCGCAAAAAACATCACCGAAGCGGATCACATCTCTGCCATCTGGAATCACGGTAAGGGATCACCCCTGCTGGTCAGTGTTCTATCAAGCGCGACCCACTTCCACCCAGGAGAGCTGGCGGTCAATCCGTTGGATCATTACCTTAAATGGTTGGAGCACGCATGGCAGCGGGAAACCGTCCTGTACTGCGCTGCAGCCCGGCGATTGGACGCCGATGTCGTCGCCGCCACCATCGGCGGGCACGAGACCGCGCCGTTGTTCGAGTGGTTAAGCCAGACTCCGCTGGTGTCGCCGTGCGCCGGGGGCTGGTGCTACCATCCCATACTGCGCCAATCCCTGCGCGGCATGGCGCAGCGACAGTCGCCGGAAGCTTTCCGGACCGCCCACGCGAACCTGCGCGCTTACTACAAGCGTCGCCTATCCGGCAACGCCGACGAGGCGCTCTACCGCGACCCGCAATGGCGGGAAAACACGCTCGAAAGTCTCTACCACGGCTTGATGTCCGGCAACGATGACGCGGAGTGCGAAGGCATCGAGCTTTTTTTGCTGGCTCTGCGCGCTTATTATGCGCTGGCGGGCGAGGTGGTGTTGACATGGGAACAGGCCGCAGCAGAACAAAGCGCGCCCAACGCCATCACCGACTGGGCGCAAACTCTCAAGGCCGGCTGGCGCGCCTTCGAGGAACAAAACTGGAATGCCATCCAGGACTTTTGCGACCTCGTCGCGCAGCGCAATGACCTCAGCTACGAGACCCAACAAGAACTGCAAACGATTCGCGAGTTAGCCCAAGCTCAGGGGATGGCCCCTGCAACCATCCCAGTCCAGGCTAAAGAGGAAAGCCAGATCACGACGCCCGCACCGGTAGCACCTCAGGTGCCCCCCCAGGAGGTTCAAGAAAAAGAACCCCCGATCAAAGAAATGCTAGAAGAAACTCCGCCGCCCGAATCCCACGCGGCCAAACACATTGAAGCGCCTGTCCCTGTGGCTGTGACTGAACTTGAGGCTATCGAGGAAACCCCAGAAATGGAAGCTCCTTCAGAAGCAGAGGTCCCTTCAGAAATGGAGACCCGTTTAGAAACGGGAAGGGCAGAAGAGGTGAATGTCGGTGTTGCATTCAGCGTCCAGGCAGACACGACACCTCAAACGCCAGAGCCTGAGGCGGAACCGGAGGCAGTTCCCCAGGAAAAAGAGGCGCCACCCACCAAGGAAACAGCCCACTCAGAAGTGGGAGCCCGTTCGGAAGCGGGAGCCCGTTCAGAAACAGAAGCCCCCTCAGAAACGGAAGCCCCCTCAGAAACGGAAGCCCGTTCAGAAACGGGAGCAGCCGTGGCAGAAAACGAAATTGACGCCACCGACTACGCCAACCGCGCCAACGTTTATTTAAGCATGGGGGAATACGAAAAAGCCATCCGGGATTACGGCAAAGCCATTGAATTCGATCCCAACTACATCGTCGCCTTCTATAACCGGGCGCTTGCCTACATGCAAATTCAGGGGTGTGACAATGCGTACAGCGACTTCAGCAAAGTGATCGAACTCAATCCCACTTACACGGCAGCTTACAGAAACAGGGGCCTGGTCTGCGCCCGCCACAAGGATTTCGAGCGCGCCATCGAGGACTATAGCCAGGCCATCGCGCTTGAGCCGGAAGACGCTGCCACCTACAACAACCGCGCCAACGCTTATTTCAGCCTCAAAGCCTACCAACAGGCTATCGCCGATTATGACCTAGCCATCCAGTACAATCCAACGCTCGCGTCAGCCTACTTGAATCGCGGGTTGGCTTATGCCAATGTGGAGGAGTACCAGCAGGCCATCGCGGACTATAACCAGGCTATCCAGCTCGATCCTGACAGCCCCATCGCCTTTAACCACCGGGGGCAGGCGTATGTCCGGCTTGAACAGTACGACCTGGCACTTGAGGATTACGACAAAGCGCTGGCGCTCAATCCCAATTATGCCCTGGTTCACAACAACCGGGGGCTGGCCTTTGTGCACCAGGGAAACTACGCGAGCGCCATCGAGGCATACCAGCAGGCCGTCGCCCTAAACCCGAAATATGCGACGGCGCACTACAACGCGGCGTGCGCGGCGGCGCTGATGGGCAATGCCAGGGAAGCCTGCGAGTGGTTGGAAAAAGCTATCGCGCTTTACCCTCAATACCAGATTATGGCAAAACATGATGACGACTTCCAGATCATCCGGGGGAACCTCAAATTCCGCAACCTCACGGAGGAAGTTGAAGCATAGAAATTCACGACTTCTGGCGTTTATGAACGCTCGTGAAACGTGAATTTTTATCACATTTCACGCTTCATTTATCCTTCATCCGCGTGAAGAAGACCCACGCAAGGATTGAAATAGCGATGAGGAGCAAACCGGGAATCACAAAAACCACGGCAGAAACACCGCGCGTCATTGAAGGATCGCCGGCCCCAGGTTCGACCAGCATCGCCAGGCCAATCAACGTGGGCACAATGCCCAACGTCACACCTAAAGCTGAAGCAAATGCCACCCAGGGCATGGCGACCAAATCCTGCCAACCCAACGCCGCCTCTTTGCGCCGCCCGGTGCGGAACAAGACATAGGCCAAAAACAGCATCGCAAACGCCGGGCCAAGACAACAGCCTCGCGTAATTTGGAAATTAACTTCTTCAATAACAGGCAAATTCTCTGGCGATGAAACTGGGACAAGGTAGACAAAAAAGCCACACGCTGTCCAGCTAATCGCGAGAAACACCAAAATCAACGCCGTTGCTATCCAGGTTCTGCGAGATAATCTCATGGTCAACCGGTCTCCCTCAATAAATGTAGTGACCTTCCGGGAAGCTACACCAAGCCTTTATAGGCGGCTATCTAAAAATACAGCTTCCTAGCTTTTCAAGGGCCATACTCAGCTTCCCGGAAGGGTTGCGTTCTCAATGATCTAATGCAGTCTCATAACTCCGTTTGATAAAACGCATCAAACGCGGCAACTTATCGGGTCCGGGAACAGACACTTTAACCCAACGCTCAATGACCCGTTCGCCCGCCTGGAAAGGCTCGGTCTGATAATCCTGCGCCAACGCCTGACGGTCCCGCAAGCGCAACTGTGTGATAACCACACCCTCCGTCACCAGAAAAGCAAATAGCCGCGCATCTGCCACGTAGGCCGGACACCCAAACATCCGCCGTGTGTCCACCTGGGGCCACTCAAGGATTTTCTTCTCAAGAGCCGCGCGCAAAGCGCCTGCCTGCTCTTCATCATAATACTGCATACGCTTACCTCAATTATTGTATCGGCTGTGTTTCATTTGAGTTAACCGACACGTAAAACGTGAAACGTAAAACGTAAATTACCCTTTTACGTTTCACGTTTTACGAAAATCTTTCTTCAACTGAAATAAAGCCCACCTCATTGTATCTCAGCAAGCACATAGCTGACGTTGCCCTCATCGTAACGCACCAACGTGTGCGGGACTTCGGTGTCATACCAGGCTGAAAGTGTGAGTTCTTCCCCCACTGCATCTTCATACGTAACCGTAACCTTCCAGGTGACAAAAGCGCCGGCTGGCGTCCAAACCGGTTCGCCCCCCCGCACCCCGACATACGCCTCGCTGACCTGCGCCTCCCCCGTGTCGTCAATCCAGGCGAAAGGCAAGTGCCCGCCATAGCCCATCTCAAAGGGAAGCGCAGCCAGTCGCCAGGGCCACTCACCCGCCACCAAAACGTCGACCGGCACCGAAATTTCGCTGACCTCACCCTTGCCGCCGTCTGCCGTCAAGCGCCCTGTCCCATCTACAGGAGAAAGCGCCCACGTCACGACGTCCCCCTGCCCCTCCCGTGTGCCGTCAAGCGCAAGCAAGCGCAAATCTTCTCTCGACCATGTGACGTCCTGCTGCCAAGCACGTTCTTCACCGGTGAGTAATCGATCGAGCAGAGGCATATCCAGGGGCAAACCGCTGTCGAAAGCATCCTGATGCGCGCGACACGCTAACGCAAACGTGCCGGATGGCGTGCTAAACGCGCACTCGGCATCGCCGACCGGCTGATCAAGCCGGTTATGAATGGCATAACGCCAGTGTGTGATGCTATCCCAGGACCCAGGCGATTGTAACGCGATGTGATCGACAGCCAGTATTTCAGGAAAGCGGCCCACCACCACCTCAAGCACAGCCGCGTACCCATAGACGAGGAGCAAAGCAAACAGAGGGATTGCCCAGCCCCAGCGCCGCCACCCCGCCAGTTTAGGCCGCGTCACGGAAGCAGGCGGGGAGGTCCTGCGCCACAACAACCACAGCGCCCCCAGCGCCAACGGAAGCATCAACAATCCCAGACATACAAGTGCGAAGACCAACACGGCGACGACCTGCATAGAGAAAAAACTGGTCGCAATCATCAAAAGCGCCGCAATGCTGTTATACACGGCATGGAGTAGCATAGCCGGAAGCAGCGAATGGCTGCGCCAGGCCACAAAACCCAGCGCAAACGAGACCGGCAGCAAGGCGAACAGCCCTTGAAAGCGCAGGTGATACATCGCGAAGATCAAGCCACCGGTCAACAGGCCGGCCCACCTCCCCCCACGATCATACGCCCGCTGCACGTAACCCCGGAACGCCACCTCTTCACACAGGGGAGCTGCCACAACCGTCGCGAGCAGCAGCGCCATCGCGTCCCCCCCATCCTTGGGAAAAGCCGACGGGGAGACCGGCGTGGAGTATCCAAAAACCAGCATCGTCACCACGTTAAGTATCACCCCCGCCATCCACAGCCCTATCGCCAGCACCACGCTCAAGGCCAGCGCAGGCCAGCCCGGCCAGCGCAGACGCAGCGTTTCCCGCACTGAAAGCCCCTCGATGCGCACAAATAAGAGCACGATCAACACCAACACAAGCTCGCCGGCCACAGCCATCACATACTGAGGCAATACACTTTCTTCTATGCTGCCAATTCCAATAATGATCAAAATACCCAACAGCAAAAAGACGTTTACCGCAAGCAAAGACGGGGTATCGCGCCGTGTAAGTTGAGTCTCCACCCTCTGCTCCTATGATGTCAGAAAAAGTTTGTGCTGAGTATAGTGTCAGCGCATGGAATGTCAACACAGAGACTTTGGCTTGACGATAGGGTTATCGCATTTGGTAAAAACGCTCGGAGTCCCCGTCCTCGGGGACGGCCTTGTGT
>Ga0209206_10000175_pt1 | contig 12552 bp, 5 predicted proteins | sample ZodSprsou2mmetaG_FD_185478 | JGI IMG/M metagenome (GOLD analysis project Ga0209206, IMG submission 185478) | Hot spring sediment microbial communities from Zodletone spring, Oklahoma to study Microbial Dark Matter (Phase II) - Zodletone Spring... ...
GGTTTTACCATGGTCAACATGACCGATAGTACCCACATTAATATGGGGTTTAGTTCTAACAAATTTTTCTTTTGCCATTTGATTTTTCCTCCTTAAATATTCTTTAAATTTTTTTATTTTACATTTAGATTAATATATCTTTAGTAATATTATCTGGTACTTTTTCGTAATATAAAAACTGCATAGTGGAAGTTGCTCTACCTTGTGAAATTGATCTTAAACTAGTAGTATAGCCAAACATCTCGACTAAAGGTACATAGGCAGTAATAATTTTTACTTTAGCCTTTGTTTCTATTCCCTCAACTTTCGCTCTTCGTGAACTTATATCACTTATCAAATTACCTAAATATTCTTCCGGGGTGACAATTTCCACTTCCATCATCGGTTCAAGAAGTATTGATTTGGCTTTTTTCATACATTCCTGAAAAGCCATAGAGGCCGCGATCTTAAAAGCAATCTCCGATGAATCCACCGGATGATAAGAACCGTCTAATAAAGTAACTTTTATATTAGTGACCGGGTAATTAGCTAATACTCCACTTAACATAGCTTCTTTTACGCCACTTTCTACTGCGGGGATATATTCTTTAGGTATTGATCCGCCAACTATCCTATTAATAAATTTAAAATTATCTTCTTTGTAAGGTTCAACCTCTAAAGTTACATCTCCAAATTGTCCCCTGCCTCCTGATTGTCTGATAAATTTTCCTCTGGCTTGAGCACTTCTCTCGATTGTTTCTTTATAAGCTACTTGTGGTTTCCCTATATTCCCCTCTATCTTAAATTCTCGAAGTAAACGATCTACAATGATTTCTAAATGAAGTTCCCCCATACCCGAAATGATAGTTTGACCGGTATCAATATTATGCGCCCTTTTAAAAGTCGGATCTTCTTCAGATAATTTATCCAAAGCTAATGCCATCTTATCTTGCTCTGCTTTACTTTTTGGCTCAATTGCAATAGAAATTACCGGTTCAGGGAATTTTATCGATTCCAAAATTATAGGATGGTTTACATCACATAAAGTGTCTCCGGTAGTCGACTTTTTTAAACCGATTATTGCCCCAAGATTTCCAGCAGGTATTTCTGTAACATCCTTCTTGTGGTCAGCATGAATCAATACTAATCTATTTATCCTTTCCTTAAAATCTTTAGTTGAGTTATAGACATAAGAACCAGATTTTAATATACCTGAATAGATTCTCACAAAACTCAATTTTCCTATATAAGGATCAGTCATAATTTTAAAAACCAAAGAAGATAATGGTTCGTTCTCTTCGGCTAATCTATTGATCCCTTTCTCGTTTCGGGGATCTATACCCTTAATAGGCGGAACATCTAACGGAGAAGGCAGATAATCTACTACCGCATTTAAAAGCAACTGGATACCTTTATTTTTTAAGGCTGAACCGCATAGAATCGGAACTACTTCATTTTTAATAGTTAATCTGCGAATTGCAGATTTTATTTCATGAGAGGCAATTTCCTCACCTTCAAGATATTTCTCCATAATTTTATCATCAATTTCAGATAGGATTTCTATCATTTTATGATGATATTGATTAGCCAATTCCTGCATATCTTCTGATATAGTAACCTCTCTATAATTTACCCCTAAATCATCTATGTTATAAGAATAGGCTTTCATTTTTATTAAGTCGATAATTCCTTTAAAATTTTCTTCACTTCCCCAGGGTAATTGAATAATTATGGGGTTAGCTCCCAGCTTTTCTTGAATCACTTTTATGACGTGATAGAAATCTGCACCCGACCTATCCATTTTATTAATAAAGGCCATACGGGGAACACCATATCTTTCTGCCTGGTGCCAGACGGTTTCTGTTTGAGGTTCTACCCCTCCTACTGCACAAAATACTGCAACAGCACCATCGAGTACCCTTAAACAACGTTCAACCTCTATTGTAAAATCTACGTGTCCAGGTGTATCAATTATATTAATACGATGATCTTTCCAATAAAGAGTAGTTGCTGCGGAAGTAATAGTAATACCTCTCTCTTTTTCTTGAGGCATCCAATCCATAGTTGCCGACCCCTCATGCACCTCGCCCATCTTATGTACTTTTCCTGTATAGTAAAGTATCCTCTCGGTAACAGTAGTTTTACCGGCATCAATATGAGCCATTATACCAATATTTCTTATTTTATCTAAAGTTAATTTTGTAGACATAATTTGAAAACCTAATTTTATTTCGTATCTTTTTTAATCGTATACCGCTAAAATTAATTAAAGGAATCCGATTCTCTTTATCCAAATATCTTAAATAGGTAGTTGAAAATCTATATTTAAAACTAACGACTATTGATTATTCACTAATGACTAATCAATTTACCACCTGTAATGAGCAAATGCTTTGTTTGCTTCTGCCATTTTATGAGTATCTTCTTTCTTCTTAACCGCTGCTCCCACGCCATTCGCCGCGTCCGTTAATTCTAAGGATAATTTTTCATGCATCGGTTTGCCGGTTTTTTTCCTGGCAAAATTAATGATCCATCTCATCCCTAAAGTTATTCTCCTATCCGGACTTACTTCCACCGGAACTTGATAACTAGCTCCTCCAACCCTTCTTGATTTGACCTCTAATACTGGTATGACATTCTGCAAGGCTTGATTAAATACTTCCAAGGGTTCCTTTTTTGTCTTCTCGGCAGCTATTTCTAAAGCACTATAAAAAATTGCTTCCGCTTTACTTTTTTTACCGTCATACATTAGTTTATTAATAAAAGTTCCTACATTTTTATCATGATATACAGGATCTGGTGCATTTATTCTTTTTACTGCCCTTCTTCTCCTGGACATTATTTATCACCTCTATCTGTTTAAATTAATATTCAATTAAACGGTTAATTGGCTATCTGGTTATCTGGTGAACTGTATTAATCAATTAATCAATTAGTAAACTAACTAACCACGTAACCAAATACCTAAATAACTTAACATTGTTTACTTACTCGTCTTTTTCTGTTTTTTAGCTCCATATCTTGAACGTCCTTGCTTTCTATTTTCTACTCCGGTAGTATCCATAACTCCCCTTATAATATGATATCTAACCCCTGGTAAGTCTTTTACTCGTCCACCTCTTAAGAGTACAATAGAATGTTCTTGAAGGTTATGTCCTATTCCTGGAATATAGGCTGTAACTTCCATATTATTACTTAATCTTACTCGAGTGACTTTTCTCAGTGCGGAATTAGGTTTCTTGGGAGTTATCGTCCAAACCCTAGTACATACCCCCCTTTTTAAAGGACTATTCTGTAAAGAGGGTGTATCAGATTTTTTAAAGACCTTCTTCCTGCCTTTTCTTACTAACTGATTAATGGTAGGCATATCTCACCTTCCTTTGTCTAAATTTATCAACCTGTTATAAATAAAAATACTTTTATATTCTAACAGCATCATTATTTGATGTCAAGCTAAATTATTATAAAAAACCGTATTACATGTTGCGTATAGTATAATATGGATTACTATTCGCTAAATAACTAAATAAGTTCTCCCTCTTGATCTTTTGTGAGATCTGACAACTTCTCTTTTTTTTCTTCGTCTTCTTCCCCAAATAGATCTATCTTTTTTTCTCTCTGCTCTATTTCTGTTTCTTTAAATATTTCTTTTACTTGTTCTTCTTCCTCATGCAAGTAATCAACTTCTACTTTTCCGTATTGATTTAAACCTGTTCCTGCGGGAATAATATTACCAATAATAACATTTTCCTTTAAACCATAAAGTTTATCTATTTTCCCCTTGATAGAAGCATTAGTTAAAACATGAGTAGTTCTCTGAAATGATGCTGCAGATAGAAAACTTTCAGTAGACAGAGAAGCTTGGGTAATACCTTGGATTATAGGCATTCCCACTGCAACAAATTTCTTCCTTTTTATAAATCCCACATTTTCGATGATTTTAATAGATTCATTTTTATGGTTGGTTCTTACTTTTATTAGATCCAAATGTCGGTTACAAATTTCTGTTGCATCGTCCCTGGTTATCTTTTTCCCTCCGCTGATTATCACTTCATCTGTTTCTGGATCTACAATATCCAAAGCTGTAGTTTTCCCCACTGCATTTTCATAAAGGAATTCTAAAGTTCTACCTTCCAATGAAAAATATCTCCCATCTTCTAATGGTAGCTCGCTTAGTTTATACAATAATATTTTTTTAATTAAATTCTTACTTATGATTTGATCTTTGGCTGCAATAATATTTCCGCTTACTGGATCTTTTATATCTTCGCCAATGGGTCGTCCAATAATTTCATCCTTTATGGATTTGATCAATCCATCTCTTATGGATATCTCCTTAGTATCTTTCCATACCTTTATTTGGTTTACCCTTGTTTTGATAATCTTATCCGCTTCTGAGGAAGTAAGTTGTTTGTTTGCATTCACCAAGACTTGAGAATCTTCTGGATTAGTAATAACTTCGGCCGTAATCCGATCTTTTATCTTTTCGTAAATATCCGGTATAGCACAGCTTATTACTCTCACATCATTATTGGCAATTTCTACTCCCATTTCTTTACTAATGATTTGATTGTATTTCATCTTAGAATTAATTGGATTGTCTATTTCAGTGTTGCCTTCTTGAATATTATCTTTAATCTCACCTACTAAAATATTACCCGTTATTCTATCTATAAAGGAATTTTCTCCTTTTACAATTGTAAATTCTTTTTTATCTTGATCTTCAACTATCAGAGAGGTAAAATCGCTGGCTTCAATTTTAGGTATCATTTTATTAGTAATTACTTCTCCTTCTTTCACTATTACCTCACCCGTTTTAATATTTACCAATGAAAAGATAGCTTTTTTATTTTCTAATAATTCTCTGTTCTTCCTATTTATTTCTTCATTTTTTTCTACGACCTTTTTGTTAGCTTTTTCAAAATCTGATACATATACTAATTCTCCAGATAACAAATCAGAATCACGAGCTGATCTGATATAAATCATATTTAAACGAGCAATTTGACGAATGATTGTCTCGACATGCTTATCGCTGATTTTAACTCCTTGTGATCTATATACCGCTTGTATCTCTTTTAATAAATATTCCTGAACCGCCTTAATTCCCTGAATCTTCAAAATATCGTGTGGATCGATAAATCCGACAGTCAATCTTTCTCCGGCGTCAATTTTTTGTCCTTTTTCTACTATTAATCTTAAATCAATTGGAATATTATAAATCTTTTTCTTTTCTTCAATTATTTCTTTATTTTCTTTTGATGTTTCAGGATTAATTACTACCTGTTTCTTATGATCATCATCGGTAATAATTTCCTCAATTATACCGTTTATTTCACTAATTACCGCTTGTTTTTTTGGTTTTCTCACCTCAAAAAGTTGTTCTACCCGTGGAAGTCCCAAGGTAATATCTTCACCGGTTATTTTTACTCCTCCTGTATGGAAAGTCCTTAAAGTTAATTGCGTCCCTGGTTCTCCAATAGATTGAGCAGCAATAACTCCTACAGCTTCTCCGATATTTACTAATTCGCCGGTAGCCATATCTTTACCATAACATTTAACACATATACCATGTTCTGCTCTGCAGGTTAAAACCGATCTAACTTTAACCTCTTTTATACCTGTTTCCGCAATCTTTTTTGCGGCTTTTTCATCAATTTCTTCCCCTAATTTAACCAGTACTTCACCGGTTTTAGGGTCTATTAGCTCTTCTTGAGTTATCCTCCCTACTAACCTTTCTTCTAAAGTCTCGATTACATTTCCGTCATCTTGAAAAGCTCTAATAATTATTCCGTCAGATGTGCCGCAGTCTTCTTCTCTTATAATGGCATCTTGGGCAACATCAACCAATCTTCTGGTTAAATAACCTGATTTTGAAGTTCTAAGAGCAGTATCTGCCAATCCTTTTCGAGCGCCATGGGTTGAAATAAAATACTCTAACACCGATAAGCCATCTCGAAAATTAGACCTAATGGGAAATTCAATAATTTTTCCCGAAGGGTCAGCCATTAAACCTCTCATGCCAGCTAATTGACCAATCTGCCGTTTACTTCCTCTAGCTCCGGAATCTGCCATAATATATAAAGGATTAAATTTGCTTAAGTTCTTTAAAATAGCATCAACCACATCATTGGAAGCCTTGGTCCAGGAATTAACTATTTTCTGTTCTCTTTCGTCATCCATAATCAGTCCGTAATTATATTGCTCTTGAATTTTATCTACTTCTTTTTCGGCTATTTCCAATATCTCATCCTTCTGAGAAGGTATTTCTAAATCTGCTATACCAATAGAAATCCCGGAAGAAGTGGCAAAACTAAAACCTAATTTTTTAATTTTATCTAAAATATCAACGGTTGTTTCTTTTCCATATTTCCGGTAAACAAAAGATATAATTTTTTCTAAGGATTTTTTAGTTATGGTTAAATTGATAAAATCCATATCATCGGGGAATATTTCGTTAAAAATAATTCTGCCAACTGTGGTACTTTTTAAGGAATTATTTATTTTACATTTAATTTTTGCATGTAAATCAATAAAACCATCCTCATAAATCCTTACTGCTTCATTAAAATTACCAATAATTTTTCCCTCACCTTTTTGTCCGCTTTCCCGCATCGTTAGATAGTAACAACCTAAGATTATATCCTGGCTAGGTAAAGCTACCGGTAATCCATTCGCCGGAGATAGTATATTATTCGAAGATAGCATTAAAACTTCTGCTTCAGCCTGAGCTTCAGGTGAAAGAGGAACATGAACTGCCATCTGATCGCCGTCAAAATCCGCATTGAAAGCTGCACAAACTAAAGGATGAATTTGTATAGCATTTCCTTCCACCAAAACTGGTTTGAAAGCCTGAATACCTAAACGATGTAATGTTGGTGCCCGATTCAGTAAAACAGGACGATCTTCTACGATATCTTTTAATATACTCCAGACCTCAGGTCTCCCCTTTTCAACTATTTTTTTTGCCGTTTTAATGTTATGAGCTAAATCCTGAGCTACTAACTCTCTCATTACATATGGTTTGAATAACTCCAAAGCCATCTTTTTGGGTAATCCGCATTGGTAAAATTTTAAATTAGGGCCGGCAACGATTACCGACCTTCCCGAATAATCGACTCTTTTACCCAAAAGGTTTTGTCTAAATCTACCTTTCTTACCTTTTAACATATCACTTAATGATTTTAAAGGTCTATTCCCAGTGCCAAGTACTGCTCGTCCTCTTCTGCCATTGTCTATTAAAGCGTCAACTGCTTCCTGTAACATTCTCTTTTCGTTTTTAATAATAATTTCCGGAGCTCCTAATTCTAGTAATCTTTTTAATCTGTTGTTTCTGTTTATAACTCTCCTGTATAGATCGTTCAAATCAGAAGTAGCAAAGCGCCCTCCCTCCAATTGCACCATAGGCCTTAAGTCAGGGGGGATGACCGGAATTATTTCTAATACCATCCATTCGGGTTTGCAGTTAGATTTACGAAATGCTTCAACTATCTGCAATCTTTTAATAATCTTTTTCGTTTTTTGACCAGTAGTTTTTTTTAACTCTTCGCGAAGTTCCAGAGTTAATCTATCTAAGGTCAACTCCTTTAATAACTCTTTGATTGCTTCTGCTCCTATTCCAGCTTTAAATTCGGGATCATAATTACTTAGAAGGAGCTTCTCTATTTCTAGAATGATTTCTCCTCTTTGGTAAGAAGTTTTACCGGGATGTATCACTATGTAACAAGACTCTTCAATGTTTTGAGTGGCCAATTTCGATCGCAAGGATATATTTTTTTCTTCCTCTAATCTTTTTAAATTAGTTGCAGATATTAAACCGTCAATCTTAGTAATTCGATATTGATCCTCTCTATTTTCTGTTTTTTCTTCTTTAAAATCTTTTATCTCTTCTTCTATTTCTTCTTTTTCTTTTCCATCTTCAGATTCTTCTTCTTTATTTAGAGGGGACAATAGTTCTTTTTGGTAAAAAATTTTACCAAATATTTTCTGTAGATCCTGATCTTCTTTCTCTGATATTACATTGCCTATTTTAGGAGAAAATATTTTAACTTTATTAATATTATAGACTGCTTCAGCAATAAATTTTTCATTATATTTTTTATGAATACGGTATTCTGCTTCTAAAATAATATCTCCTTTTTCTAAATCTGTCCCACCTTTCTCGATGACTTCAAATAATTGTTCTCTTCTTCGATCTGGAGCATAATATAATATCTTCTCCAAATTACGCGGAGAAATGTCTAAAAGTAGAGATAAAGGACTTGGTATTGCTTTAAAATACCAGACATGAGAAACAGGAGAAGCTAATTTAATATGCCCCATTCTTTCTCTTCTAGTAATAGATTTGGTAACTTCCACTCCACATCGGTCACAAATAACTCCTTTGTACCTTATCCTTTTGTATTTGCCACAACTACATTCCCAATCTTTGACTGGTCCGAATATCTTTTCGCAAAATAAACCATCTTTCTCTGGTTTTAAAGTTCTATAATTGATAGTTTCAGGCTTTTTAACTTCACCATTAGACCATTTTTTTACTTGTTCTGGTGAAGCCAGTCCGATTTTAATCGAATTAAAACTCTTCACAATTGCCAATATAATTACCCCCTATTTTAGTCAATAGTAAATAGTGAATAGTCGTTATTTATAACATGTAGTGTATATTACATCCATTTAGCTAATTAGTTAACCGGTATTTAGCCTAGTAGCACTAACCAATTAGAGTAACTCTATCTTATAGATATTAACTGAAAATCGACTTTCTTTATCTAAAGCTCAAAGTAAAAATCAAAAAACCATTATTAGAGGCTCAATATTTTTTCTATTAATTTCTAATCATAAGTAATAGTTTTGTTTTTTGCTTTTTAGTTTCTCATTTTATTACTAAATACTATTCACTAACCACTTATTGCTAATCACTTATTAACTTATTTCTTTCATTAAATTTTCACTAAATTCATCTTTTAAATCGATATCTTCCTTAAGGTCTATTTCTTTATCTTGAGGATCTAAAACTTGTACATCCAAACTTAAACTACGCAATTCTTTAATTAAAACTTTAAACGATTCTGGCATGCCAGGTGCAGGGATACATTCCCCTTTCACAATAGATTCATAGGTTTTAATTCTTCCCAATACATCATCTGATTTTATGGTCAAAAGTTCCTGAAGATTGTAAGCTGCGCCATACCCTTCTAAAGCCCAGACTTCCATTTCACCAAATCTTTGGCCTCCAAATTGGGCTTTTCCTCCCAAAGGTTGTTGAGTAACCAAAGAGTACGGACCAGTAGAACGCGCATGGATTTTATCAGCAACCAGATGAGCTAATTTTAAAATATAGCTATAACCTACGGTGACTTTTTGGTCAAAAGGTCTACCAGTTCTGCCATCATACAGAATTGCCTTGCCATCTTTAGGTAAACCTGCTTCTATTAAAGCTTCTTCAATTTCCTCTTCTTTCGCACCGTTAAAAATAGGTGTTATCATTCTCAACCCTAAAGTTTTAGCAACCCAACCTAAATGTACTTCCAGAACCTGTCCTACATTCATTCGAGAAGGGACACCTAAAGGATTCAATACTATTTCTATGGGTGTGCCGTCTGACATAAAAGGCATATCCGCCTCGGGTAATATTTTTGCGATAACTCCTTTATTTCCATGTCTTCCCGAAATCTTGTCCCCCTCTGAAATCTTTCTTTTTTGGGCAATAAATACTTTTACTAATTGATTTACTCCCGGGGGAAGATCATCATTATTTTCCCGGGAAAATACTTTGACTCCTATAATCTTACCCTTTTCGCCATGAGGAATTCGCAGAGAAGTATCTCTTATCTCTCTAGCCTTTTCCCCAAAAATTGCTCTTAATAACCTTTCCTCCGGCCCTAAATCTGTTTCACCTTTAGGAGTTACTTTCCCCACTAAAATATCACCTGATTCCACTTCTGCTCCAATTCGAACAATTCCTCTTTCATCTAAGTTAGATAGGCTGCCTTCCCCGATATTAGGAATATCACAGGTTATTTCTTCCGGTCCTAATTTAGTATCCCTTGCTTCACATTCTTGTTCAGAAATATGGATAGAGGTAAAAGTATCTTCTCTGACTAATTTTTCACTAATTAAAATAGCATCTTCAAAATTATAGCCTTCCCAGGGCATATACGCTAGTAACACATTTCTCCCCAAAGACAGAAGCCCCTCAGAAGTTAAGGGTCCATCAGCAAGAACATCTCCTTTTCGGATAATCATTCCTTCATCCACTAAAGGTATCTGATTTATACAAGTTCCCTGATTAGAACGAACGAATTTTTTTAATCTATATTCACTTTGAATATTTTCATTATTTTCAATAATTATTTTGTCAGCGCTTACTTCTTTCACTAAACCATCATCCTGAGAAAGAAGAACCGCGCCAGAATCGACAGCAACTTTATTTTCCATTCCCGTTCCCACTAAAGGAACTTCGGGTTTTATTAAAGGAACAGATTGTCTCTGCATATTAGTACCCATCAATGCCCTGTTCGCATCATCGTGATCTAAAAAAGGAATTAAACTTGCCGAAATGCTGGCAATTTGTTTGGGAGACACATCAATAAAATCTATTTCGTCGGGTATACACTCAATAATATCTCCTCTAAATCGGCAAGGTACATCATTTTGTGAAATTTTATTATCTTTATCTATTTTTATATTTATTTGAGCAATTTTATATTTATCTTCTTTATCAGCAGATAGGTAAACAATCTCATCAGTTACTTCCCCATCTATTACCTTAAAATAAGGTGTTTCAATAAATCCTAATTCATTAACCCTTGCATAAATACAAAGAGATCCTATCAATCCAATATTAGGACCTTCAGGAGTTTCAATGGGGCAAATTCTGCCATAATGAGTATGGTGAACATCTCTTACTTCAAAGCCTGCTCTCTCTCTGGTTAAGCCACCTGGACCTAAAGCAGAGAGTCTTCTTTTGTGAGTAATTTCGGATAAAGGGTTAGTTTGGTCCATAAACTGAGAAAGCTGACTACTTCCAAAAAACTGTCTAATAGTTGCTAATAATGGCCGAGCATTTATCAAAGCTTGAGGAGTAATAGCAGACACATCGGGTTGAATCGTCATCCTCTCCCGAATTACTCTTTCCATCCTGCTTAATCCGATATAAAATTGATCCTGAAGCAATTCGCCAACAGTTTTTATCCTTCTATTCCCCAAATGATCAATGTCATCTATATAACCAATCCCCCTATATAAATTAACCAAATACCTTAAGGAAGCCACAATATCTTCTCTAGTTAACGAGGGACCCTTTTTTATTTTTATTTTTTCTTTAAATTTTTTTATTTTGTATAATAAAGTGTTATTTAGTTTATCACCAACACTGCAAATTACTTCACCTGTTTTTGGATCAATTATATCTTCGGCTACAATCGCATCAATGATCCCTTCATTAATTCCTTCACTCAATTTATCAATAATGGGCATGAAAGCTTCACATTTTTCGTTAAAAATAGTTATTATTTCGTTTTCATGGTTCAATACTTTTACCTTGTCAACTCCTGAGTCATTTATTGCAGTAAGCTTTTTTTGATTTATTTTTTCTTCTGCTTTTACAATTATTTTATTGTTTCCGGGATCAACAATATCTTCGGCTGCGATAGTACCCAAGATCCTATCTTCCAAATTTAATTTCCTGTTTATTTTATATCTTCCCACTTTCGCTAAATCATATCTTTTAGGATCAAAAAGTAATCTATAAACTAATTGACGAGTATTTCTTTCAGTTGGAGGTTCGCTGGGTCTTAATCTTCTAAATATTTCCACCAAGGCATCTTTTTCGTTAGATGTATTATCTTTTTCTAAAGTAGTTTTTATAATCTCTTCGTAATCAAAAAGTTCCATTATTTCTTCATTGTTCTCATATCCCAACGCTCTTAGCAAGGTGGTTGCCGGAATCTTCCTTTTTTTGTCAATCCGAACATAGATCATGTCGGATGAATCAAAACCAAATTCCAACCAGGAACCACGATTAGGAATAATTTTAAATTTATACAATGATTTGCTAGTGTCATTTTTTTCTTCATCAAAATAAATACCGGGAGATCTTATCAATTGATTTACAATTACTCTTTCTGCTCCGTTAATAACAAAACCTCCATTTTCGGTCATAAGCGGTAATTCTCCCATAAAGACATCTTGTTCTTTAATTTCACCTGTTTTTTTGCTGATTAAATTTATCTTGACTTCTAAGGGAGAAGAATAAGTTCCGCCTTTTTCCCAACATCCGTAAGGAGAATCTTTGCATTCCCCCAATGAATAACTAATAAAATCTAATATCAGATTACCGGTAAAATCTTGAATGGGGAAAATGTCCATAAAAACTTCCTGCAAACCTTGTTTTTTTCTTTTATCAGGTGAAACAGACCTTTGTAAAAAATCTTCAAAAGATTTTTTTTGTATATCCAATAAATTAGGTATTGGACATAATTCAGGTATTTTGGAATAATCCTTCACTTGATTAGATTTATTGCGCACCGCAAAACACCAACCTTTATATAATGATTAAAATATTAAAAAATA
>Ga0209206_10000177_pt1 | contig 12502 bp, 6 predicted proteins | sample ZodSprsou2mmetaG_FD_185478 | JGI IMG/M metagenome (GOLD analysis project Ga0209206, IMG submission 185478) | Hot spring sediment microbial communities from Zodletone spring, Oklahoma to study Microbial Dark Matter (Phase II) - Zodletone Spring... ...
GACGTGGGACGCGATTGATACGCCGACGCCGGGGAGCCCCAACCGGCTGCGCCCACCGGCCTTTGTGCGGGTTACGCGAGCGCCACACTGGCCTACAGCGAGCGATAATGTCGAGGTGACGGCCGTTATCAGCGCCGGGCAGCCCATTTCCTCCGCGGCGTTGTGGGTGGATTTGGGGGATGGCTTTCACCCCGTGTCTATGTCGGGCGTAATGACGTATAGCGCGGCGCTGACATACAGCGCCCATATTCCCGCGCAAGCCGAGAGCGCGCTGGTCTCCTACTACATAGAGGCAATTGATGTCCTGGGGCAACGAACCGTGTATCCGGAGGGCGCGCCGGTTGCTGCGGAGCGTTACATCGTCGGCTATGTGCCGCCGCCCGTCGCCATCAATGAATTTCTGGCATCCAACACGACCATCAATCAGGATGAAGCCGGGGAGTATGAAGATTGGATTGAGTTGTATAATACAGGGACTGAATCGGTGAGTCTGGACGGTTTCTATCTCACGGATCACCTGGACAACCCGGCAAAGTGGCGCTTCCCGCCTGGAACGGTGATTGCGCCGGGCGCTTATCTGTTGGTCTGGTGCGATTCGCAGCCCACACAGGGGCCGCTTCACGCCGATTTTAAGTTAAGCCGCGACGGGGAGGCAATTGGCCTGTTTGATACAGATGCGCGCAACAACATTGCTGTGGATACCTTGACGTTCGGACGCCAAAATCCAGACGTCTCTTACGGGCGCTATCCTGATGGCGCAAATGTCTGGACATTCTTTGATCTGCCCACGCCGGGAGATAGTAATGAGTAGCAAAGGTTCACGTTTCACGTTTTACGTAAAACGTAATACGCATTACGCATTACGCATTACGTTTTACATTTTATTCGTCCTGTTTGTCCTGCCTCAAGCAGCTCAGACCGCCACCCTGCCCCCCGTCGTCATCAACGAAATCCAGTATCATCCCGCATCTGACGTCTACGGTGAAGAGTACATTGAGCTACACAATGCGGGAACGACATCGGTGGATTTGACCGGCTGGCAGGTGAGCGACGGGATCGTGTACACATTCCCTACCGGCACGGTGATGCTACCGGGGGATTATCTCGTAATTGCAAGCAACCCGGCGGCGGTGATGGCGGCCTATGGCATCACCGGCACGCTGGGGCCGTTCGTGAGCGGGAAGCTCTCCAACAGTGGTGAGCGCGTCGCCATTGAGGACGCAGACGGCGCTCTGGTGGATGTGGTCGTTTACGATGATCACACGCCGTGGCCCGAGGCCGCCGATGGGGATGGGCCTTCGCTGGAGCTGATCAATCCCACGTTTAACAATCTCAGCCCGTGTTCTTGGGCCAGCAGCAGCGGGTTGGGCACGCCCGGCGCGCAGAACAGCACTTTCCTGGAGGGGAACATCCCCCCGTGCGCGATCGACACAGCGCATACACCCGTCATGCCGCGCTCCAATCAGCCCGTTACTGTGACAGTATTCGTGGATGATAACAGCGTTGTCGCTTCGGTTATGTTGTACTACCGCGTAGAGGGGGAAAGTGCTTACCAAGCGATAGCCATGACTGATGATAGCTCCGGCGCGGACGAGGACGCGGGGGATGGGGTGTATACTGCCGTTATTCTGCCACGCAGTTTGGGTGAAACGATCTTTCCGTTGCCGGGGCAGGGTGTGTGTGTTGAGTTCTACGTCACCGCAACCGACGACGAGGGCGCGGCCCGTACCGTGCCCGATGGTGCGCCGGGGGGGATTTCCGCCGAGACAGGCGGGCCGGTCACGGTGAGCTATCTCTATTGGGTGGAGGATGTCCTTCCTGAGGAGAGCTTGCCGCTTTACCGGATCCTTATCACCAGCGAAAACTGGACCGAGCTGCTGACCCGAGATCTCGATTCCAATGTTTTGCTGGATACCACGTTTGTTTATGAGGGTGAGATCTACTATAATGTCGGGCTGCGCTATCGCGGCGAAAGCTCGCGCGATGCTTTCCCGCGCCCGTATCGCATCAGGTTTAACGACTCCCAGGAATTCGAGAGTCGCGAGCGGATTAATCTGATCAGCGACGAACTGCACCGCGAGGCTCTGACGCACGATCTTTTTCAGCGAGCCGGGCTTTTCGCCTCCGACACACGTTTCGTTGCGTTTTACGTCAACGGGCACCGCGAGGGGGCTTACCTGGACGTGGAACAAGTGGATCGTGATTTTCTCAAGGCTCACTTCAGCGATGACGACAACGGGAACCTCTACCGGGGCGTTGAACATGCTGATCTGGTGTATTACGCAAATAACCTGGACCACTACCGGCAGCACTATGTTAAGAAAACTAACGAGGACGCTGATGACTACACCGACGTTATTTCCCTCACCTATACACTGACCCACGCGCCTGATAGCACATTTTTCGCCGAGGCGGATGCCGTCGCCGACATGCGCCAGTGGCTCAAGTGGTTCGCGATGCAGGCAGTGCTGGACAATCACGAAGGGGCGCTGTGGATCGGCCCCGGTGACGACTATTTCCTCTATCATCGCCCTTCTGATGATCGCTTTGTTTTGATCCCGTGGGATCATGATGCTACATTTACCAATCCCAGTCATACGATTTGGGAATTTGATTGGTACGCGAAGGAGACTGTAAAACGCATCTTGCACACCACGCAGTTTACGCGCTGGTATTACCAGGGCATTGCCGAGATCATTTCCGGACCGTTCGCCGTCTCCGAGATGTTCCCGCGCATTGACGCGCTGCCTGACGTTGTCAGCGCCGAGGATAAGCAGGAACTCAGGGATTTCGTCGAAGCCCGTATCCCCTCTCTGTGGATGCAGATTCCCGGTGACCGGCTGCTCATTGTGACGAATGGGGGGGAGAACATCGTCACGACGCAGGCGACGATGGTTTTGGAAGGGACGTGCTCGCCTTTGCGTGACGTGACCGTGAACGGCAGTCCCGAGGGCCTCATCTATCTCACGCCGACGAGTTGGCGTTACGTCGCGCCGTTGACGATGCGGGATAATGTCTTCGTCGTTGCGGATGGGGAGGACACGGATAGCATCACAGTGTTCCGTGATTTGTTTCACGGTGGCACGTTGACCGAGAGCACGGTTTTGCCTGGCAGCGCGCTGCCGTACACGATTAAAGAGGACATTCAGCTTTCTGGCAATCTCACGTTGACGATTGAGGCAGGGGCAACGCTTGTTTTTGATCCAGACCGGGTGCTGCGGGTGGAGAATGGGGCGCGTCTGTTGGTTGCCGGGTCGCCGGGTCGCCGGGTTGTATTTACCGGTAACAATCACCAGTTCTGGGGTGGGATTCTTTTGTACAGCACGCAGGCCGACAACCGCATTGAGCACGCGGTGCTGGAGGACATCCACGAGGTTATCCGAGCACCGCGCACGCATGGCGTCACGGCGTTCAATTCGCACATCACCATCGCTGAAAGCATTTTGCGCCACATGCGCCACAGCACCGCCGTTACCGCCGATTATGATTCGACGTTGTACTTGCTGCGCAATGACATTTACGACATCGGCACCGACGCCGTTCACGCCACCGGTGGCTATGCCTATATCCAGGGGAATAAAATCCACGACGTGGTTTATGATCTAAGCTTCAATCCTTCCCCACCGGAGGGGATTGAGATCAGTCACATGGGAGACACGCCGGCGGTTTTGCTGGATAATGTCATCTATAACATCACCGATGATTGCCTGGACGTGAACCATTCCTCGGCGACTATCGAGCGCAATATCCTGCATCACTGTGGCGATAAGGGTATCTCGGTGGGCCATCCCTCCTCCAGCACGATTGTCAACAACCTGATTTACGAGTGTCGCAACAACGCCAATGATCCCGATCGCACGGGATTTGGGATCGCGCTCAAGGATGGGGCTGTGGCGCGGCTGGTCAACAATACGCTGGTGAACAATACCCACGGTCTGGGGTTGTATGAGATGCACGCCGACGAGGGGGGGGCGATGGCGACCCTGATCAACAGCATCGTCTGGGGCAACGACGTGGGGATTGTCCTGCGGGATGGCTCGTCGCTGGAGATAAGCTATTCGCATGTCCAGGGGGATTGGAGCGGTGAGAGCGTTTTCTTCGACGTCGACCCGCAATTTCGCAATGCGGCAAATCACAATTACCGCTTGCGGGAAACGTCGCCGTGTGTGGATACAGGCACGGCTGACGGCGCGCCCAGTGTCGATGTCCATCGTGTCGCGCGTCCCCAGGGCGGTGGCTACGATCGTGGGGCGTATGAGTTTTTCGAGTTCTTTTCTGTTTATATGCCTTTAATTCTGCGGTGATCGAGATGGCCGGCAAGTTTATCGTGTTGGAAGGTGTGGATCAAGTCGTTCTTGAGGCACAGGCGAATCATCTCGTTGCGTGGCTGCAGGAGCAGCAGTTCCCTGTGATCATTACGCGCGAGCCTACGGCAGGGCCGGTTGGCGGGCAGGTACAGTTGGCGCTCGATGGACGCCTGATCCTGGACACACGCACGCTGGCCGTATTATCCGTTGCCGACCGGATGGATCACCTGCAGCGTGAAGAGGGGGGGATTCTTCGGCATTTGGCTGAGGGACGGCACGTGATTTGTGTGGGATATGCATTGGCGGACTATGCGCATCTCAGCGATGCGCACCTCAGCGATGCACACTTCAGCGATGCGAACATCAGCGATGCGAACATCAGCGATGCAGTTTCTTTGGAGTGGTTGATACGGATTAACCAACTGTGCGTCTGGCCGGATTTGGTGATTGTCGTTGACGTGAAGACCACCGCCGATGATGACATGCGCAATCGTTATTTATATGCTGTTGAACAGTGCTGCCTGGATGGCAAGAACATCGTCGTTGTGGATGGTAATCAGGCCGATGATGGTCTGCGGCGAGCGTGCCAGGACCTCGTCAAGCAGTTTGTACTCGGAGAATAACGCGCTATGTACCCCAATCCGGGACCGGGTAAGTTGATTGTATTGGAAGGGTTAGATGGGGCAGGTACCACAACCCAGGCGCAGATTTTGAGGGATTGGCTGCGCGGATGCAAGCAGGTGACGGATGTTTACGTCACGTGGGAACCCAGTGCAGGACCGGTCGGCACGCAAATCCGCCAGGTCTTGACGCGCCGGCTTTCTATGGATCGTAGAACGCTGGCGGCACTCTTCGCGGCAGATCGCATCGATCATTTGTATCATCCCCAGGGCGTGATCAAGCGGCTGAAGGCTGGAACATGGGTGGTGATGGATCGTTATTACCTCTCATCCTTTGCTTACCAGGCGCTTTCGTTAAGTGAAGGTGAGATACAGTGGTTGCGATATTTACACGCCCCTTGTGTCATACCTGATGTGACGTTCTTCCTGGATGTGCCGGTCAAGGTTTGTATCGAGCGCATTGGCCGGAATCGGGGTACCAACTTTGAGTTGTTTGAAAAGGAAGAGTTGTTGAATGCCGTGTCTGCGAAATATTGGAGCGCGATAGATAGTTTCGTGGTTCAGGGTGAAAATATCCAGATCATTGACGGCACGCAGCACAAACATGCCGTAACTCAAGGCCTTCAAACTTATATCGCGGCTGCGCTTTTTTGAAATGAGGGAGACGCCTATCCTTTTCAAGCTAACCTATTTGCGTGCCCCATCCGCAATTTGTGTTTAGTTAAAAGCGTGATAAGGTGATGAAAAATGCGGGGGCGAATGAGGGCACTTCCACTTGCAAACAAGATAGCTGACGACTTCACGGATTTGGAAATCCGTGTCTTCCCACGTCAGGACAATGCCTATCCCGTGGAAATTACCCTGAGGGAACAGCAGCAGTTTCAGCGTGGTTATATGACTCTGGATATTGCATCTTGGGTATCCAGTGGGGACTTGGTCAAGGATGGGCAGGTGCTTTTCGAGAGTCTATTTGCCGACTGTGTGCTGCGCGATGCGTGGACGGAGGCGCGCGGTCAGTCGGCAAAGCGCCGCATTCGCCTGCGCTTGGATGCAAACGCGCTGGAGCTTCACGCATTGCCATGGGAATTGCTACACGAAGGGGACACCATGCTCTCGGCCAATGCCAGTACGCCTTTCTCGCGCTATCTGGCGGTGTCGAAGCCTTGGGGAGGGGCGATAGAGGCGCGTCCGATTCGGGTGCTGGCCGTTATCTCCAACCCTGGAGATTTGGAGGATATGTACAATCTGGCGCCCCTGGACGTAGACGTCGAAAAGGGGATTCTGGAGAAGGTCTTTCTTGCACTGGATGAGGACGAAATCCAACTTGATATTCTGGAACCCCCTGTGACGGTTAGCCGCATTGAGGAAGCGCTGTGCGACGGTTATCACATTCTGCACTACGTGGGACATGGAACGTTCAACAGCCGCCGACAGCAGGCCGCACTCTACCTCCAGGACGAAGTGGGCGATACCGAGATCGTGCGCGATGAAGCTTTTATCAATATGTTAAAGCGCCAGCAAACGCCGCCGCGTTTAGTATTCCTCAATGCATGCCAGAGTGCCCGGACGTCGGGTGAGCATTCCCCTTCCACTGCCGGGGCTTTCCTGGGATTGGGCCCCAAGGTGGTGGCCGCGGGGGTGCCCGCGGTCGTGGCGATGCAGGATGTTGTGACGATTAAAACCGCGCGTCAGTTGAGCCTCATTTTCTACCGGCGATTGACGGAGCATGGATGGGTGGATTGTGCCTTGAACGAAGCGCGCAGTCACTTGCTGACAACAGAACGTGGCGACGCGGCGGTGCCCGTGCTCTTCATGCGCCTCAAGTCCGGTAAGATTTGGGAGCCAGAGCCTGCTGCGCAGGTCACGCCTTCGAAAGCGCTTCAGGTCCCACCGCCGCCGGAGCCGATACGTCCCCCTGATGCGGTGGGCTTCGTGGGGCGTGAATCTCAGTTGTCATACTTTGAGGAGAAGCTTGCAACCGGACATTTGGCCGTTATCCAGGGGATGCCCGGCAATGGGAAAACCACTTTTGCATCTGTGTTGATTGGGCGTGCGGTAGCAGGTATTCGGGTTGAGCCTCAGGTGGAAGCGCCTTCTGGTTGGGGACGGCTGCGTCAGCCCTTTGATAAATTGCGGGGTGAGGAGGGTGTGCCGATACCCGTTGAGTTTAATTGCCCTGCAAAAAAGGTCTTCTGGCACTCGTTTCACGAAAATGAGGGCTGTAATGTTTTGATCTGGAAACTGGCCGGCTTTCTTTATTGGAACGGTCAAGAGGCGTTGTGGACGATGTTGCAAAGCACGCAGCAAAGCGGCGGGCAGTTGCCCCCTGCGACGGTGCTTTTCGATTACGCCTTTAAAATGCTGTGTGGTCATGGATACTTGCTGTGTTTCAACGACTTCCACTTCGTGGAGGAAGACCCCCTGCTGGATCAATTCTGTAAACGACTCAGTGCTGCGTTGATGCAGGAAAACATAGCCTTAATCATAACCTCCCTGAATGTTCCCTCCTTTGTACAACTTGATGAGTTCGAAGAATTGGGCGGCCTGAGCCTGGAGGATACGCTTGAGCTTTTTGCCCAGCATGGACTGGAAGTTTCGCAGGCCCAGGCAGCAGAAGCCCCACTGCTCACCACGCGGAGCCTGGCGAGCATGGATGTGAAGATCAGCCCCGGTTTTGTGGCGAATCTGCACGCGCGCACCGAGGGCAACCTGCATTTTCTCACGATGGCTGCGGATGCGCTGGCCCACACCACCAGGCCGTCGCGCGTCTTGCTCAATTTGGCCATCATCGACAACATTGATCAGTTCCTGGTCAAAGAGATTGATGAGACGTTGACGGATGCGGAGCGGGAGGTGATGTATGCCCTATCTGTGTTCTTAGGATACCCGGCCACCCGTGATGCGGTTGAGGCGGTTTTGGATGGAGTCAATGCACGGGAAGCCTTGCGCGACTTGCGCCAGCGACATCTTGTCCGGGTAAGCACCGGGGAAGTCGGGCGGGAATATAGCTTGAATACCGTCGTGAGGCATTTTTATTATGATTTGCTCAACAAAAATGATCAGCTTGCCATGCACCAGCGTGCCGGCATCTATTATGAGGTTGAGGAACAGAATCCACTCATGGCCGCCCGTCACTTTGCGCGCCTTAAGATGTACGACAAGGCTGCCCGCTTATTGACGAGTGACGTTTGGGCTTTGATTAACAAAGGACGGGCGCATTTCCTGGAGCACGAACTAGCCTACTTTACGGCTGAACAGGTTGAGCCTGCCCAGTGGGTGCGGGTTAACCTGGCCCGAGGGCAGACGCTTATGTCCTTGGGATCAAGTGCAGAGGCCGAGATGTGTTACTGGAAAGCGTCGGCCAGTTTGGCTACTTTGCCTGACTCATTGGAAATGCAAGACTTGCGGGTCGAGATCTGGTATTGGTGGGCGGAGTTGTTGCGAGAGCGCAGCGCGTTTTTATTGGCACTAGCCCGCATCCAGGACGGCTTTGTCGCTTTGGCGGGACGGGAAACGGCAGTTGCCGCTCACCTGGCGATTTCGGCGGCAGCGACGTACATTGCCCTGGGATCTGCCGAACATGCGAAAGATTATATTGAAAGGGCTTTGGATGTGGGCCTCAAACTGCGCCAGTCGAGTGTGCTGTCGCGCGCCCACTCCACGCAAGGATGGATCGAGTTCAAGTGGGGCAGTATGGTCAAGGCCATTGAGTATTACGAGCAGGCGCTTACCCTGCTTGAGCAAAGTGGTGATTTAGCGCGAAGGGTCGCCATTCATAGCTATGTTGCCGACATCTATGTTAACCTGGGTCAGTGGGCAAAAGCCGAAGCTCATTTACAGCGTGCCTACCAAATCGGCGACCGCTTGGGCAGCGCGTACCGGCGCGCCGCGCTGGAGAACACGCGCTGTCTTATCGCTGTGTACAGGGGACGGGCCGATGCCGCCCTGGCGGATTTGCAGGCAGGTTTGGCGAGACTGGAACGGGCGGACGGTTCTCTAGGTCTGAAGAATCATTTTCGCGCGACCCTGGCGCGAGCTTTCCACCAGCTTGGGGACATTCAATCTGCCCGGCAACATTTACAAACAGCGATCGACTATTTTGAGCAAATTCAATTCAACATCGAGTTGCCGGCTCTATACCGTCTGCAGGCCAGGATATTATTGTCGGCGGAAAAGCCCGTCGAGGCTGAGGCCGCTGCACAGTGCGCACTGATCCTGGCACGCGAGCTAAATTTGCAATTCGATATCGGCCGCACGTTGTGCGTGCTGGGCGACATTGCAGTTGAAAGCCAACAATTGGCTCAAGCTGGAGCTTACCTGGAACAAGCACTCTCCATTCTGCACAACATCGGCGGCGAATTCGCGTGGGCGCAGGCTCAGTACAGCCTCGCTCGCCTGCGAATGGCTGAGGGCCAATATGCTGCCGTGGCGCAGGCACTGGATGTGTGCATTCCAATCTTTGAGCGACTCGATGCCGTGATTGATCTGGTCGCTGCACGCGCGCTGCGTGAGGAACTCACGTAACGCAGCCTAAGCGCTTCAAAATGCGCAGCACCAGGAATGTCAGCCACGGTGAGGTCTGCTTCTTATCCGCAAACGACCATCCCTTCCATGCCATGTACATTGAGGCGGCGGTATAGCGCCCCTGTGCGTTGGCCTGCGTGACAATCTCCGTCACCATCTCTTTGAAGTGGTCATCGTCGTGGACGAAGGTAAAACGACTGAGCACTTCCACGACGTGCAGGATGTCATACCACACGAAGGGGTACTTGAGCTTGCGGAAATCTGTGCCGATGCCGAACAGGTAAACTTTGCGTTCTTTTTGGTGTTCCCAATGCCAGAGCAGCATGTCGGCCCCAGCGTGCGCGGCGGGGCTGTCAAGCATACCTGTTACCAGTGACAGTGCCTTCAGCGCGTAGACGTTGGCGATGGGGCATGGGTCCTCTTTGCGTCCCGGCCCTCTGAACTTGCCTAACTGCGCATCAACGACACAGCGCCAACCGTTATTGTTCACTATGCCGGCGAGATGCGTCACCGCCCGTTGTATACGCGCGTCATCCCCCAGCCCGAACGCCAGGAGCGCGTAGAGCAGCGTTGGCGCGTCGCACACCATCCATGTCCAGTGATCAGCATTGTCGCCACCAAACGCTTTTGGGATGTTGACCAGGCTTTGAAACGCGCCGTCCTCCGTTTGATGTGACAGCACCAGAGCGATAAGGTCCTTCATCCCCGGATCGTCTGCCCGCACGCCAAAATCGGCTAGCGTGCTGAACTTGTATATGGGGTATGCCGCGTCATTGTGGCGCTTGAAGGGGCGCTGCCCCCAGGTGGCCGCGTCAGTCATCATTGCCTGTACCTGCGGATGCGCCAGCATCGCAGCGCGGGCTGCCTGAACCTCAACATCATCCTCGGGCCGATCCAACAAATCCACCAGTGTGCGGTAGCGCGTCCACGGCTCGTCGGATGACAAAAGCCATTGTATAACCTCGGTGTTCATTTGACCATTATCCTGATGGGCTGCCTCAACACGGTCTTGAGCTTTTCCGGCGCGACTTTACGCGGATCGCCCAGGTAGATCTCGTGATGTTTGCCGGCTTCCGCGTAGCCATGCTGGGAGATGAACTCATGGTGCATCTTGTTCAATATTGGCCCTTCATCGTCGTAAGAGCCGATGTGCATAATCTGCGCGGATAGCCCTTCGTGATAGCGTTTCAGCCGGAGTTTGGACAATGCGAGCAGACCTTTCTTTTTCTCTACTTCCGCTACGGCCTGCTCAAACATCGCCTGTGTGACCCAGTCGGGCTGCATAATCATCATGGTCCAATCCCAGGCACTCTTGTCCCGCTTGACTGTGAACGTATCCATATTCTCGGCCCACCACAGGCCTTCCAGGGGCGGCACAACGTAGTCCTTGCCCGGTGTCTTTTTGCTGATGAACTTCAGCTTATATGCCACGGCGTACAATGCTTCCACGGCATCCTGGTATGCCTGTGCTATGTTCGGGTCGCCGTGACCATCCACCATCAAAAACTGCATTTCCGGCACCTCGACCACGGAGAAGTCTTTTGGGGACGGGTTGTACAGATGCTTCAATTCCTTTTTGAAATCAATCTTGCTCATTGCATACCTCCATTCGTTTGATAAATTTTTGGCAAGTTCAGAAAGCTTGTTCTTTAGATTAACGCTCCAGGCTTCGACGGGTGTAAAAGTGTTAATCTGAACTGCCCTAAATTTTTTCACCCAATCGCGTCTTGTCAAGTTGACATTTTGTTAATTCTGGAATAATACTGGAAGGTCAACTATATCACCGACGTCGAGCGCCCGACTATTTTGACCTAATTCGAGACAAGAGGGAACGATGAAAATTACAGTCGAGAACCGCTTTGCGCAACCTTATGTAGATTGAAGGTAGCGACTCAGTCAGTTGTGTGACGATGCAGATTCTGAATGCCAAGCTTTATATCCCGCCGCCGCGACCGAACCTCGTAGCGCGGCCTAAGCTCATCGCGCAGCTCGACGAAGGGCTGCGTTTGGGATGCAAGTTATCGCTTGTCTGTGCGCCCGCGGGCTTCGGCAAGACGACGTTGGTCAGCGCCTGGGTCCACGACTTGCGGCAGCGCGTGCCGGTAGCCTGGCTTTCCATCGATGAGGAGGATAATGATTCGCAACGTTTCGCGGTCTACGTGGTTGCCGCATTACGCACACTGTTATCTGCATCTGATGCCGAAAATTTTGGTGCACACTTTCTGACCGAAATCCACACGCCCCATCACATATCCGGCGATGTGATGGCCCAGGTGCGAGAGCAGGTTGCCATCTTGCTCAACGACATTGCCGCGCTTCCTGAAAAATTCGTTTTAGTCCTTGACGATTACTACCTTCTCAATGACCCACGTATTGAACAAGGTATGGTGTTTCTGCTGGCGCACCAGCCGCCCCAGATGCATCTTGTCATTACCAGCCGGACAACACCGTCATTGCCGCTGGCACGATTGCGGGCACGCGCGCAACTGACAGAATTAAACGCCGATAACTTGCGTTTCACACCTGATGAGGCGAATCTGTTCTTTGATCAGACGATGGGCTTAGCTTTATCCTCTGAGCACATTACGCAGCTAGAAATGCGCACTGAAGGTTGGGCGGCGGGTCTGCAGATGGCGGCACTTTCGATGCAGGGGGTGGCGGACAAAGCCAGCTTCATTCAGACATTTGCCGGGGACGACCATTATATCCTGGATTATTTGCTCGAAGAGGTCTTACGTCGCCAGCCGGAAGCCGTGCAGGACTTCATGCTGCGCACCTCCGTTCTGGAGCGTATGTGCGGGCCGTTGTGTGATGCGATTTTGGGCATGGGAGCAAGGGAGCTTGGGAGCAAAGGGGATATTTCTTCTCCCTTGCCCCCTGTTCCTGTGAGTCAGACCACACTCGAATACTTAGAGCGTGCCAATCTCTTCATCGTACCCTTAGACAACAAGCACCAGTGGTATCGCTACCATCACCTCTTCGGAGAATTGTTGCGCCATCGCTTGGAGCAGAAAATGGGAGAGGCGGCTGTGATGGCGCTGCACCAGGCGG
>Ga0209206_10000180_pt1 | contig 12388 bp, 9 predicted proteins | sample ZodSprsou2mmetaG_FD_185478 | JGI IMG/M metagenome (GOLD analysis project Ga0209206, IMG submission 185478) | Hot spring sediment microbial communities from Zodletone spring, Oklahoma to study Microbial Dark Matter (Phase II) - Zodletone Spring... ...
ATGGAGAGCTGTTCCGAGAAATAGGCCACGATCACTTCCAGCACGGAAATGGTGGAGGTGAGGGCTGCAAAACAGAGCAGCAGAAAGAACATGAACGCCCAGATGAGTCCGCCCGGCATCCGCTGGAAAATCGCGGGCAGCGTGATGTAGACCAGTTCCGGACCTTCCCCCGGATCAATCCCGAAGGCAAACACCGCCGGAAAGATGGCCATGCCGGCCACCACCGCGATAAAGGTATCGGCGGCCGCCACATTCACTGCCGTACCGGCCAGGTTCTCCTTCTTCTGGATGTAGGAGCCATAGGTGATCAGCGTACCCATTCCGATGGAAAGGGAAAAAAACGCCTGTCCCAGTGCCTCAATGATGATCCTGACCGGAGCGTGGACCAGCTGCGAAAAATCGGGTCTGAAAAGGAACAGAAGCCCCTCCCCCGCTCCTTCCAGGGTCACGGACCTGACCACCAGGACGATCAGCAGCAGGAACAGGACGGGCATCAGGATTTTGGCATATTTCTCAATGCCGTTCTTCACCCCCGAGATCACGATGTACCCGGTGAAGAACATCATGACCACGAACCAGAGGATGGGCCGCCATTTCCCGTCAATGAACCCCTGGTAGTGGCCGGTGAAGAATTCCTTCAGCGCGGCATTGTCCATCTGGCTGAACCCGATCCGCCCGGAGGTGGCCATCCACTTCACGGACTGGACCAGGTACTCCAGGGTCCACCCGGCCACCACGGTATAGAAAGCCAAAATGATAAATGCGGAAACCACGCCCAGCAATCCGACAAAATACCATTTCTTCCCGGGAGCGATCAATTTGAATGCGCCCACCGGGTTTCGCTGGGCGGACCTCCCGATGACGAATTCCGACATCATCACGGGGATCCCGATGGCGGCGATGAAAAGCAGGTAAATGATCAGGAAAACGGCTCCCCCGTTCTGTCCCGCCACATAGGGAAACCTCCAGATGTTTCCCAGTCCGATGGCCGACCCGGCCGCCGCGGCGATCACACCGAATTTGCTGCTGAAACTGTCCCGCAGCCCTGGTTCCCCCTCCGCCATGGTCCTGATTGATTACAGGCGATTCACGCAGTTCAGGTCCTCAAAGGCCACCTTCAGGCGCTCGATCATGGCTTTCTCACCTTCCCGGAGCCAGACCCTGGGATCATAGAATTTCTTATTGGGCTTATCCTCGCCTTCCGGATTGCCGATCTGGCCCTGCAGGTAATCATGGTGCGCCGCTTCATATTTCCTGACGCCATCCCAGTAGGCCCACTGGGTATCGGTGTCGATGTTCATTTTGATCACACCGTAGCTGATGGCCTCCCTGATCTCTGCGGTCGAAGAACCGGACCCGCCGTGGAATACAAAGAAAAGCGGCTTCTCCCCGGTGTTGAATTTCTTCTGAACATATTTCTGGGAATTGTCCAGGATCTTCGGCGTGAGCTTCACATTCCCCGGTTTATACACGCCGTGGACATTCCCGAATGAGGCGGCCACCGTAAACTGGTCGCTGACCTTCATGAGTTCTTCATAAGCGTATGCCACATCCCCGGGCTGGGTGTAAAGCAAAGCATTGTCCATCCCGGTATTGTCCACGCCGTCCTCTTCGCCTCCGGTAACACCGAGCTCGATCTCAAGGGTCATTCCCATCTTGCTCATCCGTTCCAGGTATCTCTTGCAGATCTCGATGTTCTCCTCCAGTGGCTCCTCCGAAAGGTCCAGCATATGCGAACTGTAAAGCGGCTTGCCCCATTTCTCAAAGTGCCGTTCACCCGCATCCAGCAGTCCGTCGATCCAGGGCAGCAGCTTTTTGGCCGCATGGTCCGTATGAAGGATTACCGGCACCCCGTACTCCTCGGCCATGTAATGCACGTGCTTTGCCCCGCTCACCGCTCCCGCGATGGCCGCTCTCTGGTTTTCATTGGACAATCCCTTTCCTGCAAAAAAGACCGCGCCCCCGTTCGAGAACTGAATGATCACAGGGGAGTTGACCTCCTTTGCTGCTTCGATCACCGCATTAACGGTGTTGGTCCCGACCACATTCACCGCAGGCAGGGCAAATTGATTCTTTTTGGCGACAGAAAACACTTTCTGGATATCCTTTCCGGTTACCACGCCCGGCTTGACAATTTCTGATATTTTACTGGCCATGATCATTGGTTTTTGTTACAGCATGATACAATTGAGCGACAAAATTAGAATAATAATTCGTTATTTCAACAGGATCAGAAGGGATAACCGATGGCGATGTTGAAGGTCAAATCCCGTCCCGAGATCCCTGCCGATCCGGGCAGCCAGTTGGACCCTTCAATGGGATAGGGATTCCGCAAGGGGATCCCCAAATCGAGCCTGAAGATAAAGAAGTTAAACACGAAACGGGTCCCCACACCCGTCCCCACCGCCAGCTCCCTGTAAAAGCGGTTGAAACGGAACTGCGCACCCTCCCTGTCATCTTCGGGCGAGAGCGACCAGATGTTCCCCACATCCAGGAAAAGTGCCGCTTCCAGCTTCCAGAAAAGCTTGAACCGGTATTCCATGTTGGCCTCCAGCTTCAGATCCCCGGTCTGGTTGGGAAAAGATGTGGCCGTGGTGTCGTTGAATGAACCCGGACCCAGGTTTTTCACCTGCCAGGCCCTGATGCTGTTGGCGCCCCCCGAAAAATACTGTTTCTCAAAAGGCATGGCAGCGGAGTTCAGGTATGCAAATCCTGCGCCGAGAAATCCGCGCAGCACCAGGCTGATGTCCTCATAGAAAAAATCATAGGTCCTGAAATCCACATCGGCCTTCACGTATTGTGCAAAATCAACCCCGAACAAACTGTACTTCTCATCCCCGGGCTCGGGCGCCAGCATCCTGTACCCCCCGTAAAGCAAATTTCCCGCTGCTTCCAGGTTGATCCGCACATCCTGGAAATCCTGGTTCTTCAACAGTTTCTGGTTGGAGAACACCATCGTGTACCGGCTGTCCACGATCAGGTGGGGCTCGTAACTGTAGTAGATGTACTTGCCTTCAAGCCAATCCTGGAAGGTTTCTGACTTGTACGGGGTGAGGATCAGGCTGGTTTCAAGCGGATAGACCAGGTGTGAAAGGTTGCCCGATCCCTGCCAGTTGTAGCCGAAGGAGGCGTTCGCAAGGGTCCTTGTATAATCGGGCCTTCGCTGGTAGTTGTAGGAAAGACGCAGGTTGGTCTGGGGATTGAACCGGCGGATGAACTGTTCGGTCCTGAAGGGCAAAAGGAACTTGGGGATCCGCAGCCTTCCCTCCACCCCGAATTCGAGCATGTTCCCGGACCTGTTCCCCTGGCTCTCCCGGAGGGTTTCGATGGCTCCCTTGAACGAAAGATCGAATTGCTCTGATCCTCCGAAGAGGTTCCGGTGCCCGTAGGTAAGGTTCCCCGCCGCACCGATGTTACCTCCCGAGTTGGTCCCCTCCACGCGGAAAGTGAGCGACTGGCGGGTGGCCGGCGCGATCATCACCTGGCAATCCAGCCGGTGGTCCCCGTCGTCCGTTTCATTGAACCTGATCTCCACCATGTTAAAAGCGCTGAGAGAGGAGAGGTTCCGGTAAGTGCGCTGCACATTCGCAGCATTGAACAGCTCTCCCGGGATGATGTTGTTTTTCTGGGTCACCACGCCGGGGCGGATGTTCGGCTTTTCCGAGTAGATCACATGGATGCTGTCATACATAAGGGTATCCAGATCGAGCCTGGCCGTGTCGCTGGTCTGCCCGAACAGCACCGCATCGTATTCGGTGAACAGCGACACATCCCTGATCCTGTACACGGGATGTTTCACATGGACAATCTTTCCGAAATCGTTCTGCATGGGATAGTTGCGGATGCCCAGGGTCAGGTCCACCAGGTATCCGCCCAGGGAACTGTCCACCTCATAATAAATAAAATCCCTCGAGAAATTATAGTAACCGTTGTTCCTCAGCAGGGTCTCGATCCGTTCCCGTTCCCGCTGCAGCATGTCCACGTCGAACAGCGCTCCCTGCTTCAGCTCGGAGGACGCACTATCGGACAAAACCAGACCGGACAGGGAGGCGTCATGGAAGAAATAAGCAATGTCCCTGATCCGGTATGGTTCATTCGGAACGATTTTGTAAACCACTTTCGCACGCCGGTCACCCAGCAGGGTGGTGTCACTGACCCGGGCGTGATAGTATCCCTTGTTCCGCATATAGAGGGACAGCTGCTCGGCGGACCGGTCTTTGAGCACCTCATCATAGATCACCGGGGCCTCCCCGATGCGCCTGAGCCAGCGGTTGAATCCGTTGTCCTTCTTCCGGGAGGAGAGATTGTACAGCGAAAGATAGAATCTCCAGAAAAAGATGCGCTTGTTGGGCTTCTGCTTAATGTACTCGTCCAGGGCCTTCCTGTCCACTTTCCCGTCGGCTGTCTCGATCTTATAACTGTCCAGAAGATACTTATCCTCAGGCACATATTTTGTCGCCTGACAGGAATTCAGCCACACGGGAATCAAAAAGATCAATATGTGCCTCGGTCCGATCCGCAATGCTGTTGGTAAAAAGGTAAAAGTACAAATTTTAGTTCACCCGGTATTTTTTATGATATTTGTGTGAAACGGCTGCTTTTTTCCCATGATCCCATCGGCCACACTGAAACTGATCAGGTCCCTCCGGGTCAAAAAATACAGGGACCTGAACCGGCTCTACAGCGCAGAAGGCGAGAAGATCGTCCTGGAGCTGATCGGCCGGCATCCCGGTGGAGACCACCGGGTGGAGCGGATCTTTGCCACGCGGGAGTGGATCAGAAGGAATCAGCACCTGCTGGAAGCCTCCGGGATCGGTTACACCGAGGCCACTCCCGCGGAGCTGAAAAAAGCAAGCAGCCTGGTCACCCCCCAGCCAGTCATGGCACTGGTGAACAAACCGGAGGACAGGCCCGGTCTGCAGGAACTATCCGCTACCCCGGTGCTGGGTTTCGAGTCGATCCGCGATCCCGGGAACCTGGGATCGATTATCCGGACGGCGGACTGGTTCGGGATCCGGCAGGTTATCTGCTCACCGGATTCGGCCGACCTTTACAATCCCAAGGTGGTGCAATCCGCCATGGGCGCCGTTGCCCGGGTGAAGGTCCGTTACCTGGAACTGGAGCGGCTGCTGAGGGAGCCGGTGATGAAGGACAGGACGGTTTACGGAACCTTCCTGGAAGGGAAAAGTCTTTTTGAGACCAGGCTGAGGGAGAATCCCCTGTTTCTGTTCGGGAACGAGTCCAGGGGCCTGGGCCCTGCATACGATCCTTTCCTCACCGCCAGGATCACCATTCCATCCTTCGGCGGCCGGGGCGACGGCAGCGAATCCCTTAATCTTGCCGCGTCGGTGGCGGTGGTCTGCGCCGAGTTCAGAAGGAGGGGGCCTGTTTGAAGCGGTTGCGGTTCGGCAGGCTGCCTTATTCGAAATGGAAATTGAGCATCACGATGTAGGAGGTCACCCGGTCGATGGATTCGACGAACTGAATGTGGGGCTCCCGCCCCGTCTCGTTGACAATGTTCCTCAATCCCACCGCCAGTTTAATTTCCGGGGCGAATTTAAAATACCTCAGGTAGGTATCCACACCGAATCCGAACTCAACGTACAGGTCCCCGGGCTTGAATTTCAGGTATTCGTTGGAATCACTGTCATACTCCTGCTTGGCCGACATGTCGTACCGGAAGTTGAGTCCCCCCACCAGGTATGGCCTGTAGTTGTTCACCCGGTCCGACCGGTACTTGAAATGCAGGGGGAAATCCAGGAAGCTCGGCCCGAGCGCCACCGGATTGTCCACATTGCTGAGACGGACCAGCTCCGCCTGGTGGTTCAGCTGGCTGTTATATTCATAATAGGTCACCTCCCGCGAACCGAAACTGATCCCGGGAAGGAACCGCAGGTTCCAGTTGTCAGCCAGCTTCAGATCTGATACGATGCTGACCTGGAAGCCCGGCAGGATGCGGCTCACATCGGCGTAGGCGAAATTTTCCGCATCATAGTTCCGTTTGATTCCCAGGTCCATGGTATTCAGACCAACCGTAAACCCGAAATGGAGTCTCTTCGAGTCAAAGGCCGGCAGGTTGCGGGGCTTCTTCTCCTGGGAAAAACCCGTCGAGGCGACCAGCAGGACGAGCGCAATCAGGGGCAGTTTTTTCATTATTCTTTTAACGGTAGAATGATCATGATTAGTATGGATGGTCCCGTGTCCTTCAGTCGCCCAGCAATTTTCCCAGGGCATTTTCAAAGTCCCTCGTGTAGTCTGAAATGAACCCGAAAGAGACATCGTCAATCCGGAGCTCTTCCTTGGTCACGTGACCGAGCGTCGAGAAATGGATGCCCGATTCCATCATAAAATCCAGAAAATCGGTCTCTTTCTCCGAGGAGACACTGACCACCACCCTGCTCTGGGATTCCCCGAACAGGAAGGCATCGTTCCTGATCTCGGCCGGTGAGGTCACATCGAAACCGAGTCCCCCGGGAAGCGCCGACTCGACCAGTGCGATGAACAATCCCCCCACCGAAACGTCATGGGCCGAGCTGACCAGCCGCTCGCTGATGAGACGGGTCAGTACTTCCTGCAGTTTCATCTCGTACTCCAGGTCAAACCCGGGAGCGGCCGATTCCTGGATCAGGTGGACGAACGACAGGTATTCGGAAGAGGAGATGTCGTTGTCGGACCTGCCGATCAGAAAGATCATGTCCCCTTTCTTTTTAAAACCTGCCGTCATGATGTCATCCGGCTTAGAAAGGATCCCCACCATGCCCACCACGGGAGTGGGGATCACCGAGGAAATGTGTTCCCCGTCATGGGTCAGGTTGTGGAAGCTGACATTCCCCGCGATCACCGGGATCCCCATCCTCCGGCACGCTTCGCTGATCCCCTTGACCCCTTCCGCAAAATCATGATATACGTGGGGATCGGAAGGATCCCCGTAGTTCAGGCAATCGGCGACGGCCAGGGGCCTGCCTCCCGAACAGATGATGTTCCTGGCGGCCTCGGCCACCGCGATCATGGCACCCTTCCTGGGTTCCAGCCGGCCGTAACGGTAATTTCCGTTTACGCTCAGTACCAGCGCCGCATCGCGGCCGTTGATCTTGACGATCCCTGCATCCGATGCATTCCCGCTGCTCAAGTTGGACAGGCCGGCCATGGTATCAAATTGTTCTTCAATCCATTTTCTGGAGGCGATGTTGGGGAGGCTCACCATCTTCCTTGCAATCTCTTTCAGGTTCCCCGGATTGGGTACTTCATCCGCACTGACCACGCGGGGTTTCCTGTCCCTGGGCTTCAGGTCCCTGATATACACCGGAGCGCCCCCTCCCCTGACAAGCAACTGCACAGGCAGATCGCCGTGCTGTCTGGAATGATCCAGGATCCTGATCCTTTCATCATTTGTCACGTCACCCACCACCGCACACTCTAGCTCCCACCTTTCAGCGATTTCCCTGAAACTGTTCAGGTCCTTCCTGTCCACTGCCAGCAACATCTGTTCCTGGGTCTGGGAAAGCATGATCTCCAGCGGATCAATCTCCTTTTTCAGCACCGGGATGGAATCCAGCTGGAGCTTCACCCCCTTTCTTCCCCTGAAGGCCATTTCGGCCGCAGCACACAACACCCCGCCTGCCCCGATGTCCTGCATCCCGCGGACCAGGTCCTGGTCAATGAGTTCACGGATACAGTCCATCAGGATCTTTCCGCAGGCCGGGTCTGCCACCTGTGATTCGGGGATCATCTGCCCCTTTTTCTGCAGCGCCCTGGAGGCAAATCCCGCCCCGTGCACCCCCGTCCCTGAGGTCTTTTTCCCCAGCAGCACTGCCACCTGGCCTGAACTTGTGAAGGCTGCCCTGATCAACCGCTCCCGGCGGACGATCCCCACACTCATCAAATTGACCAGCGGATTGTAATTGTAGCTCTCGTCGAAAAGGATCTCCCCCCCGACCACCGGCACCCCGAAGTTGTTGGAGTAACTTCCGAGGGCGGTCACCACCGCATTGACCATATCCCGTATGTGTGCATGCGCCGGGTTCCCGAACCTGAGGACATTCATCTGGGCCACGGGCTCTGCTCCCATGGCAAGAATGTCCCGGTTTACATTCCCGACCCCCACCGCACCCTGTCTCGGATCCACCGCAATGGGATGGTTGTGGGATTCCATCTTGACCGCAAAGGCCAGTTCATCGTCGATCTGGATCACACCCGCGTTCTCCTCCAAGGCCTTCACAAACACATTCTTCCCTTCCACGGGCATTTCCTCGAGCCATTTGATGGAGCTTTTATAGGCGATGTGTTCCGACCACATGGCTGCAAACATGTTCAGCTCAAAAGGATTGGGATCCCGTCCCAGCATGGACCCGATGGAATACACCTCATCCTGGGTCAGGTAAGAAAGGGCACGGTTCTTCAGCTGTGTGTCATTCATGGTCATCAGTGTGTACTTTGGAGGCAAAGATAGTGAATTGATCATATTCATAGTTTTTTTACTTTTACCCGAAAAGCAGACTGATGAATCCAATCGCACTGATCACCGGAGCCTCTGCAGGGATCGGAAGGGCCACCGCCCTTCTGCTGGCCAAAAACGATTATGACATCATCGCCACCGGACGAAGGAACGACAGGCTGGAATCACTGGAAGAAGAGATCCGGAGCAGGACCCGGGCCGATGTAATGACCCTGGCCTTTGACATCCGGGATCCCGGCGCTGTGAAAGAGGCATACGGCAGGCTTTCCGGGAAGTGGACCAGCGTGGATGTGCTGGTGAACAATGCGGGCCTTGCAGCGGGGCTGAGCAGGATCCATGAAGGGGACCCGGACGACTGGGAACAGATGATCGATACGAACCTCAGGGGATTGCTTTATATGACAAGGCTCGTGTCGCCAGGGATGGCGGACAGGAAACAGGGCCACATCATCAATATCGGTTCCATCGCCGGTAAGGAAGCATATGAGAAAGGGAATGTTTACAACGCCACCAAGTTTGCGGTGGACGGGCTGACCAGGGCCATGCGGCTCGATCTGGTGGAATACGGGATCAGGGTGACCGCCATCCATCCGGGTGCGGTGGAGACCGAGTTCAGCTTGGTCCGGTTCAGGGGCGACCAGGAAAGGGCCGACAAGGTCTACGAAGGATTCACCCCCCTCTATGCGGAAGATGTGGCCGAAGCCATTTTGTTCGCGGTGACCCGTCCGCCCCATGTGAACGTGGATGACATGCTCATCATGTCCACCGCCCAGGCAAGTGCATCCAGAATATACAGAAAGGAGTGACTTATGTACAGCATTGAATCCCTGGAGGAATTCACCAGGAAGGTTTTTATGAAGATGGGATGCAGTGATGAAGATGCAAGGGTGATCACCGATGTCTTCATCGCTGCGGAACTGAGGGGTCTGCCCAGTCACGGCATGCTACGGATAAAGGATTACTACCAGCTCTGGCAGGCGGGAAGGATCAATGTGAAACCACATGTGCGGATCGTGCACGAATCTCCCGGCACCGCGGTGGTGGACGGGGACGGGGCCATCGGGATGGTGGCGGCCGCGAAATCCATGCAGATTGCCATCGAAAAGGCAGGGAAGACGGGAACCGGATGGGTCTCCACCAGAAACTCGAACCATTACGGCATTGCCGGGTACTATTCCATGATGGCCCTTCCGCACGATATGATCGGGATCAGCATGACCATCGCCAATCCGCTTGTGGCCCCGACTTTCTCAATTTCACGGATGCTGGGTACCAATCCCATCGCCGTGGCGGTCCCCGCCGGCAAACATCCGCCCTTTGTCGCAGATTTTTCCACCACACCCATTGCCCGCGGGAAACTGGCAGTGGCCGCCAAAAAAGGAGAGAAAGTTCCCCTGGGATATGTCCAGGATGCGGATGGCATCCCTTCGGACGATCCGGATATCATCACCCGCGGCGGCTCCATGGTCACATTGGGAGGCACCCGTGAACAGGGAAGCCACAAAGGTTACTGCCTGAGTGCCATTGTGGATATTTTTTCGGCGGTGCTTTCGGGAGCCGGTTTCGGGCCTTACTGTCCCCCGTCCGTTGCCTTCCTCCCGGTGAAGGAGGAAACAGCGGGCAGAGGGACGGGGCATTTCTTCGGGGCCATGCGCATCGATGGCTTCCAGAAAGCCGAAGAATTCAAATCGAAGATGGATGAGTGGATCGACACCTTCCGGGCCGCGAAGCCAGCCAGGGGACAGGACCGGGTCCTGATCCCCGGCGATCCGGAGCGGGAAAACGAGGAACGGATCCGCCGGGAGGGAGTGGACCTGCTTGTCCCGGTACAGCAAGAACTGAAGCAGGTAGCGGACGAACTGGGGATTCCCTTCCTTTCCTAATCCCCTGACTTCTTAACCCCCTGACTTCCTATCTTCCTAACTCTTTCCATCAAACACCTCTTCTATGGGCAGTCCGAAAACCTGTGCGATATCAAAAGCCAGCCTGAGTGAGGGATTGTATTTTCCCTGTTCAAGGAAGACGATGGTCTCACGCCTTACCCCCACTTTCCGGGCCAGGTCAAGCTGGGTCAGGTTATCCCTGGCCCTGAGCTCCTTGATTCGGTTCGTCATGGTTCGTGTTCTTCAGATGAAGGCCGGCAGGCTATCACATGGCGGCCGGTCACCTCAGTCATACTTCCTGCTGAGGAAGCGGTGGCAGAGCCAGCTCAGGACCCAGATGATGGCCATGCCCAGGATCCCCGCCCCGATAAGCGAGCTCCTGTCCATTGTGATCTTTTCCTCGAATATCATGATCACCAGCCACAGGTAAATGGACACGTAATATGATGTGGCCGCCCCGCGCCGCATGATCTTTCTGGACATCTCATCCTCCCCGGGAGTCTGGTCACTTACATCCCTCATCCTCCTGAATGCCAGGAACAGCGCAAAACCAACCACCAGAACAATTCCGGAGATCATCAAAATCTCCTGAAGACCCATACGATTTGAACTGATTATCAGCCAGTTGACAACGGCAACCATGATTGTCACCGCCACCACCACCATGATGATAACTTTTTTCATGATCCACGAATTAGTTAATTAATTCTAACACGAAGTTAGAAATATATAACATACATGTCAAGTTTTTTCCTGAGAAAATGAATCATTTTTTTTTGGCCGTCGTGATCCCGTATTGAGCAAAAATGGTCAATCCAGCTGCGGGATCCGGCCCGGTGTCCAGGGTGCTTTCATCTCTTCCAGCATCCGGTCCATCTGCCGGATCTCGTTGTCGATCCGCTCCAGTTCCTCCAGCAGCGGCGGGAACTCCTCCCTGAGGATTGCCAGCTGCTCCCGTTCTGTCTGCGTGAGTTCAGAGGTGGAGGACCAGTGGGTGCGGATCATCACCCGCAACCTGCGGTTCAGGGGCATTTCCATGGGCGGCAGTTCCTCCCAGCTGGCAACGGCTTCGGGTCCCTCCAGCGCGTAGATGAAATCATTGAGCCGGCCCTGCAGCTCCTCTGCCCGGCTGTTCAGTTCTTTACCGGCACCCGGGTGTTGCGCCAGGGCCAGCCTGACGGCAGCCAGTTTATCTACCAGGTCGCCCGCCAGTTGTCCGGCACCGGTCATGACCCTGGAAAATTCCGAAACCTCCCGCTGGAACGCCGCCAGGGCTTCCCTGTCGGAGACGGGGAGCGTGGCATGCTGAAGGAGTTCGGCCCTGAATGGAACCGGTTCCACAAGGGTTGTGATTTCCCCACCGCGTGAAATTGCCATGTCCACACTGTACTTTCCGGGCATGACCGGCAGTCCGCTCCTCTCAGATGAACTGCCCCGGCTCCTGTCGCCGCTCCCGGCAGTCACCGGGCTGGTGGACGCATAACGCAGATCCCACGCGAACCGGCCTGTCCCCGTCGATGGTTGGTGAACCAGCTTCCGGATTTCATCCCCCGCCTCGTTGTACACGGTGAAGATCAGTTCGGGTTTCTGTTCTTCTTCCTCGGCGCGCAGTTCCTCCCTTGTGGGCTGCGGGATGGGTTCCTTGTTCCCGAACAGTTCCTTTTCTTTTTCTCTCCGCTCCTCCCTCAGGGTGCGGGGGACTTCCTTCAGGTAGTAGGTGAAGATGGCCCCGAAATCCGGATTTCCGGAGGTGTAAAAACTGGATCCCTGGCCATACTTCCCCCCGGTCTGCATATACATCAGCGCATCGGCCACGGGAAAAATATGGGCATCCTCTTCAAGGATCTGCCTGTTCTTTGCGATCTCGCGCAAGGGCGTATAATCGTCCAGGATGTAAAAACCCCGCCCGAAGGTGGCCAGCACGATGTCATTTCCCCTCTCCTGGATGGCCATGTCCTTCACGCTGATGACCGGCAGTCCCCCGGAAAGCTCCGTCCACCGGGCACCCCCGTCCGGCGAGAAAAAGAATCCGAATTCCGTCCCCACGAAC
>Ga0209206_10000181_pt1 | contig 12277 bp, 9 predicted proteins | sample ZodSprsou2mmetaG_FD_185478 | JGI IMG/M metagenome (GOLD analysis project Ga0209206, IMG submission 185478) | Hot spring sediment microbial communities from Zodletone spring, Oklahoma to study Microbial Dark Matter (Phase II) - Zodletone Spring... ...
CTCCAGTACCCTGTAGTGGGTCACCGCCGGTTTGCCCTGGTCCCCTTCCGGAAAAACGGTCATCTGGGTCCGGTCCCGCGGATTTCGACCGATGTTCCCCTGGATGGTCCCTTCGCCGGACTCCATATCCCCCCACACCAGCGCCAGGTAGGCCCTTCCCGCAGTTTTATGATAAAACTGACTGGCCAGTTTCTGGAGGGCCATCTCATTTTTGGCCACCACCAGGAGGCCCGAGGTGTTCTTGTCGATGCGGTGCACCAGTCCCGGCCGCACTTCGCCACTTTCGAAAAGCGGATTGTCCCTGAGATAATACATCAGCCCATTCACCAGTGTCCCGCAGTAGTTGCCGTGGCCCGGGTGGACAACCATTCCTGCCTGCTTGTTGACCACGATCACATCGTCGTCCTCATGAAGGATCTCCAGGGGAATGTCCTCCGGGATCAGTTCAAATTCCCTGGGAGGGTGGGGCAGCACGATGCTGATCTGTTCCCCGGGTTTGATCCGGTAACTGGGCTTCACCTCTGCTCCGTTCACCAGGATGTTCCCAGCACTGGCTGCTGCCTGAATGCGGCTTCTGGATATCCCCTCCAGCTTCTGGAAGAGGAATTTGTCGATCCGGACGGTGTGCTGGCCCGGATCCACCCCAAAGCGGTGGTGCTCGTACAGTTCTTGGTTGTCAGAAAGGTCTCCTTCCATGCTTACCGGTTGATCATAAGCCTGGCTGTGTATTCCGTTCCCCCTCCGGCCGCCTTCATGATGTAAATGCCTTCGGCCAGATCCGAGACATCCCAGTCTCCCGAGCGGGTCACTCCCCCGCCGACCATCCGGCCTGTCATGTCATAGATCTCCAGGCGGATTTCAATTCCGGCCGCATCTTCCGGCAGTCCCAGCCGGATCATGCCGGAAGCGGGATTGGGATAGATGCGCATTGCATTTGCAGGGCGGGAGGGATGCCCCGCATTTGATAATTCCCTGTACAGGAAAGGCCGGAACATCATCACGCCGGGCGCCAGGGACTCCTGCCAGGTGCCGCTGAAATTGTAATACATGACCGCCGCAGAAGGCCGGCTGTTCAGGTCAAGGCCCACATTCAGCATGAATTCGTTGTACTGCATCCAGCCCACGAAAAATTTACCGGATACGGGCACGGGCTCGGAGAACCGGTACCTGGTGAAGCCGTTCAGCCGGTCCGGATAGACCGGGGTGTGATCATTCGCGTCCTCCCAGACCAGCTGTCCGGGTTTCCCGCCGGATTCCGACCAGACCATCAGTTTGAAATAGTAATCCAGGTTCACCGAATCGTACAGCTGGTTGAAACAGATATCCACCCCGCCCAGCAGGTCGGGTTCAAACGCCTGATACCTCATGGCAACGGTCCCGTTCCTGGTGCCCTGTCCCCTCAGTCCGTAACCTGCCTCCGCGGTCCCGTCATCGTATGCATAATAATCGCTGAAGAGCTGGTCATGGATCACGGTGTCGTTCACCTTGTGATCAAACTCGTCGGTACGGATGGAGGCCTGGATCCTGAAAATAGCCGAATCGCCCCGTTCGAAATCGAACGGATAAAAGTTCCCGAACAATACGGAGGTATCCGTCCCCGGTGGGATGTCCTGGGCGGTGGGGATGCCCGGGGTGAATGTCTCATTGAAGAGAAGGTCTTTGATGACCAGGGTCCGGGTTACATTCCTGGTAATGGTGTCGTTGTTCCTGTAGCGGAGGATGACCGATTTATCCATCACCGTGTTGTGGGCTGCTTCGAAATGGTCCCAGGGAAGTGCCGTCAGGTCCTCGAGGATGGAGGAGATGGGGGCGGTAACGGCCACATCCCTCAGAACGGTATCCGAAAAGGAGCGGTTGCGGTCCAGTTTCACATAATCAACGTTCCAGTGGTCCACGCTGGCCCTTTTATCAGGATAATCCTGGTTGCGGGGCAGGCTGCCACGGTTCCTGAACCTGAACCTGAAGCCTTCCTTCAGGAACCGCTCGCCGGTCACCGGGATCATGGCGTGCCTGAACGGATGGAGGGTGTCGCCCGGCACACGCCACACATTGACCCACTCCTCCGCGATGGGGTCAAAGAAATCCACCATCAGCGAGTCCTGCGCTTCGGGCCTGTCGCCCAGTCCCTCCGGCTGATACAAAAAACTCAGGTAGATGCTGTCGGAAGCCGGATGATCCAGTTCCAATGGCCGGCTGGTCAGGTGGTCTGCCACAAATGTAGCCGGATCGATTTCCGCATCCGGGTAAATGCTTCCGTCCCCGTCCAGCACATCCAGGGTGGCGACCCCGACCGAGACCGGACCGATCGCGTAATTCCGGTTGATAAAGACATGGGCATCGCTCCATCTGCTGGTATCGGGAAGTCCCGTGTATTCGGAGAAATCATCCAGGAAAGGGAGCTCCAGGGGAGCTGAAGCGGTTGATTTTAGTTCCCTTTCACGGTCCGGTCCAAACAAATGCATGCCTGCTTTCGCACCGGCGGGTTTGCCGAACAGGGGCGTGATCACTTCCTGTCCCCCGAGGGCGGCCGGGAAGGCCAGGATTGCGCAACAGCCGAAAAAGATATGGTAAATGATTCTCATACAGTGCATCCGCCTCCTAATCCAGTGCGATGGTATCGGGTTCGGGCAGCAATGTCGAATCCATGGTCAGCCATATGTCCACCTCCATGCCCAGGTTCAGCCTTTTAAGCTGTTCGTAATCAGGATATTGTCTCCAAACGAACGCCGTGGCACTATCCTCCGCGTCCATCACGCTTCCATCATAAGTAACGGCTCCGATGTTCAGGTAGTAATCCGTGATGATCTCGCTCGCCGTGGCAAGATCCAATCCTGCCAGGTCCGGCACCCGGGTGGTTTCATTGCTCAATCCCATCCCCAGCACCAGGTTGATGACCGAACCCTTCCTGATCTCGGTTCCTGCAGTAATAACGGAGTCGTTGTGCATTTGTTGCAGCACGTTGTTGATGGCGTAATCGGGCCGGTATTCGATCTCCCCCAGTGTCAGCCCGGCATTCTGCAGTGCCAGCCTGGCCTGCCTTATGGAGAGCCCCACCAGCCTGGGCATGGAAACCATTTCGGGGTGGACCGCGTTCATGGTGAGGAATATCCTCCGGTTTTTCTTCACCTGCGATCCGGGATGCGGGTTCTGTTTCAATACGGTGCCCCGCGGCATTTCCGATGAGTAAACCGAATCCACGATTTCATACCGCAGTTCGCGGGATGCGGTGACGTCCGACACCTCCTGTTCCGTCAGGCCGGTCAGTTCGGGGACCGTGATGGCCTGGCCGTGATGGGTGTATACCTTCAGCCAGACCAGTGTGGCCATGATCAGAATGATTCCGATCACTGCGGCCAGCATAAGGTGGCGGAAGAATTGTCGGGTGCCTAGGAATCTGAAGAAATCCATATCGGGAAAGTTGTTAGGTTCGTTTGGTCCGGGATCATTGCCTTGCGGTTTGATTGATCACCAGGCCGGTTTTTGTAATGATGGAGGCTTCCTGGTAAACCTCATAATCCGTGTTGATGGCCCACAGATCATGTCCGGAATCTTCCAGGATGTTCTCTGCGGCCAGCATTCCCATCAATATACTGTGATCCTGGTTGTTATATTTATATGCCCCGTATCTCCCGATCACATGAAGATGTGCAACGGAGGAGAGATACTCCTCCACGGGTTTCATGGTTTCCCTGTAACCCCTGAAGTAGACCGGGTAGCAGCGCGGAAGTTTTTCCACGTGCCCCTCTTTCACATCCTCCCGGCCCACGAGTCCGGTCTGTGCGATCTCATCCGTTGCCATGGAGATGAGCTCTTCGGATCCGAGGTTCCAGAGTTCGTCCTCAAAATAGCACCAGTACTCCAGGCAGAGGATCGTGGAACCGGAGTCCCCGTAGATCTGCCTGACCCAGTTCCTGAAATTGGTGACCCGGCCCATCTGCAGGGATTTTTCATGGATGTACAGCCACTGGTCCGTAAAGAGATCGGTGCGTTCCACACGCAGGTAAACCAGGATCGTATTCCTGAACTTCAATGATCCGGCATGGACAGCGACCGGCTCCGGTACTTCCGGCAGTCTTTGCACAAGCAGGGAGATGGGCATGGATGAGACGATGTGGTCATACTCCCTGATCTCCCCGTTCTCCAGTTCCAGCGCGACGGCCCTCCCGTTTTTCGTGATCACCCGCTCAATCCCGGTGCCGGTCATCACCTTCCCTCCCCGCGATTCAACCTGATGCTGCATCATTTCATAGACCGATCCCGTGCCTCCCGTCGGATAGGCAAACTGATCCACCAGGGTGGCATGTTTGTTATCCTTCCCCTGGAAGAACGCATTTTTAATGGCCTCCAGGAGTGAGAGCTTCTTGATGCGCTGGGCAGCGAAATCCGAATCCAGTTCGGTGCAGGGGATCCCCCATAATTTCTCTGAATAGGTTTTAAAGAAGATCCGGTAAAGCCTTTTTCCGAACCTGCTTGTTACCCAGCCTTCAAATGTGGAGGTATCCCTGGTGGGGAAAAGCCGCTCGTTCATATAGCTCAACAGGCACCTTGCGGCTTCCACAATGCCCAGTCCCCTCAGGGCATTGAAGGGACGGATGGGATAATCAAAGAATTTTTTCCTGTAGTAGATCCTGGTCTGGCGGTTTACAATCTCATAGTGTCCCTGCACCACTTCAAGCCAGAGGGAATTGATCCTTGCATCATGGCTGAAGAACCGGTGCGGACCCAGGTCCACCCGCTGGCCCCACAGATGGAAGGATTTGGCAAGTCCCCCCACCCGGTCGCTTTTTTCGAACAGATCAAGGCGGTGGACTTTTTCACCCAGCTGTTTGGAAATCTCATATGCGGCAGTCATTCCGGCCGGTCCGGCTCCAATCACGGCGATCCTCATGTGCCCTTTATCTTTGCATAAAACGTTACCTGATGTTCCTTAATTGTGACCTGACCACCTCGGCCATTTCGGTATCGCCGTAATATTCGTAAACCTGGGCGAGCTTTTCATAGGCAGCGGTGAACCTGCCGTTGTATTTGATGGCCAGCCTGAAATTCTCGATCGCATTGTCTTTGTCATTTTTCAGCCCGTAGCAGAGCCCGAGGTTATAATAGCCCGAGGAGAACTTGTAATTGGACTCAACGGCTTTGCCGATGATCCTGATGGCTTCGTCCACCAGGGCCGGATTTCTTGTCAGATCGGCTTCGAGCAGATAGGTATACCCTTTTGCATTCAGCGCCTTGTCGTATTCCGGGTAGATCTCCAGCAGCCTGTTTGCCGCCTCCCTGGCCTCTTCAAAACGGTAGATGGCCGCATAGGCATTGGTCAGATCCAGGTAGGCGGCTTCATTATTGGGATCGTATGCAATGGCGCTTTCCAGCAGCTGAACGGCCCGGTTCAGCTTTACGGGATCCCCTTCCCGGATCCCCTCGGTCATCAGTTCCGAGCCAAAGTGATCGTCCCTGTTTTTTCTTTCCACGATGGCGGCAACCGCCACATCGTCCACCCGGATTTCGTGGATGGTGTTCATCGGCGGCCACAGTCCGTTGTTCAGCTGGTAAGGATGGATGTAGTTGCAGTAGAGGATCGCATAATCCCAGTCAGTCCTGCCGCGGTCGTAATACCTGCTGTAGAATGTCTCCACCCGTGTCTGCTGGTTGCGGAAATAATAGCTGATGTCCGCATTGCTGACCACCCGCAGGGGCCTGGCAATACTTTCACCGGCTTCGGGCAGGATCCGGCGGATAAAATAATCGGATGCCGGCCGGAGGCTGTTCATGTAGTAATCGGTTTCGTAAGTGCCGAAGGCATGGTTGATCCCCCCGGCCCATTCGTTGTAATAGATATACGTGTTGGGGTGGTTCCGGAAAAGGTGCCGGACCGGATGAATCAGGCCTGCGACCACTACCAGGCAAAGTAGCGCCGTAAGCCATCGTTTCCGGCTCATACGGAAAATGGAGGAGATCGCCAGGGCCGAAAGGGCGAGCATCGGGGGATAGACGAACATCAGGTGTCTCCAGCCCCCGTATACATTGGATTGCCTGATGATGACGAACACCACGGGGAATATCACGCTGAACCAGAGCAGGAAATACCAGAAACCCTGCCGTTGCTTCCTGTGAAAATACCAGGTGAAGGTTGATGCCAGCCAGCCCAGGAGGACGAGCACGGGAACCGTAAGAAAAATATTTTTGGGGATGTAGTGCCACGGCAGCCGGTCCGACCACTGCACCACACCGTCATACATCACCCGCAGGGAAACCTGGATGTTTGACATGACCTTGAAGGCCTGGATGGGGTGGTTCACAAAGTCCTGCAATGCATAGGGCCAGGTGAGGATGCTCAACAGGTATCCTCCTGCCGAAACAGCAACCAGCGTGAGCAGTCCCCTGAGCGCAAATTTCCACCAGCCGGCCGAAAAGAGCTTCCAGGGCCACCGGTACAGCAGCAGGTAGAGCCCCGCAAACATAAAGAGGTAGGGAACCAGCACCAGTCCCCCGATCCTGATCCCGTTGGTCCATCCGATACCCAGGGCGATCCAGATGGCAGAACGGGCGCTGATGCGGGGAAGTTTCCGCAGGAACAGAATGATGTGGTAAATGGTGAACATGTACCCGAATGCGAAAGGCACATCCAGGGGATTGTTGTATGCATGGCCCAGGAAGCGGGGCGAAAAGAACATCAGCAGCAGGGCCAGCCATCCGGCCCCGTACCCCCCGAACAGACGCACCACCAGGGCCGTCACCAGGATGGCGGCGGCGCCTGTAATGGCCACCATCACATGCCTTGCCTCGTAGGGATTGTCCTCCAGGTCCAGCAGGCGGATGATCAGATAGGTGAAAAAGTCGAATGACTGGCCGTAATAATGCAGCTTGTGCTGGGGGTCGTCCAGGGCAGCTGGATCTTCTTCGGTAAAGTACCGGTATACCTTGACGGCATGCTGATGGTGCTTCTCATCATCGCCTGACAGCCCGGCGTCCAGGCTCAGGATCGGGAGGATGATGAAGATGGCCAGTGAAGTCAGAAAGAAGGCCGTCCTGAACAGGGGATGTTCCCTGATAAAGAACAATTTCCTCAGACCGGGGATCCGCGCTTCCCTTACCGGAAGCGTGGTGTTCCATGCAAGGGCCAGCTTTACCCGCTCCAGCAGGTGTGAAGCACTGGAAGGGGGCTCCTCAAAGGGAGCATCCTGGTGGATAACCACCTCCTGTGGGCTGAATTCCATTTTTTTCAGCACCTCCCTGATAGATCCGGTATCCAGCGCCCCCGCTGAAAGTGATAGCGAGAAGAAATACTGCATAACAGATGCCGGCAGGATCAGCCCTCCTGTGACTGGCTCTTTCTTGCCTGTGAACAGGATCTCGAAATAGCATTTTTGTTCGGTGTCCTCCCCGAGCTGTAGCTGGAAAAACTCATTGGGATTGATCTCCCTGACCAGGGGTGCCGGGTGCAGGATGACCACATAACCTTCGCTGAACCGGGAGTACACCGCTTCCTCATGCAACCGCTCACGGGACAGGTATTCGATCCTGCCGCCGGATCCTCCCGGAGGGACCGGTTCGCAACCAATGGCCATGACGTGAAACCGGGAGGAGAATTCGTTCCTGATCTTGGCGGAGAAGTCATCCAGGTAAGCCGGGGTGATCCTGCTGATGTCCGGGTCCTGGAACAGAAATGTAAGGGGGGGCTGATTCCGGTGCGGGGACACATCCCTTTGTTTCCTCTTTCGGTGCTGAACCCCTTTCACCATGATATTGTTTATGAAAAAACCCTGACAAAATACAAATAATCAGGCCGCCTCACAAATGAATGAGAGACGGCCGGTTTCCCCGGGGAGCACATCCCCGTTATTTTATGCTTTGTGCCTCGGTTCGTCGGAGACCGTCAGCTTCTTGCGTCCTTTTCTGCGCCTGCCCGACAGGACATTCCGCCCGCTCGCGGTTGACATCCTTTCCCTGAAGCCGTGCTTGTTCTTTCTCTTTCTTCTGGATGGCTGAAATGTTCGCTTCATGACCGATCTTTATTTGAGAGTGCAAAATTAGTCATTTTTTTAGATAGACAATCTTTTTGGTGGAAAAAAAAGGTTCTTCGAAAAGCGCGGATATGGGGATGATCTCCACCATGTCGCTGAATTCCCCAAGCTCGTGATCCAGCACCCCTCCCTTCAGCACGATCATGCCGTTGGGCCTGTTTGCCCCGTGTCCCGGCCTGATCAGACTTCCGTTCCATGCATGGAGTGTGGAAAACGGGGCCACCGCGCGGCATACGGAGAAGTCGAATGTTCCTTCTAGCTGCTCTGCCCTGGCCCGGACGGCTGTGGCGTTCCTGAGTCCCGTTTCCCGGATGAGCTCCCGTACAATCCCGATTTTTTTACCGATGGAATCCACCAGTACGAACCGGGACCGCGGGAACATGACCGCCAGGGGGATGCCCGGGAAGCCTCCGCCGGTCCCCACATCCACCACGGAACAGCCGGGATGGAATTCAAATGTTTTTGCAATTGCCAGGGAGTGCAGGATATGCCTCTCCTCGAGGTGTTGCACATCCTTTCTTGAGATCACGTTCACTTTCCGGTTCAGCAGGGGAAGAAGTTCAAGGATCGTGCGGAACCGGAGGTCCTGGTCATGTTCCAGGTCCGGAAAATATTTCCGGATGAGTTCCATTTCTCACGGTTTTTCATGCGAGCGGTTCAGAATGTTGAGCAGCAGTTCGCGCGCCCTGAAGAGCTGTGCCTTCACCGTTCCGATGGGAATGTCCATCTCCTCGGCGATCTCCTCGTAGGAATACTCATTGAAATAACGCAGTTCCACCAGCTTCCTGTACCGTGGTTTCAGCCTGGAGACGATTTCCCGCATGCGGAAAACCTTCTGCTGGATGATCATGGTGGATTCGGGATCGGGCGCATCGGACTGGATCAGGGAGGAGGGGGCAAGGCTCTCTTCTCCGTCCATGGACTGGTCCAGGGAGACATGGCTGGCCCTTTTCTTCCGGATGAAATCAATGCAGTTGTTGGTCGCTATTTTAAACAGCCAGGTGCTGAATGCAAAGTTGGGGGTGTACTGGTCAATGTTCTTGAAGGCCTTGCCGAAAGCTTCAATGGTCAGGTCTTCGGCATCGGTGGGACTGTTCACCATCTTGAGCAACATAAAATAAATGGCATCCCGGTAGCGGCCCAGAAGTTCACCATACGCCTGCTGGTCCCCTTTTCTGGCTTTGTCCACCAGGTGGATATCCTGCTGCGCCTTAAGGGATAGGTTTTCATTTATTTCCATGTCTGATACCTGGTAATGAATATGTTGCTGAACCAGATCAATCCCAGAATGACAGGCATGAGCGGATCGAGCAGGAGCGAAGGTAACAATAAATCTTTTTCGTTCAAACGCCGCATCCCCGATTTGAATATCGCAAGCTTCACCAACAGGATTGCTCCGAAGGCGATCAGTGCATGCCATTTCCAGGGAGAAACAAAACAGACCGCCACCAGGGAAGCGTAGAGCAGGATACGGCTGACCAACTCCACGGCAATCCTGATCCTGGAGGAGGACCTGTAATGAGTTCCCGCGGAAAGATGCCTCTGCTTCTGCCTGATCCAGTCCCGGAAGGAGGTTTCGGGAACACTCACCGTATGACTTTCCGCGCTGAACTCCACCGCGGTGTTCTTACCCGTGGCTGTTTCATTCACGAAGAGGTCGTCGTCTCCCGACTCCAGGTGGTAATGGCCGGCGAACCCCCTGTTCTCGAAAAAAAGCGACTTGCGGTAGGCCAGATTCCTTCCGACACCCATGTATGGCTTGCCACGGATGGCGTATGACAGGTACTGGATGGCAGTGAAAACCGTTTCATACCTGATCAGGTAGTTGAGCAGTCCTTTCCCCTTTTCATATTTACCGTATCCCAGCACGATCTTTTTTTCCCCGGTGAGGTTGGAGATCATTTTCCGGATCCACTGCGGGCTCTGGGGACAGCAATCGGCATCGGTGAGCAGGAGCGACTCGTACCTGGCCGATTTGATCCCGATGGTCAGTGCCAGCTTTTTCCCGTGGGTGAATTGGTCGTTGCAGGGGATCGTGGTGTACCTGAGGCGGCTGTAACGGGCCGCCAGTCCGGCAAGCACATCCTCGCTGTCGTCTGTGGAGGCGTCATTGACCACCACCACTTCGAATACCGGATAATCCTGCTCGAGGATGACGGGAAGGAACCGCCGGAGATTCTCCGATTCGTTCCTGGCACAGATAACAACGGATGTTCCTTTTCCGGTGGCTCTTTTTTTGGGATGGCGGTACAGCGGGAGTCGAATGTAGACCAGCAGGGCATAGCCCGTCTGGACCAGGGCGGAAACAAGAAAGACTGCAAGAGTGAACCACTGCATGGATGGAAATATCAGGCGCAATGATAGAAAAGAAAACCCAGATTTTCAACAATTGATTATCTTCATGAAAATTTTCCTCATGCCTGTTCGGGGATGATTGGATGGAGGTTTGATAATTTCGTTTGATGGATTTTGAGATAATGCACAGGGACCCGGCAAGCCATGCCCGGGCAGGGATCATCCGGACCGGTCATTCTGAGATCAGGACACCGGTTTTCATGCCTGTGGGGACAGCCGGAAGCGTGAAAGGGGTGCATTTGAGAGAACTGCTCGGGGATCTGGATGCCCCTGTGATCCTTGGGAACACCTATCACCTGTACCTGCGTCCCGGCATGGAGGTGATCCGCGGGGCGGGAGGATTGCACCGGTTCATGAACTGGGACCGGTCTTTGCTCACCGACAGCGGCGGCTACCAGGTTTTCTCGCTGGCAGCCAGCCGGAGGCTGAAAGAGGAAGGGGCACATTTCAGCTCCCATATCGACGGCTCCAGACATCTGTTCACCCCGGAGAGCGTGGTGGATATACAGCGGGAGATCGGTGCGGACATGATCATGGCATTCGATGAATGCACCCCCTGGCCCTGTGATGCGGGTTATGCGGCAAGATCAACGGAGCTTACACACCGGTGGCTCGACAGGGGACTGGCGCGGTTCGCTTCCACGGACCCCCTGTACGGACACGACCAGTTTTTCATTCCCATTGTACAGGGAAGTGTGTACGGGGACCTGCGCAGGAAATCGGCCGAATACGTTGCAGGCAAATCGGCCGGGGCCAATGCCATCGGGGGACTCTCCGTGGGTGAGCCGTCCGAAATAATGTACGAGATGATTGAAATCGTCAACGGGATCCTGCCGGCGGACAAACCCCGCTACCTGATGGGGGTGGGTACCCCTGTGAACATCCTTGAAGCGATCTCGCTGGGAGTGGACATGTTTGACTGCGTGATCCCGACCAGGAACGGACGCAACGGCATGCTGTTCACCCGGGAGGGGATCATCAACATCAGGAACAGGAAATGGATGGACGACTATTCGCCGGTGGACAGTGACGGGGACTGCTACGTGGATACGCAATATTCAAGGGCTTACCTGCGTCATTTAATTATATCCGGAGAGTTGCTGGGCGCACAGATCGCAAGCCTGCACAACCTTGCGTTTTATCTCTGGCTGGTCAGAACCGCATTTGACGAAATCCGAAGAGGAACTTTCAGTGCATGGAAGGAAAAAATGATACCAGGTTTAAGTACAAGGTTATAAGGTTCTTCGGGCTGAAGATCCTGGACATATACGTGATCAGGAAATTCCTGAGTTCCTTTGTCCTTGCCATCGTGCTGATCCTGTCGATCGTCGTGATATTCGATTTTTCCGAAAAGATCGACGATTTCATTGAGAACGGGGCGCGCTTCAGGGAGATCGTGTTTGAGTACTACCTGAATTTCATTCCCTTTTTTGCAGTGCTTTTCAGCTCTTTGTTCGCCTTTATTGCGGTGATCTACTTCACCTCGCGGATGGCCTACAACACCGAGATCATTTCCATCCTGAGCAGCGGCATGAGCTTCCGGCGTCTTCTGGTTCCCTACTTCATCTCCGCGGTGATCATCGCGGCAGTGTCATTTTTCCTCAGCGACAGCGTGATCCCGAAAGCCAACAAAATCAAGCTGGATTTCGAGGAGAAGTATATCCACAAACGGCCCGTCCGGTTCAAGACCAAGAATTTCCACCGCCAGATCGAACCGGGTGTCTTCGTCTACCTGAAGAACTACAGCAACGTGTCGAAGGTGGGCTACGATTTCACCATTGAAAAATTTGAGGACGGGGAACTGGTCTCTAAAATGTTTGCCGACCAGATCAGGTGGGACACCGCTTCCGAGAAGTGGTCCGCCAGAAGGTATTATATCCGGACCATCGACGGCCTGAAGG
>Ga0209206_10000183_pt1 | contig 12143 bp, 8 predicted proteins | sample ZodSprsou2mmetaG_FD_185478 | JGI IMG/M metagenome (GOLD analysis project Ga0209206, IMG submission 185478) | Hot spring sediment microbial communities from Zodletone spring, Oklahoma to study Microbial Dark Matter (Phase II) - Zodletone Spring... ...
GTGCAGCACATACGCGGGTTGGCGCGCGCCGTGCGTGACAAAGTGCTGATTCACGCGGTGCGCCAAGCCTATGCCGATGTGCTGCACGGCGCGGCCATTGACGAAGAAATATTGGGTGTCCGTGCGCTCGCGTGCCAAGGTCGGCGGCTGGAGCCAGCCCCATAAGCGCAGGCCGTCGCGCTCGATCTCAAAAAACAGAGCGCTATCGGCAAAGCCCGCACCGCACAGGGCGTGCAGACGTTGCTGTGCATCATCACTTGCATCGCTGCGCCACTGATTTTTACCCGCGACATTCAGGCTAAAGCCCACATCGGGCCGCGCCAAGGCCATGCGGCGCAGCACTTCGTCCAAATGGTGCAACTCAGTACGTTCGGCACGCAAAAACTTACGCCGTGCAGGTACATTGAAAAACAAGTCGCGCACTTCAATCGTCGTGCCCTGCGGGTGCGCAGCGGGTGCAATGCTGGCCTGCTGTGGATTGCCGGGGCTGTGAATGCACCAAGCGTGGGCGGCGCGGCTCGCCTGCGAGGTCAAGCGAAAATCCGCCACCGAAGCGATGCTGGCCAAGGCCTCACCACGAAAACCAAAGCTGCCTACGCGTAACAAATCATCCAACGATTGGATTTTGCTGGTGGCATGGCTGGCAATGGCCAGCGGGAGTTCCTCTTTGGGAATGCCTTGACCGTTATCCCGCACGCGCAGCAGGCGAACACCGGCATCTTCAATATCGACTTCAATCCGGCTTGCTCCGGCATCCAGGCTGTTTTCCACCAGCTCTTTGAGCACGCTGGACGGGCGCTCCACCACTTCGCCAGCGGCGATTTGGTTGATGAGTTGCGGCGGGAGGAGTTGAATGCGCGACATGCTGGACACGAGAAATAAAATCAAGCGCGCAGGATGAGACAAGCGCGCGCGTGATTCAAGGCAATGCAGCTAAGAAAAAATGAGCCACAGAGGACATCAAGCTCACAGAGCGAGTGACTCGTGTAGCGCAAAAGCAACTCAAAGCATGGCGAAATGCGTGCCTTCCATGGCCTTGCTGGCGTAATAACTATGCAGTCCAGTGAACACGGACTGGGCAACTTTCTGTTGGTGCGAGGATGTACGCAGCTTGCGCTCCTCCTCCGGGTTGGAGAGGAAGGCACTTTCCACCAGCATGGATGGAATGTCCGGCGACTTGAGTACCATGAAACCCGCCTGCTGCACGCTGCGCTTGTGTACCGAGCCGATTTCGCCCAGCTCAGTCAAAATGCGCTGTCCGGCATCCATTCCCGCTTGCATACTCGCCGACTGTGACAGATCAAGCAGCACCGAAGCCAAGCTATCGGAACGCTCGTTCAAGCTCACGCCACCAACCAAATCCGCCGCGTTTTCCTTATCGGCCATCCAGCGCGCCGCTTCCGAACTGGCTCCATTCAGTGACAGACAATACACCGAAGCACCACGCGCATCCGGATCACTGAACGCATCCGCGTGCAGCGAAATAAACATATCGGCCTTGTTGCGGCGCGCAATCTGGGTGCGTTCACGCAAGGGGATAAATACATCAGTACCCCGCGTCAAAACCGGCTTGAAGCCGCGCTCAGCCTGCATCAAAGCCTCTAACTTGCGCGCAATCGCCAAGGTGACATCTTTCTCACGTGTGCCATCGCGCCCCACTGCACCGGGGTCTTTGCCGCCATGTCCGGCATCAATTGCAATCACCAGTTTACGAACGCCACCGCGTGACTCTTGGCGCGCCGCTTCACGTTCAGCCGCGCGAATCTCCTTGGCTGTTGGCTCGGCTGAACGGCGTTCAGCCTCCGCTGTAGGCCGCAACAGAGCCTCACGATCCGCAGCTTTTTCGGCCAACGCTTTGCTGGATTCATTCGCCTTGGCAGCCAGCGCTGGCGATCCGAGTGGCTTATGCGCCAACTCCAGCACCAGTTTGAAGCCTTTGCCATTGGCTTCAGGAATCATCAACACATTGGGTTTGGCAGGTTGCTGCATATCAAACACAAGGCGAAGGTCATGACCATTTTGAATACCGCTACGCAGGCGCGACACCACTACACCGTCAGGGAGCTGCATTTCAAAACTTTTGGGCAGCGAGGTTGATTTCAGATCAAGCACTACGCGTTCCGGATTGCTCAAGGTGAACACCTTGTGATCGGTGGGCGCGCTTAAGTTGAATACCAAGCGCGAACCGCGCTCATTCACGCTGGCCTCACCGGCATGGATGACCGGCCGGATCGCGGCATAAGCCGAGGCTGGCAACCACAAAAAGGATGCACCGCCGCCTAAAAGTTTAAGCAAAAATTGACGACGTGCATTGATTTGAAACGATGTTTGCATATTCCACCTCCCCCGATTTAGGTTCAGTCCCCGATAGTTGGTAGAGTTATAGCCCAACAAACAACAAAATTCAATCTAATGAATAAGATATGTTGTTTTTCTTCAGCGTCGCCTTAACTTCGGTCAACCAAGCAACACCGATCTTGCTATGCGCGTGCACTTCTACACAGCGCGCTTCGTCTGCATGCAACAAATACATCTCAAGATCAGGCGTTGGCAGTACGCCCACCCCGCGTTCAGGCCACTCCACCAAACACAGCGTATCTGCGCCGAAATCTTCGCGCGCCCCCATCCATTCGAGCTCTTCCGGGTCATTAAGGCGGTACAAATCGTAGTGCGCGATATGCCGCCCGGCGATTTCATAGGCCTCCACCAAGGTATAGGTCGGGCTGACCACCCGCCCGCTGTAGCCCAAAGCGCGTAAAAACGCACGCACCAAGGTAGTCTTGCCCGCACCCAAGTCGCCATGCAAGGCCAGCCACCCCGAATGCGGCGCAGACTCGGCCAACACAGCCGCCAAGGCTTGGGTCGCCGCTTCATCGGCAAGATACAGCTTCAGCATGGGCAGACCTGTTCCAGCAGCACGCGCGCATGCGGCAAAAGATCCAGTGCCAGCACACCGCGCCCGCCTTCGGCTTGCGCCGCGCGCTCCCCGGCCGCACCATGCAAAACCACACCCAGACGCGCCGCCACGCTTGCCTGCATCCCCTGCGCAAGCAGCGCGGCCAGCATCCCGCCCAGCACATCGCCCATGCCACCACTGGCCATGCCCGGATGCCCATGCGCGCACTGATACACCCCATCCTCGCCAGCCATCAGGGTTCCTGCCCCCTTGAGCACCCACACACCGCCAAAACGGGCGCGCAATGCAAGCACCGCACCAAGCCGATCACGTTGAATGGCCTCGCCCGAAACCTCAAGCAAACGCGCGGCTTCGCCGGGGTGAGGGGTTAAAAGAATTGCATCCGACAATCTTTCACTGAGCGTGGGGAGAAAACTCAATGCATCGGCATCGATGACCTTGGGCAGGTCAGCAGACATCGCCACTGCGAACATGCTTGCCGCCCAGTCATCCCGCCCCAAACCTGAACCCAATGCGATGACGGTAGCGCGTGGCAAAAGCATCTTGAGGTCATCAGCATGCTCAACGGCATGCACCATCAGTTCGGGACGTGTCGCTGCCAGCATAGGCGCAGAAAGAGCGCGCGTCGCCACGCCGACCAGGCCAGCGCCAAGACGCGCCGCCCCCTCGGCCACCAAGCGTGCGGCACCGGACATGCCATGATTACCGCCGATCACCAAAACATGCCCGAAATCGCCTTTGTGAGAATCGTATCGACGTGGCGGTAACACACCGCGCACATCCTCAAGGCCGTAACGGATCGGGGCCATTGCAGGGAGTTCTCTACTCACTCGCCGCTATTCACTTGCGCGGAATAAAGCCGAGGACATCTTGAGCACGACGCAAAGTGACTTCCGCACGCTCAGCCGCCTTATCCGCGCCCACGTTCAAGATGCGCATCAGCTCGGTATTGTCGTCGCGTAGCGCGTGATAGCGCTGTTGCAGCGGTTCAAGAAAAGCCACGACAGCCTCCGCCGTGGCTTTTTTCAGATTGCCATATCCCTGCCCGGCCAGTTGCGTCTCCCAGTGGGGTATCGACTCACCCGATACCGTCGCCAGCAAGGTTAGCAAATTGGATACGCCGGGCTTGGCTTGCGCGTCAAAACGAATCTCGTTATCCGAATCCGTGACTGCGCGCATCAGCTTCTTGCGCACCTTGCCCGGCTCATCCAGCAAGGCAATCGAAGCCTGCTCATTCGGATCGGACTTGGACATTTTTTTCTCAGGGTCTTGCAGGCTCATGATGCGCCCGCCAACCTCCGGAATCATCGGTTCCGGCACGGTAAACACATCGCCATACAGATTGTTGAAGCGCATGGCCAAATCGCGCGCCAGCTCAAGATGCTGTTTCTGGTCGTGCCCCACCGGCACCAAATTGGACTGATAGAGCAGAATATCTGCCGCCATCAACACCGGGTAATCAAACAGGCCGACATTGATATTCGCCTCATGCTGCGCAGACTTGTCCTTGAACTGGGTCATGCGCCCGAGTTCACCCATGTAGGCATAGCAATTCAGCAGCCAACCCATTTCAGCATGCGCAGGCACATGCGACTGCACAAACAGGGTGGACTTTAACGGGTCAATGCCACACGCCAGATACAAGGCGATGAAATCCAGGCTGCGCTCACGCAGGATCTTCGGGTCTTGGCGCACCGTAATCGCGTGCAAATCCACCAGCATAAACAGGCTGTCATGCGTTTCTTGCAGTTTCACCCAGTTACGAATGGCACCGATGTAATGTCCAATCAGCAGATTACCGGAAGGTTGAATACCCGAAAGAACCACGGGGCGGGTGACAGGGCGGATGGGAGAAACAGATGTCATAAAAAGTCGCTATAGTTCGAAGGCTGAAAACGCCGCTCATGATAGGCTGGAGCCGCCAATAAGCCAAAACACACCACCCAAGCTATAACGCCGCCACCATGCACCAAAGCGCCTTGATCGAAGTTCTCCTTCTACTCGCGATTTCCGTGATTGCCGTCACCGTGTTTCGCCGCATGCATTTGCCGCCGATATTGGCGTATTTGGGCGTTGGTGCGCTGATTGGCCCACATGCACTCGGCTGGGTGGCGGAATCAGAAAATACGCGCGTGTTGGCCGAATTTGGCGTGGTTTTCCTGCTGTTCACTTTGGGATTGGAGTTTTCGATCAGCAAACTCAGCTCGATGCGCAAGGCGGTATTGGGCATGGGCGGCGCGCAGGTTGTCATCACGACACTGGTTGCCGGATTGGCCGCATGGGCCTTGGATTTATCCACCCCCGCCGCCTTGGTGATTGGTGGCGTACTCGCAATGTCATCTACGGCCATTGTGATCAAGCTGTTGGCCGAACAAACGGAAATAAACTCAAGGCATGGGCGTGCTGCCGTTGGCATTTTGTTGTTTCAAGACCTTGCCGTGATTCCCTTTCTGATTGTTATCCCCGCGCTCGCAACGGGCGATGAGGATATAGGTTTGGATCTTGCGTTTGCACTGCTCAAAGGGATCGCCGTCACTGCGGCAATGTTGGCCGGCGGACGTTGGTTATTGCGCCCCATGTTCAATGAAATCGCCAAGGCACGCTCGCCTGAACTGTTTACCCTGGCGGTATTATTGGTTGCGCTCTCATCCGCCGCCCTGACCCAAGCCGCCGGCTTATCGCTGGCACTGGGCGCCTTTCTGGCCGGCATCATGCTCTCGGAAACGGCATTCCGACATCAAATCGAAAGCGACATTCGACCCTTTCAAGACGTGCTTCTAGGGCTGTTTTTTATCACCATTGGCATGTTGCTCGACATGCATGCTCTTCCCCAATACCTGCCCCCTGCCTTACTGCTGATGGTGGTGTTGGTGTTGATGAAAACGCTCATTATCTATGGCGTGGGCATTAGCCTGAACCAGGAGCCGGGCGTGGCACTACGCACCGGCCTGGTGTTGGCACAGGGAGGAGAGTTCGGCTTCGCCCTGCTCTCGCTCGCCACTCGTGACCATCTTCTTGATCATGACACCACGCAAATTGTGCTGACTGCCGTACTGCTAAGCATGATTGCCACTCCGTTTATCGTGCGTTGGAATGGTCGGATCGCCAAAACCCTGGTGCGCAGCTACCAGCAAAATTATGTCGAAATGCGCGAGGTTATTTCGCAAAAGAAAACTGAAATGAGTCAACACATCATCATCACCGGCTTCGGGCGGGTGGGGCAAAATCTCGCCTACCTGCTTGACCAGGAAGATGTACCTTACATCGCATTGGAAGTTGATCCCGACATCATCGCCAAGGCGCAGAACGCGGGTTACAACGTGCACTTTGCCAATGCCACCCACTCCGACATGCTGCACGCTGCCGGTATCGACAAAGCACGCGCACTGGTCATCACACACCACGACAGCGACGCTGCGATCAAAACCCTGCACGTTGCCCGCCTCAATTACCCTGAACTGCCTATCTTTGTGCGCGTCCTTTCAGTCAATCGACTGGATGAAATCATTGAAGCGGGTGCGACCGAAGTGGTTCCCGATGCGTTTGAAGCCAGCCTGATGCTGGGTTCACACCTCATGAACCACATGGGTATTCCCATGCGACGCATTTTTCACCGCACCCAAAGAGTTCGCCAAGATAACTACAGTCTGTTACGTCATATTTTCCAGGGGCGCGGCGAAGCTGTGGATGCTGCCCATGCCTTACGCGGTTCCTTGACCAGCATCACCCTCCCTCATGGTGCATGGGCAGTAAACCGCTCCTTGGGTGAAGCACTTGAAGGATTAAAAGTCTTCCCGGATGCCATTCGTCGCGGAGGTATCAAGGGGGAAATGCCAGCACCGTCCACCATATTACAAGAAGACGACGTACTTATTCTCTACGGTGCTGAAGCCGATTTAGCCCGCGCTGAACAACGCCTTTTAGGCGGTTAACCCTCCACCCCAACAGGAACCAAACTGACGTGGATATATTTCAAAGCCCAGAATTTCTATCGCGACTACAGTTTGCATTCCTCGCCATGTTTCACATTCTATGGCCACCACTTACGGTTGGACTCGCGATTATTATTCTTGGCCTGGAAACCACTTGGCTAAAAACAAAGAATATATTTTACTATCATCAAACACGCTTCTGGATTCGCATCTTCATGATTAACTTCGGGGTGGGCGTGATTAGCGGCATCCCGATGGAGTTTGCTTTTGGCACCAACTGGGGGCCCTTTTCCATCGCCAGTGGTGATTTTTTTGGCAATATTTTAGGCTTTGAAACCGCTATGGCGTTTATGCTTGAAGCGGGATTTCTCGGCATCATGCTGTTTGGCTGGAATCGAGTCAGTGGTGGAATGCACCTTTTCGCAACCAGCATGGTGGTCTTGGGTAGCACCTTATCCGTATTCTGGATTATGGTGGCAAACTCCTGGATGCAAACTCCAAGTGGAGTTGAATATATCAATGGCAAGTTCATCATCACCGACTATCTTGCTGCCGTATTTAATCCTGATCTAGCCCATGGCTTCTGGCATATGTTTATCGCCTGCATTGAGCTCAGCCTTGTTGTGGTGGCTGGAATAAGTGCTTATTACCTGCTGAAACAGCGAGAAATCGATTTCTTTTTACCATCTTTCAAAATTGCCGTGCTAGCACTGGTATTCATAACGCCCCTGCAAATTCTTATCGGTGACTCAGCAGGCGGCGCATTGGCACACACCCAACCCGCCAAGCTTGCTGCCATCGAATCCCATTGGGAAACCAACCCACCCGGCAAAGGTGCATCCTGGGCAGTACTCGCCATTCCCGATGCAGAAAATCAACGCAACCTTTGGGAGTTAACCATTCCTAATGCTTTGAGCCTGATTGTTACTCATTCATTGACAGGAACGGTTGTGGGCTTGCGCGAGTTCAAGCCCGAAGATCAGCCACCTATCTGGATCCCTTTTTATGCGTTTCGCTTGATGCTGGCTGCCGGGATATTCATAGCGTTTATGGCGATGTGGACGGCTTGGCTATTATGGCGAAAAAAACAACAAATGAGCCATGAAAATATCAGTCAAAACACCTGGCTATTGCGCGGCTGGATACTCGCCATTCCCGCCGCGTATCTCGCGGTGGAAATGGGCTGGTTGGTGCGTGAAATTGGACGGCAGCCGTGGATTGTTTACGGCATGATGCGCACACAACACGGTGTATCCGAACTGCCACTCGCCACAGTGCAGTGGTCTCTGCTCTCTTTTTTCGTGTTTTACCTCGCGATTGGTATCGCTGCGTTTTATTTTATTCGCCATGTTTTGCGCCAAGGCCCTGCGTATGAAGCCGCGCCAAAATCCATTAAAAACAAAGACCGCCCCATGTCTTCCATGAACGATGGGGGTTACTAATGGACGCATTCACTTTCGCTGACACCCACTTTCTCCTGGCCAGTATCTGGTTTGCGATTATTGGCTTGTTCCTGATTTTCTATGTGGTGCTTGACGGCTTCGATTTAGGCATGGGCATACTTTCACTTGCTGCGCCCAGTGAACAGTATCGCGGTGCCATGATGAGCAGTATCGGCAGCATTTGGGATGCAAATGAAACTTGGCTGGTGATTGTTGGAGGCACCCTTTTTGGTGCTTTCCCCTTGGTCTACGGCACTGTATTGCATGGACTTTATATACCGATCACGCTCATGTTACTTGGTTTTATGCTGCGCGGTGTATCGTTCGAGTTTTACGTTCTATCATCACGCAAAAAACTCTGGGGTACAGCCTTTGGCCTGGGCAGTTTACTCGCTGTCATCGCCCAGGGCTTTGCGCTTGGCGGCTTACTGAATGGCATGAAAATCGAAAATGGCTTATTTGTCGGCGGGGTTTTCGACTGGTTCTCACCATTTAGCATCATGGTGGTTATCGGTGTTATTGCCGGTTATAGCGTTCTCGGCGCAAACTATATGATCATGAAATTTACCGGGAAACTACAACAACATGCTTATGCGCGCAGTAAAGTGCTAAGTTTCATTATGCTTGTTGCTGCGGGCATTGTTACGGTATGGACACCGCTGCAATACCCCAGCATTTTCGAGCGATGGTTCGCGCTGCCCAATTTTTTCGCCTTTGCCTTACTCCCTCTCGCTGCCCTATTTAGCTTTTTTATGCTTTTCAAAGCACTGCAACAACGTGCTGAACATGCTCCATTTATCTGGAGTTTACTTATTTTCTTTTTTTCATTTATTGGCTTGGCCGCTACGTGGTTTCCATACATTGTTCCTGGTGTCATCACCATTGAGGAAGCCGCCGCGCCAGCCAATACGCTAATTTTCATGCTGCTGGGTATAGGCATGCTGATTCCTGTGATGATTGCTTACAACGTCTACCAATACAGTGTGTTTAGTGGAAAAATAGATCCCGATGCACCTCTAAATCATGAATAAAAAACCACAAAACAAGGATGAAGCATGCGCCTTTTAATGATTTCTGATGTGTATTTTCCTCGCGTCAATGGGGTATCCACCTCGATTGAAACCACGCGTCATGCGTTAGAAAAACTAGGACATGAGGTTACCTTGATTGTGCCGGACTACCCGCATCAAGAGGAATCCACCGACCCTTACGTGCTGCGAATTCCAGCACGCAAGGTGCTTCTCGATCCTGAAGACCGTCTCATGGCATGGCGAGATTTGCGCCGCACCATGCGTGCGATCGCCCCGCAAAAATTCGATTTGATTCATATTCATACGCCATTTATTGCCCACTATGCCGGCACGCGTATGGCGCGTAACCTCAAAATCCCGGTGGTGGAGACCTATCACACGTTTTTTGAGCAATACCTTGAACATTACATCCCCTTTTTGCCCGACCCCATGCTGCGCCTTATGGCACGTCGCTTGACCGCCAATCAGGGCAATGCAGTCAATGCCCTGATTTCACCCTCGATTGCCATGCGTGACATTTTGCGCCGCTACGGTGTGCTCACCCCGATCAGCGTGATTCCCACCGGTATTGATCTGGAACAATGGCGCACGCCCACCGCACCCGACCCGCGTGGTGAGCTCGGACTGAACGCCACCCAGCCCATGCTGCTGTTTGTTGGACGTCTGGCATTTGAAAAAAACGTGGAGTTTTTGCTCAACATGCTCACCAAGCTGATTGTGCAACGCCCCGATACCCGTCTGGTGCTCGCGGGCGAGGGGCCGGCGGAAAAGCACCTGCGCAAAATCACCGCCCAGCTTGGACTGGATGAACATGTGCATTTTGTCGGCTACCTGCCACGCGATGGCCAACTCCAGGCGCTCTATCGCGCTGCGGATGCCTTTGTCTTCGCCTCTGCCACCGAAACCCAAGGCTTGGTGCTGGTCGAAGCCTTGGCACTCGGCCTGCCCGTGGTCGCACTGGCGGAAATGGGCACGCGTGATGTGGTACGTGAAGGTGAAGGCTGTCTTATTGCCCCCAATACGCTACAAGGCTTTGCTGACCGCGTTCTGGAGCTGCTCAACCACCCGCACAAGGCGGCTCAACTTGCCGCGCAAGCCGTCATTGCCGCCGACGCATGGCAAGAAGAGCGCGTCGCCGAGCGCTTGGTCGCGTTTTATCAGGAAACCATCGACCGTGGTGAATCCGCCCCAGCGCGCAAACGCTGGCGGCGCAAAAAAGAAGCATGAAACTCAGCCAACTCACGCTGGATAACAGCTATGTACGCGAACTACCCGCCGACCCAGACGAGCACCCCGGCTCGCGCCAGGTGTACGGCGCCTGTTATTCGCGCATCCACCCGACCCCGGTCAAAGCCCCCCATCTTTTGGCTTACTCACGCGAAACCGCCGCCTTGCTCGGACTGGATGAAGCCGATTGTCAAACCCAGGCCTTTGCCGACATCTTCGGCGGCAATGCCCTCCTCCCCGGAATGCAACCCTACGCGGCCTGCTATGGTGGACATCAATTCGGCCACTGGGCAGGCCAATTGGGTGACGGGCGCGCCATCAACCTCGGCGAAGTCATCAACCCACAAGGCCAGCGCTGGACATTGCAGCTCAAAGGCGCAGGTCGTACCCCCTACTCGCGCAGCGCCGATGGGCGCGCCGTGCTGCGCTCCTCGGTGCGTGAGTTTTTATGCTCCGAAGCCATGCACCACCTCGGCGTCCCCACCACCCGCGCCCTCAGCCTTGTTGCAACCGGCGATGGGGTGCTGCGCGATATGTTCTACGACGGCCACCCACAGCTCGAACCCGGCGCGATTGTCTGCCGCGTCGCACCCTCATTCACCCGCTTTGGCAACTTTGAGCTTTTCAGCATACGCGGCGACCGACACACGCTGCGCCAGCTGGTGGATTACACCATCCGCTACGACTACCCCGAACTGCTCCCTGCCAACACCGCACCCACGCACGCAAGCTACCTCGCCTGGTTCCGCGAAATCGTGCGCCGCACCGCACACATGATCGTGCACTGGATGCGCGTGGGTTTCGTGCACGGCGTCATGAACACCGACAACATGTCCATCCTTGGCCTCACCATCGACTACGGCCCCTACGGCTGGCTGGAAGGCTACGACCCGTCGTGGACACCCAACACCACCGACGCCGAAGGCCGCCGCTACAGCTTTGGCAACCAGGCACAGATCGGCGAATGGAACCTGGTGCGTCTCGCCAATGCCCTCCTGCCACTCTTCGGCAAAGACCCCGCCGCACGCGAAGCCCTGCAAGCCGCCACCTTCGCCTACCATGACGACTATGCCAGCGCGTACAACGCCATGATGAGCGCCAAACTCGGCCTGCGTACACACCAAGGCGAAGCCGACGCTGCACTGCTTGCAGCCATGCACACCATGCTCAGTCTCACCGAAACCGACTACACCCTGTTCTTCCGTGCCTTGGCCGACCTGCCCGACACCCAGGATGCCGAAGCCTTGCTCGCCTGCATCCGCCCCGCGTGGTACGCGCCACAGGACATCCAGGGGGAAACCCGTCAGCAGATTCTTGACTGGCTGCACCGCTACCTCGCCCGCCGACGTGAAGATGCACGCGAGCCAGCAGAACGCCGTGTGAGCATGAACGCCGTCAACCCGAAATACGTCCTGCGCAATTACCTTGCACAACAGGCCATCGACCAGGCTCAAGCTGGAGACGTGTCGATGATTGAACAACTGCTTGAACTACTGCGCCGCCCCTACGACGAACAGCCTGAACACGATCACTACGCTGCCAAGCGTCCGGAATGGGCACGGGTCAAGGCGGGCTGCTCGATGCTATCGTGTAG
>Ga0209206_10000184_pt1 | contig 12137 bp, 6 predicted proteins | sample ZodSprsou2mmetaG_FD_185478 | JGI IMG/M metagenome (GOLD analysis project Ga0209206, IMG submission 185478) | Hot spring sediment microbial communities from Zodletone spring, Oklahoma to study Microbial Dark Matter (Phase II) - Zodletone Spring... ...
GCATAACCTGGAGGTGAAGCGCCAGGAACTGGTGCTGCAGAGTACCGGTCAGGACCTGCAGCAGAGCAAGATGGACCTCCTGCCCAACCTGAACGGGGCCATTGAGCACCAGCTGGGTTCCGGGAGGGTGCTCGACCGGGGGACCTACGAATGGAAAAATGCAAGTGTGAGCCAGGGCGACATGGGTTTGCAGAGCGACCTGACCCTCTTCAACGGACTGCAGGGGTTTCAGAACATGAAAATGAACCGCGCCAGCTACCTGATGAACAAAGAGGAACTGGAGGCAATGGAGGACCAGATCACCCTGGGGGTGATGACCGGGTACCTGGACCTGCTCCGGAACGGGGAGCTGGTAGAGGTGGCAGGGCACAAGGTGGAAGTGACCCGGAGCCAGGTGGACCGGATGGAACAGCTGGTGGAGGTGGGGAACGAACCGCGGGGAAAACTGCTGGAGGTGAATGCGCAGCTCTCCGCTGCGAAGCTGGCACTGACCCAGGCTGTGAATTCCAGGGAGATCGCCCGCCTGAACCTGATGCATATGATGAACCTCACCGGGGAGACCTCCTTCGAGATTGATGCACCGGAGCTTCTCGATCCCTCCCTTGTGGAGATCCCGCCGCTGGACAGTGTCTTCCGGAAGGCCATGGAGATCCTTCCCCAGATCCGCAGTGCCGAATACGGCATAGAAAGCCAGGAGCGGTACCTTGCGCTGCAGCGGGGGAAGCGTTCGCCCAGGGTCTATGCGAGGGGACTCTACTATACCAACTACAGTGACGGGCTGATCAATCCCCGGGATCCGGATCCGTTCAATCCCACCCTGGATTACCCGATCCCGACCCAGATCCAGGACAACCAGTACAGGCAGGTGTCCATGGGGGTGCAGTTCCCCATTTTCAACCGCTGGCAGGTGCAGACCGACATCAACAAGGCTAAGATCCAGTTGCAGGATGCCCGGTACCGCTATGAGAGTGAAGTGCTGGACCTGCAGAAATCGATCCAGCAGTACCATGCCGAGGCAGTGGCCGCAAGGGACAACTACCGGTCCGCCGTTGAATCGGTAGCCAGCAGCGAGGAAGCCTTCCGTTTTGCCGAGGAGCGTTTCAGGGTGGGAACAGGCACCGCCCTGGAAATGCAGGAAGCGCGGAACCAGCTGTACGAAGCCACCGCCGAGATGGTCTCTTCCAAGTATGTGCTGATCTTCTACGTGAAGATCCTGGATTTCTACATGGGACGCGAGATCACGCTGTAGCCGTCACCCGCCGCGGGGAGCTTCAATTCGCTCAGTGCCATGGCGGTTTTTCCGGCAGAAATCTTATTTTTGTTCCTGAGGGTGACCGGAAACCGGTTTTCAGGGGCTCTAACTGATCCTTTCCCGTGACAATAAAACGACTTCGCCTGCTCTTCCTGGTACCGTTGCTGGCCCTGCTCCTCGGGCCGGCAGGGATTTCCGCCCAGGTGGTCAACTTCGCCAAGACCCTGCCCCAGCGCGCCTTCAGCGTCGGGATCACACCCTCCTACCAGATGGACCGCAACGTGGTCATGTTCGATGCCGGGGGATTGGCCGTCTTTGCCAGTGCGGGGTACGGGCTGCAGTATTCGGTGGACCTGAATGTGAAATACGGGTATTTCGTGAACGGCACCGATTATGCGAGCGTGGACCTGCAATACCTCATTCATGAGACCCGGCAGAGTTATTTCTCGGTGATCGCGGGACTTCACCGGTGGGATGCGTACGGGTTCGACCTGACCGGGATCTATTCCTATGCCCCCCGCTACTGGCTCAACCTGACGGTGGGGGTGGATATGGACCTCAGTTTTGCATCGGATGTGAACCCCAGGTTCTGGGTGCCGCTGAACGCGGGATTCAACGCGGGGGAGGTGATGTTCGTCTTCGTGGAATACAACCTGCCGGTCTCCGAGCGCGCTTGGGACATCGTGGCCCTGGGGATCAACTTTATCATCCGGTAGCCGGGCGTGTCTATTTTCCAGCCCAGTGGACCAGCTCTCCCCCGGAGTAGGTGGCCTTGACCGGGATCCGGAAGAGCTCACTGCCGGGGGCGGTCATCAGGTCTGTCCCGGTGATCACCAGGTCGGCCAGTTTCCCTTTTTCGATGCTCCCTTTCAGGTGCTCCTCGAAGCCGGCCCGGGCAGCCCAGATGGTCATGGCACGGAGGGCCTCCTCCCGGGTGAGGGCCTGTTCCGTCATGAATCCCCCCCCCGGGTACCCGGTGTGGTCCTTTCGCTCCACAGCGGCATAAAATCCGTAGAGCGGATTGATGTCCTCCACCGGGAAGTCGCTTCCGGCAGCCAGCCATCCGTTTTCATCCAGCAGCCGGCGATAGGCATAAGCCCCTTCCATGCGCTCCGTTCCGAGCCGCTGCTCCGCCCAGTACATATCGGAGGTGGCATGGGTGGGTTGCACCGAGGGGGTGATGTTGTACTTCCCGAACAGGTGAAAATCGTCCGGGTGGATCACCTGCGCGTGCTCGATCCGCCAGCGGCGGTCGTTGCCAGGCTTCAGAATACGTCCGTATATCTCCAGCATTCGCCGGTTGGCCGCATCCCCGATGCAGTGGGTGGCCACGGCGAACTTGTGTTTGTAGGCGATCCTGCAGTACTGTTCCAGCACCTCTTCGGGCGTTACGAAAAGCCCGCTGTTGCCCGGATCATCCGCATAAGGTTCCGTCATCCGGGCCCCCCGTGATCCCAGGGCCCCGTCGGCAAACAGCTTGAGGGTGTTCACCGTCAGGTGGTCGGTCAGCCGCGGTCCCTTCTCCACAAATTCCCTGAAGTTTTCCTCCGTGGCCGAGACCCATGCATTGATCCGGATCTTCAGATCACCCGCACTGTACAGGGAGTCGATGAGCCTGATGGTGGATGCGGGCAATCCGGCATCGTTCACAGAGGTGAGTCCCACCCTGAAGCAGTTCTCCTCCGCCCGGTGAAGGGCCTGTATGATCTCCTCCCCGGAATGAGGGGGGACCAACCGGTCCACCAGGTCAATGGCGTTGTCGATCAGAATGCCCGAGGGAGAGCCCTCCTTCAGCAGTACCGATCCTCCCTCCACTTTTGTCTCCGCCGTGATCCCGGCCATTTCGAGGGCCTTCGTGTTCACCCAGGCAGCATGTCCGTCCACCCTTCTCAGCAGTACGGGGATCTCCGGGAAATGCGCATCCAGCATGGTCCGGTCGGGGAACTCCGCCACATCCCAGTCGTTCTGGTCCCATCCCCGGCCCGTGATCCAGCTTCCCCCGAAGGTGTCGTGGTGTTCTTTGAGGATCCCGGTGATCTCCTCCACCGATGCTGTCCCCACCAGGTCTGCGCTGTTCAGGTTCATTCCGTATCCGAAAAAATGACAGTGTGCATCGATCCACCCCGGATAGACAAAATCCCCCTGCAGGTCCACCACCCGTGGCGCCAGGTACTTCTCCCTGATCTCTTTTGTGGTGCCCACATCAATGATCCTCCCGTCCTTCACGGCAATGGCTTCCGCCTTGCTGAAATCCGGATCCACCGTGTAGACCACTCCGTTGGTCATGATCAGGTCGGCTTCTTTCCGGGAGTAGTTGCAGCTTGTCATGGATGTGCTTATTAACAGGGTGATGAGCAGTGCCGGGACGATCGGGTGCATTTGTTTCATGAGCAAAGGTTTGGAACAAAAGTAGTATTCTCATAATTATTTTCCCCATTTTTGCGTTCATAACACAAAATCAAAGGGATGTACATCCGAAGGATCCTCTATGTTTTCCTGGTTCCGGCGATGCTGTTTTTCGCCTGTCACCCCGAGCGGATTTTCACCGAGGATCCGGATGCAAAACTTGTTTTCACCCTGGACACCGTCTATTTCGACACGGTCTTTACCACCATCGGCACGGCCACCAGATCGTTCCGGGTCAAAAACCCGCACAGCCGTCATATCCGGGTTGATGAAGTCACCCTGGCCGGGGGCGTCTCGTCGGTATTCCGGATCAATGTGGACGGAGAACCCGGGACCGCATTTTCCGGACTGGAGATCGCTCCCCGGGACAGTATCTTCGTGTTCGTGGAGGCAACCCTGGACCAGAACAATTCGGGGGACATCCTCCGGATCCAGGACTCCATCCTGTTCCTGACCAACGGGAATGTGCAGGATATCGACCTGGTGGCATGGGGACAGGATGTGCATATATTGAGGGACAGCGTCCTGTCCGGGTCCAGCACCTGGATCCCGGACAAGCCCTACCTGATCCTCAATTATGTCTATGTGGATTCCATGGCCACCCTCTCCATCGACCCGGGGGTGAGGGTCCACATGCACAGGGATGCGCTGTTGTTCGTGGACGGCACCCTGGAGGTGAACGGCGCCCCTGATGAACCGGTCATTTTCCGGGGGGACCGCCTGGAGGAGTTTTATGAAGACAAGCCCGGACAGTGGGGGATTATCTACCTGTCGGAGTACAGCCGCGCAAACCGCATCGATCATGCGGAGATCATGAACGGGACCATCGGGATTTTGATCAGCGCCCCGCCCGAATCGGGAAGAATGCCCGATCTGGAGATCTCCAATACTGTCATCAACCACATGAGTTCCAGCGGGATCTATGCACTCAATGCGCGGGTGAGCGGATCCAACCTGGTGATCGGCGAGTGCGGGGGAAGCTGTGCCAGCCTGATCTTCGGGGGGGACTATGAATTCACCCACTGCACCTTTTTCAACAACTGGCCTTCCTGGTATTCCAACCGGCAGCTTTCCGCGGTGTATCTGGCAGACTATTTCGGGAACTATGACCAGGAAGGGAACCTGGTGGTCTACACGGGAGGGGATTTTGAAAAGGCCGCCTTCAGGAACTCGGTCATTTACGGGAACGAGCGCATGGAACTGGCCATTGACAGTTATGACGGGCGACAGCTCACCTATCTGTTCGACCACTGCCTGGTCAAAGTGGACGAGGACAGCCTGGATTACCGGGAGGATCCCCTGTTCATTTCCATCCTCAACAACGAAGATCCCCTGCTGGATTCCATCTTCCAGCCCGACTCCCTTTCTCCGGTCATTGACGCGGGACTTCCCGCCCACGCGGTGCTCTTTCCCTTCGACCTGAACGGGAACAGCCGGCTGGACGATGCGGCGCCGGACCTGGGAGCATTCGAATGGCAGCCCGCCGTTCAGAAGGAGAAGAGGTAAGAACCAAATTCTGGCAGATCGCTATTTCACGGCAAACTGGCTGATAAAACCGGGGAAACCATATGAATTATGCGAGCGCATTGGCTGCGCCGAGCTCGCAGGCTCGGTTGCCCGAAGTTCTACTTCGGGGTTAGCGAGCACGATTAAAATATACAATTTATCGATGATTGCCTTCGGCGAGCTAAAGGTTCCTCGCAGCTTGCTGCGAGGAGAGTCAATCCCATATGGAACATGACCGGATACGGATCGGGAAAGATTCCCGGGCCCATTTTCTGTCAGCCGCGATGCTTCTCCGGGCGGGGACCTGCGCGGCTGCAATGCTCCTCTGTGTTGGGGCTGGCACGGCCGTACTTCTCCACCGTGACGGAACCGTTGCAACGGGGGGACTGCCGCAGGGAAGGGAGCTCCGGATTCTCTGGTACAATGTGGAGAACCTGTTCCATCCGTCGGATGACTCCATCCCGGGGGATGATGAATTCACCCCGGCAGGGGTAAGGCACTGGACGTGGAAGCGGTACCGCCAGAAGCTCACCGCCCTGGCAAAGGTGATCGTCGCGGCGGGTGAGGGCGAACCGCCCGAACTGGTGGGACTGGCCGAGGTGGAGAATGATTCGGTGGTGGCGGACCTGGCGGACCATCCCATCCTCCGGCCATACGGGTACAGTTACCTGCACCGGGACGGACCGGACCACAGGGGGATGGATGTGGCTGTGCTCTGCAGGGAAGAGCGGTTCGGGCTGCTGGAATGCACCTTCCACCCTCCGCCTCCGGATGAAACCTATTCAGACACCCGCGAGATGGTGCACATCTGCGGCAACTGGGGAAAGCGCGATACCCTGGATCTGTTCCTGGTGCACCTGATCTCCAGGTACGGCGGGACCGGCGCCACGGCCGCCTACCGGAGGGAGCAGGTCCGGCTGCTGACCCGCCTCATTGATTCGGTCCACTACCGCAGGCAGCATGCGCCGGTGGTGGTGGCCGGCGATTTCAACGAGGATACGGACGGGTACGCCATGGAGCCCCTGCGGGAGGTTCTTTCCGGTGGCGATTCCATCAGGAATATTCTCTCTACAGGCAGCTACAAATACAGGGGTGTGTGGGAAAGGATCGACCGCTTCATGGTGACCGGCGGAGCCGGGAGGTACCGTTTTGAGGGGAGCACGCTGCGGCTGCCCGTGCTGCTTACCCCGGATGAGGCCTACGGCGGGATCAAACCGCGCCGCACCTACGAGGGGTTCCGCTATGCCGGAGGGGTGAGCGACCACCTGCCGGTCCTCCTGATCATCCGCCGCCGCCTCTTTCCAGGGGGTTCTGCACGGTGAGCCCCAGGGACTTTCCCGTCTCGATCATTTTGCCGTAGGCGGCATTGAATTCATTGGGGATCTCCCCGTCAAGGATGGCTTCCTTGATGGCGTTCTTAATGATCCCCACATTCTTCGAAGGCGGGATCCCGAACACATGCTGGATGTCATCCCCCGAAATGGGAGGCTGGAAATTGCGGATGGAGTCCTTTTCCTCGATCTCAACGATCTTTTCCCGCACGATCCGGAAATTCCGGAGGTGCCGTTCCACCGTCCTGGGATTTTTCGAAGTGATGTCTGCCTCGCAGAGCATCATCAGCTTTTCCAGGTCGTCGCCCGCATCGAAGATCAGCCGCCTGATGGCCGAATCGGTGACCGTCTCTTCGGCCAGTCCGATGGGCCTCAGGTGCAGCTTCACCATTTTTTGCACGAACTTCATCCGCTCGTCCAGGGGGAGTTTCAGTCTCCGGAAGATCCCCGGGATCATTTTGGATCCGATGAATTCATGCCCGTGAAAGGTCCACCCGGTGCCCGGCTCGTAGTTCCTGGTCCGCGGCTTGGCAATGTCATGCAGCAGTGCGGCCCACCGCATCCACAGATCGTCCGTTTTCGCCGCCAGGTTGTCCAGCACTTCGAGGGTGTGCAGGAAATTGTCCTTGTGGAACTGGCCGTCAATTTCCTCCACCCCTTTCATCTGGTGAAGCTCGGGGAGGATGATCTCCAGCAGTCCGGTCTCATCCAGCATCTGCCAGCCCCTGCCCGGCCGTCCGGTCATCATGATCTTGTTGAGCTCGTCGGTGATGCGCTCCTGGGAGACGATGCGGATCCTTTCCCGGTTGCGGCCGATGGCCCCGAACGTGGAAGGTTCGATGGAGAAGTTGAGCCGCGTGGCGAACCGGATCCCCCTGAGCATGCGCAGGGGATCGTCCGAAAAGGTCAGATCCGGGTCCGCCGGCGTCCGGATCAACTTCTCCTCCAGGTGTCGGATGCCCCCGAACGGGTCCAGCAGCTCACCGAAGGAGTCACGGTTCAGGGAGACGGCCAGGGCATTGATGGTGAAATCGCGCCGCTGCAGGTCATCCTCCAGGCTCCCGTCCTCCACCACCGGCTTGCGGGAGTCCTTCCGGTAAGACTCCCTCCTGGCACCCACAAATTCGATCTCCATATCGTTCCACTTCAGCATGGCGGTGCCGAAATTCTTGAAAACGGTCAGCGGGACATCCTCTCCGAGCATGAGGCGGACCTTCTGGGCCAGCTCGATCCCGCTTCCCACCACCACGATGTCAATGTCCTTCAGGGGAACGTCCGAGCCGGTGATGAGCAGGTCCCGGACAAATCCGCCGATCACATACACCTGCTGACCCTGCGCATCGCACACCGATGAGATGATCTGAAATATCTGGTGATGAAGATGATTTCCCAGGTTCATGATTTCGCTTGGTGACACAAAAATACAATTAATTTACAGGGCCGGTTTTATTTTCGCGTGAATCTGAAATTCCTTACCTTTGTATTTGAACTTCCCTAAGGGGGTGCCTCAAATGACAGGCTGAGATTATACCCTTAGCACCTGATCCGGGTAATGCCGGTGTAGGGATAAAGAAGATCAAATGAAACACTGATTTAAATTTTTTGCCCATGAAACGTGCAGCCTTGTGGCTTGCATGGTCGCTGCTGGCCATGCCGGCCTATAGCCAGTACTCCATTTCAGGAGCAGTTGACGATGACCGGGGCAGGCCCCTTCCCGGAGCGAACCTGGTCCTTCTGGAAACGGGCAGGGGGACGGTCTCCGGTGACGAAGGGGCATTCATCTTCAGGGATATTCCCGCACGCCCGTACACCATGAAGGTTTCCTTTGTGGGATATGAATCCCTTGTCAAAGAGATCGTTGTAACGGGCGATACCGATCTGGGACGGATCAGCCTGGAGCGGAGCTCCGTGATGGTCGAGGAGGCCATTGTGACGGCCACCCGGGCGGGAGAGACCACACCGGTGGCCTATACGGGGATCCGGAGCGAGGAGATCAGGGCACGGAATTACGGTCAGGACATCCCTTTCCTGCTTTCTTCCACCCCTTCGCTGGTCACCACTTCCGATGCGGGTCACGGGATCGGGTACACTGCCATGCGGATCAGGGGAACCGATGCCAGCCGGATCAACGTGACCATCAACGGGATCCCCCTGAACGACGCCGAATCCCATTCGGTATTCTGGGTGGACCTTCCCGATATTGCCACCTCGGTGGACAACATCCAGATCCAGCGGGGGGTGGGGACCTCCACAAACGGGGCGGCCGCCTTCGGCGCCAGTGTCAACTTCCAGACCCGGACCCTGGAGAGGGAGCCCTACGCCGTCTATGAAGGTACCCTGGGATCATTCCGCACCATCAGGAACGCCCTCTCGGCCGGCACCGGTCTGATCGGCGACCATTTTGCGGTGGACATCCGGCTTTCGGACCTGACGTCCGACGGGTACATCGACCGGTCCTGGACCGACCTGCGTTCCTATTACGCGTCGGCGGGGTATTACGATGCCGGGACCATGGTCAAATTCGTCACGTTCTCGGGCCTGGAGGAGCTGTACCAGGCATGGAACGGGGTTCCTTCAAATCTCCTGGAATCCCATCGCACATATAATGAACTCGGTGCATACACCGACAGCGACGGGAACCTGGCCTACTATGACAACCAGGTCGATCATTACCTCCAGAGCCATTACCAGTTGCATCTCTCCAGGGTGCTGGGCGACCGGATGTATGTGAACACAGCCCTGCATTACACCAAAGGAGCGGGTTATTACGAGCAGTACAGGGAGGATGCGTCCCTGTCGGATTACCTGCTAGACCCGGTGGTCATCGGGGGAGAGACCGTTGCGGAAACGGACCTTATCCGGAGGAAGTGGCTGGATAATGATTTTTACGGGATCGTGGGCGGATTACAGTACCGGGAAAACAAATTCAGCGCCGTGCTGGGAGGCGGCTGGAACCGTTACCTGGGCGATCACTTCGGGACGGTGATCTGGGCCAGGTTCCCGGGTGAGAGCGAGATCCGCCACCGGTGGTACGAAAACACCGGGGTGAAATCCGACTGGAACAGTTACCTGAAGGCGAACCTGGAAACGGGCTCCGGGTTTTCGTTCTTTGCGGACCTACAGGTGAGGGGTATCATGTACCGGATCGACGGGAACGATGATGACCTCAGGGACATCACACAGGACCACCGGTACCTCTTCTTCAATCCCAAGGCGGGGATCAACTACGAGCCGGCCCAAAACCAGCGGATGTACCTTTTCGTGGCCCGGGGCAACCGGGAGCCCAACCGGACCAACCTGGTGGATGCCGACCCGGCCGGTCCCCGGCCGGTGAAGGAATCCATGCTGGACTACGAGGCCGGTTACACATACGGGGAGGAGGACCTGCAGCTCGGGATCAACCTCTATTTCATGGATTACACCGACCAGCTGGTGCTTACCGGGGAGATCAACGATGTGGGCAGTGCCGTGATGACCAATGTGAGGGACAGCTACCGGGCCGGGATCGAGCTCTCGGGAGGCATCCGGTTCGCCTCATGGCTCCGGTGGGATGCCAATGCGACCCTGAGCAGGAACAAGATCCGGAACTACGAAGGGTATGTGGACAACTGGGATTACTGGTCCGATCCGGAAAACGAACCCTACCAGGTGAAAGAGGAGCTGGGCACCACCGACCTCTCTTTTTCCCCCGGAATCGTCCTGAACAGCAACCTGGACGTTCATCCCCTGAAAAACCTGCATATACAGCTGCTATCCAGGTATGTGGGAAAACAGTACATCGACAATACCTCCTCGGAGGAGCGGACCCTGGATCCCTATTTTGTGAACGACCTGCAGCTTTCCTGTGCAATTTATCCACAATTCATCAGGGAGATCGCCCTGCAGCTGAAGGTGGCAAATCTGTTCAACGCGGAATATGAGACAAATGCCTGGGTATACAGGTATTATCTGGAGGGATCGGAGGACCGGATGGATGGCTTTTTCCCCCAGGCGGGAAGGCATCTGATGGCCGGATTACGGATCGGGTTCTGAAAAAATCCATGTTGCGCATTCATAATTTTTAGTTAATTTTCTGACCGGAACCATGGACCTATGATGCAACCACGATGGCCGGTCTGAAAATCAAAATTTGTTTCTGGTACCTGGACCAGGAGGTGGTTGACGAAATCATCAAAACCCTGAAGGAGAACAGTTTCGATCCTGCTCCCCACCATTGCAAGGACCGCAGGTCCCTGCATGCCATCCTGACCGGACAGCCGCCTGATGTGGTGATCGCGGATTTCGACCTGCCCGACCATCTCCGCCAGATCGTGGAGGAGGAGATGGAACCGCACTTCTCGGTCATCCCCCTGATCTACCTGGTCGGTCAGAACAATGAAATGAAAGCGGCCGAAACCCTGCAGCACGGCGTATGGGACTATGTACTGAAAGATCACATCTACAAGCTGATCCCCTCCATCAACTCATCGCAGAAGTATTCAAAGGTGATCAGGCAGCGGCAGGAGGCAGAACATGCACTGAGCGAGTCCATGGACCGCTACGCTTCCATATTCAGGGCGGTCAGCGACGGCATCCTGCTTTTTGATCCGGAAACTTTCGTGATCGAGGATTACAATCCGCGCATCCTGGAACTTTTCGAAGTGACGGAGGAGGATATGAAGCATCTCAGGATGAGGGATTATTCCTGTGAGGATGAGGGATATACCATCGAACTGGCCAGGGAATACATCGGCAGGACCGTGAAGGAGGGACCGTTCACCTTCGAATGGCGCAACATAACCGCAACGGGCAAAAGGTTCTGGACACTCAATTCCTTCTCCCTGATCCGCGTTGATTCGAAGTCCAGGCTACTGCTCCTGACAAGGGACATTACCGTTGCCAAGCAGGCAGAGGAGGCTTTGAAGCAGAGCGAGGAGCGGCTGAACCTGGCCCTGCATGCCACCAGCCTGGGGCTGTGGGACTGGAACCTGGTCACCAACAAGGTGTATTACTCCCCGGTCTGGTTCTCCATGCTCGGGTATGGCCCCGATGAGCTGCCCCATGAGTTCGAAACATGGACCTCGCTGCTGCACCCCGAGGACAGGGACAAAGCGGTACGGCGCATCAGAAAAAGCATTCAGAAGCGGGATACCTCCTTCGAGATCGATTTCCGGCTCCGGCACAGGCAGGGCAACTACGTATGGATCAAGTCCAAGGGCAGGGCGGTGGAATGGGACGAGAAGGGAAATACCACGCGTCTGACCGGCATCCATGAGAACATCCATGAACGGAAAAAGGACGAGATGGTCAAGCAGGTGCTGCTTGACATCTCCACCGCGGTGATGGCCACCCAGAGCCTGGAGGAGCTGTACGATAAGATCAGGGAATACCTGGGCAGGGTTCTGGACACCACGAACTGTTTCCTGGCCCTGTACAACCATGAGTCTGACACGCTGACCCTTCCCTTCATGAAGGACGAAAAGGACTCGTTCACGGAGTTTCCTGCCAGGAAAACCCTCACCAGCTATGTGGTCCGGACCGGTGAAGCCCAGCTGGTGGATGTGGAGCGGGAAAAGGTGCTGACCGGACTGGGAGAGATCGAACCCGTCGGTACTCCGTGCGTGAGCTGGCTGGGGGTTCCCCTGAAGCACGGGGGTATCACC
>Ga0209206_10000185_pt1 | contig 12106 bp, 11 predicted proteins | sample ZodSprsou2mmetaG_FD_185478 | JGI IMG/M metagenome (GOLD analysis project Ga0209206, IMG submission 185478) | Hot spring sediment microbial communities from Zodletone spring, Oklahoma to study Microbial Dark Matter (Phase II) - Zodletone Spring... ...
CTGTCTTTCATCTCCTGTGGAACATCTCCTATTACCTGAATATCTTCCGGTCAAAGAAAACAATGATCCAGCCTGCTCCCCTGGCTCCCCATCTGGAGATGGAAAAAAGGCGGGTGACCCTCCTCTTCATCTTGCTGGGCTTCATCAGCATGGTCTCCCAACTCGTGCTGCTCAGGGAATTTGTGAAGACCTACCATGGGAACGAACTGATCATCGGTATCTTCATTGCCATCTGGATGATCCTCACCTCCCTCGGCGCATGGGCCGGTTCCACGTACCGCAAAAGGATCAGGGAAACACTTATCTTCAGGGGGATCGTCATCCTCAGCGTCATCCCCATGGTCATTTATGTGCTGCTGATCATCATCACACGGCTGGTCCTTCTCCCGGGATATGAGCCCGGAATGTTCACCTCCGTTTGCCATATGGTGCTTCTGACCATCCCCTTTACACTGGTTTCTGGATTTCTTTTCTCCTACCTCTCCAGGACCATCAGAAAACAAAAGGTGGATGCGGGTTTTTACATGCTGGATTCGCTTGGATCTCTGGTGGGAGGAGGTGTATTCGGTCTGCTGCTTGTTTTTTTCCTGGATAACATCCAGGTGCTCGCTTTCCTGTTTCTCTTGACAGCTATCATGGTGGTTGTGCTGTTTGGATACCCGCAACGGAAGGCTGAAAAAGGTTTTCTGCTTCTTGCGGGGATCCTTGTGTGCGGCCTGATGATGGTCCCCCGGGTCCGTTTTGGAATGGAAGGGCTCAGGTACAATGGAGAAGCGCTTGTCGAATCAAAGGATACGCCTTTCGGAAACCTGTCATTTACAAGGCAGGAGGGACAGGTGACCGGTTACCTGGACCGGTTTCCGGTCCTCCAGTCCTACGACCTGGCAAGATCCGAAGAAACCGTTCATTATCCGGCCCTGCAGCACCCCGATCCCGACTCGTTTCTGCTCATCGGCGGAGGCTTTTCCGGGACCGCCTCCGAAGTGGCCAAATATGATCCGGATGTGTTCGATTACTGCGAGGTCAATCCCTGGATTTACCGGCTGGGAAAGAAGTACCTCGCTCCGCCCGGCTCAGATGTTCTCAGGTTCATAGAAATGGATGGAAGGAGCTGGCTCATGCGGACCGGGAAAGATCAGTACGATGTGATCATTGCCGATGTAGGCGATCCCCTGACCCTCGGGTGGAACCGGTATTACACCCTGGAGTTTTACCAGCTCGTCAGATCCCGTCTTACTCCGGGGGGTGTTTTCGGCATGCACCTTTCCACTGGAGGCAGTTATGTGAACGTGGAGGGCGGCCAGGTGCTGGCATCTGCCTACCACACCCTTTCACAGGTATTTCCACAGGTGACGGTGGTCCCCGGATATGCTACCTATTTCCTTGCATCGCGCGATACGCTTTCCCTGGATTTTCCTGCACTGCTTGAAAGAAATCCAGTACCCACCACCTATGTACATCCCGATTACCTGGATGCGGGACGGCTGACTTTTGATCGCGACCAGCTGGTCGAAAGGTTCGGCTCCGGGGAGGGGTCTGTAAACCGGGATCTCTGGCCCCGGTTGTTCTACATGAATATTTCGGGCTGGATATCAAGGACGGGAGGAAAACTGGGTGCCGCCGGCATCCTGTCCGTTCTCCTGTTCATACTGCTTCTTTTCCTGTATCCCAGGCTGAAAACTGGAATGTATGTGGCCGGATTCACAGGGGCGGGCATCCAGATCATCCTGATCATGGTGATGCAGTCACTGTATGGTTTTGCCTACATGGTCGCCCCGCTGATGATCACCATCTTTATGGGGGGACTCGTGGCAGGCACGATCACCTGGAAACATATCTGGCACCAGCCTTCCACCCCGGCCTACACGGCCCTTCTCTGGATCATGGCCGTCCTTGCGGCGGCAGGGGTGATCCTGCTGAAAACCGAGCAGCTTTTTACACACCGGTTCACGGGTCAGGTGGTGATCGGACTGTTGAATTTTCTCCCCGGGGTGGTTGTGGGTTCTGTATACGGACTCTCGCTGGCCCTTTCAGAACGGGAGGGATCTTCGGGGATCGGGAAACTGTACAGTGCCGATCTGGCCGGAGCAGCGCTGGGAACCTTTATTCCCCCGGTTTTCATCCTGCCGCTGCTCGGGGTATCCAACACCCTGATCCTCCTGTGTGGCATGAATGTTATCACGGGACTCTACATACTCACCCGCTGGCAAAAACGTTAATTGATAAAGGAGAGCGAGAACATGGACAAGCGAACATTCATCAAGACCGGTATCTGCGGCATGGCGGGAGCGCTTATCTCTCCTCCGGGAATGGCAAATGCGGCCCCTGACAAGCCATGGAAGTGGAGCCGGGTAGCCATGTACCAGAGTGAAACACCCAGGGGGATCCGCTGCCAGATCTGTCCCAATGAATGTACCCTTGGTGAGGGAGAACTGAGTGATTGCCGCAACCGCAGGGTCTACAACGGGAAACTATATACCATTGCATACGGGAATCCCTGTTCAATCCATGTAGACCCCATCGAGAAAAAACCCTTGTATCATTTTCTGCCCGGGTCCAGTGCATTTTCCATCGCCACGGCCGGATGCAACCTTGCGTGCCTGAACTGCCAGAACTGGACCATTTCCCAGGTATCCCCTGAAGAAACAAGAAATTATGACCTGATGCCCGGACAGGTCATCGAGCAGGCGAAAAAGTATGCTTGTTCCAGCATTGCCTACACCTACTCGGAGCCAACCTCTTTCTATGAATATCTGATCGATACGGGGAAACTGGCCCGTGAGGCCGGGATCAGGAATGTGATCGTCTCCAACGGGTATGTCAACCGGGAACCGCTGGTCAATCTGTGCAAATACATTGATGCGGCCAACATCGACCTGAAGGCGATGGATGATGCCATTTATGTGAAACTCACGGCCGGAAAGCTGGAACCTGTGCTGAACAGCCTGAAAACATTAAAAGACGAAGGGGTCTGGCTGGAAATTACCAACCTGGTGGTTCCATCCTGGACCGATGACATGGAGATGATCAGGAGAATGTGCGGGTGGCTGGCAGAGAACGGATTTGAATCAACCCCCCTGCATTTCAGCAGGTTTCACCCACAGTACAAGCTGCAGCGACTTCCCTATACGCCGTTAAATACCCTTGAATCGGCAAAAAAGATTGCAGACAGTGAAGGGCTGAAACATGTCTATATCGGGAATGTGCCGGGAAGCGGCGCCACGGATACATACTGTCCCGGCTGTCATAAAGTACTGGTGGATCGCTCGGGCTACCGCATTGATCAGCTCCATATCTCCGAAGGCCGCTGCGACTTCTGTAACACAGAGATCCCGGGTGTATGGAAATGAACCCCTGAAGCGCTTTTTTGTTATATGACAACAGATGAGAACACTGATTTTTATATGGATCCTGTCGGCTTCAATGACGGCTATGACACAGGAAAGACCGGATAAACCAATCAAAAAGACCATCATGAATCCTGAAAATTATAACAGGCTGAATGCCATGGAGGAATTCGTGATCCTGAATAAGGGCACGGAAAGACCGTGGACAGGTAAATATGTGGATCACAAGGAGAAAGGCGTTTATGTCTGCAAACAGTGCAATGCACCCCTGTACAGGTCAGAGGACAAATTCGACAGCCATTGCGGCTGGCCCAGCTTTGACGATGAGATCGAAGGTGCGGTAAAAAGGGTGCCCGATGCCGACGGGAGGAGGACAGAGATCCTCTGTGTAAACTGCGGCGGACACCTGGGACATGTTTTCCTGGGAGAAGGATTCACTCCCAAAAATACAAGACACTGTGTAAATTCCATTTCCATGAGTTTTATTCCGGCAGAGGAATAGTCTTGCCGCCCTCCTTTATTTTGCTTATATTCACCCTTCCAACCATAACGTGAATCAGCATGGGAAAAGGTGATCAAAAAACAAGGAGAGGAAAGCTTTTCAGCGGCAGTTACGGGGTTTTGAGACCCCGGAAAAAGAAGCGGGCATTCAGCATGGTCGCATCCACCAAAAAAATCCGCGATGACCAGGAGAAACCTGCCGTCTCCGGAGCAGAAAAGAAACCACCACGGAAAAACACCGAACAGGCAAGATCAGCTGAAGAGGTGAAAGCACCAGCAGGCGGGCCAAAAGAGGCCGCCGAGGTGAAGGAAGCACCTGAGGTGAAGGAAGCACCTGAGGTGAAGGAAGCACCTGAGGTGAAGGAAACACCTGAGGTGAAGGAAACACCTGAGGTAAAAGAAACACCTGAGGTAAAGGAAACACCTGAGGCAAAGGAAACACCAAAGGCAAAGGAAACACCTGAGGTAAAGGAAACACCTGAGGCAAAGGAAACACCTGAGGTAAAGGAGGCCCCTGGGGTGAAGAAAACCCCGGCAAAACCTGCCGGTTCTGCATCCAGATCAAAAACAAAAACCAGCGAATCAAAAAAGAGTGTCAAGAAAGAGAAGAAAGAGAGCGCAGAGGAGTAGCATGATTCACAATGTATGCCATTCTTGACATTGAGACCACAGGAGGGAATCCGGCCACAGAGAAAATCACAGAAATAGCCATCTTTTTCCACGACGGCGAAGGAGTTGTCGATGAATGGTGTACCCTGATCAATCCTGAAAAACCCATCCCCTATTTTATTACGGGCCTGACCGGTATAACCAACGAAATGGTCGCTGATGCGCCCAGGTTCTATGAGATTGCACGGGAACTCGTTGAACGGACCGAGAACCACATTATCGTCGGTCATAATGTGCAGTTCGATTACGCTTTCATCCGCAGTGAGTTCAAGCGGCTGGGGTTCGATTACAGCAGGAAAACGCTTTGCACGGTCCGGCTGGGGAGAAAAATCTTCCCCGGCCGCAAATCATACAGCCTGGGCAGGTTCTGCAGGGAACTGGGGATCGAAGTGAACGACCGGCACCGTGCTGCAGGGGATGCAATGGCCACCGTGAAACTGTTTGAACTGATCCGAAGGCAGCAGGAAGGAGCGGATGTCCTGGATCTGGATCACGGAAAGACCGGGCGGTACAGGAATCTGAACGATCACATCACGGTCGAGGACATTGAAACTCTCCCCGAAGCATGTGGGACCTATTACTTCTTCGATGAAAAGAAACAGCTGCTCTATATCGGCAAGAGCAGGAACATCAGGCAGCGTGTGCTTTCCCACCTGGGAAACACCACAAGCAGGCGCGCGCTGGAGATGAAGCAGCGGATCCACTCCGTCTCGTTCGAACTCACAGGCAGTGAACTCATTGCACTCTTAAAGGAATCCAGGGAGATCAAGGAACTGAAGCCCTTATACAACAGGGCCCAGAAAAGGTCGCTTTATTACTGGGGACTGTACACCGGAAAGGATGAATATGGTTATACCACCTTCCGGATCCAGAAAATCTCAGAAACGGCCGATGATCCTGTCACCTGTTACCAGAATAAGAAAGAGGCCAGGGAGGCACTGACCCGGATGGTGGAAAAGAACTGGCTCTGTCAGAAACTGAGCGGGCTGTACCAGACCGATGGCGCATGCTTTCACTACAGTATCAGGCAGTGCAACGGGGCATGCATCCGGAAAGAGCCGGTGGCGGTGTACAACAAACGTGCGGCAGCACTGCTTGACAGCCTGAAACTGGACCGGGGGAATATACTCATCATCGACAGGGGGAGGGAACCGGAGGAAAGAAGTCTGGTCCGCATCGAGAAGGGCATGTACCTGGGATACGGGTACATCTCGGTGAATCATGCCTACCTGAGGGTTGAAGAGATGCTGGACAGCATTCGTCCTTCTCTTGATAACAGGGATGTCCGCCAGATCCTTAAAAACTGGCTCAGGAACAACCAGGTGGAGAAAATGCTCTACTACTGACTCACTCTTCCAGGTCTTCCAGGTTCTCCAGACCGGGCATATCCAGGCCGGACGCAAGCTTGGAGATGCTCTCCAGGTCAATATCTCCCTGAATGGCGATCAGTACATCCTCTCCGCTTCCGCTCACGATCAGAAGGAACTCGCTGATCCGCTCCCCTTCTTCTTTTGCCAGGAACAGGATATCCTGTCCTTCCTCCTTCACAACCATCATCTCCTTGTATTCATTCCTGGGCAGCATGCTTACAAGTTCCTTTGCAAACGATGCCGCACCTTGCCCCTCTTGGGTCAGGATCTTGATGGAATTGATCCCCGAAGTGGCTTTCTTGAACTCATTGTATTCGGGGTCATCACTCTCCAGTTTACTCATCAGGTTGAACATGTAGCTCGAAATATACACGGTGGTATAACCTTCCTTTCCGGAGTATTTGTCGAACACCTTGTCCACTGCTGATTGCTGACCTAATGCGGTGAGGGTGCACAGGACCAGCGCCCCGCTGATAATGATCCGTCTCATGATTGATGTTATTTAAGTTTTATATTATTGTCTTTCAATTTCTCTTACCCGTTGAAGCTGGCCCAGCAGGCTCAGTTCCTTGGTCCCCTTGTTGATCTTTGACAGTGTCTGAAGAGGTTCCGTGGTTTTCCGGACCTGCTGGATATGCTTCAGTTCCTCGGTACCGTCATTCAGTTTCGAGGAAACATACATCAGTGTCCTTCTGGCTTCCTCGTAAGCTTCCGCCGGATCGTCATAGGTATCCGACCATTCATTGGCGGCGATCATCGACCGTGAATCATCCTGCCTGATGAAAAAGAGATACACGGCAATCATGATCAGCAGTCCCGCGGCAAGACCGGAGAGGGAAAACAGTGAGATCCTCCGGGACCTGACCGCTTTTCTTTCTGCCCGATCGATGGAGGCCGCGATCTTCTGATCAAGGTCCTCCGGCACAGGCACTTTCTCATCCGCCGATCCGAATGCCCGGAACAACTCCCGGTCGGGCATGAATTCTTCAGGGACCTGGTTCGCCGAGAAATACTCCGCAAGCCTTTTCTCCTCCTCCAGGCTTGTTTCTCCCCGGTAGAACCGTTCCAGCATCTCACGCAGTTCTGCTATGCTTTCCATGATGAATATTTTTTTTCCAGCATTTCCCGCATTTGTTTCCTTGCCCTGGAGATACTCACCCTGATGGCGTTCACGTTCATGTTGACCATCTGTGAGATCTCCTCGTAGTCCTTTCCTTCCAGGTGCCTGAGGTGGACAAGCGACCTCTGGGGCTCGGGCAGGGATGCGATGAGCGTGTGAATCACCTCCTTCTGTTCCTCCTTCACCAGTCTGTGTTCCGGATTGTCCGTATCATCCTCCGCGAGTGACCTCTCGTTCTTGAGGGCAGCCTGGCTCACTTTCCTCCTACGCAGCTGGTCCAGGCACAGGTTCCTGGTGATCCTCACACTGAGTGCCTCTATGTTATCATAACCTGGCAACTCATTGCGCATTCCCCAGAGTTTCATGTACACCTCCTGCACAATGTCCTCTGCCTCTTCCCGGCTGTTCAACAGGCGATACGCCATTCTGAACAACCGGGAACTGAAAGGCATTACGAGCAGTTTGAAATCTGAGGACTTCATACAGGATCTGTTCCACTAATTAAAGAACTTGTAAATTAATGAAAACTAAAGGTCAATATCAATATCATCACCGAATGATTCAGCCAGCCCTTCAAGGTCGCTCATGCTGAAGCTTCCGGTAATATATATCAGCACATTCTCGTCACCCCCCACGATCAGCAGGAATTCGCTGACCAGGTCGTTGTCGGCTTTCAGCCACATGCGCACGGTCTCACCCCCGTCATCCACGGTCATCAGTTCCGCAAAGTTGCTTACATCCAGATCATTTCTGATTTCATCGTAGAAGTTCACATCTTTCCAGAGGCCTTCATCCTCGATGGTGAGGATCTTCACTCCGGAGATCTTGTCAAGGGGTACCTTGTGGTGTTCAACTTCCTCGATATCCATCGCATGGGCGATCTGGAACAGCTCCGGACTGATCTGCACCGTGGTGACCCCTTCCTTGCCCTTGTACTTATTGAAGAGCTTCTCGACTGCAATGTTCTGTGCCGTCAACAGAACCGGAAGGGCCGCGATTACCAGCAATAAAAGCATTCTTTTCATGATTTCCTGATTTGGTTAATAATTTAATTCCTCATAACAGTCTCTGTATCCAAGACGACCGGTGCTGGAATTCATTACAGGAATTTTGAAAAAAACTCTGGAATTTACCGGAAGAAACAGTTTGCAGGAAATATTATTGTTCCTATCTTTGCAACCGCTTTCTGAAAAAGTAAGCATTGAAAGGATGATTCAGTAGCTCAGCAGGTAGAGCACCTCCCTTTTAAGGAGGGGGTCCTGGGTTCGAGCCCCAGCTGGATCACAAGAGGGTGTCTCATAAGAGATACCCTTCTTTTGTTTACTGAGGGATGCTTTCTCGTAACGTGCTAATTTGCTGCGCAAAAGATGCCAGGTTACTTCAAAAGCATCCCTCAGATAAGGTAGAAATGGGACTTATGAGACGCCCTCTTTACTGTCACTTGTATGATACAAGTGCGATAATCACTGCACTTTCATCACCAAAATCCTGAATGCACGGCTTTGAAAACGAGGATCGGTCGGATAATATATCCAGATACGGGTTGAATCCATGTAATAAAAAACCCTGGGAGTTTCAGTGTTACTATAAGAGCTACCCACTCCTATCCATGCGGCTCCGTTATAATTGATATCAAGAGACAAAATCCGGATATTTGACATCGTGTATCCGGAGGGGTAATCAATGTATGTGTATCCTCCGGAAGCATTTGTAGTTCCCGTTATTTCCCTGATTTCAGAAAATATTTTCCCGGATGCTCCCACCACCACTGTGCCTTCCACATCAAGGGTGGCGTCGGGTGTAGTTGTATTGATACCAACCCTGTCATTGGAAGCATCCAGGGTCATCAGTCTGTTGTATCCTGATGAGTTTCTGACGGTAAATATGATGTTCTTATCCAGATTATCGTTGATCAGGGCCAATTCACCAATGTAGGCACCCATCCTCATTCCCCCGGAGCCCTGATTATCCTTCAAATTGATATAACATGTATTGTTTGCATTCTCGATGGATAATGGATGAGTGACATTTGATGTCCCGATCCCGACCCAGCCTGAATTGTAATAAATGTCGGAACCGTCTGCCAGCCAGGGATTGCTTCCCAAGAGATCATTTGCCGGGGTCCAGGTGCTGCCGTTCCATTTGAGGGTTTGTCCGCTTGCGGCAGATTGTTGTGCGAGTTTTAACGGATCGGCATTTGTTCCCAGTCCTGTGAGGGTTGCATCCGTATGTACATAATCGGAACCCCAGTTGTCACCGGAAGGCAGTGTAACGGTACCCCCTCCGTTGCTCAGTGAGAGGTCGGAACCGACGATACTTAAATTCTGAATTTCATTGGCCGGATCCCCATCCCCTTCTTCCTCCACAGTCTGTGCATGAAAGGCGTAGGGCACTGAAAGCAGCTGGGTCGTTCCAAAATGAACATAAGCACTTCCTCCTTCAGGATCAAGCTCTACCTTCAGGAAATGCTTTTCCGATCCCCATCCTCCCGGATCGAAAACACCGGATTGTACAACTCCTGTTCCTATAGCGAGGTTGACCAGACCAAATTCATTGGTGGTTTCCGAGTGTTCCTCAACGTATACAGGCGTTCCTGATTCTGAGGTCTGCAGAATGCTGATCTGAAGAGAAACATCCTTGTTGGCAATGACTTCTCCCGAACTATTCCTGAGCACAGCCTGATAACTGAATGCAGCCGGAACCTGAGACATCATCAATGTCGGAAGGATTGAACAAATCAATACGATCAGATACCTTTTCATTTTCTTATATTTTTAATTACTAATTCGTTATGAATATTTTATTTCTTTACGATTGCAAAAGTCTGAACCGGATCGCCTTTGATGGTTGTTACTTTGAGCAGGTAGCTGCCTTCTGCGTAAGGAAGCATGTTGATCTCTTCCGGATTATTTTCCATGGTTTTCTCAAACAATATTTTCCCATCCATACCATACAACTTATATTGAAATTTAACGTGTTGATAACCAATGGTTTTTAAATTCACCACATCGTGGGAAGGATTTGGATATACAGAGAGCCCAAACCCCGGCAAATGCAGCTCATCCAGGGCCGTTACATCGAGATTTGTCTGATGGAATCCCTGGGTAAGAATGTGCCCGGGCTCCTTTAAAGTCCCGGTAACAGGTTCACCAAGGGTCCAGCTCAGCTCATACCCTTCGCCGGAATAAGTGTTTCCTGCAGAAGAGACAACTTCCTGGGCATTGATAATGCAAACGAATGCACATGCCAGGGTGACTAATGACACTGTTCTTTTCATAGCCGGAAATGTAATTTTCTTGTTGTTGTTTTTAAGCGAATCTTTATACAACAATATATATTCATATAGGTATTGTCATCCCTCAAATTTGAACCGGTCGACATGCCTGATACGAAAAAGGCTGAAGATTAGTTACTAATAATCACTCAATTTTTAATATCGTGACCCAATACCTGATTTCGGAGTTTAATCATTTTCACCATTTAATCATATTTTTACCAGGCCACTAATAAGCACTGAAAGATGAAGTATGCAATTGCCCTGATCATCCTGATGAATCCCATTTTGATTTCTGTCTCCGGACAGGAGGCGGACCACCGCCTGTTCAGGGAATCGGGAATGATGAAGCCATTCCTGGCGGAAATGAGGAGTCCCGCCTTCAAAGGTGAGCTGGCATTCCTGAACAAGCTGGATCAGAACTACTATGCCGGGGATATTTCAGGCAGACCCCTCATGGAAATTCACCTGGGTACGAGACTGCCGGTCTATTCGCTGGTAAATGAACTAAAGCGCATCGGCTTTTTCACGGGTGGATTCATCGGGAATGTGCTTCTGATCGATATGTTCGAACAAACGACGGCCCCGGTGATCAATACGGACTATTTTTTCGGGTTCCAGGCGGGACTGGTCAAATACCTGGATCAGCCGTACATCAGAAACATCGGTCTGCTAATGGTTCCCGTGTTCCACGAAAGCACGCACCTGGGGGACGAGTTTTCCCTTCACGGGTACCAGGAAATTCCGGGTTTCACAAGGATCAACGTTTCCTACGAGGCATGGGAGATTGCCGCGGTAATCAACGACCCGGGGAACCTGGAGACAAACCTGCTTTCCGCAAAAGCCGGATTTCACAGGTTGTGGAATCATGACAGGGGCTACTATGCAACGGACAGCCTTGAAACGAAAGGCATGGAGGTTCCTGCCAGTACAAAGAATTATGCTTGCTTCCTGCAGCTGAACCTGCAGCGGACCGGGGGTTTTCTTTGTTCAGAAAATTGGATGCAGGTCATTTCGGCTGAGGTTAGCAACCGGTTGAAATTCAGCTATGAACCTGGTTTTCCTGAAAAGAGGACATGGAATATAAACCTGTATCTGGGCTGGAAATGCCTTGTGGAGGGCAGTGGCAGGAATATTGGCTTTTTTGTGAGATATTACCGTGGTATCAATCCCCACGGTCAGTTCAGGAACACCGATGGATTCCGTTATGTGGCACTGAGCATCGTATACCATTGACCCGGACCGTGAAGACATTATGAAGCCTGGGCGCAGGATGTCAGTGTGAGGCTTTCCCGGTCATGGGTACGAACCGGACCGGGTACTGGCGGTGCTGCCTGATCCGTCCTTCCTCGTCCTTGGTGACCACCACCAGGTACTGGGTCCGGTACACCTCTCCCACCGGGATCACGATCCTCCCCCCCGGTTTGAGCTGCTCCACCAGGGGCCGGGGTATGTCATCCGGGGCACAGGTGACGATGATCCGGTCAAATGGAGCATGTTCCGGCCACCCTTCGTACCCGTCCCCTATCCGGACCCGGACGTTGTCATAACCCAGTTCTTCAAGCAGCTCTGCTGCCCGGTTTCCAAGTGGCGGGATGATCTCGATGGTGTAGACTTCACTGCATAACTCGGCGAGTACTGCGGCCTGGTACCCGCTGCCGGTCCCGATCTCGAGCACTTTATGATCCGTTTCAAGCTCCAGCAGCTGGGTCATGTGGGCCACAATGAAAGGCTGGGAAATGGTCTGGTTGTATCCGATCACCAGCGGACTGTTCTGGTAGGCTTGTCGCTGATATTCCTCAGGTACAAAGGCATGTCTGGGTTC
>Ga0209206_10000189_pt1 | contig 12048 bp, 5 predicted proteins | sample ZodSprsou2mmetaG_FD_185478 | JGI IMG/M metagenome (GOLD analysis project Ga0209206, IMG submission 185478) | Hot spring sediment microbial communities from Zodletone spring, Oklahoma to study Microbial Dark Matter (Phase II) - Zodletone Spring... ...
CCTTCACCTCGGTGACTGTTCCTCCCTGTTCCACCTTCAGGCCGCAGTTGCTCACCTTGCTCTTCCAGACCATCATTTCCATGTGGTGCTTTTCCTGGGTGAAGTTCATGTAACCCACTGCATCGGAAAAAGCACCCGCCCATGGGTCCGCTCCGGGAAGCACATTGTACATCATCACGTGGTCGGAGGTGTTGATGCCCGATTTGTCTGGGTTGGGGATGATGGCCATGTTCTCGGGAGCATCCCCCGCATTGGCAAACTGCCACCAGAAAAGCCTGTCCTGCGGATCCTCGAAATCAACCGGCACAAAATCTCCCCGGTCCGTCTCCCAGTTCCTGTCACCCAGTGCTTTACCGTCGAGGGCTGCCACGAAGGCTTTGTTGTTCACATAGCCGAAGTCATAGGGTACATCCAGGTGGTAAACCCCGTTGCCGCCTTCACCCACACCGGGGATAGCGGGTTCTTCCCAGAACGGGGCGTTGGCCACATCGAAGGCCGGATCGTAATGGTAGATCAGCATGGAATCCGGGAACGGTGGACCGTCGGTAAATTCCACAGACATGTTGAAATTATACATTAAGGTTCCCGAATCCAACAGTGCCTGAAGCAGGGTGGGATTGAATAGCGGGGTCACGGTGGTCGTATCATTTAGCCAGGGAACCAGTTTCGTGCTGTCAAGGTATATGGAATTGAGGTACATGTTCACCCGCGGTGCCATACCTCCCACCGAATCGGCCGAGAATACGATCCAGCCATCGTCGTCATCCTTCGGCATGAATCCCAGGTTCACCCCGATATTGTTAAAGATATTCAGCTCCTCGATGGGACCGAATGTGATCCCCATCTGGCCCACGTTCACCAGGGTGTTGTTTTCCATGTGGGCATACTTGATGGTCCCTCCGTCGTCCCTGATCACCCGGCTTGTCACATTGTACCAGGTGCAGTTCTTCATGTACACCGTGTCGATGTCGTTGCCCCGGTCGTCGATCCCGCGCCCGTTGTTGGGATCCCCGGGCTCCCCGATGTTGCTGATCACGCAGTCGGTCAGGAAATAACTCTGGCCCGGGTTGTCCGTGCGGATGAACGACTGGCTGGCCTTGTCGAACCAGCAATCCTCCGCGTAGATCTTGATGTTGTCTTCGCTGCAGCGCAGGATCCTGTCGTTCAGTCCCCCCAGGTCATCCAGGTTGGTCACGTGCAGTCCCACGAGACGGATGTCCCCCTTGGGACGGAATGCCCGCGATGATTCATCTACGACCACCCTGGGTTGGAGGAACGGCCTGGCACCGTCTCCCTCGGCGGCCATGATGGTCAGCGGGAATCCGTCGTTGGAAATAGAGCCCGTGAGCCCGTAGTAGGCTTCCGGTCCCCTCTGGAGCCGGTAAACCGTGTTAAGGGGATCGTTTCGCTCGCCCGTTGCCGTGGTGTCCCCGGCAATGGCTTCGTTGAGGGTGCCGATACCCGGCGCCACGTCCACGTAACGGATCTGTGCCTGGAGGCCGGCGGCCATGAAGGCTGCCACTGCCAGCACAAAACTCAAATTCAGGTAAATCTTTCTCATCATCAATCATTTTTAGGTGAATAATATGTTTACTCTGTCACATGCATGATTTTAAAATTTGTATGCAAATCCGATGTCCACCGTTGTCCCGTAAACAAAGTTGCTGGTCAGCAACTTGTTCTTCGATCCCGCGATGAACGTCTGCTCCTTCACGTTGGTCAGGTTGTTCACGTACAGGAACACCTCGTAACTTTTTTTGATCCGTTGCTTTACCACCAGGTCCCAACGGGTGGTGGCCCCCACGTAGTTATCCTTTGCCGGTACGGCACCCACGCTCCTGGCCAGCCGGCCGATCTCGGCTTCCTCATCCACGAAGAGGCTTTCTCCCTGGTAGATCATGGATAACCGTGCACTGAACCCCTTCCGCTCGTATCCGATGGACAGGTTCAGCAGGTTGTCCACCTGTCCCGGCATGTTCCCGCTCCGGATGGTATCGAGCACCGTGGATGTGTAGGGGAAAACGTCCAGGGTCTCGATGATGGAGATGGGATAGAAGGTCTCGGACTGCAGGTGGGTGTAGTTGGCCGAGATCACGATCCCGTTGAACGGGGCGGGCAGAAAGCGGAAGTTGGACTGGAGGTCCACCTCGAACCCCAGGATGGTGGAGAGCCCCTCGGCATTCACGGGCCTGGTCAGGGTCAGTCCGTAAATGGGATCCTCCGGATCGAAGATCCTGGAGGTAAGCGTGTAGTCAATGTTCTCCACCTCCTTGTAGAACCCGCCCAGGCTGAACAGCCCGAATTTCCCGTACAGCGAAAGGATGGCATCATAGTTCCACGCGGTCATGTGCTCCAAGTTCGGCTCTCCCCGCTCGGCATAGCTTTCACCCCGGTTCACGATCTCCCAGGGGACCAGGCTGAAAAAATTGGGCCGGTTCAGGGAACGGGTGGCTGCCAGGCGGAGGTTTGCCCAGTCGGTCATGTTGAATTTCAGGTGGAACATGGGAAGCCACTGGTCCAGCACCCTGTTCCCCACGGTGTCCACCAGTCCCGTCATGTTGATCACCGTCCCGTCCTCGTCCACCCTGGGCGACCCGTAGATGCTCCGGTAGCTGTTCTCGGTCCGCTCGTACCTGGCACCTGCGATCAGGTCGATCCGGCTAAAGAAGGTCAGGCTGGTCATTCCGAACCAGGCGGTGATCTTTTCACCCGCTTCGTAATCGGAAAGGTCGATGGAGGGTTCGACCACGTAGTAATCCGCATAATCGTTCCGGAATGCTTCCACCTTCTCCGCGTCGATCAGGGGCCCGTTCACATCCTCCGGTCCGGGTCCCAGAAAATACCGGCTATCGAAGAACCTGAAATAATCCTCATCGTATTCATCTCCCAGAAAACTGCTCATCAGCACCCAGTTCTGGGTGTAGTTCACATCCCAGTCGGGATCCACGCGCCCGTCGGCGATGATGTCCTGTCCCACGAAATGCTGGGTCCACAGCCTGTTGATGTCGTTGACCCGGTGCTTGTGCCTGTATTTTGCACCGGTTTTCAGGTACCCCTGCACCTGCCTGCCCAGCCTGAATGGATACTTCAGGTTGGTCTGGAGGGTATAGTTGTCGTCCCGCACGTCGTAGGTGTCGAAGTAGACCCACTTCAGCCAGGTGGCATCCAGGTTGTTCTTTGCGGCCAGGATGACATCCTCGTAGCTGCGTTCCGGGTTCGCGTTGAATGCGCCCAGCTCCCTGAAGCTCATCGTGCTGACGAAGGGCTTTTTGTTGCTTGAGAAGGACCAGGAGCCGGCCCAGTCCAGCTCCAGCACCCCGAAAAGCCTGTGTTCCCCGTTCAGACGGTTGGAGAGGACCTGGTTCGTGGAATGCCTCTCGCGGAAATCGTGCTCCTGGTAAGACGACTCCACCCGGTAGCGGCGGCGCCTGCGGATATCCTCCCGGTCGGTCTGACCGAAATTGCTTGAGAAGACGATGGATCCGCGGTCCAGTTTCAGATCCACGGTGGCATTTGCATTGTAGCGGTAGCGGGTTTCCAGATTGTGGGTCAGGTTGAGCTTGCCCACGGTGAAGATGAGGTTCCCGTCTGCATCGGTGCCCAGGTCTGTGGCATACTCGCCGGTGTAACCCTCCGAGCTCCGGTCGGCTTTCTGTACCCCGCCTCCCAGGATCACACCCAGATGGTCGTTGAAGAAGCGGTTCTCGAAGTTCACGCTTCCCCGGTACTGTCCGAATGCTTTTGTCAGGTGGTTGTACCCTGTCTGTACCCTGGCGTTCCCGTGGAATCCCCCGGATGCGGTCCGGGAAGTAAAGTTGATCTGTCCCCCGATGGCATCCGCGTCCATATCGGGCAAAAGCGCCTTGTAGAATTCGATCCCCGAGAGCGCATCGGTGGAAAACATGCTCAGGTCCACCGACCGGTCCTGGTCCGAAGTGGAGGGCACCTTTACTCCGTCGATGGTGATCGTGTTGAACCTGGGCGCCATGCCCCTGAGGGTCACCTTGGTCCCCTCGCCTCCGTCCCTCACCAGTGACACCCCGGGGAGCCTGGCCACGGTCTCCGCCGCATTCTGGTCGGGGAGCTCCATGATCTTCTCCTTGGAGACCACGTTCACGATGGTGCTGGAATTGACCTGCCGGTTGATGGCGCCTGACTGTCCCCGGAGCATGGCGGTCACAACCACCTCCTCACCCATGATCGCCTCCATTTCCAGGACGCCGTCCAGCCGGACGGTCTCCCCCGCTTCCAGCTGGACCGGATGCTCCTGGGTCTTGTAACTCAGGTAACTGAAAACCACCGTGTAATTGCCAGGATGAAGTCCGCCCAGCCGGTAGTAGCCGTCATCACCGGTCACCGTCCCCAGCGAGGTCCCCTGAATGGCCACGTTGGCGAAGGGAAGCGGTTCCCCGTTGGCTGCATCCGTCAGCAGCCCGGTGATCTCTCCCCTTGTCTGGCCGCTCACCGCCATACCGGTCAGGATCACCAACATCCCTGTCAATAAAACCCGGACACTCTTCATACATCCTCCTTTTTTACACGGCAATGGTGCCCCGCATTTCTCCGGTATATCGCTACAACGCTGTAAAAATAAGGCATCAGAGCGCGTTTTGTTCAAAATGAAACTTAAAAACCCTTCATGTTGTGTTCAAGAACATATCCCTGTTCCATCTGCTGCTACTTAAAATTCAGATCATGGTACAGGGCCAGGAACCGGACCCCGAACGAGGAGCCGATATCCCGCTGCGTGTACCACAATTTTCCGTGCCGGTGCCGCAGCCGGGTGTTGATCACCGCCCCGGCCAGGTTGGGGTCGGGGTGTGAAGCCGAGAACCGGTTCTTCAGGATCCACTGAAGCGACCGTTCGATATGGTCATCGAATCCTTCCGCACCGTACTCCCTGAGCCTGAGCCACAGGATCCCCGAGAATGCCACCGAAGATCCGCAGATGGAGCTGCGGTCCCTCCGCCCGTCCAGGTAATTCTCGTAGTAGATGGTCCCCGCCCCGTCCTGGAACCTGGCGTATGCCTCCCCGGTCTTCCGTGCCGCCTCCAGGTACCTGCGGTCGCCCGTCAGCCCGTACCCGTCCAGCAACGATTCGGCATACCAGATGTTGAACCGGGGATGGACACTGCCCTCCTCCCTGTGGTTGGGCATGAAGTCCATCCAGAGCCCTTCGGGGCCCTGCTTTTCCACCAGGCTGTTGCACAGCGTGATGAACGCATCCCGGTAGGTCTCGTTGCCCGTGTATTCATACATGTCCAGGAAAAGCGACCCCTCGTTATTGGGACGGGCCACGTCATACAGCTCCTGCTCCTCCTTTTCCGGCCAGAACGGACTGTCCTCCTTCATCACCTCCCCCGATCCGGGATCCACGTTGTCGTAGCAGACCCCCTCTTCCAGGAGGCACATGTTCCGCAGCATCCAGTCCCCCGCCTGTGTGGTCACATCCCCGTACCGCCTCTCTCCCGTCGCTTCATACAGCCTGTAAAGCCCGGCCGATCCGTCCGACATGGTGGCGAATACGATCACCTCGCCGGCATGGTCGCCGTGGATGGAGTTGATCATTCCCTTCAGTTTCGGATGGTCGGTGATCTGCAAGCTCACCCACCAGTCCCCCGCTTTCCTGGCCACATCCAGGTACTGGCTGTTCCCTGTGATCCGGTATGCTTCGGTGAGCGCACAGATGGCCTGTCCCGTATGCCACGGGGGCTCATAGGCATACCACTTCCCCTCGGTGATGTTGTAGTCGCAACGGGAGATCCCGTTCTCATCGATGACCACTTCGGCAATGTAGCGGGCGATCCCGTTCAGCGCTTCCAGCACCTGCTCCTTCCCCGTCGCCTGCTTTTCCTCCTGCGCATACAGGGAAAAGAACGGCACCGCCAGCAGCAGCACGATCAATCCGGAAATTTTTCTCATTGCTTTCCTCTTATTGTATTTCATATTTCTGTTTGTGGTTTCTCACCTCCTCATCACGGAGCCGGAACGAAAAGCCCCAGTCCCCCTTCCACTGCTCCACCTTGACCAGGATGTGGTTCCTCCCCTGCTCCAGATCCAGCAGCACTTCGTCCTCGTCAGGGATGATGCTTCTTTTCACGTGCACCCGGTGGACCTCCTTCCCGTTGCACCAGACCGTGGCCCCGTCGTTGCTCCCCAGCAGGGCGGACACACGCCGCTTTTGGGGTACATCAATGCTGCAATAGGCATACGCCACCGCACGGATGGGCGGATCGAAGATCCCCTTTAGGTCCACCTCTCCCTGTTTCGGCGAATCGTACTTGATCCAGCTGTACTCCCTGCCGCCGGGTCCCGCGAACCGCATGCCCGGGAAGGGCCTGGCCTGCTCCTCTCCCCCCATGGATCCCAGGAAATCCCGGCTGCTTTCGTCGAAGGATCCCAGCGGGAAACCTCCCGCAAGCAGCCAGTACTGGAAATACTGTCCGGACAGCCGGCTGATGTCCAGCCGCACCTCCGCTGGCGGGGGCAGATAGCTTCCGGCTTTAAAATCTTTGATGGCCCTGCGGAGCAGCTCCCCCTGGTCATCCATGGCAGCGAGCCGTTTCCTGTATTCCAGCAGCGCCCTGTCCCGCCAGTAGGGACGGTTCTCCGCCTCCCACAGCTTTGTAAACCATTCCGCCAGCTGTTCAAACTGCATCCTGACCCCGTCTGCCAGCTCCAGCGCATTGTTCAGCGCCTCAAGGGCAGCGTTGCGGTCATCCAGCTGCAGTGCACTTGCCCTGGCGTAGGCATCGGCCGCCTCCAGCAAACGCTCCCTGCTGTCACCCAGGAAATCATACTGCGCGATGGTGAACCGGATGAAGTCCAGGTCCCCACCGTAATAAGGAGTAATTCCATTTTCGAGGATTGCAGCCGCCTCATCCACCCACTGCCGGACCTGCCTCCAGCTGTCCGGATCAAAGGTGATCTTTTCGCCCCGTTCGGGAACCAGGGTTTTGGTGAATACCCCGTAATTCATTTCGAAGGTTGGACCCAGGTCCGTGAGCCGGTTCAGGGCATGCAGGGTGCGCGGAATGAGCTGCTCCGTGTCCCCGTAGATCCCCTGGCTGAACCGCCGGTCGAAGTCCTCCAGCGGATCCCGGTTGGGCCGCCAGCACTGCTCCGCATTGTAAGCCACCCCGTACCAGTCGCGCGAGAAAAAATGCATCCCCCCGTCGTCCCACACGGTGCAGTAAACCCCCAGGGTGCCCTTTTCATACCCCTCGTTGATAAAGTTCCGGATATTGGTCACAGCCATGCGGAAGTCGGGGATCAGCCGGCCGGAATTGAGGATCCCCGGGGAAATGGTAAAGTCGAAACCGGCCTGCTTCACCGGATCGATAAAGCGGGCGAACGATTCGGAGGCACTGTAATCCCAGGCCCCCACCACCATGCTTTCCGGGATCATCTCCAGGATCTCCGGGTGCTCCAGGATGATATCCCCCCAGATGATGGTCCGCTTTCCCAGCCGCCGGAGAATGGAATCGATGCGTGTCACATGGCCGGCGTAGATCCTGGCCACCCCGATGCTGTCGGCCGCCCCGGCGAGTCCCCCGCGGGAAAGGTCCCACGCCTCATCGCAGTTGGGTGTGAAATATTCCGAACTGAAGGCAGGGGCCATCTCCCGGTACACATTGCCCAGGAATTCAATGGATTCAGGGTTCAGCGGATCCAGCATCCGGTCCGTCGCCCCCAGGTGCCTGTACTGCGGGTGACCGAGGATCTTTTCGAAGTGACCGAGGGACTGGAAATTTCCCACCAGGCGGATGTGGTAACCGGCTGCATACTCGGAGAGTTCCCGGAACTCTTCAATGGAAATGGCTCCGTCGGCGGGGGCAAAGTCCGGGTAGGTTTCCGTCCTGACCACATGCTCGATGTAAAAGGACATGTGGTTGATCTTCATTTCCGCATACCGCCTGATCTGCTGTCTGATGTATTCGCTGGAGGGAACGGGGCCCCTGCTGATATCATCCATTACGCAGCGGAACGGGATCGCCGGCCAGTCCCGGATGGTGAGCACGGGCACCTCTCCGGGGGGCGGTGTACCCCGCAGCAGCTGTATCAGGGACTGCACCCCGTAAAAAGCCCCTGCGGGAGCATTTGCCGCCACGATGATCCCCTTTTTCCCGATTGCCAGGATGTACCCTTCCTCCCCCAGTTCCTTGCCCGGTTCGATCCCTTCGCGGCGGACCGCCGAAAGCAGTTCCGCATCCTTGGCGGGCAGTCCGACCCAGACATCCGGTTGTTTCTGTCCGGTGGCCGTGACCGTGCACCCGAAGCGCGCCTGGAACGCCTCTGCGATCTGCTTGGTGACAATGTTCCCGGTGACTTCCTCCAGCCCGGAGATCCGCAGCGAAACAGCGGAGCCTCCCGGATGGTAGGTGCCCCGCCCTTCGATCACCTCCCGGGGAAAGGGGACCACCGGAATGTGTTCCCGCTGCGCCGTCAGCATGGCCGCGGGGAGGAGCAGCAACACCACACCCGCTATACCCGCCCTCATCCCTGCCGGGACCTGCCGGGACAGACGTCCCTCTCTTTTTCGCAATTGAATCCCCGTCATATGTAAATAAATTCCTGCATCTGTCATTCCCTGTGGTCGTACCAATTTTCAGTGAGCCACGAGGCAGAGAAACGGTAAGCCCCGTCCAGGTCGTCCACCCCAGACTCGGTCCCTCCCACATCGATCCCGAACCTGCCGCTGTAACCGATCCGGTCCAGCGTCTCGAAGAAGCGGTACCAGTCGATCTTTCCCGATCCCGGGACCAGGTGCTCAACCCGGTGGCCGCTGTTGTCGGACAGGTGAATATAATCCACGAGGCCGTCAAGGCGGATCAGGGAAAGGTAGAGGTTATCCTTCATGAAATACTGGTTGGCCGTGTCCAGGTTGAACCGCAGGTTGTCCCGCTTCACCGCCTCTGCAAACAGCAGGAAGGCGTCGGTGGAGTGCACCAGCGCCCCGTAGCAGGGATGCAACTGGAATGTCAGGTTCCTGCGGGCAGCCATGTCACAGGCAGCGCGGAACGTCTCCACCAGTCCCTCCATATACCCCCTCCAGCCCATTCCGTCCGGGATGGTGGCCCCGGCAAGCAATTCCTCGTCGTAGTGGCGGGTCACCGGGATTCCTTCCGGGAACTGCCAGGGAGGAAGCGGGGCATTGTCCAGGATCATTTCCGCTCCCAGCATTCCGGCCGTTTCGCACCCCATTTCAAACAGATCCAGGCTCGCCTTTCGTTCCTTTTCCTCCGGTGAGCTCAACCCGGGCAGCACGGCACAGAATACCGGGACCCGTAATCCCAATGATTCCGCCCTTTCCCTGGTTTGCAGGCCGAGGGCATGCATCTTCTCCAGGTGCTCCTTCCGGATCCCTTCCAGCTCCATGCTCCGGAACCCCAGTTCGCGGTACTCCTCCAGGTATCGAAATGTATCCTCCGCGGGGGGCGGATAGCCGTACTTCGTGATCACGTACAGGTAACAGGCCACAATATTCTGATGAAAGCTCTCCATTTTCCCGCTCAGTTAAATTGTCCTATGATCCCCAGGATGCCCGCCAGCGCCATGGCGATGGTGAACAGGAGGATGAATCCCATGAAAATGTTGGTCCGTATGCCCGCCGTATGCACCCCCATGACCGACGGCCGGTTGTAAATACAGAGCATCAGCGCCAGCACCAGGGGGGTGACGATGACAGTCAGTGCCTGTGAAACGATCATCACCAGCACCGGTCTCCCTCCGAACACCGGGACCACCAGTCCCAGCAGCACCCCGAACAGCACCAGCAGGCGGGTCCTGGTGGACCGCATGTTCCTGGGCCGGTTGTTGTAATCGGCAAACAGCCATGGCGCCAGCAGAATGATGGGGAACAGCGAGGAGAGTCCCGCCGCCACGATCCCCCCCACGAAAATGGATACCGCAAACCGCCCTGCCAGCGGTTCCATCAGATTTACCATATCGATGGCATTGTCCACCTTCAGCCCCAGCGGATGCAGCGTCCCGGCCGCGGAAGCCATCACGGCGATGCTCAGGATGAACATCATGGAACTGGAAATAATGGCGTCGCGCCGCTCCTGCTTCAAATCGGCCGGTCCCCACCCCTTCTCCTGCACCAGGATGGACCTGACCACGTACAGGATCGCCCCCATCGTGGTGCCCACCATCCCGGCCATGATCAGCATGGCATCCGGATCGTCCGGCATCCTGGGCACCAGTCCCCCGATCACCTCCTTTGCATCGGGGATCACCATGAACATGGTCAGGATGAAACAGAGTCCCATGATCCCCACGAACACCGCCAGGATCTTCTCAAAGATCCGGTGCTGGCCGTTCCAGAAAAGGTAGTAGAGCAGTGCGCCGAACAGGGCGGCGGTGATCACCGGGCTGAACCCCTTTCCCGAGGCGGTCAGGGGCCGCGACCACTCCTGCACCACCTGGGTGACCACCCCCATGACACCCATGCAGCTGACCCATTCGCTCACCAGCAGGGAGATGAGCACGAAGAGGGTGACCCCGTTGCCGAAATATTTCCTGAAGCTGGTCAGGATGGTGAGCCCGGTGGTGGAGGTGTACCTCCCGAAGAGCATGATCAGGAAATAGGTGAACACGCACGAAAGCAGCAGCGGCCAGATCATGGTCATCCCGTAAGCCGCCCCCGAAGATGCCATGGTGGTGATGCTGCCGGTACCGATGTTGTACCCGATCAGGAAGATCCCGGGTGCGATGGACGCGATGAAAAGGCCCAGTTTTTTAAAGATGTTCATCTGCTCACCTTTTATTTGGTTCCTCCTGCCTGATTACCCGGTCAGGCTCAGGATTTCCGGAGCCTGTCACGTCGCCTACCGGCACGACGTATACCCGGGGTGTCCCCGTCCGGTCGGAGGTAAAGGCCACATAATTGCCTCCCGGGCTGAATGAGGGATGCACATGGGCAAAAGCATCGTGTCCCTCCGTGATGGAAGCATTGGGCCAGCACAGCACCTGCGCCTCCCCGCTTTCCAGGTCCACCAGCACCAGCTCGTTTCTCCCCGGCTCCTGCGAATCGGATATGAACCACCTGCCGTCCCTGCTGGAAACCCCGTGGCCCAGGCGGATCGTGTCGCTTTCAAAATGGACCCGGAAATCGCCGCCCGCTTTGTCCATGGAACAGATGGCCACCGGGCTCCACCCGGGACGGGTTTTCCGGAAGAAGAAGAACCTGCTGCCGTCGTGCGACCAGCTCTCGTGGGTGGCCCGGTAACCGTAGGGGACGGTCAGGAACTGCCGGTCGGTTCCCGCCTCCAGATCCACCTTCCAGGTCCGCGCCCGCTGTTCCATGGGCAGGGTCATGTCGTTCTGGGTATCCGGTCCCGGTACATAGGAGATCACCTCCGGGTCCTCCGGATTCAGCAGGGGATGCGAGATCCTTCCTTCGGTTTGCCGGTGCACCTCGAGTACCTCTCCGGTCTCCAGGTCGGTCCGGTAAATGGCCTTCAGCGTATCGTCGGAAATGAACACCACCGTGTAGCGTCCGTCGTTTGTGAAAGAACCGGAAAACCTCGGCGGGGCCGGAATGCGGCCCGTAAAGTCGAACAGGAGTTCTTCCTCCCCGGTTTCCACGCGGTTGGCATACAACTCCCATCCGTCCAGGTAACAGACCCTTTTCCCGTCGGGCATCACCGTATAATCGTCCCCGTTGATCTCCCTTTCCGCAAACGTGAGGGGTTCGCGCACCCCGGTCCGGAGGTCCGTCCGGTACAGCATCCATTTCCCCGTGCGCATGGACGCATAGACCAGGTACCGTTCGTCACCTGTAAAGGCCTGTCCTTCAAAATAGCAGGCCACCGAGGGAGCGTCGCCGCTGGTCATCTGCCACACTTCCCTCCCCGTTTCCGGAGAGACGGTCCTGATCCATCCGGTTTCAGGCGGCTGACGACGTTGCACCTGTCCGTTGATCACCACTTCCTCCAGCACCAGGAATTCTGTTTCGGTCACCTCCAGGGGAATGCGGGCCGATGTGATCTCCACGTCCCGGATGAAAACAGAATCCAGCGGCCGTTCACTGAAACCCTTCAGATA
>Ga0209206_10000191_pt1 | contig 11987 bp, 10 predicted proteins | sample ZodSprsou2mmetaG_FD_185478 | JGI IMG/M metagenome (GOLD analysis project Ga0209206, IMG submission 185478) | Hot spring sediment microbial communities from Zodletone spring, Oklahoma to study Microbial Dark Matter (Phase II) - Zodletone Spring... ...
GGTTTGACCCTACTGATCGGCACCCAGTCCGCTGCCTGGGCAGAACCTGCCGTGCGACTTGCCAGCCCGATTATCGAGCTGGTTCCTGTGGTCAAAGCACAGGCCGACACGCTTGGTTTAAACGCGGATCAAAAAGCCAAACTGGAGGCTTGGATGGCGGAGGCTCCAATCAAGCGCAAAGCGGTCGAACAGGAGCAAATTGAACTGCGCACCAAATTGCGCGGCGCTATTTTGGCCTTGAATGCTGACGATGAGCGTAAAACCCTGATCGAACAAATCACCGCCAACGAAGCCAAGCTGTTGACCATGCGCGACAAATGTGTGGATTTTCTGCGCGGCCTGTTGACGGCCGAACAGTTTGACAAGGTGGTTGCGGCCTACAAGGCCAAGTCATAACGGCTCGATGCCTCCTCGCCATGCCCCGCCCTGAGCGGGGCATTTTTTTCTCGTGAAACTCAACGGCCGCTTCTCGGTCTGATTATTGGGTGCACAACGACACACACTGACTGTGTAGAATCCTCTCTGCGGTAAATCCCTCTTCGTCTCTGCCCGGTTATAACCATGAACACCTCGCCTCCCCCGGATATTCAAGACAAGCTCAAACTGCACAGCACACGCAAACGTCCGTGGCTCTGGTTTGTCGTCATCATTATGCTGGCCGGCGCGAGCGCCTGGTGGGTGCTGCGCCCACAGCAGAAAGACCTTGCACCCCAATACGTCACTGAAACCGCCAGCCTGGGCAATCTGGTGGTCAAAGTCTCCGCCACGGGTAATCTTGAACCGATCAATCAGGTGGATGTGGGCAGTGAACTTTCCGGCATTCTGGAAACGGTACTGGTGGACGATAACGATCATGTGACCCAAGGGCAGGTGCTGGCGCGTCTGGATGCGCGGCGCTTTCAGGATCAGGTGAATAAATCCAAAGCGGCACTCGCCTCAAGCCAGGCGCAGGTGGATGTCGCGCTGGCGACCGTAACCGAAACCAAAAGTCAGCTCCAACGTCTACGCGAATTGTCCAAGCGCTCGAATGGACAGATGGTGTCGGCTTCTGAGATCAGTACGGCGGAAGCGAATCTGGCACGCGCATTGGCTAATGTCGAACTTGCGCGCGCCAATGTGCAACAGGCCGAAGCGACGCTGAATTCCGACCAAACCAATCTGACCAAGGCGGTCATCCGCTCACCGATCAACGGTGTGGTGCTGGCGCGCAAGGTCGAACCGGGGCAAACCGTGGCGGCCTCCTTGCAGGCTCCCGTTCTTTTCACCCTGGCCGAGGATTTGACGCGCATGCAGCTGCTGGTCTCAGTGGATGAGGCGGATGTTGGACAGGTCAAAACAGGGCAAAGCGCCGTGTTTACCGTGGACGCGTGGCGCAATCGGCGTTATCCGGCCACGGTTACACGGGTGAATTTCGGCTCGGCGGTCAAGGAAGGCGTGGTGACCTATCCCACCGTACTGGAAGTGAATAATGATGATCTGAGCCTGCGACCGGGTATGACGGCGACGGCGGAAATCACCACGCTGAATCGTGAGCAGGTTCTTTTGCTACCGAACGCGGCCTTGCGCTTCAAGCCGGGCGCGGTGCCTAAAAAGCCGGCTGACTCGGGTTCAAGCGTGCTCTCCAGCCTTGTACCCAAAATGCCGCGCAGTAGCTCGCAACGTACGGGCAAGCAGGAAGCCAATGGAAATGGCATGCGAACGGTGTATGTGTTGCGTGATGGGAACGCCGTTCCCCTCGACATCAAGGTCGGCCCGACGGATGGCAAGTTCACCGAAGTGTTAGGCGGTGAACTGACCGAAGGCGCGGCGGTGATTGTTGAGCAAGTGACCGCAAAACCATGAATGACGCTCCACCTCCGCTGATTGAGCTGCAAAAGGTCACCAAGATCTATGGCAGTGGCACGGCCAGCTTTCAGGCCTTGCGCGGTGTCGATTTGAGCATCACCCAAGGCGACTTTGTGGCGGTGATGGGGCCGAGCGGCTCGGGCAAGTCCACGGTGATGAATATTTTGGGGTGTCTGGATGTGCCGACCAGTGGCAGTTACCTGTTTCAGGGCGTGCCAGTCGAACAACTGGATCGCAACCAGCGCGCCCTGCTACGCCGCACCTATTTGGGCTTTGTCTTTCAGGGCTTCAATCTGCTCGCGCGTACTACGGCGCAGGAAAACGTCGAGCTTCCCCTCCTCTACCGTGGTGAAAAACTGGCGGCGCGTCATCAGGCGGCACAGAATGCACTGAAATCGGTCGGTTTGGAGGGTTTTGGTCATCACACACCCGCTGAGCTATCCGGTGGGCAGCAGCAACGTGTGGCGATTGCACGGGCAATTGTCACCCGTCCGCAGGTCTTGTTGGCCGACGAGCCCACCGGCAACCTGGATAGCAAAACCAGTCATGAAATCATGCAGTTAATGGCCGCGCTGAATAAGGACATGGGCATTACCGTGCTTATGGTGACGCATGAACCCGATATGGCGGAATACGCGCGCCGTGTGATCCATTTTCGCGATGGTTGCGTCGAGCGCCTGCAACACAACGGAGAGCCTGACTGATGTTGTGGAGTACGCTTTTGCTCGCTATGCGCGAAATTCGGCGCAATGTATTGCGATCATTTCTGACCATGCTGGGTATCGTCATCGGGGTGGCTGCCGTGATTACCATGGTCACGCTCGGCAAGGGCGCGACCCAGGCGATTGCCGACCAGGTGTCCAGTCTGGGCAGTAATCTGTTGATCGTGCGCCCCGGACAACGCCTGGGTCCCGGGGCGACCTCGGGGGCACCGGCCTTCAAAATAGCCGATGTGCAGGCGATCCAGGAGCAAATCCCCTTGGTGCGTGCCATCGCGCCCACGGTCACGCGCGGCATGACCGTGGTGGCCGGAGCGCGCAACTGGAGCACCTCAGTGAATGGCAGTACCGCTGCGTGGTTTAGCACCGGGAGCTGGCAACTGGCCGCCGGGCGCGAGTTTACTGATGCCGAAGAACGCGGCGGTCAGGCGGTGTGTGTGATCGGCGAAACGGTGCGGCGTGAGTTGTTTGGTACGCAAGACCCGCTGGGTCTTAACATTCGTATCAAGAATTTTTCCTGTGAAGTCATCGGTTTGCTGGTGAGCAAGGGACAATCCGCCTTTGGTTCGGATCAGGATGATGTGATTGTGTTGCCGTTGAAAACCGCGCAACGGCGCATCACTGGAACACAGGATATTGCGGCACTGCGCATTTCGATTCAGGACGAAGCCGCCATCGAACAAGCCAAGCGCCAAGTCACGTTGCTTTTGCGCGAGCGGCGCAATATTACCGACAACGAAGATGACAACTTCAGTGTGCTCGATACCCGTCAAATTACTGAAACCCTGTCCAGCACTACCAAGGTCATGACCACCCTGCTTGGTGCCGTGGCAGCCGTGAGCCTGTTGGTGGGTGGAATCGGCATTATGAACATCATGCTGGTGTCCGTGACCGAGCGCACTCGCGAGATCGGCATCCGTCTGGCGATTGGCGCGTTGGAGCGTGAGGTTCTGCTGCAGTTTTTGATCGAAGCCGTGGTGCTGTCCTCACTTGGTGGCGTGATCGGCATTCTGCTGGCCACGGTGGCTTCGATAAGCCTGGCGGCGGTGATGCAGCTTCCCTACCTGTTCGACCCGACGATCAACCTGCTGTCGTTTTTGTTTTCTGCGGCCATTGGGGTGATCTTTGGGTTTTTCCCGGCGCGCCGAGCGGCACAGCTTGATCCGATTAATGCCTTGCGGCATGAGTGATGGCTTCGCGCACCAAGTGCGCGGATTTGGATTTGGAGTTCTCTCCCCCTGGCAAGCGCACCGTGATCTGTGCGCTCAGTAAAGGGTCAAACCGCATGGATGCGGTTTGAGGTCTGCCGGGGCAAGGAAGCCCCGTCAGACCGCCCCTTGAATGTGCGTGCGGATCACGGTTCCCCGCAGGGGTGCGCTTGTGGGGGCGTGTTCTTTTGGTGACTTTTCTTGCACGAACAAGAAAAGTTACTCGCCCATGGGCGGCCTTGTTTGCTTACGAAGCAAGGTCGTTGCGATGGGCGAAAAAGCCCACTGTTCTCCGATCAAAGCGCAGTAGTCTTGTTTCGCCCGTTTTTATGTTCGTACACTGCACAAATTACCGTTGATACGGGCGAGTAACTTTCTTTGCGTGCACAAAGAAAGTCACCAAAGAAATGCACCCCGATGAAGCCGCCCTGCGGGCAAGCCGTGGACTGGCCAGCTCCAGCCGGGTCGCCCCAACGCGACATCCTGTCGCGAAGGGGCTAAATGCTCCATCCATGGCGCATTTACCCGGTCTCCACAGGCCAGTCCACGGCGGCTTCAAAGGGGGGATGAAAGCCAATGGCCGCACACTGCGTGTGCCAAGTGTGTCAGCCGCCCTCTCGTTTGCTGCTCTTACAGAGCATTAGCACACACCTCACCACGCTCCACCTGACTCAAATTATTCAGAGTCGTTTCGGCGATGGCCGCCAGCGCTTCGCGGGTGAAATAACCTTGATGCGAGGTAATCAGCACATTGGGAAAGGTTAGCAAGCGCTCCAGCAGATCATCCTGGATGATTTCATTGGAGTGATCCTCAAAAAACAAGCCCTCTTCCTGTTCGTACACATCCATCGCCAGCGCGCCAACACGCCCAGATTTCAGCCCGGCAATCACCGCCCTGGTCTCAATCAAGGCGCCACGACCGGTGTTGATAAGCATCACGCCACGCTTCATCAGCGCAATGCTCTGCGGATTGATGATATGCCGCGTTTCTGGCGTCAGCGGGCAATGCAGGCTGATGATGTCACTCTGACTGAACAGGGTTTGGCGATCGACATACTGCACGCCTAGCGCTACACAATCCGGATTGACGTACACATCTTCAGCCAGCACCGTGCAGCCAAAACCGGTCATGATTTTCGCCAGCACCGCACCAATCCGTCCGGTACCGACAATCCCCACCGTTTTGCCGTGCAGATCAAAACCCAGCAAACCATTGAGCGCAAAATTACCCTCGCGCACGCGGTTGTAAGCACGGTGCGTTTTACGGTTCAGGGTCAGCATCAGCGCCACGGCATGCTCCGCCACTGCATATGGCGAATAGGCCGGAACACGCACCACGCTCATGCCCAACTCTTTGGCCACGGGCAGGTCAACATTATTGAACCCGGCGCAGCGCAAGGCCACGGTCTTCACCCCTCGCCCCGCCATACAGCGCAGCAGGCGCGCATCCACCTTGTCATTCACAAATACACAAACTGCCTCGGACTCTTCCGCCAGGCTACAGGTTTCCACACTCAGTGCGGCCTCGAAAAATTGCAGGCTGTGACCATGTGCCGCATTGGCGGCAATGAAGGTATCACGGTCGTAGGGTTTGCTGCTGAAAACGGCGATACGCATGGCTCAATCTCCTGAACTTACTGCTTCAAGCCTAGCTCAAATGGCGTAGATTAGGCGTGAATATTTTCTGAACTCAACCTAGGGATACATTATGAAAATCGCCGTGTTGGGTGGTAGCGGATTCGTCGGGCGCGTACTTACACAAAAATTGCTGGATGCGGGGCATCGCGTGCGCATCGTTTCACGCGGACCTTTGGAGCAATCAAGTACGTGTGAAGTTGTGGTGAGTGATCCCTACGACCCCGTGCAGCGGCGTGAATGTGTGCGTGGTCAGGATGCGGTGATTAACCTCGTCGGGATTTTGCAAGGTGATGCTGACTCCTTTCATCGCGTTCATGCAGAGTTGGCTGAAGGTTTGGCGCAAGCCTGTCTGGAAGAATCCGTTGGGACTTTTTTGCATATGAGCGCGCTGCATGCCGACCCGCAAGGCGCGAGCATGTATTTGCGCAGCAAGGGGATTGGTGCGGAGCGCGTGCATGCTTTGGCGAACGAAAACCTGCGTGTGGTGAGCTTTCATCCATCAGTCATTTTTGGCACCAAAGACAATTTTTTGAACCAATTTGCCACTCTTTTGCGCTTTTCTCCGGGGGTAATGATGCTTCCTGGTGCCAAAGCGCGATTTGCACCGGTCTATGTAGGGGATGTGGCGGATGCGTTTGTGCGTGCAGTGGATGACATCAGTACGCCAGCACGCATCCATTTATGCGGCCCCAAAGATTACAGCTTGCAGGAATTGGTCGAGCTCACGGCACAATGGAGCGGGCATAAGCGCTTGATTCTACCCATGCCGGATTTTATGGCGCGCATGGTGGCCAGCATGATGCAGTTGCTGCCCAATCCGCCGCTGAGTCATGACAACCTGGATTCAATGCGTGTCGATAGCGTTTGTACGGCAAACGATGCACGCCAGCCGACCTCTCTGGAATCGGTTGCACCAGGCTATCTAGGGAAACACTGATTTATTCAGCGTCTACTTGTCCAGCAAGTGACTTACGCAAGGCTTCGGCTTGTGCGGTGATGGCGTGGCGTTCGGAGTCAGATTTACGTACTAGGTTTCGCACTTGCTGCGCCAGGCGTGGGTGGCGGGCGTAGCGCTCCTGGTGTCGCTGCAAAAAATCCCAGTACAAGGTGGTGATTGGGCAGGCCTTTTCACCCGTCGCCGTGTCCGGCTTGAAGCGACACCCTGCACAATAATTGCTCATCCGCTCAATATATTTGCCGCTGGCAATATAAGGCTTGGAGGCCATGCGTCCACCGTCAGCGTGCTGGCTCATGCCGAGCACATTGGGTAATTCCACCCATTCCACCGCGTCTACATACACCGCCAAGTACCATTCATGCACCCGGCGCGGCTCCACGCCAAGCAAAAGACAAAACAATCCGCTGACCATCAAGCGTTGAATGTGGTGCGCGTATCCATAGCGCAGGGTCTGATGCAAAGTGTCGCGCAGACAGGCCATGTCGGTTTCGCCCGTCCAGAAAAAAGCCGGCAAGGGCTGGTGGGCATCCAGTGCATTCCAATCCAGCCATTCGGGCATCCATAAGTGATACAGACCGCGCACATACTCGCGCCAGCCCAGAATTTGACGGATAAAGCCCTCCACAGCAGCAAGCGGCGCATGCCCAGCATGATAGGCCGCTTCAGCAGCGCGGCACGCGTGCATGGGGTCAATCAATTTGAGGTTAAGCGCCGCCGATAATCGACTGTGGTACAGCCAGGGCTCCTGAGTCCACATGGCATCCTGATATTGACCAAAGAGGGGGAGTCGATGCTCGACAAAACCATCCAAAACCTGTTCGGCCTGCTCCGGCGTGACAGGCCAGTCAAAATCATCAAGCTGGCCGGGATGACTGGCAAAGCGTTGTCTTACCAGATCCAAAACTTCGCGCGTTATTTCATCCGGGGGAAAGCGCAGTGGCACGGGTAAAAATCCCGGGCCACGCCCATCAAATGCACCGCGATTTTCCGCATCAAAATTCCATGCGCCGCCGAGTGGTTTTTCACCCGCCATCAATAAGCCCGTGCGCTTGCGCAAGTCGCGATACCAGTATTCCAGGCGCAGTTGTTTGCGCCCTTCGCTCCACTGGGCAAACTCATCTAACGAGGCCACAAAATGACGGTCTTCAACGATGTGCAATGCGATGCCCGTGTGTTTGATCGCCCCCTCGATGCCCGTCTGCACGCGAATATCGCCCGCTCGCACCATATGCACGGCATCGGGCTGATATGTCTTGAGGCTGGCTTGCAGCGCACTGGCCAAATCAGGGGCGTCATGCTGCTCAAGGGCAAGGTATTCCAGCGGCCAGTCGCGCGCGCGCATATCGGCTGCGAAATGCCGCATGGCCGCTAAGAACAGCGCTATGCGCGCTTTATGTGACCATACGTGTGTACTCTCGGCGGCCACTTCAGCCATCCACAGCATGTCTTGAGACGGGTCGAACGCATCAAATACCGCACTGTGTCGGTCGAGTTGGTCGCCAAGAATCACCACCAGATTACGCATGCGCTGATCCTTTGTTACGTTGTTTTCGACATGCTTCAGAACAGTATTTCACCTCATCCCAAGCCTGCGCCCATTTCTTGCGCCAGACAAATGGGCGAGCGCAAACCGTACAGACTTTTTGCGGCAGATGAGCTTTGTCATTGGCGTGACGCTTAACAGCCAAACTCATTCAAATAAGCTCATTTGTGCCTTGGGAGCGACATTCGCCGTTTTACGCGGAATGGGCGCATGTTTTTTTCGACTGCCATGTTTATCCAACACTTGGCGGCTAGCGTGCCGGGCTTCTGTGCCTTTATAGGCACGATGCAACTGCTCACGTGCCGCACGCGCAGCAGACTCATGCTCGACAACTGGCTTGGGATAATCCGTGCCGATCAAACAGCCATAGCGCCGTTGTAAGTCAGCGGTTAAGCGCCAAGGTTCATGAATCCATTCCGCAGGAACGCGCTTGAGTTCAGGAATCCAGCGGCGGATAAAATGCCCGTCAGGATCCTGGTCGCGTGATTGTTTGACGGGGTTATAGATGCGGAAGGCATTGATGCCAGTGCTGCCGGATTGCATTTGCATCTGACTCCAATGAATGCCCGGCTCGTAATCAATAAACAGACGCGCCAAATGCAAACCGGCCTCACGCCAGGGTTGCCAGAGGTGGTAACAGGCAAACGCCGCGAGCATGGCGCGCATACGAAAATTGATCCAACCCGTGGCGTGCAACATACGCATACACGCGTCAATCAGCGGGTAGCCGGTCTTGCCATGCGCCCAAGCATCGAACAGCACAGGATCAAGCGCTTGTCGCTCAAAGCGCAGCGCCGGGTGCAAGTTATAAAACTCCAACGCTGGCTCACTTTCGAGCTTTTGCATGAAATGGCTTTGCCAAGCCAAACGCGAGGTGAAGGCCGCAAGCGCACGCCCCCACCCTGCCGGTATTTCCGCTTTGCGCGCTTCACAGGCGTGTACCACTTCGCGCATGGACAGCGTGCCATAAGCCAAGTGCGGCGAGAGGCGTGAACACGCCGTTTCTGCGGTTAACGGCGAGGACATGCCTTTGGCGTAATTCACGCCACGCACATGCAAAAAAGAATCCAGCAGACGCAAAGCATGAGAACGTCCACCGGCCTGAGCAGCGGGACAAGCGTCAGGAAGCGTGGCGGATGCTGGACAAAGCTGCTCAGCCTCGGGCAAAGGCTCCGAGGCCATCTTCAAGCATTGCAGTGACTCTGGCACGGGGGTGGTGGGGTCAGCCATGAAGCGCGCCCAATGCTCCGCCCAGCCGTAACGGGAGTTCAAGCGGCAGATCACGCCATCTTGACGATATTCGTGCCAAGGGATGCCCTGCTCCCTCGCCCATGCTGCAACATCACGATCACGCGCATACGTCCATGCGTTACCAGTTTCTGCATGTGACCACAGGGCGTTTACGCCATATGCTTGCTGCAGATCACACAGAACGTTGACCGCTTCGCCGACACGAACCACCAGACCCTGGCCATAAAGATGACGTAGCTTTTGATCAAGCTCTTCAAGACACTGACGCACAAATCGCCACTGACGCGCTGAACTGTCCGCCTGTTGCCATAAAGCCGGTTCGACGATGTACAGCGGCACAAGCCTGCCGTGTTGCGCCGCCTCAAACAGCGGGCGATGGTCGAAAACGCGTAAATCCCGCTTGAGCCACACGACCTGCACCGTCATAAATCAACCTAGGCTAACGAGGCCGCGCGCATCGCCGCCAGTTCAGCACGCAAGCTGGCAATTTCGCTTTCAAGTTCAACCTGGCGGCTCACATCTTTCTGGATGCCGATGTAATAGGTCAGTTCGGAATCCTCGTCATACATCGGGGTAATCGATAGCTCATTCCAGAAAAGACTGCCATCCTTACGGTAATTACGCAGCACGGCGCGTACCGCCTGACCTTTTTGTAACGCGGCACGAATGCTGTGTACACCAGGTTGATCGCGGTCATTGCCCTGCAAAAAACGGCAGTCCTGGTACAAAATATCCTCAGCCGCATAGCCGGTCAGACGCTCAAAGGCCGGATTCACATAAACCAGAATATGGTCATCGCCTTCCTGCTCCGATATGACAATGCCGTCATTGGACGCATGAATGGCTTTAATCAGTAGCTCAGCGCTTAGCATGCACTAACTTCCTGCATCAGAATTTGGGATTTCAATTTTATCAGTCTGCGTTGCAGCACATAAGTTCACACATGGGCTCGAATGAAATCCAGCGGTGACTCATCTTCTGTGGGAGGCACATGAATACCCAAAGCGCTGAGCTCTTCACGCTTGGCATGGGCATATCGCCCCAAAGCCAACACGCTCCAATCTGCGGCTACAAGCAAGGGCAGTTGGGTTCCCATCACCGCCAAAGGCGGCTCGCTATCCAGCAATAACACTAAGGTGGTGTAACCGGCCAGATGTTGCGCGTGGGTCAGCTGATTGGCGGAAAGTCCGGCAGCAATAACCTGGAGCGGAAGCTGGGCACGCAGGGATGTCCATGCCAGGCGCCAAAGGGCAAACATCGAACGTTCAGGTGGCAAAGTACTCGCTAACACCCTTGCCGGGGGGAGTGTGGCGGACAAAATACGCACCTGTTGTGCAAGAAATTGAGTCAGGCGGGTTTGTAACAGCCGATACTGCACTTCACGATCAAGATCATGGCTGCGCAGGCGATCAAGACGATCCAGCAACGGTAATAGATAGGCCGCCAGCACATCATTCACCTGCGCCATGCTGAGCGCTTGCGCTTCCAACGCGTTCAGGGCAGATTCATCCAGGCGAGCGAGCGCATGAGCATAACTATCCGTCCAACTATCACCATGCACGATGTCAGGTTGGCTCGTGGGAGGGTGTTGTTCCAGAACAGGTGAAACCTGGCCAATGGATACGCCTTGGTCAAGAAGATCGGTAATCCGCCGAATCTCTTCAATATCCCTAAGGCTGTACAGGCGATGCCCCTTGGCGGTGCGTTTGGGTTGGATCATGCCATAGCGACGTTCCCACGCACGCAAAGTGATCGGGTTAACCCCCGTCATTTGCGCTACGGTGCGAATGGGATACAGGCCATGCTCTTCAGCAAGCTCATTCAAAATCACGCTGGCAATACTCGCATAGATGATGTACAAACATTGTATAACATTTATACAGGATATTGCCATGCACCATCATGCCAAACAAACAACACGCCTTGCTTGGGTGGTCGGCGCGAGCAGCGGCATTGGCGCGGCTCTTGTCAGGCTGCTTGCTGCCAAGGGGTGGCGTGTTATCGCCTCGTCGCGCAGCGTGCAAGCCTTGGAAAAGCTCGCGCAAGCACAGGAAAACATCATTCCCTACGCGCTGGATGTCACGGATCTGAGTGCGTTTCATCATGCCGTCACTCATCTGCAATCCGAATACGGCTACATTGATCTGGCCGTATTGAATGCCGGCGATTATCGCCCCATGAGTCTGGCCGAATTTGATGTACAGCTTTTTGAGCATCTGATGCAAGTCAACTACATGGGTGTGGTGCATGGATTGGATGCGCTGCGCCTAACCATGTGCCAGCGAGGACAAGGACAAATCATGATTACCGCCAGCGTGGCGGGGTACCGTGGTTTGCCCCGTGCCGCACCCTATGGCGCAACCAAAGCGGCGTTAATTAACCTTGCCGAATCCTTGCAACCCGAGTTCATGCGCTGCGGCGTGCGTTTGCGGGTCATTAATCCCGGTTTTGTGCGCACACCGCTGACGGCCAAAAATGACTTTTTGATGCCTGCGTTGCTTGAACCTGAGCAAGCTGCGCAAGCCATTGTTGCTGCAATAGACCGATCCGGCTTTGAAATCAGCTTTCCAGCCGGCTTTGTGTTACTGATGAAACTCCTGCGCGCCCTACCCTATCGCTGGTATTTCGCCCTGACACGCAAAATGAGCGCTTAATGATGCTTGAGACCTATGCCCTATCCTACGCAAAATTTTTTACTGACCTAAGCCCGGCCAGCCTGGAGCGATTTGAGGACTATTTTGCCGAGAACGTGCATTTTCGTGACCCGTTTAATGATGTTCACGGTATCAAAGCCACGCGAAAGGTGTTTGCCCACATGTATGAGC
>Ga0209206_10000194_pt1 | contig 11933 bp, 6 predicted proteins | sample ZodSprsou2mmetaG_FD_185478 | JGI IMG/M metagenome (GOLD analysis project Ga0209206, IMG submission 185478) | Hot spring sediment microbial communities from Zodletone spring, Oklahoma to study Microbial Dark Matter (Phase II) - Zodletone Spring... ...
GTGAGCAGGGCGATGCCGCCGAGCGCGCCGATGGCGAAGGTGAGCACATCCAGCACCTTGCCCAGCGAGGCGAGCATCTGATCCTGCGACTGCACGGTGAAGTCTTCCGCGCCGTGGCGCTCCATCAGGCGGCGCGACAGGCGTTTGACCATGCTGGCCGAGCTTTCGTCCTCGCGATAGAGCACGTCGATTTCCATCACCCCGTCGCGGTTAAACAGTTGCAGCGACAAGGCCGCCGGGATGTAGGCGGCATCGTCGATGTCAAAGCCCAGCATCTGCCCCTTGGGCGCCAGCACGCCGACCACGCGGAAGCTCATGCCGCCGAGGCGCACTTTTTCGCCCAGCGGGTTGGCGTGACCGAACAGCGATTGCGCCAGGGTGTGCCCCAGCATCACCACTGGGCGCGGGGCGATCAGGTCGTCCTCGGGCATGAACTGGCCGCGCGCCAAGGCCATGCCCCACACCTTGGGCGCTTGCGGGCCGATGCCGAAGGCTAGGGTGCGGCGGCTCTTGCCGGCGAATTCGGCGGTCAACTGGCCGCTGACCACCGGGGTCATGGCCTCCACGCCGGGGATGTCGCGCAGGCTTTGCGCATCGCGCAGGGTGAGCGGTCGCTGGGTGTCGATCACGCTGATCGACATGCCGGTGGTGTTGTCCTTGCCGGGCATCACGGCGATCAAATGCGTGCCGAACTGGGTGAACTGGCCGATGAGATAGCGTTGCAGCCCGGAACCGAGGCCGGTGAGCAGCACCACGGCGGCAATGCCCACAGCAATGGCTAGCATGGTGAGCAAGGAGCGCTGGCGTTCGGCCAGCAGGCTTTGCAGGGTGAAGCGGCTAAGATCGGTCGTGCGCATATCAACGTCCGGTCAATGCGCGCACGGGATCAAGCTGCGCGGCGCGGCGGGCGGGCAGCCAGCCGAACAACAGCCCCGCGCCCAGTGCGGTGAAGGCGGCGGCTAGATACGCCCACATGGGGGTGACAAGCGGAAAGCCCGGATAGGCGGCGGCCAGCGCCCACACGCCCAGGCGACCGAGCAGGATGCCCGCCAGCGCGCCGAGCACGCCCAGCAGCAGCGACTCAAGCAAAAACAGGCGCAACACCAGTTGCGGCGGCGCGCCCACGGCCATCAGCAGGCCGATTTCCGCGCGCCGTTGGCTTACCGAGACCAGCATCACGTTCATGATAATGATGCCCGCCACCAACAGACTGATGGCGGCGATGGCCCCTACTGAGAGCGTCATAACGAAAAAGATGGAATCAAATGCACTAAGAACAGCATCTTGGGTGATTAGCGTAAAGTCCTCTCTCTTATGCGACCTAATCAGCGTTTGTCTTGCGGATGTTTTGACTCTATCAATGTGACTTCGCGAAGAAGACTCAATCATTATTCGAAAAAGGCTATTATCGTTAAATAATTCTTGAGCGTTTGCTACTGGGATAATGACGATTTCGTCAATATCTTGACCCAGGGATACCCCCTTTCCTTTAAGTACGCCTATTATTCTGAATCGGCTTCCGCCAATTCGAATGCGCTCTCCAAGTGGCGAGGTATGCCCAAAAAATTCATCGGCGATTTTGGAACCAATGATGGCGACGGGGAGTGTCTGATTGAAATCGATTTTTGGAATGAATTCGCCGCTCGATAACGCAAGCTTGTGGATTTGCAAGAAGCTTGATGAAGTTCCTATTAGTGTCGCCTCGCGCAATCTTCCTTGGTGGTATATGTCTGTTTTTCCGAGAGAAAGCGGGGATATGGCTGAGACATGTGGAAGTCGATCAAGAAGCTTTGCGTCTTGTAGGGTGAGGGCTGTTTCTGTCTCAAATATAAGCCCAGGCCAGCCCCCTTTTTCGTTTTTACCCGGACGCACGACCAGCAAGTCACTCCCAAGTTGGCTGAACTCGTTAGATATATACAGTCTGGCACCTTCGCCCAATGCGGTAAGTAAAATGACTGCGGTTACTCCGATGGCCGCAGAAAAAATAACGAGTGCGCTGCGTAATAAGCTGAAGGTGAGAGCTTGCCAAACGAAGATAACTTGCCCCTGGGTTTTCATGGTCAGATTTGCCTGTATTGTTCATAGTCCAAAAAACCGCGAGAGGATTTTCATTCAAGGATTTGGGAGGTGTTAGGCGAAAGGAAGTGAATGCGAGGGGTGATCTTCAAAATCAAGAATCATTTTTTTTATTAAAAAACACAGTTCGCCAGGAGCCTCAATAGGGATGGCATGGCCGCAGTCCCTTATTTCATGGGTCGTTACTCCAGGGTAATTCGCTTGTATATCGTTAAATAAATGCTGCGGGCTTATTTTGTCGTGCTCGCCGAGTATAAGGTGAATCTTATGCTGGTGATTTATGTACCCTTCGTAGATGTTGTCATTGGCGATTGCTTTTTTGATTTTTTTTATTTTCGAAACTGAATCTCTATCACGATGAAATGATAACCAAAGATTTGCATAGTGCTTCTTTCTTTCTTCATCAAGAAGTGACGGGTCAAAAAAAATCTTCCCTAACTCCCGCTGAAAACTTGCTTCGCCCCTACCAATCCAGTGGCTTGAGGTAACGACATGCGGTGCAACTAGTAGCATGGCTCTGGATGATCCGCCTAAGCGTAATGCGATGCTGCAGCCAAGTGAGTTTCCAACTACGATGAAGTCGGAGTTAATCAGGTTTGAATCAACCGAGAGCGCAACCATTTTAGACGGCTCTTCTATTGTACTGTAGGTTTCCGCGAAGTATGGAATTCTTGGAGCTAGGCAGAGATGTCCTAGTCTCTCCATTTGATTTTTAATCGTATCCCAGTCGTTGGGTTCGCCCGCCAAGCCGTGGAGAAATAAAATGTTCATGGTTAAATTGTGAAGGTTTATTTTTGTTTATTGTAAGAAAGTTTTTATGCGTTTTAAAATTGACAACGTGGTGATGGCATTTATTTCTATTGTGTTTTTAAAATTCGAGCCGCATCCTGAACGATTTTCCCGTCGCGCAGTACGATGCCGCGCTTGGCGCGTGCGCCCATGCCGGGGTCGTGGGTGACCACGATCAGGGTGATGCCCGAGGCGTTGAGCGACTCCAATAGCTCAATCACTTCCGCGCCGGAACGGCTGTCGAGGTTGCCGGTCGGCTCGTCGGCCAACAGCAGGGCGGGGCGCATCACCGTGGCGCGGGCGATGGCCACGCGCTGACGCTGGCCGCCGGAAAGCTGGTTGGGGCGATGATGGGCGCGATCGCTCAAGCCCACGGCGGCCAGCGCCTCCTGCACCCGCGTTTGTCGCTCGGTGGCGGGCAGCCCGGCGAGCAGCATCGGCAAAGCCACGTTGTCGAAGGCGGAAAGACGCGGCAACAGATGAAACGACTGAAACACAAAGCCGATGCGCTCACGGCGCAGGCGGGCTCGCTCGATTTCGTCCAGCCCCTGGGTGTCGCGCCCCTCCAGCCGGTACACGCCGCTCGAAGGGCGGTCGAGCAGGCCGAGCGTGTTGAGCAGGGTGGACTTGCCGGAACCGGACGGCCCCATCAGCGAGACATACTCCCCGGCGGCGATATGCAGATTGATGTCGTCAAGGGCGCGCACCACGCTATCGCCAAGCGTGTAGCTGCGCCCCAGTCGGCTCAGTTCGATCATGGCGCGGCCTTGTCGGCAAGCGTCGCCAGCGCGCCATCCTTGACTCCGGCATCATCGAAATTGAGCACGATCTGCTCGCCGGGCTGCACGCCATCGAGCACCTCGACCCAGCGCCAGTTGGCCAGGCCTTTTTTAATCGTGCGCCGTTCGATCAAGCCCTTGGTCGGGTCAAACACCAGCACCGCGCCATCTTCCATCAGCGCCTCGGCGGGAATGCGCGTCACGTTTTCGCGCGCATCAAGAATGATCTCCGCATCCGCGCTGTAACCGGGCAGCAGGCGCGACTTGCGCTCATCGGCATCCAGCTCGATTTCCACCTTGACATAGCGCGCCTGCTTTTCCTTGTCTTCGACATACGCGCCGATGCGCCGCACCTTGCCGTCGAACAGCTGGTCGCGGAAAGCATCCAGCGAAACGCGCGCGGGCATGCCGATGCGCACGGCGGCGGCATCCACCTCGTCAATCGGCGCATCGATATAAATGCAGCCGTACTCGACCAGATCAATCGCCGGCGGCGTGGGAATGCCCGGCGGCGAGGGCGTGGCGATTTCGCCGACCTCGCCGTTCAGCTCGACCACCACGCCGTCGAAGGGCGCACGCACCACGCTGCGCTCAAGCTGCGCGTCCAGCGTGGCGAACTTGGCGCGCACCACCTCGATCTGGGCGCGGCTGGCCTCGCATTGCGCGCGGCTGGAAACCGCCTGCGACTGCGCCTTGTCGATCGCCTCCACCGAGGCCAGGCCGCTGGCCTTGAGCCTGTTCTGCCGCGCTGCGTCGCGTTCGGCCTGCGCCGCTTGGGCGCAGGCCGCATTCGCCTGCGCTTCGGTAGCCTTCAGCTCTTGTTCGGTGAGCGCGCGTTCCGCCCGGATGTCGTGGCTCCACAGCTCGACCAGCAGCTCGCCCGCCTTGACCTCGGCGCCCTCGCGGTAGGGCAGGCGGATGATCTGCCCGCTGATCGACGGGGATAGCTTGGCGCGGCGGCAGGCGGTGACCGTGCCCGCGCGGGTATTGCTGGCGGTGGCCTCGACCGTGCCGGTTTCAACGTTGTGCACACGCACGTCGACCGGCTGCGGGCGTTGCGTCCACCACCAGGCCGCCGTCAGCAAAGCCAGAAGCGCGGTGATCCAAAAAAGACGTTTGAGCATCAATCTGTCCCCTGTCAGATGCCATATTGATTCGGCGCGAATCATTCGTGTCAGAAGGCTAATAGAGCGGGTGCGGTTCGCGCTCGAATATCCATAAGTGTCGCAGCAAGGTCTCGCTTAGCCGCATAAATTCGCCGAGCTTAACCTGAACCTCATCGTCACAACCTTGCGCTTTGAGCTCCAGCAGGCTGATACCCAGCGCATGAATTGTCTGGTGCAAGGCTTCAAATTCACGCAAGGCTTCTGGACGCTGATAATAGGTATGCGCATCGCTTCTCAGCCAGTTTCCAAAATCACACTCGTGCTCGTCCAGAACGGGTAGGGGAGCATGACTATTATCCAGTCGTTTCAGGATGGCGCTAATCCAGGCACGATGCTCGACGGCGGCATACAGCACAGGGATGTTTTCATGCTGAATCGCAAGCAGCCCTGCCCACTCCGGCGGCGATTGCCAACGGTGCGCCCATGTCATCAACTCGTGTGCCTGCATGGGGCGCGCCACGCCATAGCCTTGCGCCAGCTCGCAGCCGAGCTTAAGGAGCATGAGGCCATGCGCCAGGGTTTCCACGCCCTCGGCAATCACTTCACGGCGGAATGCGCTGGCCAGACTTAAAACCCCTTCAACAATGGCCAGATCTTCCGGATCGTCCAACATGCCATGCACAAAGCTTTGGTCGATCTTGAGGGTGTGGGCGGGCAGGCGTTTCAGATAGGTGAGTGAGGAATATCCGGTACCAAAGTCATCCAGGGCAAATTTGATTCCCATCTCACGACAGGCTTCCATTACCCCGGACACTTGATTGAGATCTTCCAGTGCGCTGGACTCCAGGACTTCCAGCTCCAGATACTCAGGCTTGACTTCTGGGTGATGTCCCATGATGAGGCGCAAGCGCTCGATGAAGTCGGGTTGCTGGAGCTGCCGTGCGCCAATATTCACGCTGACCGGCAGATCAAAGCCAAGGCCGTGCCAGTGTGCTAATTGCGCAAGCGCGGTATTGAGCACCCACTCACCCAGCTCGATGGCCATCGGATGCCCCTCGGCCACGGTCAGAAACTCGGCGGGCGAGAGCAGGCCGCGATCGGGGTGTTGCCAACGGATGAGTGCCTCGGCGCCGATGACCTTGCCGCTACGCATATTGACCTTGGGCTGGTAATACAGCTCAAACTCATCCTGAACCAGCGCGTGCTGGAGGCGAAGCAGATGTTCGTGATGGCCGCGCACGCTGCGATCCTGTTCTGCATCGAACACATGGTAGCGATTTTTACCAGACTGTTTGGCCTGATACATGGCCTGGTCAGCCTGGCGTAGAAGCTGGTCGGCATCAATCTCGTCGCTTTGCGGGTAGTAACTGACCCCAATGCTGGCGGAGACGCGCAATTGCAGCTCGCCCACCTCAACAGGTTGGGAGGCGGCGCTCAAGAGGCGCAACAGCAAGGGCACACTGCTGTTGATGTCGCTCAAATCTTGCAGCACGGCGACAAACTCATCCCCACCCAGACGGGCGACGGTATCGCCATTGCGCACGACCAGCTTCATGCGCTGGGCGATCTGCATCAGCAGTTTGTCACCCACGCTGTGCCCATAGGTGTCATTGATGTTTTTGAAGCCATCAAGATCAAGATAGGCGACCGCAAGTGGCTGCTGGCGGCGCTGGGCAGCGACCATGCCCTGCTTGAGACGGTCGGCCAGCAACACGCGGTTGGGCAGCCCGGTGAGCGCGTCGTAATGCGCAATATGTTCGATATATTTCTGGTGCTCTTTCTGTTCAGTGATGTCGGAAAAGATGCCCAGATAGTTGCTGATCTTGTTGTTCTCGTCGCGGATGGTGCTTAAGGCGAGCCATTCGGCATAGATTTCGCCGTTTTTGCGCCGATTCATGATTTCACCTTGCCAGGAATCATCGTCGGCGATTTTTTTCCACATTGCAGCGTAAAAGGCATCATTCTGCTGCCCTGAGCTCAGAATGCGCGGATTTTTGCCGATGACCTCTTCGCGGCTATAACCGGTGATCTGGGTGAAACTGGTGTTGACATCAATGATGTCGCCGTGTTCATCGGTGATGATGATGCCTTCGCGTGCATGGATAAAAACCTTGGCCGCAAGGCGCAGGTTTTCCTCGGCATGTTTACGCTCGCTGAGGTCTCGAATCACCATGCTGGTCAGGGTTTGTCCATTCGGCGTGTGAAAGCTGGCCGACGAGAGCTCGACGGGGATTTTTCTGCCCGAGGCGTGCAGCATGGTCATCTCGCCAATAAAGTGTCCCGCCCTTTGGCGCGTAGCCATGGCCTGCGCAACGCGCGGGTCGCTAAAATCGACGAGTTCGGCGCGTTCTTTTTGACGCAGCGCGTCTTCACTCCAGCCCAGCAGATTTTGCGCTGCGCGATTGGCTGCCAGAACGCGTCCTTTTTCAGGGTCGGTCAGCATGACCGCGTACATATTGTTTTCAAACAAGCTGCGGTACATGAGCTCGTTTTCGGCCAGCTTGATTTCGGCGTGCTTGCGCTTGGTAATGTCGATTTTGATCGCAACATAGTGCGTGGTGACATCGGCGGCATTTTTGACCGGGGCGATCAGCGCTTCTTCCCAGTAAAGCTCGCCATTTTTGCGCCTGTTTTCCAGCTCGCCCGCCCAGCGCCGTCCGTGGGTCAACGCGCCCCACATTGCCAAGTAGCTTTCCTTGCTGGTGTGCCCTGATTGCAGGATGCGCGGATTTTTTCCCTTCACTTCTTCAAGCGTGTAGCCGGTGGTTTCGCTAAAGCTTGGATTCACGTACTCGATTTTCGCCTCCAGATCGGCGATCACCACCGAAACCGGGCTTTGCTCAATGGCGGTGGACAGGGTAAGCAAGGCATCGGCATCTTTCTTCTGTTCGGTAATATCGGTGTGCGAACCGGCCATGCGGTAGGGTTTGCCTTGGGCATCGCGCAGCGCGGTACCCCGGGATAGGATCCAGCGCCAGGAGCCGTCCTTGTGATGCATGCGGAATTCGACTTGATAGACCGGGGTTTCGCCACGCAGGTGCTGGGCAAGTGTGGCTTGCACGCGCGCCTCGTCCTCGGGGTGGATAAGATTGAAAAAAGTGTCGATGGTCGGCGTAAGCTTGTCATTGTTGAGACCGATGATCTCCTTCCAGCGTGCCGAATAGATGATTTCGCCGCTGTTGAGATCCCAATCCCAGATACCGTCACGACTGCCATCCACGGCCAGTTGGTAACGTTGTTGCGAGATGAGAAGCTCCTGGGTGCGTGCGGCAACGCGCTCTTCCAGTTGTTCCATGATGCGCGCCTGCTCGCTCAGTGCGCTGCGGAGCGTATTGGACAGCAGGCTGATTTCATCCCCGTGCTCGTCCATGGGGATGGCCTCGGCGTTCGGCAGAGGGCTATCAAGCACCGCCTTTGACAAGAGGGTCAGTCGGTGGGTGAGGCGTTTGGCCAACAGGTCGGTGAGTCGCCATATCCCCCAGGTCAGCAGCAGCGAGGTGAGCAGCAGAAGCAGGCTTTGCTGGGTAATCAGCCTGTGCCAGGCGGACACGGTACCAAATAGCTCAACTTTCAGGTTGTAAAGTGACGGGTGAATAAGCGATCTCACATCAGCTTGGACGGGTTGATAGCGCTCACCGCTTGCGAGCGCCGAAGTCAGCAGCTCCTGATCGTTGAGCGTGATGCGATAGCCTAGGGAGCGCTCGAAATCCTTCATGGCGCTTTGCACGATGTCCGCAATCGCCATGTTGGCCAGCAAAATACCGTTGATGTCCCCGGAGTCCGGATCGAGCACGGGAAAGGCCAGCAGGAGATGTTGGGTATCCCGCTCGCCGAACGCTCGCGCGTTGGGTTGGCGGCTGTCCAGGGTGCGCTCGACCAGTGTCACTACGCTCTCGGGAGGAGCTCGTGACGGCACACCCGAAAGCCTGCGCCCTTGGTAGTCGAGCAGGCTGAGCGACATATTGCCAGCATGGGTGAGGTTCAGGCTGTCCAGCAGGGGCGCAAGATAGCTGTCATGTGCGCGCGAGTCCGAAAGCGCCGTCGAGGTCAGCGGGTTATGGCTCAGTTCGTCAAGATTACCGATTTGACGCTCAATTTGAAAACGCAGGGTACTGGCAAGCAGACCAAGGCTTGCGAGGTGAAACTCACGTTGTGCCTGCTGCGCGTGCTGAATCTGGGTGATTAAAACCACTGCACCCAGCACCAGCGCAAGCATCAGGCTCAGACTGAAGGTGAGCCAGCGGACGCTGAGCTCCAAACTGCCTTTGATAATGGGCGAGCGACTCTTGGCAATCATTCAGGGCTTGCTCCAGGGAATGCGTATTAGCGAACCGTCCTCCGCGTAGCGTGCCATGAAAACCTGATTGGTGGATAGTGCATCGTGGCGCGTGGCGCTGAAAGGTGCTGCGTAATGGCGGATCAGACCGTCGTAAGGCTCAAGCTGCTCAAGCGCATCACGGATTTTGCGCCGATCGGTGCTGCCCGCCTTGTTGATGGCGCGCGCCAGCAAATGTGTCAAATCATAGGCATGCGCCACGCCGACCGGGGACTGGAGTGTGCGAGCATTCTGCACACCATAACGCGTCTCCAAGGCGGCGAGCACCCGCTTGGCCGCAGGACTGGGGTCGTCGATAAAGCTGTAAGTCTGAATGACGGACAGATCCACCTGTTCAAGCGCCGAACCGGTCAATTGGGCGAAGTTGCCGCCGGTAATTCCCCAATGGCTGATGATTGGCAGGCGCTGGCTTGCGGGCAGGCTGGCGACGTCCTTGACCAAAAGACTGCCTTCGGTTTCGTTGGCGATCAGGATAATGGCTTCTGCACCGGCTTCGCGTAAGTCTTGATACAAGGCGAGTAAGGATTTGTCACCAAGGTTGAACCAGCGTTCGCCCACAATGCTAATGCCCTGGTGTTGCGCCTCCTCGCGGATGGCGAGCTGGTTGCTCTGTCCCCAGCTGAGGTTGGCGAGAAGCAAGCCAACGCGGCTGGCTTGACGCTCCTCAAGCGCGAAACGTAGAAGTGTTGACGCAGCCCACGTGTCTTTCAGCGAAAGGCGAAAGCAATAACTGGGAAAATAGCCATGATCTGTAATCTCATCCGCTGAACTCCAGGTGGCAAAAATCGGCAGCTCCAGTTGTTGCGCCACGGGCACCCACTCAATGATGACCGGGCTGAATTTTGCGCCAAACACCCCAACCAGATCGGGCGTTGCTGCCATGCGTTTCAGATTGTCCACACCGATGGCCGGGATGGAGCGATTATCACTTATCAGCAGTTTCAGCTTGCGCCCATTCAGTACGCCGCCCGCCCGGTTGATTTCGTCCATGGCGATTTGCATCCCCTGTTGCACCGCCTGTGCCGAGGTGCTGGTTTTGTGGCCGAACTCGGCATCCAGACCGATGAAGATGGGCTTTTTGTCTGCGGCTTGAGCCAAATTTGCCAACACCATAAAGAGCGACCACAAAATAAGCATGACTGCAGCGTATGAGCGTGTGCTGAACGATGGCATGAGACGGGATCCGAGAATATTTTGAGACCAAAAACAATGTTGCACCTGAGCATAGCTCGAAAATGGATGCGGCATGGTTTGGCGGGCAAACGCAGGCGCCAGACGCCAGGCACTGCTATATGTCGCTTGGAGGCGCTCTTCTTGGTGAAGAGGCTCATCGATGAGTCATTTGGGATGAAAAGTACCCTTACGGTTGCCCGATTTTATTAAATCACTACAGATTAGGGCGGAAATGCAGTCATGCCGCGCCGAGCGGCCAGATGTTGGGCAGGCTCCGCAAGACGGATGCTAGAGAACACGTCATAATCACGTCATGAACACTCTTGCACCCAAGGCGGCTGACGTCGCCGCGCCCCCTTCCAGTACCAGCTTTGCCAGCTTGGCCTTGAACCCCGCCACCCTCGACAATTTGCAGCAGCTGGGCTATCTGGAAATGACCCCGATTCAGGCTGCGGCGCTGCCCGCCGCCCTGCTCGGCAAAGACATTATTGCCCAAGCCAAGACCGGCAGCGGCAAAACCGCCACCTTCGCGCTGCCGTTGTTGACCAACCTGAATCCGCGCCGTTTTGCAGTGCAGGCCTTGGTGCTCTGCCCCACGCGCGAGCTGGCCGATCAGGTTGCGGTGGAAATTCGGCGCTTGGCGCGTGCCGAGGAAAACATCAAAGTCGTCACCCTGTGCGGCGGTGTTCCGTTGCGCGGTCAGCGCATCACGCTGGAGCATGGCGCACACATCGCGGTGGGTACGCCCGGGCGCGTGATGGATCATCTGGAACGCGGGTATCTGAATCTGGACGCTCTCAACACGCTGGTGTTGGATGAAGCCGATCGCATGCTGGACATGGGCTTTTTTAATGACATTGAAACCGTCGTCAAACAATGCCCAAAAAGGCGGCAAACCTTGTTGTTTTCCGCCACTTACCCGGAAGGTATCGAGCGCCTGGCCACGCAGTTCATGCGCGACCCGCTGCAAATCAAGGTCGAAGCACCGTACGCCGAAAGCCTGATTGAACAGCGCTTTTATGAAGTGACCCGCCAAAACCGGCTGGACACGGTGGCGCGCTTGTTGAATCACTTCCGCCCGGTCAGCACGCTGGCGTTTTGCAATACCAAGCAGCAGTGCAACGATCTGGTAACCCTGCTGCAAGAGCAAGGCTTTGTCGCGCTCGTGCTGCACGGTGATCTGGAGCAACGCGAGCGCGATCAAGTGCTGGCGCAGTTTGCCAACCGTAGCTGTTCGGTGCTGGTGGCGACCGACGTGGCCTCGCGCGGGCTCGACATCACGCAACTGGAAACGGTGATTAACGCGGACATCACACCGGATGCCGAGATTCATATCCACCGCATTGGCCGCACCGGGCGCGCAGGCGAATCGGGTCTGGCGCTGAACCTGGTTGCCATGCACGAGATGGGCGCAGTCGGCAGGATTGAGCAATACCAGCAGTGCGAAGCGATTTGGCATGACGTGGATGCGCTCCATCCCACGGGTGAAGGCGCGCTGCGTCCGCCGATGGTGACCTTGCAAATTCAGGGCGGTCGCAAGGAGAAGATTCGCCCTGGCGATGTGCTGGGTGCGCTGACCGCCGATGCCGGGTATAGCCGCGAGCAAATTGGCAAAATCAACGTGACCGAATTCACCACCTTTGTGGCGGTGACCCGCGAGATTGCGCACGAGGC
>Ga0209206_10000196_pt1 | contig 11891 bp, 6 predicted proteins | sample ZodSprsou2mmetaG_FD_185478 | JGI IMG/M metagenome (GOLD analysis project Ga0209206, IMG submission 185478) | Hot spring sediment microbial communities from Zodletone spring, Oklahoma to study Microbial Dark Matter (Phase II) - Zodletone Spring... ...
GCTATACTTGAGTGCTTTACTTCATCAAGGAAATGGATGTCGTGAATACTGGCCTCAGTCAGCTCCATAGATGAATAGACACCTCTGAGGGAAATAGCGAGATGAAGTTTGTATCAGTAAAAATAGGATTTTGCTACAGCAGAGCAACCTCGATCTGGGGCTGTCTCATAATCATCTTTACAGATTTTACTTCTATTTATCCTGGCATTCTTGCAGATGGGTACCGGGACTGAGTCCACCAGAAAGATGTTCTCGCCCACTAATGAGAGCGCAATTATCTTGCAAAGCGGATAGTAAGATTCGCTGAACGGGGAGCGCCCCAGGACCGATCGGCGCAGGGATGTTCAGGCCGGGTTTCCTCCGGTCCCTACCTGGTGACGGTGGCAGGTTCCACCGGGACCTTGACGACGCCTTTGGATTTCCAGTTCCCCACCCTGTAATAAATCACCGAGAGGATCATTCCCACCGCCCAACCGGCGGGAATGGACCACCAGATCCCTGCCTCGCCAAGCCCGGCCCCCCTGAATGTCAGGGAGAAGATCTGCACCGTTTCCTGGCTCAGGAGCAAGGCTGCAGGGATGCGGACCAGCCAGAGGGAGATCAGGGTCATGAACATGGGGATCAGGGTATCTCCGGCACCGCGCATGACCCCGTTGAAGATGAACATCCAGGTGAAAAGCAGGTAGAATGAAGTGACGATGGTCAGGTAATCGCCCCCGATCCTGACCACCGCAGGATCATGTGTAAAGAGCGTCATGAGCGGATACTTGAACAGGATCAGCAGCACGCTCATGACCACTGCCACACCGGAGGCCATGAGCATGGTACGCCAGAGTCCGCGTCTGACCCTCTCGACCTTCCCCGCACCGATGTTCTGTCCCACGAAGGTGGAGAGGGCCTGGGAAAAGACCATGGAGGGGATGATGGCCAGACTGTCAATCCGGCCGGCAGCCGTGTAGGCAGCCACCACGTTCGTACCGAATCCATTCACGATCCCCAGCAGGGCAGTCATCCCCAGTGCAACGAAGGTCTGCTGCAGGCCTGTGGGGAGACCGATGCGCAGGCTTTGTTTGAAAATTTCGAAATCGAAGGAAAATTCCCTGATGTTGAATTGGATCAGATCGTGATTGTGGTTGAGGTAGACCACTGCCACTGCAAATGCGGCCCCCTGGGCGATGATCGTGGCAAGGGCCGCTCCCTCGATGCCCATGCCCAGTTTCACAATGAACAGGAGGTCCAGTCCGATATTCAGGATGGTGGCCAGGATCAGGAAATACAGGGGTGTCGTTGAATCTCCCATTCCCCGGAGCACAGCGGCCACACCGTTGTATCCGAAAAAAACGACCAGGCCGGCTACATATATGGAGAAATAAGTGTTTGCAGTAGGTATCAGTTCCTCGGGAAGTTTGATCAACCGGAAGATCTGTTCCGAAAAGGTGAGTCCCACCACGGTCATCACCACGGCAAAGGCTGCCAGAATGATGAATAAGGTGTCGATGGCACGTTTCACCTTGTCGTAATTTTTGGCTCCGAAATACTGGGAGATGACAATGGTGCCCCCGACAGAAATGCCGATGATCAGTGCAATGAGTGTGAAAATAATGGGAAATGAAGCACCCACCGAGGCCAGGGCTTCTTTCCCGAGAAATCGCCCTACAATGATCTGGTCCACAAAGGTATACAGTTGCTGGAACATATGTCCCACCAGCATGGGGATCGCAAACCGAAAAATATTCCTTCCTTCTTTTCCCTTTGTCAGATCTTTCATCAACCCCGGTTAAGCCGACAAATTTCGGACTTTTATCGGCAACTCTGCAAAAAACAGTTGAAAGATGGGATTGTTCTTGGAAAATACCCACAAATAGGGATCAGGAGAACGTTTATTTAGACTAGTTTTGCAGACGGTTGATCTTTTTACCGGTTAAAATGTTATCAGATTACGGGGGGTCAGATCAGTGACGGAGATTTTGAAAACATATCTGGGTGAGTTGCTCATTCTTGTCAATGAGATGTCACCTTACCTGTTGTTGGGATTTTTCTTTGCGGGGTTGCTCAGGGTGCTTTTTCCGCGCCGTTATATCACCAGGTACATGGGTCAGCGGAATTTTCGTTCCGTATTGAATGCATCCCTGCTCGGGGTTCCCATGCCGCTGTGCTCCTGCGGTGTTTTACCGACGGGGATCGGCTTTTACCGGAACGGGGCCAGACGAGGCTCCACGATCTCGTTCCTGATCTCCACGCCGCAGACCGGTGTGGATTCTATCCTGGCTACCTACGCGCTGCTCGGCCTTCCCCTGGCCATCATAAGGCCTGTGGTGGCGCTGGTGACCGGTGTTTTCGGCGGCGTGATGGGCAATCTAACTGACCGTCCCGGGGATGGAGCCGAGCAGGAACAGGAAACCAAACCACAGGAGCATGACCGTTCCGTCAGGGAATTTTTCCGGTACGGATTCGTGGAACTGATCCAGGACATTTCAAAATGGCTGATCATCGGTATTCTGATCGCCGCCCTCCTTTCGGTGGTGATCCCGGATGATTTCTTTGTCAGGAACTTTACCAGCGAATACCTGTCTATTTTCATCATGCTGCTGGCTTCGGTTCCGCTGTATGTCTGCGCAACAGGGTCCATTCCCATCGCAGCGGTTCTGATGTTGAAAGGCTTGTCACCCGGGGCAGCACTGGTACTGTTGATGGCCGGTCCGGCCACCAATATTGCCACCATGGCCGTGATCGGGAACACCATGGGCAAAAAATCCCTACGTGTGTACCTGACCAGCATCATCGGGGGAGCGCTCCTGTTCGGGACACTTGTCAATGAAGCGATCCCCAGGGAATGGATCACCGGTTACATATCACACGACCTGCATTCCACCATGCATGATCACGCAGCCAGGTGGTACGAATGGATCTCTTCAGCGATCCTGGCCGGACTGATCATCAACGGATATCTGCTGAAATTCCTCTCCCGGTGGAAAGAAACAAACACGGATCATGATAAAATACGGATAATGAATTCTAACATACATACATTCAGGGTGAAGGGCATGACCTGTAACCATTGCAAGGCGAGTGTCGAGAACGGTTTGAGGTCCCAGCCCTCTGTCTCGGACGTCCTGGCCGATCCTGCAAGGAACATGGTAACGGTCAGGGCGGAGCATCTGAAAGAGACGGACGTGAAGCGCATCATTGAAAATCTGGGTTATCAGTATCAGGGCAGGCTGGAAGAACAATGACGCTCAATGACCTGCATACAGGAGAGTCCGGGATCATCACCAGGATCCGGGGGAGGGGTGCCTTCCGCCGGCGGATCAGGGAGATGGGTTTCGTACGGGGGAAGCAGGTCACTGTGATCAAGTCAGCACCCCTGAGGGATCCGGTGGAATACAGGATCCTGGACGGAAACGTTTCCCTCAGGCGGAGTGAAGCCGATCTGATCGAGGTGGCGACCGGTCCGGCTGAACCGGATACGGCCAGAATTCACCTCCCAGGGTCAAATGGTGCATCGGCCAGGGAGATCCTTGCAAAAACCGGGAAGATCATTGACGTGGCACTCGTGGGGAATCCCAACTGCGGGAAGACCACGCTGTTCAACAGGCTTTCTCATTCACGGGAACATGTGGGGAATTACCCGGGTGTTACGGTGGATTCAAAACAGGCATTTTTCTCCCACCGGGGATATACCTTCCGCATTACAGACCTGCCCGGTACCTATTCCCTTTCGGATTACAGCAGTGAGGAAAAGTATGTAACCGGACATATCCTTGAAAAGAACCCGGATGTGGTGGTCAACGTGGTGGATGCCAATAACCTGGAGAGAAGCCTGTACCTGACAAGCCAGCTGATCGACATGGATATCACCGTGGTGCTTGCCCTGAACATGTATGATGACCTGCTGGAGAACGAGGACGATCTGGACCTGGATCTGTTAAGTAAATTACTGGGGATCAGGATTGTGCCGACCATCAGTCACCGAGGTAAGGGCGTGTATCGCCTGCTGAACCATGTCATCCGCGTATTTGAAGGGAAAGATCCGGTGACCCGTCACATCCATATCAGCTACGGGGAGGAGATAGAGCTTTCCGTCGGACGGATCCAGGAGCACATCCGGAAGAACGATTCTTTCACCGATCGCTATTCATCCAGGTTCGTCGCGCTGAGATTGCTGGAGGACGGAAAAAGCTTTGAAAATATTCTGAAAGAGACAAACAACTCCCAGGAGATCCTTCAGACGGCCAGAGAAGAGATCAGCCGGCTGTCGGATCTGCTGAAGGAGGATGCGGATACCCTTGTGTCCGATGCCAGGTACGGATTCATCGCGGGAGCGCTCAGGGAGACCATGAAAAAAAGCGGACGCAAACCGGGCCTGACCAGGTCCCAGAAAATTGACCGCATCCTTACCCATAAGTACCTGGGGATCCCCATTTTCCTGTTCTTCCTCTGGCTCACGTTCCATGTCACCTTTTCGCTGGGGAACCATCCCATGGGGTGGATCGAAACGGGTGTGGACTGGCTGGGTTCGGTGATCAGGAATCAAATGCCCGGAGGAGTGCTCAGGGATATGCTGGTGGACGGAGTCATCGGGGGGGTGGGAGGCGTGATCGTGTTCCTTCCCAACATCCTGATCCTGTTCTTCTTTATTTCCCTCATGGAGGATACGGGGTACATGGCCCGGACCGCTTTTATCATGGACAAGGTCATGCACCTTTTCGGCCTGCACGGGAAATCCTTTATCCCGTTGGTCATGGGATTTGGCTGTAATGTGCCGGCCATCATGGCAACCCGGACACTGGAGAACAAGAACGACAGGATCCTCACCATGCTCATTATCCCGTTTATGTCATGCAGTGCGAGGCTTCCTGTGTATGTGCTCGTGGCAGGGGCGGTTTTTCCGGAAAGGGCGGGGAACGTTATTTTCCTGCTGTACATGATCGGGGTGGTGATCTCACTGATGATGTCGGTGATTTTCAAGAACACCCTTTTCAGGCACAGGGAAGCTCCCTTTGTGATGGAGCTGCCGGTGTACAGGTATCCCGGCATCAGGGTCATCCTGCGCCATATGTGGCGAAAGGGAGCGCATTACCTTAAAAAAATGGGCGGTGTGATCCTGCTGGCATCCATCGTGATCTGGGCACTGGGATACTTTCCCAGAGAACAACCCCGGCCGGCAGAGATATCCGGGATGGAAGCTCCTGTGGAAGGAATGGCCGACACGCAGCTGGAAAATTCCCTCATCGGCAAACTGGGGAAATTCATCGAACCGGCGGTCAGACCCCTGGGATTTGACTGGAAGATGGGGGTCAGCCTGCTGACCGGATTTGCGGCCAAGGAGATCGTGGTCAGCACCATGGGAGTGCTTTACCAGGCGGAAGCGGGACCCGGGGCCACCGCTTCGTTGCAGACAAGGATCAGCGAACAGGTCCATCCTTCCGGTCCCCTGGAAGGAACACCTGTGTTCACACCACTGGCAGCATTTTCATTCCTGATCTTCGTGCTGCTTTATTTGCCATGCATGGCCGTGATCACAGCTGTGGGGAAAGAATCCGGAAGCTGGAAGTGGTCCCTGTTCGTTTTGTTATATACCACGGTGATCGCATGGGTAGCCAGCTTTGCTGTATACCAGGTGGGCAGTTTGCTGCAATTGGGATGAAATTCATATCTTGCGTGACTTTTTTTATTCAGAATGATGCAATGGCCCATGGGTAAGAAAATATCGTTCCTGTTTTCCATGTCTTTCACAGGCATCCTGCTGATCCTGCTGATATTAGTGCTGGCCCTGACCACATTCGTGGAAAGTGCTTACAACACCCAGACCGCCTGGGCTGTTTCTTACGGGACCCACTGGTTCGAATTTTTATTGCTGCTGATCGGGGCCAACCTCACCGGGGCGATGTTCCGCTACAATTTGTTCAGGAAGGAAAAGATCACGGTACTTTCATTTCACCTGGCTTTTATCCTGATTCTTGCCGGGGCTGCGGTGACCCGGTTCATCAGTTACGAGGGGATCATGCACATCAGGGAGAACAGCGAGTCCGGCAGCATGCTCAGCGACAATGCTTCCATCGCTGTGGAGCTTGAAAGGGGCACGGAGCGGATTGAGGGCAGCAGGGAGGTGATGCTGTCTGAACTTACCCCCCGTGATTTCAACTTCCGGACCAGGATCGGCGGGGACCGGGTAAAGATCAGGTCCACCGGGTATTTGTCCAATGTCCAGGAGCAATATGTCCCGGCACAGGGAGGGGCTCCCTTCATCCAGCTGGCAGTGGTGGGGGAAAGGCAGGTTTCCGTGGGTATCCCTTCCGGTGAGACGCGGAATGCCGCGGGCATGGACATCGCTTTTAACAGTGATGACACAACGGCCATTTTCCGGATCTTTTCGGAGGGAGATGAAATCCTTGCCTATGCACCGGTGCCGGTCACTTCGATGAAAATGGGGAGCGAGTCCGGGGTGACATACGGCGCGGGGGAGCCGGTCCCGCTTACCGATGGAACGCTTTACTCCCTGGGGCACATGCGGATGGCATTGCAAAAATTCGTGCCTTCTGCAAGGAAACAGCTGGTCAGTGCACCGGAGGGACAGATGGGGACCTATCATGGGGCCGTCCGGCTGGAGATCGCATACCGGGGCATGACCTCGGAGGTGATCGTCCCGGGCATGGCCGGGAGTCCGGGCACACCTGTCTCCGGAACCATGGGCGATCTCTCCTATACCATCGTTCATGGCTCTGTGGAGATCCCGTTGCCTTTTTCTCTGTACCTGGAAAATTTCGAAGTGGAGCGTTATCCCGGCTCCAACAGTCCCTCCTCCTTTGCCAGCGAGGTGATCCTCATCGATGAAGAGATGGGGATCAGGGAAAACCGCCGGATATTTATGAACAATGTGTTGAAGCACAGGGGCTACAGGTTCTACCAGGCGTCATATGACAATGATGAACGCGGAACGGTCCTGTCGGTGAACAGGGACAGGTTGGGCACGTTCATCACCTACCTGGGTTACCTTGTGCTGATCGGGGCCATGTTCCTCTCCCTTTTCGCACCGGGCACCCGGTTCGCCGGGATCGCACGTAAAACCGCTTCCGTTTCAAAGACAGGATTGATCCTCCTCCTGCTGCTGGGAGGCAGCATTTCTCTGTTCTCACAGCAGCTGGTCCCCCCGAAGGATGTGGCCAATGAGTTCGGCGAGTTGTGGGTTCAGGACAAAGGAGGAAGGTTCGAGCCCATGAATACGCTGTCCAGCGAGGTGGTGAGGAAAGTGACACGGAAAGCACATTACCGGGATTTTTCACCCGACCAGGTCCTGCTGGGAATGATCCTGTATCCGGATGCATGGCGTGAACTGCCTCTTTTCCGGGTCAGGCACCCCGAACTGCACCGGATCATCGGGTACAGGGGGGAGATGGTCAGTTTCAACGATCTGGTGGATACCACCAAAAACGGGTACCTGCTGAACGAACTGGTGAATGCGGCTTATTCAAAGGAAGTCCCCCTCCAGACGGAACTGGACAGGGAGGTGATCAAGCTGGATGACCGCATCAACGCACTTTACCTGGTGCAGTCGGGGAGCCTGCTCCGGATCTTTCCCGATCAGGAAGCCGAAAACCACAGGTGGACTTCGGTCGCGGAGGCGCTCAGCGGAAGGATGGCACATCCGCAGGACACCATGGCCACGGTTTTCCTGAGATATTTAAATGCCCTGCAGGGTGGTCAATTTGGCGTGGCACAGAGTCAGCTTCATTTGCTGCACGAGAACCAGATCACCGGGGAAGAGCTGCTGCCTTCAACCTCCAGGAAGAAAACGGAGATACTTTACAACCGGATCAATATCTTTCCGCGGCTGGCAAAGTTTTACGGGATTTTCGGGATCTTTTTGCTGGTGATCCAGTTCCTGATCGTATTCAGACCGGGCAAGATCTTCACAACCCTGTTCAGGGTGGGCGTGATCCACCTTGCCGTGGCGTTTGTCATCCACACCTTTGCCCTGGCCGCCAGATGGTACATCAGCGGGCATGCTCCCATGAGCAACGGGTACGAATCCATGATCTTCATGTCCTGGGTCACCCTCCTGGCCGGGCTCATCTTCGCCAGGCGGTCGGGATATGCCATCGCCCTCACCGCCATCCTGTCGGCGCTGGCCCTGGTGGTAGCCCAGATGAGCAATATGAACCCGGAGATCACCAACCTGGTGCCGGTACTGAAATCTGTCTGGCTCACCATACATGTTTCCGTCATCATGGCCGGATACGGGTTCCTGGGGCTTGCTTCCCTTATGGGATTGCTCAACCTGTTCTTGTACGCATCGCTCACTTCTTCCAGTGTGGGGCGACTGCGTGAAGTGATCAACGAGGTGACGCGGGTTAACCACCTCACCCTGATCGTGGGACTTTACCTGATGACTGCCGGTGTGTTCCTGGGCGGGGTATGGGCCAATGAATCATGGGGCCGTTACTGGGGATGGGATCCCAAAGAAACCTGGGCGCTCATCACGGTGCTGGTCTATGCCTTTGTGGCCCATATGCATAAAATCCCCGGTCTGCGCGGGAATTTCACCTTCAACTTGTCTTCTTTCATTGCCTATGCATCGGTGCTGATGACCTACTTCGGGGTGAACTATTTCCTGGGAGGGATCCACTCCTATGCCAGCGGATCCGCTTTCAAATTACCCTGGTTCACTTATCTTATCCTGGCCATTCTGGCCGGACTGGCTTACCTGGCCTATGACAGGCAGCGCCGGCATCTGCCCGGCAGTCAGGGTTCGAGTAGCATGTAGACGTGGTAGTCTTCAAACGGAACAAAACCGAGGCTTCTATACAGATGGATGGCTGCTTTGTTCTCATCATGCACCTCCAGCTTGACAGGGCAGCCGAGTTTCCTGGCATGTTTCAGTGATTCCACGGCGAGTCTCCTTCCCCATCCCCTGCCCTGAAGAGAGGGGTGAATGGCGAAGTGGTGCAGGTGGATCCGCCTGCCGTCGTAAGTCATCCAGGAGGTGCCCACGATCCGGCCTCCCGGGGGCTCTTCCATGACCAGGAATTCCCCGCCCTGCTGGTTGCAGCGGCTGATGACCTCCCGGGTGTCGCCTCGATCGGCGCGGTAGATACCGGTTTCTTTCCAGAGTTCTTCAATCCGGGGATGGTCCGTATCTCGGTACTGCCGGATAATCATCGGATCAGGCTTTCACAACATAGACCTGGCCGGTTTCGTAGCGGATCACCTTCACCTGGTCGCCTTTCTCGATCAGGCCGTATTCCGATTTCGCATCGTACAGCTTTTCTCTCACCATTACCTTGCCCGACGGACGCAGCACGGTATGGGCCACACCGATCTCACCCACCAGGCTTTTCTGCTCCGACTCCACTCCAAGGAAACCCTCCTCGGTCCTTTGCTCGCTTTTGAGGGAAAGGTTACTGAAAACGGAGGTGGTTGTCAGCAGTTTTTTTGCTGCCCAGAGCGACAGGATCAATCCGAACAGGACGGAGACAAGGACCAGGCTCAGTGATTTCATCAGCAGGCCGAGTCCTTCTCCCGTAAATTCGGTTCCTTCAAAGACCACATTGTCCACAAGGCTCAGGGTGAGTCCGGTGATCATCGCAATGATCCCCGCGACCCCCGCCACCCCGAACCCGGGGATGGCAAAGATCTCCACCATGATCAGGATGAGCCCTGCCACAAAAAGGATCAGTTCCCAGTATTCGGCCATTCCCTCCAGGTAGAGGGGGGCGAAGTAGAGCAGGGCCGCCAAAACGGCAATGGCCAGCGGGAATCCGATCCCCGGCGACTGCAGTTCGAAATAGATCCCGCCGATGATGGCCATGATGAGCAATCCGCTGATCACCGGATTAATCAGAAAACCGATGATCTTGTCGATGGCAGTGGGCCGATAGGTACGCAGTTCATATGTCTTGATCCCGGTCAGATCGATGACTTCCTCCAGGGAGCCGGTAATCCCTTCACAGTAGCCGTGCTGCAAAGCCTCGGATGCGGTGAAAGTGAGAACCTGTCCCGTGTCGACCACTCCCTCCACATACAACCTGGGATCAACCATGGCTTCTGCGATGGCCGGATCGCGGTGCCACACCAGGGTGGTATCGGAACCCCGGATGATGGTATCCTTTCCGTGTGCTTCGGCCGTTGCCCGCATGGTTGCCCGCATGTAGGACTGGTATTTGTCGGGGACCTGCTCGCCTGTCTGGTTGACCACGGTTGCCGCACCGATCTTGGCACCTGGTTTCATGTAGATGCTGTCACAGGCAATGGCGATCAGGGCCCCGGCAGAGGCCGCATTGTCATCGATGAACACATAGACCGGCATGGGTGCATTGAGGATCCGCGTGCGGATGGAATCGGCAGATACCACCTCCCCTCCGTAGGTGTTCATCTGGATGATCACCAGGTCGGCCCCCAGCTGGATGGCTTCCCGGAATGCCTCCTTGGTAACCCTCCATGAGGGTGCAGCGATATCATCCCTGATGCTGAACGTGTAGATCAGCGTCTTCACCCCGTTCACGGTATCCGTCGAAAGGGTACCGGCAGGGGGTTCCGGGGCGGGAAGGCTGCTGTCCTGCACGCTGACCTGACTGCTGAAAACCGCCGCCAGCAGGAGCACGGCTATCATATACCTGATTCTCTTCATATTCACTTTTTATATCCTCAAAAGTAAGAATATTTTCTGCTAAATTTGTGTGGTCAAATAAATCATCCGCATGGAATTAAACAGGTTGACGGCCATTTCGCCGCTGGACGGCCGCTACAGGTCCGGAACAGAACAGCTGGCCGGTTATTTCTCCGAGTATGCACTGATCAATTACCGTGTCATGGTCGAAGTGGAGTACTTCATTGCCCTTGCCATGACCGGGATCCCCGAACTGTCCGGGATGGAAGAGGAGCAGTTTGAAGCCCTCAGGGAAATCAGCCGCACCTTTAGCCGGGAGGATGCGGAAAGGGTGAAGCAGATCGAAAAAACCACCAACCATGATGTGAAGGCGGTGGAATATTTCCTGAAGGAAAAACTGGAGGAAGCGGGGATGGGAAGCGTCAAGGAGTTCATCCATTTCGGGCTGACCTCACAGGACATCAACAACACGGCCATTCCCCTTTCTCTGAAGGATGCCATCCGGGATGTGTACTATCCGCACCTGGAAACGCTGGTGCAGACGCTCGAGGAGCTGGCATCCGGGTGGGACCGGATACCCATGCTGGCACGTACCCATGGCCAGCCTGCTTCTCCAACCAGACTGGGGAAAGAGATCAGGGTATTTATCAAAAGGCTCGAAGTGCAGGCGGAACAGCTGGAAGGGATCCCGGTCCCCGCCAAATTCGGCGGTGCCACGGGGAATATGAATGCACATGTGGTTGCCTATCCCGGGATCGACTGGTTCCGGTTCGGCGAGCATTTCGTCGGAGACACCCTGGGGCTCAAACGGTCCTGGCCCACCACGCAGATCGACCATTACGACAACCTTGCGGCCATCTTCCATGTACTCGGGAGGGTCAACACGATTCTGATCGACCTTGCCAGGGACATGTGGACCTATATTTCCATGGAGTATTTCAGGCAGAAGATCAAAAAAGGTGAAATCGGATCCTCGGCCATGCCCCACAAGGTGAATCCCATCGATTTTGAAAACGCAGAGGGGAACCTGGGAGTGGCGGTTGCCCTGTTCGGTCACCTCGCCTCCAAACTCCCGGTTTCCAGGTTGCAGCGTGATCTGACCGATTCAACCGTATTGCGGAATGTGGGGGTCCCCCTGGGTCATACACTGATCGGACTGCAGTCGCTGACCGCAGGATTGAAAAAACTCATTGTCAATGAAGCGGTCATCCGGGCCGATCTGGAGAAGAACTGGGCGGTGGTGGCCGAAGCGATCCAGTCAATCCTTCGGAGGGAGCAGTACCCC
>Ga0209206_10000198_pt1 | contig 11802 bp, 7 predicted proteins | sample ZodSprsou2mmetaG_FD_185478 | JGI IMG/M metagenome (GOLD analysis project Ga0209206, IMG submission 185478) | Hot spring sediment microbial communities from Zodletone spring, Oklahoma to study Microbial Dark Matter (Phase II) - Zodletone Spring... ...
ACGGAAGTGCAGGCGCAAGCTATCCTCGATATGCAATTGCGGCGGCTCACCGGCCTGGAACGCCAGAAATTGGAAGAAGAATACGCCGAATTGCTCAAAACCATCTCTTACCTTGAAGGATTGCTAGCTTCGCCGTTACAGCAGCGGCAGGTTATCCGCGAAGATCTCGTCGAATTGCGTGACCGTTATGCCGATCTCCGGCGCACACGCATCCACCCTGACGCCAACGCCTCTTTTAACGAAGAGGATTTGGTTGAAGAAGAAGAAGTCCTCATTGCCATTACGCAGCGCGGCTACATCAAGCGAATGCCCTGGACGGTCTTCAAGGCGCAGCGCCGTGGGGGGCGCGGTGTTATCGGCATGACAACCGGGGATGAGGACGAAATCACGTCCCTGATCTCGGCAAACAGCCATAATACCTTGCTCTTCTTCACCGACAAAGGTAAAGTTTACCAGGAAAAGGTTTATCAAATTCCCGATGCCGGGCGCACGGCGAAAGGGTCCCTGATTGCGGGAATTTTGGCGATCGCGCCTGAAGAACGGGTGACCGCCGTCGTCTCCGTTGCTGATTTCCAGGACGCGCGTTATCTGATCATGGTCACCCGCGAAGGGCGCACTAAACGTATCGCTATCCAGGAGTTTAGCGCCGTCCGCCCCAGTGGCCTCATCGCCATTGGCCTCAAAAATGATGATGAGTTGAATTGGGTGCGCTTGACGCAGGGCCATGATGATATTATGCTGGTTACGGAGCAGGGTCAGGGCATTCGCTTCAATGAACAGGATGTGCGCCCCATGGGGCGCACTGCCGCTGGCGTCACCGCCGTCCGTCTGAATAAAGGTGACCGCGTGACCGTCGCTGAGGTCGTGGAGCCAGGCGGGTCGCTCTTCCTGGCCTCGCTTAAGGGCTACGGGCGCTGCACCATGCTGGATGAATTCCACACACAGGGGCGTGGCGGGAAAGGCGTCCGCGCGTACAATGTCAGCAGCAAGACCGGCCTCATTGTGGATGGGCGCGTTGTGCAGGATGGCGATGAGTTAACCCTGATTTCGGAAAGTGGTATCCTAATTCGCACGCGCGTTTCTAAAATCCCTAAGATGGGGCGCTATACGCGTGGTGTGCAGATGATGGATCTCAAAGACGGCGACCGCGTTGCCTCCATAGCCCGGTTGCTCAACGGAAATGGGGAGGAAGAATAATTATGCCGGATAAAATCCGTGTCGGTTCCAGCCAATTGGCGGCCTTGTTGTCCGACGCGACGCCCGAGGCCCTGGCGGAGACGATGACGGCATTTGCTAACGCCGATGGGGGAACAATCTACGTGGGAGTGAGCGAACAAGGAGTTCCCACCGGCACCATGTTCCCCGATGAGTTCAACGAAGTTGTGCCGCAGGCAGAGCTTTTGTGCCGTCCCCCCATCCCGGTGGATTGGGATCAAATGGAAGTCGGCGGCGCGTTTGTTTTTGTGGGCCGTGTGCAGCGGGGACTCGAGCTTCACACACTCGCGGATGGCCGCGTTTTGGTGCGCACAGGCACGGAAAATCGCGTGCTTGGCGGTAGCGAGCTTCAACACCTCGCGACAACGCGCATCACCAGCGAATACGAAGCCGAGGCAGTCCCTGGCGCAAAGCGTGAAGACTTCAACGAGGACACGCTGAATGAATTCATCGAAGCGTGGGAGAAGCGGCAGGGCCGTCCACTCACCGGCTCGCGGGAAGAATTGCTCACCGAAATGGGCTGGTTATCGCCCTCGGGACACCCCACAGTTGCCGGAGTTCTGCTTTTCGCCAAAAAGCCACAGATCTTCATCCCCCGCAGTGGCCTGACCTTTGTGCGCTTCGATGGCTCGCAGGCGCGCCGCGCCGACGGTGAAGCCGGCTACGGGCGGCGCGTCGAGGTCGAGGGGCCGTTGGCTCGCGTTATTCAGCGCACCTGGGACATCATTCAGGAAGAAATCCGGGTGGGCGCGGTGGTCAAAGGATTGGAGCGCAAAGAACAGTGGCAATATCCGCCTACCGCCATCCGCGAGGCCCTGGTCAATGCCGTCGCGCACCGCGACTATCGTGTGCGCGGGCGATCCATTGAAGTGCGGATGTTTCCCGACCGGCTCGAAATTCACAGCCCCGGCGGGCTTCCTGGCTTCATCACGTTAGACAATATCGTGGACGAACACTTTTCCCGCAACCCGCGCATTGTCAACGGTTTGTATCATTGGGGCTATATCGAGGAATTGGGGCTGGGCGTGGATTTGATGATCGAGGAAATGGTCAACGCCGGGCATCCCCCGCCGGAATTCCGGGCCACGGAATTCTCGTTCACCGTGGTGTTTGAGAACGTACAGGATCGCCAGCCCATCCCCCGCATTGCCCTTGATCTTACGACGAATGAGCGCCAGGCCAAGGCCCTGGCCTTCATCCAACAGAACGGGCGGATTACCAATCGCGATTATCAGACACTCTGCCCTGACGTCAGCCCGGAAACGCTGCGTTTGGATCTGGTGGATATGGTCGAACGCGGCGTCTTGCTCAAAATTGGGCAAAAGCGGGGCACGTACTATATTTTGAGATGAGGGCGCTGCACTGAAAAAAACCGGGATTTTTCTTAAAATCCCGGTTTTTGTTGAAGGCGTATTCTCTTTATCCTTCACTCCGCTTGAACTCCGCCGCAATTCGCCCCCAACTCAGGCTTGCGCTGGAAAGCAACGTATCGGCGCGAAAGAAGCGCCCGGCGATAAGCACGAACGCGTACGTCGCCGCCGCCAGCATCACTGAACCGACTATCGGCTGCCACAAAGGCACGCCGCCCGTGACCAGCCGGGGCAGCATTGAGGTCGGCGCGGTGAGCGGGAAAAGGCTGATGATGGTTGCCAGCACCCCGTTGGGTGCTTCGATGAAGACCGTGTTCATCCACAGTGGCAGCATCAAGGGCAACATCGCGATGAAGGTGAATTGCCCAGTCTCGCGAGCGCTGGGCGCCAGGGCGCCAATCGCGCCCAGCAATGAGGCATAGAGCAAGTAACCCAGCAGAAAGTAAATGGCAACCCAAACCAAAAAACCGGGCGGGAATGTTATATTGTCCAGCATCACGCCCAGGGACGCCAGAAGAGAGCCTCCACGATCCAGGGTGAAAAAACTTCCTCCCAGCCAGATGCCCATCTGGAGCAGCGCAACGGTTCCCAAGCCCAATACCTTGCCCAACATTAAGTCGCGCGGGCGTAAGCTGAGCAGCAGCACCTCCACGGTGCGATTCTCCTTCTCGCTCGACACGCTGCGCAGCATAAAACTGCTGCTCATCGTCAGCACAAAGAAGAAGATGAAGAGCACGCCATAGCCAATGACAAAGCGAGTGTCGAAGTCCTCACTGCCGGTCGTTTCCGGCTTCAGGGCAGTGATTTGAAGCCCTGCGACCGGGTCCGAGACGCGACTCGCCAGCGCGCTATCTCCCAGCAAGTTATAGTTCAGGATGTATTCGAAGAGTTCCGCCGTTGGAAAATTGCCCATCGGCGCGAAGTCTTTGTCGATCACGAACAGAGCGCCGGTTTCGACGTAATCCGCCGGAATGAGGTAGTATTGTCGCAGTTCACCGGCTTCTAAAGCCATCTGCGCCGACGCTTCATCAGGGAACGCCTGGACAAGAGCCGGGGGAACGCCTTCCGGCAAGTGGGCGATCAGGTTGGCCTGATCCACATAGCCAATGGCTACCGGGCCATTGCCGGCGCTTTCGGCGAACGGCTCTTCCGTTTCGAAGACCTCTCTGCCGATAAGTTGCGAGCCAAAGGTCGTGACCATAATGAATACGGGCAGCACAAAGGTCGTCAGCCAAAAAGAAGGCTTGGTGATGGTGCTGATGATTTCGTGTTTGATAACTAACGTGATGTTTCGCATAGGTCTCTTTACTCTTTTCCCTGAAGTGATGTAAGAATATGCTTGAAGCTTAAACGTTGTCCATAGCGCAACATACCTATTCTGAAGATGCGCGCCGCTACCCATACACTGAAAACCGCCGTGCTGACCACCAGGACCCAACTCACCAACAATTGCCACAGGGGCACAATCGCCATCGCCCAGCGCAACGTAATGGTGATGAAGGCCGTGGTAGGAAACAATGTCAAAGCGACCACCAGGGGGCTATTGGGTTTCGCCATAATCAGGACAATGAAAAAGAAGGGAAAAGTGAAAAGCAAGTTGAAAATCCCGCTAATCTGTTGCCCCTGACGGTGATCGGTCACGGCACTGCCAACCGCCGTCATCATTCCCGCCATGAGAGCGTAGGCAGGCAGGAAGAATAGCATGGTCACCCCAATAAACGACCAGGGAATGTTGAAGCCATTCAACAGATCGGGAAACATCGACGTAGCCACGACTAATGCCAGCAATCCGGTTGCGGTCCATATCGCTAATTGCGTAAGCCCGACGCTCATCAATCCCAAAGCCTTGCCGCCGATCAGTTCCAGGGGGCGCAGCGATGTCGCCAGGATCTCGACGGTACGATTTTCTTTTTCGTCCGTTATCGCCTGGAGCATGTAGCCCCCGGAGTTCATCACGGCGAAGAAGAAAAAGAAGGCCGCTGCATAAGGGACCACAAAGCTCAGTATGTTTTCGCTATCGAATTCCCGGCTGCCGTCGGCCGAGCGAATCGTCACCCACGGCCCCTCCTGTACCCGCTTTTGAATCGCGGGGGATTGTTGGGCGAGCAAGTTGGCACGCAGGAAAGCCACAAAATCTTCGCGCGCTACCTCGCTGGGGCGCTTTTGCCCGTAGACAAGCTTCATCTGTCCTGTTTGCACGTAATCTTTCGACAGGACATAGAATGCCTGGATTTCTTCAGCTTCCAGCGCGGCCTGCGCCAGAGCTTCGTCAGAAAATGCACGCAGGGCGACAAGCTCCTCCCCTTCTTCGCGCGGAGGAAGGACAGTGGCGTCCAGAATTCCAGCGTGGTCGACATAACCTACCGGTAGCACACCACGTTGACCCAGCGCGACAATGACGCTGACCGCCGTCACAACGACAATAAGGGCGGGGACGCCCAAAGTCCCCAACAAAAACGATTTCGTCTTTACGATCTTGGCGTATTCGTGTTTCGCGACGAGCCAGAAATTATGACCGCGCATTGTCCCCCCTTTCCCCCTCCTCACGCTGTACGACGGTGACGAAGACATCCTCCAGGGAGGGTTCAGCGATCTCAAAACGCTCCAACTTGACGCCATCCTGGCGCATAATCGCGCGCAGCACGTCCTGAGAATCGGTGCCCGGCTCCAGCGTCAAATTCCACGTGCCGTTGTGATGGCGCGTTTCCAGCACGCCGGGTAGATTGACGAAGTCGCCGTGTCCCTCAATCGCCAGTGCATTCCCGGCAAAATCGCGCTTGATCACATCAACCTCGCCATAGAGCACAGTGCGCCCTCGATTGATGAGGACAATCCGGTTGCACAGCGCCTCCACCTGGTACATCTGGTGGGTGGACATAATGATGGTTTTCCCTTGTTCGCGCAGGTCTTCAATGATCTCCTTGACCAGCCGCGTGTTCACGGGGTCCAGGCCGGAAAAAGGCTCGTCAACGACCAGCAAGTCGGGGTCGTGCAAGAGCGTGGCGATGATTTGGGCCTTTTGCTGCATCCCCTTGCTCAGGTCTTGTATTTTCTTCTGCGCGTAATCCTGGAGATCAAAACGCTCAAGCCAGCTCTGCAGCCGCTCACGGGCGGTCGCCTCGCTGATGCCCTTCAACGTCGCAAAGTAAACCAGCGTTGGCTCCAATTTGAGGTCCTTGTACAGTCCACGCTCTTCGGGCATGTAGCCGATGCGGCTTTTCTTCGCCTCATCCAACTTTCCTCCAAAGACGCTAATCGTCCCCTTATCCGGGCGGAAAATATCCAGCATCATCCGGATGGTGGTTGTTTTCCCCGCGCCGTTGGGACCGAGCAAACCAAAAATCTCACCGGGATGCACCTCAAAAGACACGTCGCGCACAGCTTTCACATCGCCAAAGGATTTATTTACATTCAATACCGTTACAGTTGCCATCCATGTTCCCCTTAAACTACAATTTCCAGATTATGCTTCTGCGCCCATTGCTAAAATTATAGGCGAAATCAGAAGAAAACGCACTGTACCTGCGAATAGATTTCTGACTGTACATTCGGACAATGAAACACACCCGTTTGCTATCCCCCCTCTCGGTTCTCAAAAACCCAATTTATCCCAATTTATCCCAATATTATCCCAAATATAGCAAAAACCATGGGCCTACGAAACAGCCCCCTGCACTTTGCGACAAACCTGAATGTTTCTAAAACCCGGACTTTTCCTGCGCCTCATTCAGGGCGCCCTGTGGATCTTCGCCGTTGCGGATCTTCAGAAGTGCTGTGCTCAACGCGTCCGCTACGATTCCCCAGGAGCTATTGAGCTGACCGCTTATATCCATGTTCAGTGAAATCAGAGCCTCCATAGATGCGCGAACGGCAGCCGCGCTGTCCTCACCCGCGAGTCGGATATAGTCATCGGATTCTGCCAGAGAACGGCGCGCGGGCACGAGATCAACGAACATCTGTTGGCTGACGAACTTGGCCCACTCCCAACTGGCCTCCGGATTGGCTGAGTCGGATGAGATAAACAGGCCGACGACGGAGGCCATCGTTCCCGGGGCTGAGCCGGGCGGCAGTGGCGCGACCCCTTCGTTGATACCCTCGTGGCGTTCGGAGTACCAATCCAACCACATCGCATACTTCCCCTCCTCGATCCCAGTTTCGGGATAGGGCATGGTGCGCTCGCCAGGCCGCGGCGCGATGCCGTACTTGTTGATCAGATCGCCATACCATTGCATCGCCTCGACGTTCAACGGCTCATTAAAGGTTGCCCGGGTTGGACGCTGTAAATCATCGAAAACACGTCCGCCTCGCTGGTAGATAAAGACCATCGGCTCAAGAAATCCCAGGTTGCCCGTGAAGTGATAGGCATAGCCAAATATACCGGCATCGGGGTTGCTAACGGCGATAGCCCGCTCCAAGAATCCATCCCACGTCCACCCAAGGTCCGGATAGGGGGCATGAGCGCGGTCAAACAGATCTTTATTGTAATGTACCATCAACATGTCAACCGCAAGGGGTATGCCCCAGCGCTCTCCCTCTGTGCTCAATGCCTGGATTGTGCTGGGGTAAAAATCACTTAAATTGAAGTCTTCATCCTCTGCGATCAGTCCATTAAGGCTGATAAGAGCGTCGTTCTCCAACATAAAGGATATCATTTCTTGCGATCCGATAAACACATCAATCTCTTGTGAACCACGGCCGGGGGCAAAAAACCCTCCTCCATAGGACTGTAATTCCACCGTAATGTGCGGGCATTCCTCGTTGAACTGCTCAATTAGCTCTTGAAAATAGGCCTCACTGCCACCATAGAGGAACCGGATAGTCACAGGCTCTTGGGGAGCCAGAAGTTCAAACTGCTGGCAACCAGGAAGCAGCACGAGCAGCGCCATACCCATAAGAAACGAGGTTCTTAAGCAATGTGTTTTGGTCTTTGCCTCTTTGAACAACATCGACTTATCCTTGCTAAAATCCGGATTGTCGCTGCGCCGCATCCAATGCTTCAGCCGGTGTGACCTCCGCGCCACGGATGGCCTGGAAGGCTTGCTGCATAGCAGCCAGCGCCGTCTCAAAGCCCAGTAACTCGGGGTTGACCAGGATTGCCTCTTCCACTGCCGTGCGCGCGGCAATCGCGACTTCGGCGCCGACCTTGGTCTCGTACTCGTTGGATTCCGCCATAGAACGGCGCGCAGGCATCAGGAAATAGGGCATTTGCTGGCTGACAAATTTGATCCACAGCCAACACTCTTCCGGATGTGCCGTCTGGCTTGAGATGAAAAGTCCGTCCACCGTTCCCATCGTGACCGCATTTTGGTCGCGCGGTAAAGGGACAATGCCCCAATTTATATCCCATCCTCGCCCCCAACGTCCTCCACCCTGATCGGCAAGTGTTAGCATCCACATGGCGAAGCGGCCCTCATACACGCCGCGCCAGGGATACGGGCGTTGGCGCAGCAGTGGATTGCCTGGTGCGGGCGCGACCCGGTGATCGTAGATCAGGCTGGCGTAAAATTCCATGGCCTCGATATTCAATGGGTCATCCAGCGTAACCTGGGTGGGGGCTTGCAGATCATCAAAAATCCGGCCCCCATGTTGGTAAATAAGTATAAGAGGCTCATAGATGGCGAAGTCCCCTTCGTATTGCAGCGCGTAACCGAAAACATCGTTGCTGGGATTGTTGACAGCGATGGCGCGGTCCAGGAAATCGCCCCATGTCCAGCCAAGTTGAGGATAAGCAACGCCATACTGGTCAAATAAATCCTTGTTGTAGTACATCATCATGATATCGATGCCGGAAGGGATAGCCCAACGCCTGCCTTCATTGGTGAAAACCTCCAGCGCGCCGGGATAAAAATCATCCAGATTGAGAGCCTCATCTTGTTCGATGAAAGAATCCAGACTCATCACCGCGTCCTGCGCCTGGAGCTGCGGGAGTTCAAATTGCGAAGCGGTGAAAGTATTTTTTTCAGCAATCTGGTCAAACGTAAGCCCCTCCGTGCTCACCAGCTCCACCGTGATGTACGGGTAAAGCTCATTGAACTGCTGCACCCAGGTCTCGTAAAGCGCCACATCATTATACTCGGGGTAAACAAACGTGATGCTCACAGGGTCCGGCGTGGGGACAAGTTGGGAACAACCGGAGAATAGAAGCGCAAGCAGGCAGATGGCGATCCTGCCGTATCGTTTTAGACTTTTGACAAACATAGATCCTCCTCTTCAATTCATTTTCAGCCAGCACTAAGGGTCCGTAAATTTATAACTCACCGTAAGTAAGCCGAAAACGGGCGTCACAAATCCGCTATATCGGGAAGTTATTTAGTTTTCGGCCCTAAGTATAAATTCCCTGTTGCTTTTGGCAAATCCGAACGGATACTTGGCAAAGATATAAACCGGGCTACACTGTCCCTAATTTGTCATTCACTATTTCCCTGTTACCTTTCTCTCTCAATCACGACGTATAGTATGAACTCCCATCAGCGCTGGCGGTCACAGACCGCGAGGAGACATGTGTGAACACATTTGCAACTATGGAAGACCAGGACCTGGCTCGACTGGCCCGCGACAATCACGACGCCTTCGACGTACTCTACCGGCGTCACGTCACCGCCGTGTACCGTTACTGCTATGCCCGTACCGACAACGTCACCGATGCCGAAGACCTGACCGCCCAGACATTCCTGGCGGCGCTTGAAAATATTCGCCGCTATCGGGGACGTGGAAACTTCGCCGCGTGGCTATTTGGTATCGCCCGGCGCAAGTGCGCCGACTTCCACCGCGCCAGCTACGCCGACCGCAGCGACCCGATAGAGGATGTTGACGATGCCGTCGGTGGCGAAAGTAAAGAGCCTGAGACACAAGCCCTTCTCAGTGAGATGTTGGATTGTGTCGAGCGAATGTTGGCTTATCTGAGTCCGGACCGTCTTGAAGCGCTCCACCTGCGGTACTGGGGTGGGCTGAGTATGCGCGACATCGCCGACGTGATGCAGCGCGGCGAAGCCGCCGTCAAAATGTTAGTCTCCCGAGCAATCTCGGATTTGAGAGAGAGGTGCGTATCATGAAAAAATCAATCAATCAAAAATCACAAGGCGGGCAAGCCGCATCTGGCAGTCAGTCACCGGTCCGGCCCGATCCTGTAGAAGTCGTGCTGCACCACAAAGCGGCCAAAATCAACCCAGGCCGCAGCTTTGTGGAACGGCTGTCGGCCCGCTTGCGGCGAGAGCGGCAGGCAAAAACTGCCCCGGCCCGCCGTCGCATTCCGTTATGGGGATGGGGCGGTGCCACCGTCGCCGCGCTCTTGATTATCGCCTTCGTCGCCCAAGTACTGCTGCCTCACGGCCCGGTCCCTGCTGTGCCGGGCGACGCGACCCAAATTGCCCAGGCTCCGCCGACCACAACCATAACACAACCCACAACCATGCCCACGGAACCGGCAACCGCAGAGGCAACGCCGGTTTCAACGCCCACCGCAGAACCGGAGCCAGCCTTCGCCGCCGATTTGCCGCCCGCGATTGCGAGCGCCATCCCGCGTCCGGGGGAGGAAGTGAACACGCAGGCCAGCATTCTGCTGCGCTTCACGCAGCCCATGGATCGGGCCAGCGTTGAACAAGCCCTTCGGGTGGCATCGGACGATGTGGACGCGGACGCACTGGATGGCACATTCACGTGGGAGAGCGACCAGACAGTCACCTTCAAGCCCAAGGGGTTGGCGTCCGGCGTTCGATACCAGGTTTCGGTAGGAATCGAAGCCCGTGCCACCAACGGTCTCCTCCTCACCCAAGACCTGGCTTTCACCTTCTCCACCGTCGGTCCGCTGACGGTAACGCGCACCACACCGGCCGACAAGGTGCAGGATTTGCGCGGCGACGCGCCGGTTGTTGTGGCGTTCAACTACCCGCTGGTTCCGGTCAATTGCACCGGCCAGGTTGCCGAACAAGGCGGTGATTGCGCGCCGCTGCCGCTGAACTTCACACCGGGCATCGTCGGGCAGGGGATGTGGGTCAACACCAGCGTCTATCGCTTCGACCCGCTGCCCGGTTGGGAAGCAGGCGTCACTTATACCGCCGAAGTGCCCGCGGGTGTGGTCTCCGTGAGTGGCGCGGTGTTGGATACGCCCGTATCGTGGGCGTTCACAACAGCCCCGCCGCGCGTGCTCGACATCACGCCGGACAACGGCGCGACAAATGTGCCGCCGGATACCGGCATCCGCGTCAGCTTCAACACACCGATGGGCGCACATGCCACCGAGACCGCCTTCAGCCTCACCAACTCACAAGGGCAGAGTATCCCAGGCACATTCCAATGGGAGGACAACAACACCACGTTCGTCTTCACCCCCACGCAACAGTTAGCCCTGGGAACACGCCAGACCATTCGCCTGAGCGAGGCCGCGCAGACCGTCAACGGCACGCCGCTTGATGAAGGCCGCGAGTTGAACTTCACTACCGCACCGTTGCCCTCTGTGCTGCGCATCACCGGCACCAACGAGGGAAGCAGTCGTGTGTTGGACTTCTACGAATCCTTGCGCGTCCAATTTGTAGGGCTGGTGGATGGCAGCACCGTTCCGGATCACATCAGCCTGACCGAAAACGGCGAGGCGGTGGACGACTTTAACGTGTGGTGGAATGACTATGACGTGCCACACGCCGCTTATGTTCATTGGGACAAAACGCCCGGTGCAGAGGCATGCCTCACCGTCCTCCCGGGCATCATCGATATCTATAGCAACACCATTAACACGGAAACCTCGGCCTGTTTTACCAATGAGGATATGCCCGGCGTTTTCACCATCGCCTCGACACAGGACACTCTGTCGCTGGACGCAGCAGATCCCGCGCGCTTCTACTTTGTTACCGTCAACACAGACGCCGCCGACCTCACACTGACTTCACAACCCGAACAAGGTTTTGTGGGTTATGAACCACGGCGAGGCGATGTTCTACGCCGCTGGACGGTGACTCCCTCAACCCCCTTAAACGAAACACGCGTGCTCTCGGTCGATCTCACAGAGGACGGCGGTCCGCTGCCCACCGGTTACTACGCCCTGTCCTGGCTCGGCGGTTCGGCGGAAAACCGGTACCGGACATTCCTTCGCTTCGCAGTGGTGGATCGCCACGTCACCCTGAAGATGGGGGCCGATGAGGCTCTGGTCTGGGTAACTGACCTGCGCACCGCGCAGCCCATCGCTGAGGCCGACGTCCACCTGTTGAGTTATACAGGGCAGGTG
>Ga0209206_10000199_pt1 | contig 11718 bp, 9 predicted proteins | sample ZodSprsou2mmetaG_FD_185478 | JGI IMG/M metagenome (GOLD analysis project Ga0209206, IMG submission 185478) | Hot spring sediment microbial communities from Zodletone spring, Oklahoma to study Microbial Dark Matter (Phase II) - Zodletone Spring... ...
CCCCACCAGGCAGCGCTCACCCCAGGGCCTGGAGACGATCCTGATCTTCCCCGCCGAACCACCGTCAATCGGAACCCACCATCCTGACTGGCTCGGATAGCTCGGATATGGCACCCAAGAGCACCCAAGGCTGATCTGGCCGAGGGACTAAGCGAATTCAACGGGATGGATACAGGCCGGATAGCCGACCATGCTCTGGACCCGATCATCCGCGGCCTGCAACAGGCAGATTCACATGCTTCCGGCGACTTCAAATTGATCGCGAGGGAGCCAGCCACTAAAACCTGCGAAACGATCGTCATTTGTGTCCGATTTATGTGCAAGCGCGAAAAATGTTTTCCGACTCACTGTATTTGTTTGAAACCACCGTCTAAATTCATGTGTAAGCCCAACTCGCCGATTCCTGAAACCGTTTCTCACCCCGACACATTACCTAGGTCAGGGCGCGGGACTCCCCAAACAGGCTTTCGGTGACAGACATCGAGGTGCAGTCATGTCTCAATCGAAAGCACACAGGATTGTTCTCCGCCACGCATTCGCTTTCCTAGCGATGCTTGCCGTGCCAGCACTCGCGGTCGCGGCCGAGGACGCCGGCCAAAGCCATGATTACCGCACCTTCCTCGAAGGCGGAAAGATCGAGTACGGCCAAATTGGCGATTCCTACACCGCCGATTTGGTCATGTATCTCGCGGGCAACCAGTTCATGGTGATGGAAGAACTGATTCAGGACTTCCAGAAAAAGAATCCGGATATAGAGCGCATCTACGTCGAGACCATTCCGCCGGGCCAGATTCTCAAAGGCCAGATCCTGAAACAGGGGCAGATCGCCAATACCGACACCGCCCGCAATCCCGACCTCTACGCCAGCGTCAACCTTGGCCACCTGAAAACGCTGAAAAAGGCCGGCCTCATGCACGATTACATGGTTTATACACATAACAAACTCGAGCTGATGGTGGCCAAGGGCAACCCCAAAAACATCGAAGGGCCCCGGGATCTCGGGCGAGACGACCTGGTGCAGTCGCATCCGAACCCGCTTACCGAGGGCATCTTCAAGTTCTACGGTTCACAGATGCTCAAGGAACTTGGCCTGTACGACACCGTCACCGGGGGTGCCGAGTGCAAAGGCTGTTGGGCCGTCGAGGGTAAAACCTGGTTCACCGAACGTCACCACCGCGAAACACCTCACCGTATCGAGAATGGCGAGGCTGACGTGGGCATCGTCTGGACAACCGAGGTGCGCCATGCGTTGGCTGAAGGCCGCTCAGTGGAAGGCGTGACCATCCCAGCACCCTTCAACATGGCCGACAAAGTGAATTACGCGTTGGGTGCGCTGTCCTCCGGCCGCAATGCGTATAACGCTCTGCGCTACATGGCCTACCTGGGCACACCGGAAGCGCAAGCCATTTATGCCTCGTACGGTTTCGGGGAGGCAACGCCAGAGGAGCTGGTACTTAAGCCAATCCCCTAAAAAGGAATCGCCGGGATCGGTGGCACAGCGGCGGAAACGGGTCGACGCCTTCCGCCGCTTTGCCTTGGGCAAACGGGTTCGACGCGAACGCGCGAAAAAGCTGTCGGGGCGGCCGAACAGCGAAAACGCTCCCGGGCCCTCCCGATTTCGGTCGAGACGTCAATTTCGCGCAGATCCCGCCCGCGACGATGCCGACACGGGCCCCATTGCCTATCGACTGGGCCGTGACTCGTCACAAGCTCAATGCGATAACGCTACTCGATGGCAAACTTCTTCAGGCAGTAGAGAAACGTATCGCGACTGAGATTTAGCAGGCGCGCTGCACGCGACTTGTTGTCACCGATCTGGCCCAAGGCCTGGCGCAGCAGGTCGCTCTCGACGGCCTCGAGATTCACGCCACCCTCGGGCAACAGGAAACCGGAAGCGATCGGTCCGCCGCGCTCGCTCTGAGCCGCCGAGCGCATCGCCGGCGGCAATGCCTCGACGTCGACCAACCCACCGGGATGAAAGATCCCCAGCCGTTCGGCCAGCTGCTTGAGCTTCCGGGCGTTGCCAGGCCAGCGGTAGCGCCGCAGCACGCCGGTGGCACGCGCGGGAAGCCGTGGCAAGGCCACCCCGTTGCGGGCCGCGTTCTCCGCGAGAAAGCGGGCGAAGAACCAGTCGACGTCGCCCTGACGATCCCGCAGGGCAGCAGCTCGATCGGCACGCCCGCCAGGCGGAAGTACAGGTCGGCGCGGAACTCGCGTGCCTCGACCATGCCGGCGAGATCCCGGTGAGTCGTCGCCACCACGCGCAGGTCGACCCGGCGCGTGCCGGTCTCGCCCACGGCGCGCGTCTCGCCGTTTTCCAGAAGCCGCAGCAGTTTGGCCTGCAGCGCCAGCGGCAACTCGCCCAGCTCGTCGAGAAACAGCGTGCCGCCGCCGGCCTGGTCGACCAGTCCCGCCTGCTCGGCGAGCGCAGCGTGGACTCGAAACGTGACGACTGGCGCTGCAATGCCTCAAGATACGGGTTCGCTTTCATGGCGGTGTGTCCATAACGTGTTCGAGTACCCGCCGAAGGACCGCTCGCCGCCGTAACGATAACGCAAGCTTTCGCCTTCCAAACCCGACTCAATCACCCGGAGATACGATGCCCGATTCGGTCACCGACAACCTCGAGTGCTACATCGTCGGCGGCGCCGTGCGCGATCGACTCCTCGGTCGCGAGGTCGTCGACCGCGACTGGGTCGTGGTTGGCGCCACCCCCGAGGCAATGCTCGAGCGCGGGTTCCGCCAGGTCGGCGCCGACTTCCCCGTGTTCCTGCACCCCGAGACCAGTGAGGAGTACGCGCTCGCCCGCACCGAGCGCAAGCAGGGCCGGGGCTACCACGGCTTTGCCGTCCACGCCGCCCCCGAGGTCACGCTCGAGGACGATCTCGCGCGGCGGGACCTGACCATCAACGCGATGGCGATGCGGGAGGACGGCGAACTGGTGGACCCCTTCGGCGGTCAGGCCGATCTCGAGGCTCGCCGACTGCGCCACGTCGGCCCGGCCTTCGTCGAAGACCCGCTGCGCGTGCTGCGGGTGGCGCGTTTCGCCGCGCAGCTGGGCGCGCAGGGCTTCGAGGTCGACGGGGCTACCGCCGCGCTGATGCGGGAGATGAGCCATACAGGCGAACTTGCCGACCTGGTCCCGGAACGCGTCTGGGCCGAGACCGTCAAGGCCCTGGGCACCGAGCGGCCGTCACGTTACTTCGCGGTGCTTCACGAGGTCGACGCCCTGGGCGCGACCTTCCCCGAGGTCGAGGCCCTGTTCGGCGTGCCCCAGCCCGAGGCATACCACCCCGAGGTGGACACGGGCATTCACACCCTGCTGGTGCTGGATGCCGCCGCCGCACTGAGCGACTCGATCGCCGTGCGCTTCGCTGCCGTTTGCCACGATCTCGGCAAGGCGCTGACCCCGCGCGAGGAATGGCCGCGTCACATCGGCCACGAGCGGCGTGGCATCAAGCCGACCCGGGCGCTCTGCGAACGCCTGCGCACCTCGAAGGCGGTCCGCGAACTGGCCATCGCGGCCACCGCCCAGCACGGTCGCATCCATCGAGCGCTGGAGATGCGGGATGCGACGCTAGTGGACCTGCTCGACGAGCTCGACGCCCTGCGGCGCCCCGAGCGCTTCGAGGATATCCTCACCGTCTGCCATGCCGATTCGCGCGGCAAACCGGGCAAGGAATCGGTCGACTACCCGGAGGGCGACTGGCTGCGCCGAGTGCGTGCGGCGGTCGCGGCCGTCTCGCCCCAGCCGTTGCTCGAACAGGGCATCCGCGGCAAGGCACTGGGCGAGGCCCTGCACCACGAACGGGTTCGCCGGGTCGAGGCCTTGCGACACGAAGACCCCAGTCACGAATAGCCGGCTACGGCGAGTCGAGGGCAAGCAGGCGCGGCCCCATCAATCGCGGACAAGCCGCTCGGCATCGCTACTCGGTGCGGTGCTCGGTGCGTGAAGCAGAAATTGCGTCACGGTCGATCGCACCTGGTCGTCGAAGGGGAAAACGTCCAGCAGACTGACCACCAGCCAGGCGTGACGCAGGTTGTCGACGCGCAGCAACTCGACCGGACGTCCGAGCGCCTTGAGACGCGCGGCCATCCGCTCGGTATTGCGCGGGTCGACCACCGGGTCATCGGCGCTTACCACCAGCAGTGTCGGCGGCACCTCTCGATCGACCCAATTGATCGGCTGGCTCGACGACAGGGGCTCGGCCGGCTCGAAGATGCGCTTGAGCGCTGCATCCTTCAGCGGCAGGAAATCGTAGGGCCCCGCCAGGCCCGCCCAGGCGGAGATCCAGCGGCGACTTCCGCCGGCCGCTTCCAGGTAACGCCCGTCGGCAACCAGCATCGCGGCATTGTAGGCGCCTGCCGAGTGGCCAAGCAGCGAGAGACGTGACGGGTCGGCCCCGTAGTCGCGCGCATGCTCGCGCGCCCAGGCGACGGCCCGAGCCGAATCGTGGAGAAACGCCGGATAACGCACGGCGGGATAGGTGCGGTAGTCGGGAATCATCACCACGAGACCACGGCTGGCGAGCGTCCGACCGAGAAACCCGTAGGTCGATCGGTCGCCTGTCTGCCAACTGCCCCCCCAGAAGAACACCACGAGAGGCGCGTCATCGGCCCCACGAGGTCGATAGACGTCCAGGGCAAGATCGTGCTCGCGATCGAAGACCACATCACGCTCGACGATCACCGAGTCACTCGGGGCGAACGCCTCGAGCATCTTCGCCCCGGAACATGCGGTCAGGGTGGTCAAGGTCACCGTCGCGGCGGTCACGGCGCTCAGCAGTCGTTTCAAATCGAAGCTCCGGTGGCGCAGACAAGACGGGCAGTATAGCCATGATCGATCGCCCCGGTCGGCCACGCGGCGATTGTCGAGGCGTCCACGCCCCAACGGCTCGAATCTTGCCTGCGCGGGCCGACACCGATCGGGCGTGGAATTGGCAGCCCCGACCAATGCCGAACGCCGCGGGCTCAATCCCCCGGATGCGCTCCGCGCAGGCGCGCCGCGGCCTCGACCAGGTGCTCGAGCGCGGTGGTCACCTCAGGCCAGCCCCGCGTTTTCAGGCCGCAATCGGGGTTCACCCACAGCCGGTCGGCCGGCACCTTCGCCAAGGCCAGTTCGAGACGCTCCAGGATTGCCTCGGTGGTCGGCACCATCGGCGAGTGGATGTCCCAGACACCCGGACCGATCTCGTTGGGGTAGTCGAAATCCGCGAAGGCGTCGAGCAGTTTCATGTTCGAGCGCGTGGTCTCGATCGTGATCACGTCGGCATCGAGCGCGGCGATCGATTCGATGATGTCGTTGAACTCGCTGTAGCACATGTGGGTGTGTATCTGGGTGGCATCAGGCGCCACGGCAGTCGCCAGCCGGAACGCCCGGACCGCCCAGTCGAGGTACTCGCCCCAGCGATCACGGCGAAGCGGCAAGCCCTCGCGGAATGCCGGTTCGTCGACCTGGATCGCGGGAATGCCAGCGGCCGCCAAGTCGATGACCTCGTCGCGTAGCGCCGCGGCCAACTGGTAGGCCACCTGCTCGCGCGAGAGGTCGTCGCGCACGAACGACCAGGACAACACGGTCACCGGCCCGGTAAGCATGCCCTTGACGGGGCGATCCGTCAGGGATTGGGCATGGGCGCTCCAGCGCACGGTCATCGGCTTCGGACGGGCCACGTCTCCCCAGATGATCGGCGGCTTGACGCAGCGCGAGCCATAGGATTGCACCCAGCCACCGCGGGTAAAGGCGAATCCGTCGAGCTGCTCGCCGAAGTACTCGACCATGTCGTTGCGCTCGGGCTCGCCGTGAACCAGCACGTCGAGACCGATCGATTCTTGCGCACGAATCACCGTGGCGATCTCGTCCTGCATCCGGGTCTCGTAGGACGACGTGTCAAGCTCGCCGCGGCGCCAGGCCCGGCGAGCCGCGCGGATCTCGTCCGTCTGAGGAAACGAGCCGATGGTCGTGGTAGGAAAACGCGGCAGGCCCAGGGTTTCCCGCTGCACCCGTGCCCGTTCGGGGTAGGCGCTTGCGCGCGCCGGCTCGTCGACCGTCAGGCGAGCGACCGCCTCGCGGCGATCCCCCCGGACGCGCCCCTCCTGCTCATCCAGCCGCCGCCGTGCCGCCTTGGCGGCATCGATCGCCTCGCCGATCGCCACACGACCGTCGGCAAGCCCCCGAGCCAGCAAAGACAGCTCCTCGAGCTTCTGCCGAGCGAAACTCAGATTTTCGGCCAGTACCGGGGGCAGCTGATCCTCGACTGCCGCATCGATCGGCAGGTGCAACAGGGAGCAGCTGGGCGCGAGCCAAAGTCGATCCCCCAGCCTTTGGAACAGAGGCTCGAGTCGATCGAGCAAGCCGCCCAGATCGGCACGCCAGATGGATCGACCGTCGAGCACGCCTGCCGACACCACCTTGAACGCGGGCAGACGATCGACAAGGGCGTCGATGTCGACGGTGGTGGTCAGATCGACGTGGATCCCGTCCACGGGCAGGCCGGCCAACACGCCGACACGCCCAGCCAGCGGGGCGAAATAGGTCGCCAATAGCAGACGAATGCCGGGTGTCTTGAGACGGTGATAAACCGGATCGAAGGCGGCCAGCCACTCCGGCGGCAAGTCGAGACCCAGGACAGGCTCATCGATCTGAACCCACTCGACCCCGGCCTTCGCCAGCTGCGCCAGCAACGCCGAGTAGATCTCGGCCAGGGCCGGAGCCCGAGCCAACCGCGTCTTCGCACTCGCCCCGCGGGCCAGCCACAGGAAGGTCATCGGCCCCACCAGGACCGGCTTGGCGGCGGGGTTCTCGGCAAGAGCCTCCTCGACCTGGGCGAGATAACGTCCCGCGTCCAGGCGGAACGGCCGATCGGCGTCGAGCTCGGGGACCAGGAAGTGGTAGTTGGTATCGAACCACTTGGTCATCGCCAGCGGCGCGACGGTCTCTGTCGCGGTCTCGCGCCCCCGGGCCAGAGCGAACAGCGCATCGAGGTCGTTGGGCAGATCGCCGAAGCGGGCCGGTGCCTGGCCGAACAGCAGCGACAGGTCGGCCAGCCCGTCGTAGAAACTGAAGTCGCCCGTGGCGGGCCGGTCGATGCCGGCTTCGCCATGCCAGTGGCGAGCTTCGGCGCGCACCGCCGCCGCGTCTTGCTTGAGGCGTTGGCGATCGTCATCGGTACCGGCGCTTCGCCAGTAGCCTTCGAGCGACCACTTCAAGGCGCGCGAGGAGCCGATGCGGGGAAAACCGAGGGTGTGGGTGGTGGGCGATCCTGAAAACGAGGCGGGCATGTCTGGCTCCTGTCGGATAAGTGGCTGCACCCACTCTATTCCAAGCCAACATGCATTTCTCTGCACGTTATTCGCAAATAGAATTAATAATATTCATACTATGCTGCCGCTCAACGGCCCCGAGCCGGCGTGGAACACCATCGTGGCGCCCGAGTCGCGGGTCGCCTCCTTGGCCTGATACATCGCGGCATCCGCTCTGCGCATCAGCCCGGCGAGGGTGTCGGCATCCTCGGGAAAGCGGGCGAAGCCGATCGAGGCATTTACCCGGACCGGCGTCGCAGTGCCTGACACCAAGATGGGGCGAGTGATCTGGGCGCGGAGGCTCTCGCCCAATCGTTCCATGTCCGCACCGCTGCGCACGCCGTAGAACGCCACCACGAACTCGTCGCCACCCAGGCGTGCAACGATGTCTTCGCGGCGCCCGACTTCGCCAAGCCGCTTCGCGGTCTCCCGGAGCACCGCATCGCCGACGTGATGGCCGAGGGTGTCGTTGATCGGCTTGAAGCCATTGAGATCGACGAAGGCCAGCACGATCGGACGGCGCTCGCGGATGGCGTGCGCGCGCGCCTGGGCAAACCGCTCTTCCAGGCCCGTCCGATTGAGTACCTTGGTCAGGCCGTCGTGGAGGGCGCGCTGGTGCATCGCCTCCATGTGACGATATCGCGCCGTGACGTCGTTGATGACACAGACGTAACGGTGCGTATGACCGCGATCGTCGAGCACCCGGTCGACCGACCAGCCCAGCACACGCGTCTTGCCGTCTGGCAGACGGCATTTGACTTCCTCGCTCCACCGCCCGCGCAATCGCAGGTTGCGCGCACAGCTCGCGAGATGGTCGCGTCCGCGATCGAGCATTTCCGGGGACGTCAGACGCTCGCCCACAAGTTCCGACGACGGCGTCCCCACCATCCGCTCGAACGCCGGATTGACGGCCAGCACCCGACGAGCCGGATCGAGGATGACGATGGCATCGCCAGCACCCTCGAAGACGGCCGTCGCCAACCCCTCCAGTTGTTCGAGCGCCTGGTGTTCGGTGAGGTCGGTCAGCGCCCCGACCAGCCCGCCGGGTTCGAGGCGCTGCGACACGACCCGCTCGGCTCGCAATTCCACGGGCAGCCCCCCTCCCTGACAGCGTGAAAGCCGTGTGCTCACCACCATTCGCCCCCCGACGTTCGTGCGTGCGCTGTGGTCGTTCCATTCAAGCGCTTGCCGGACCCGAGCCTGGCTCTCGGCTCCGGCGAACAGTGTCAACCAGGAATCCCCCAGCTTGCTTGCCCCGTCGCAGCCCGTGAGCCGATCGTAGGCGGGACTGAGAAAGATCAGCCGGCCACGCTTGTCGGTACGAAAGACCACGTCACTGACGTTGGAGGTCACGTCGCGCAGCAGGCGCTCTGACCTCACGAGTCGGACTTGTTGGCTCTGCCAACGCAGGGTGAGCCATGCGACCAGCAGGCCCACCAGCACGGCGACCGCCTTGGCCAGCTCTACCAGCAGGCGAGTGGTGGTGGACAGGCCGGCGGGCCGCATGGCCAGCTGCCAACGACCATCGAGCGCGATGACGGGAGTCGTCAGCGCCCCACCCTCGCGAAACAGCGCGTTCGGGCCGAGAAAGGCCTCGCCCAGTGAGCCGCTACCGTCGTATCCACGCACCGCCAATCGCCCCGCCGCGATCGCCTCGGTGACACCCGCGAGATCAAAGAGCTTGCCGACCACGATCGGCGTCGAGATCACTCCCCAGTAGTCCTCCTTGAGATCGCCGTCGCGATCGAAGAAGACCGGCACCCGATGAATCACCGCGTACCCGCCCTGAACAAGCTGATACGGCCCGCCAAGTACCGGCTTGCCCGTCTGCATGGCGGTGCGTAGCGAACTCGACTGGACCGGATGGCTCGACAGATCGAGACCGATCGCCGCCTCGTTACCTTCCAGCGGTATGCTCAATCGAATGACGTTGTCCGGGGCGATGGCGATCGAGCGGATCACCGCCGTTCGTTCGAGCAGTCGCGAGGCCACCTGGATGATGCGTGCCTCATCCAGTCCCCTGTTGACCTCGATCAACACGGCGATACCGGAGGAGACGTTAGACGCCTGGTTCAGCTGGGCCTCGATCCGGGTGCGAGAATCGGCAAGTTGGTCAAGGTCGGCCTCGCGCGAAGCAGTCGTCAACTGCCTCTCGACTGCGGTGACGCTCGCGAACAGCGCGGCCATCACGACGATCCCGGCACCCAGGGCGAGCGCGGCTCGAGCGAGCAGTTCCCGGCGTGACTCGCCCTGCTCGGCCTGTCCCGATCCCCCACCTTCCCCCGAATGGCTCAACGTCGGTTTACCCCTCTGCCCGATACGCCGGCATGTTTACAAGTGTAGTCCAGCGATCATTCACCAGGCCTCCCACCAACGGCACCTGGCCGACAAAAAAACCGGCGCCGCAGTGGGCACCGGTCCACGGGGATCCGAGTTGGTCGTCAACCATGTCGATGGCGATGGCGCCGATCCTCCTGGGCGTGCTTGGCGTCCCCGGACTTATTCCAGAGCATCCAGAACACGTACAACGGCATGCCGACGATGCCGACCATGGCGAGAATGCTGAAAAAGACGATCTGCAGTTCGATGTCCATAGGCAATCAACCTCCGGTTGTCTGATCGCATGACCACCCTGTCACCAGCGAGGCCACGCCACAGCGTAGACCTTGCTTATGCCCATATCAACCCGACGCATCGATACACCGCCCGAGCGCGTCCTCAGCGGCCCGATCCAACGCGCTTTAGGACTCAGCGCAGCGTCCGACCGATCGATGCCGGCAGGAAGGCGGCACCGCGCACCCCGCTCGAATCGCCGAATCGCGGGGGCACCAGGCGGGTGGTGATCGGATCGGAGAACACGAACGCATCCCAGATCGCCGGCACACGCTCGTAGAGTGAGGCGACATTCGACATTCCGCCGCCGAGCACGATCACCTCCGGATCGAACAGGTTGATCACGTGCGCCAGCGCTCGTGCCAGCCGATCGGCATAGCGTTCGATCGCCGCGGTAGCGCCTTCCTCGCCCGATGCCGCGCGCGCTACGATCGACGCCGCGTCGAGCGTCTCTCCACCGTAACTGACGTAATCCCGCTCGAAGGCGGGACCGGACAACCATTGTTCGATGCACCCGGACAGGCCGCACCAGCAATCGGGTCCCGGGCGTTCGGCCGCGCCCATCCAAGGGAGCGGGTTATGCCCCCATTCCCCGGCGATGGCGTTGGCGCCCACCAGCACTCGCCCGTCGACCACCAGCCCACCGCCGACGCCGGTACCCAGGATCACGCCGAACACCGTCGCCGCACCACTCGCCGCGCCGTCGACAACGGACTCCGACAAGGCCAGGCAATTGGCATCGTTGGCCATGATCACGTCTCGACCTAGACGGGACTGGAGGTCATGCTGGAGGGGCCGATCATTCAGCACCACCGAGTTGGCATTCTTAACGAGCCCGCTGCGGGGCGAAATCGTGCCCGGGGTGCCGACTCCGACGCTCGCCACCGGACCACATTCCGCCTCGGCCCGTTCGATCAGGGCGGCCATCGTCTCCACGGTCCCCGGGTAGTCTCCTTTCGGGGTGGGTTCGCGCTCGCGCCATAGAATACGGTTCGCGCTATCGAGCACCGCCACCTCGATCTTGGTTCCGCCCAGATCGACACCCAATCGCTTTTCCATGTCCGTGTCCCCATGCCTGACAAAACAAAGGCCCGACGGTCGGTCGGATCGTGATCCACCCACTCGCCAGGCCAATCGTAATTTCGAGACGAATCGACGGCTAGGGAGCCTCTGCACGAATCGATGGTGCCTCTGGCTCGCGGGTTTGTTCGCAATCAAGGCGCCGGCTCGAAGACGGGCTCATTGCCCGTCGAGAGACGGCAACGCCGAGTGCGGGCAAACCCGCGAGCCCCGCCCGGGCGGGCCGCCAAGGCACCATCTGCGGCGTTGCGGCGCTTGCGAATGGCGACGGCCATTCACCGCGCACCACGCCTTGCATCTGGACCCTTGGCGGTCCCGCAGAGACACTATCGATTCGTGCAGAGGCTCCCTAGAGAACCGCCGATTCCCGCATCAGAGTGCCTTGAGGGCGGCCTCGTAATCCGGCTCGTCGGCGATCTCGCCAACCTGCTCGACGTGGCGGACGGTGTTGTCCGCGTCGAGCACGATCACCGTACGCGCGGCCAGCCCGGCCAACGGACCATCGGCGATCCGGACGCCGTAATCATCGAGGAACCCCGGGTGGCGGAACGCGGAGAGGGTCACGACCTGATCCAGGCCCTCGGCACCGCAGAAACGCCCCTGGGCGAACGGCAGGTCCATCGAGATGCAGAGCACGGCCGTGTCGGTAAGCTCGCTGGCCCGGCGGTTGAACTCGCGGACCGACTGGGCACAGGTCCCGGTGTCAAGACTCGGGAAAATATTGAG
>Ga0209206_10000200_pt1 | contig 11682 bp, 8 predicted proteins | sample ZodSprsou2mmetaG_FD_185478 | JGI IMG/M metagenome (GOLD analysis project Ga0209206, IMG submission 185478) | Hot spring sediment microbial communities from Zodletone spring, Oklahoma to study Microbial Dark Matter (Phase II) - Zodletone Spring... ...
ATATATCACTTATTCAAAATAATCTTAGAGAAGATTTAATTGCTAAAGAGTTCCCTGAGAATGTAAGTATTGGCATTAAAGGTCCTAAAGATGTAATTAATAATATTTCTCCTCATCAGATTAATGGAATAGTAAATTTTTCTGAAATTGACCAGGAAGGTCTATATAAATTAAAAGTAAAAGTTGATGCTCCCAAAAGAACTCAGATCATTAGAATTATTCCTTCGGAAATAATGGTGGAACTGGAAAAAGTTTTAGCTAAAGAGATGGAAGTGGAATATAGTTTAATAGGAACTCCTGAAAAAGGATATTCTTTAACTGGTGAACCTCAATTTAATCCTTCCAAAGTAAAGATAACTGGCGCGCAGAGTGTATTAGAAAGTATTAATCAGGTAATTTGTGCTATTGATATTTCCGGAGCAAAGGAAGATCTAAGCAGGGAAATAACTATAAAGGCAGTGGATGTAAAGGGAAATGAAATTAAAGATGTAAAAATTGAACCTGATTTTGTGGAGGCATCAATTTCTTTAACCCACGGATACCCGGAAGCTCAGTTAATAGTAAAACCAAAAATAATCGGAAAACCGGCTCCCGGTTATTATATTTCTGAAATATCATCTAATCCCGATGAAATAAGAATTTTTGGTAATTATTCTAAAATAAGTAAAATTGAATTTTTAGAGACTATTGCTATTGATATAAGTGGAATTACCAAGACTCTTTCCGTCAGAGTTCCTCCTGCTCTAGAAGAAGGATTAAATATAGCGGAAGGCGAGGTTGAGCTTATTGAAGTTACCATACAAGTTAAAGAAGCCATTATTCAGAAGGTCCTAAAAAATATTCCAGTTGTACCACGAGATTTATCTCCCTTTGTATCTTGCGAAATAAAACCAAATACAGTTGATGTAACTGTTGAAGGAAAAAATATCTTAGTTGACCTATTAAAAGCAGAAGAAGTAAAGGCTTTTATAATATTTACAGATGATTTTCGGGTTGAGCAAAAGGTTAAAGCTCAAGTAGTCCTTCCCGAAGGAATTACTCTAATTAAAGTTGAACCGGAAGAACTTACCGTGTTGATTAATAAATAAAATTTATAATTTATCAATTTACCAATTGGTGTATTGAGGAATTGGAGAATTGGTGAATTAATATTGGGATGGTTTATGAAAAAATTATTTGGAACTGACGGAATAAGAGGAATTGCTAACAAAGAGCCCATAACTGCTGAGGTGGCTTTTCGTATAGGAAGAACCGGGGCTTATTTATTTAAAGGTAAAGCTAATCCCGGAATATTAATTGGTAAAGACACTAGAATTTCTGGAGATATGTTAGAAGCTGCTTTGATAGCGGGAATATGCTCAGTAGGAGTGGATGTCCTAAGAGTGGGAATAGTACCTACACCCGTAGTTGCCTACCTAACCAGAGCCTATCAGGCTAATTGTGGAATAGTTATTTCTGCTTCCCATAACCCCTTCGATCATAATGGCATTAAATATATTAGAGGAGATGGATTTAAATTTTCTGATGCAGAAGAAGAAGAAATAGAGAGAATATATTTTGAAAATCATTCAAAGAATGAATGGCCAACTAAGGAAAATATTGGCAGGATAAAAGAATTAGTCGGTGCCACAGAAAGATATATTGAGTACATTAAAAATACCCTTTCCCCAAGATTTTCACTCAAAAAATATAAAATCGTTTTAGATTGTGCTAATGGTGCTTCTTTTATGATCGCCCCTCGTGTTTTTACCGAGTTAGGTGCAGAGATAATTACCATAAACAATATACCTGACGGTACCAATATAAATTTTAGTTGTGGTTCAGTATACCCTGATTCTTTAAGAAAAGAAGTTTTAAAACAAAAAGCAGATTTAGGCTTTTCTTATGATGGAGATGCGGATAGGGTAATTGCGGTAGATGAGAAGGGAAATATTATAGACGGCGATCAAATAATGGCAATTTGTGCTTTAAGTCTTATCAAGAAGAACCAGTTACCCAATAAAACCGTAGTAACTACCTTAATGAGCAATATCGGCCTTGATAGCGCAATAGAAAAAGCAGGAGGAAAAGTAATAAGAACAAGAATTGGCGACCGTTATGTATTGGAAATGATGAAGAAAGTTAAGGCAGTACTGGGAGGGGAACAATCAGGTCATATTATTTTTTCGCAATATAGCACTACCGGGGATGGATTATTGACTTCTTTACAACTAATGAAAGTATTAAGCGAAGAAGGAAAAACTCTATCTAATTTAGCTTCAATCGTGGAGAAATTTCCTCAGGTCATCTTGAATTCTGAGATTAAAGATAAAGGGCAATTCTTTAAAAATGTTACTATAAAAAAATTTATTACCGAAATAGAAGAGGAACTTAACGGAAAGGGCAGAATTTTTGTCAGAGCTTCTGGTACTGAATCGTTAATAAGGGTATTATTGGAAGGAGAAGATAAGAATCGATTAGAAAAAATCGCCCGGGATTTAGGGGAGATAATCAAAATGGAAGATATATAACCAGTGAATAGTAGTTATTAAATAGTATTTAGTGATAAAATCAAAACTATAAGCTAAATACTATCCGCTATGCTATATGCTAACGACTAATAGAGGGAGGTGATAAAGGAGAGTAAATTTAAAAAATTGAATATAAGCGCCAGAACTTACTTAAGAGAAATGATCAGGGATTTTACTACGGTAAGTTGACGAGGAAGGAGTTTATCGAAAATTCGGCGGATACTCCTAGGTTTGCCAGATCTTTATAAAACCTACAAAACTTGTGAGCGATTACAAGCACAAAAAGGTTTTTATGGAAAAATAAATCCATACTTAAGTATTCTTGCTAAGGTTTTTCTACTCTAATATAAACGTTTATTGAAAAACATAAAGCAAAAAGTGTAAAATTTATCAGCAAACACTTAAAAATTTAAAGCAAGGAATTCATTGCAGAAATAGAAACAATGAAGAACCCTATTATCTTTCTTAATGGATTGGTAATAGGGTATTTTATTTTAAAAAAATATTTACTTTGTGAAAGGATATAAAAATGTGTGGAATAATTGGATATATCGGTTCAAAAGAAGCTGTACCTATTTTATTGAACGGATTAAAGAAATTAGAATATCGAGGATATGATTCTGCAGGCATCGCCGCATTAAAAAATAATGAAATAAAAATAGAAAAATGTAAAGGGAGAGTAGCTAAATTAGAAAAATTATTAGAGAAGGGAGCTCCAAAGGGTAATATTGGTGTTGGTCATACCAGGTGGGCTACCCATGGAAAACCCAATAATATAAACGCACACCCACATTGTGGATGTAACTCGGAAATAGTAGTAGTGCATAACGGTATTATAGAGAACTATTTACCCTTAAAGGAAAAATTAATTTTAGAAAAGCATAATTTCATCTCTGAAACAGATACTGAGATTCTACCCCATTTAATAGAAAGCAATTTTTCGGATAATTTAACTTCAGCCGTTAAGGAATCTATAAAAGAAGTAGAAGGATCTTACGCTATAGGAGTTATTTCCACTCGCGATCCAGAGAAAATTGTTGCATCACGCTGTGGGAGCCCTTTGATTATCGGAGTAGGAGAAGGAGAAATGTTTTTAGCTTCTGATATAGCCGCCTTACTTTGTTATACCAATAAAGTAATCTTTTTGGAAGAAAAAGAAATTGCTACTATAACTAAAGATGGAGTAGAGATAATCAACGCCGAGGGAGAAATATTATCAAAAGAGATTGTATATATTGATTGGGATGAAGAGATGATCGAAAAGAGCGGATACAAACATTTTATGTTAAAAGAAATATTTCAAGAAACTATGGTAATTCGTAATAACTTGGAAGGTAGGATTGATTTATCAACAAATAAACTGAAACTCGACTACCTGACTCTTCCCTTAGATAAAATCAAAGAAATTGAAAAAATATCTATTTTAGCTTGCGGGTCATCTTACTATACTGCTTTAGTAGGAAAATATATTTTTGAAGAATTAACCGGTATTCCGGTAGAAGTGGATTATAGTTCTGAATTTAGATATAGAAAAATATTACTGGGAAAAAAAGATTTGACTATTCTGATATCTCAATCAGGAGAGACTGCAGATACTATAGCTGCTTTGAGAGCTTGCCGGGAATCTGGTTCTCATCTATTGGCAATTACCAATGTGAGAGGGAGCACTATCAGCCGGGAAGCGGATAGTGTAATATATATTAAAGCGGGACCGGAAATAGGCGTGGCTACTACAAAAGCCTTTCTTGGCCAGTTAATGTGCCTTTATATTTTAGCTCTCTATTGTGCTCAAGCAAGGAAAACCCTTGATACGTTAGAGATTAATAAAATATTTACAGAATTAATAAAGATCCCTCAGATGGTCGAGATTATTTTACTTAAAGATCCGGAGATTACTAAATTAAGCGAAGAATTTTATAAATTTCACCATTTCCTTTATTTAGGGCGGGGAATTAATTACCCTATCGCTTTAGAGGGAGCTTTAAAGCTTAAGGAGATTTCTTATATCCACGCTGAAGGTTATCCGGCAGGAGAAATGAAACACGGTCCTATTGCTCTTTTGGATAAGACTTTTCCGACAGTTGTAATAGTACCCCAGGATAAAGTTTATGCCAAAATGATTAATAATATAAAAGAAGTTAAAGCTCGAGACACTTGCGTATTGGCTATTGCCACTGAAGGCGATAAAGAGATTGCGAATAGTGTTGATAAAGTATTTTATATTCCTAAAACTTCGGATATACTATATCCGATCTTATCGGTAATACCTTTACAATTATTTGCCTACCATATTGCTGATATACTGGAATGCGATGTAGATAAACCAAGGAATTTAGCTAAAAGCGTAACGGTGGAATAGTAAAAAGAAGTCATTAGAAATAAATATTATTAGTGTAAACTATTTTGGCTAACCTATTTTGTAAAATTGTTAGATAAAGAGTATAATTGTTAAAATATATTTTAAAAAAATATAAGGAGCAGGATATAAATGAAAGAAATAACCAAAGAAGTGATTTTAAATAAGGCTAAAGAGTTAAATGTAAAATTTATTCGATTAAGATTTACCGATATTTTAGGAATGCCCAAGAATGTAGAAATTCCGGTAAGAGAATTGAAAAAAGCTCTCAATGGAGAAATTATGTTCGACGGCTCCTCCATCCAAGGTTTTGTACGAATTGAAGAATCAGACATGGTTTTAAAACCGGATTTTTCCACCTTTACAGTAAATCCTTGGGAAGAGGATAAAGATGTAGCCCGAATTACTTGTGATGTTTATAATACTGACGGATCACCTTTTGATGGTTGTCCCAGGATTAATTTAAAGAAAGTACTAAAAGAAGTGGAAGAAATGGGATATACCACTAATATTGGACCGGAAGTAGAATTCTTTCTATTTTTTTTGAATGAAAAAAGGGAAGCAACTACCAAGACTCATGATCGAGGGGGATACTTCGATCTTTTGCCTGTTGATTTAGGGGAAGAAGCGAGAAGAGATATGGTAATAGCCTTAGAAAAATTGGAATTTGAGGTTGAGGCCTCCCATCATGAAGTTGCTCCTGGTCAACATGAGATTGATTTCAGATATTGTGATGCTCTCACTGCAGCTGATAGAATAATGACTTTAAAGCTCACCGGCAAGACCATAGCTTTAAAACATAATTTACATGTTACATTTATGCCCAAACCTATAACCGGAATAGCTGGTTCGGGGATGCATACTCATATTTCATTATTCAAAAATGGAAAGAATGCTTTTTTTGACCCAAAGGGAAAATATGAATTAAGTAAGGAAGCCTTATATTTTATTGGTGGGCTATTGAAACATGCGAAAGGATTGACTGCGATTACCAATCCTTTGGTCAATTCTTATAAAAGACTAACTCCTGGTTACGAGGCACCGGTTTATATTGCCTGGTCAGAAAGAAATCGCAGTCCTTTAATAAGAATACCTGCTGTAAGAGGAGAAAGTACCCGAGCAGAATTGAGAAATCCCGATCCCTCCTGTAATCCTTATTTAGCTTTTGCAGTTATTCTAAAAGCGGGAATAGATGGAATTAAGAATCGGATTGACCCGGGAGAGCCGATAAGCCAAAATATTTATACTATGAGTAAAGAGAAGAAAAAATCTTTGGGTATTGAAAGTTTACCTTCTACGTTAAAAGAAGCCTTGTCAGAATTAAATAAGGATGAAGTAATAAAATCTGCTTTTACCGATCATATTTTGAGAAATTATATCGAAGCGAAAAGAGAAGAATGGGAAAACTATCGAATTCAAGTTCACCAGTGGGAACTGGATAGGTATCTAACCATTTATTAGTTCCAGGAATGGAAGGGATAAATTTGTTTAGCCAATTTGTTCAGGGAATAAGGATTAAATTGGTTATCAGGTTACTAAACAACTAATCAACAAAAAACATGGAGGAAAAGACTGATGATGTATTTAAATAAGAAACATAATTTAAAAAAAATTGATTTAAGAAGTGATACAGTTACCTTACCGACAGATGAGATGCGAAAAGCTATGAGTATAGCCAAAGTAGGGGATGATGTCTACAGGGAAGATCCTACCGTCAATCAACTGGAAGAGTTGGGTGCAAAAAAAATGGGAAAAGAGGCAGCATTATTTGTTCCCAGTGGAACCATGGGTAATCTTCTGGCAGTACTGACTCATTGCCAAAGAGGGGATGAAGTAATTTTAGAAATGGATTCTCATATTTATTATTATGAAGTGGGTGGCATGTCAGCAGTTGCAGGTGTAATGCCAAGATTGATGGTCGGAGATAAAGGAATTCCTGAACCGCATAACATTAAGCTGGTCTTAAGAGATGAAAATCTTCATTACCCAAAAACCACTTTAATCTGTTTGGAAAATACCCATAACCGAGCAGGTGGAACAATTATTCCACCTAAACTAACCCAAGAAATTTGCCAGTTAGCCCATCAACGGAATATTCATATACATTTAGACGGTGCTCGAATATTTAATGCAGCTATCGCCTTAAATATCGAACCCCTTCTTCTTACTAAAGATGTTGATTCAGTGATGTTTTGTCTTTCTAAAGGTTTGAGTGCTCCGGTAGGGTCAATTTTGGCTGGTTCAAAGGAATTTATTCAAAGAGCTAGAAAAAATAGAAAAATGCTGGGAGGTGGAATGAGGCAAGCAGGTGTTTTAGCAGCAGCCGGTATCATCGCCCTGGAAAATATGGTAGAGAGATTAGAGGAAGACCATAAAAATGCAAGATTTTTAGGGGAAGGATTAGCGGACATAAAAGGAATTGAAGTAGATTTAGAGACAATTCAGACTAATATGGTCTATTTTGACCTTAAAAAATCTGCTATGGATACTTTCCAATTTTTACCCAAGTTGGCAGCGTATAATATATTGGGTTCACCGCGACCACCGACTCAAGTACGTTTGGTTACTCATTACGGAATAGATAAAGAAGATATTGATAATACCATAAAGGCGATTAAAGAAATAGTCAGCTAACTAATATTTAGTATTAGTGGAGGATATGTAATATAGTAAAGAGAAAGCGGATAATAGGGGAGTATAGAAAGAAGTATCGTATCGCGTATCAAGTAGGGAGTATTTGGAGAAAATTAAAAGACGGAGACCAGAACCTAAATTAGCGGCTTTTACCAAATATATTGTATAGTAAAAAATGGTGCCTTATTAACCGAAGCAAAGGGGAGATTTATGGTGATATCTAAAGAGACGAATAAAGAAAGAGATATACAATCCATAGATTAACTAGATACTATTATGCTTAAGTATAATTTATTGAGGAAGTATTAGATGACTATAAATGGGAGCGAACTATGTTTTTTACTAAATTATTAATACTATTTGTAATAGTGCCAGTTACTGAACTGTATATTCTAATTGAAGTAGGGAAGAAGATAGGAAGCCTAACTACTATTTCTATAATCATTCTAACCGGGATAATCGGAACCTTCCTGGTAAAAAATCAAGGATTTATGATTTTAAGAAAGATCCAGGATGATTTAAATGGAGGAATCTTACCAGGAGATAGTTTAATTCAGGGAGCAATCATCCTGGCCGGAGGGATATTGCTACTTACCCCCGGCTTTATCACGGATATATTGGGTTTTGTTTTTTTAATACCGGTCAGTAGAAATATTCTGAAAAAATATTTATTACATTGGCTAAAAGGAAAGATAAAAGAAGGTAACTTTTATTATGAAGGTCATTAAAACACTTATTTATAAATAATTAAAAGAAAGCACGAAAAGGAATGATATTATTGATTGTAGGCTGTGGAATAGATTTAGTTAAAATAGAAAGAATAGAAAAGATAATTAAAAAATGGGGCAATAATTTTATTGATAGGATATTTACCTCTTGGGAGAAAGAATATTGTGAAAAAAAGGAGAGCGGAAAATTTCAATCTTATGCTGGGAAATTTGCTGCGAAAGAGGCACTATTAAAGGCATTGGCTTTAGGATTAAGGAAAGTAAGTTGGAAAGAGATTGAAATAAAAAACGATCAACTCGGGCAACCTATCATTAAAACATCCGGAAAATTAAAAAATATTGCTTCCCAAAAAGGAGTTTGTAAGTATTTTATAAGTATTTCTCACTCCAGAGAATATGCTGTTGCCCAAGTAGTTCTTGAAGGTATACTTGATAAGTAAAAATTAATACTCTAATTCGTATATATTTAGTTAAATAGTTAGTATGTTTCATTTCTTATTACGCGATACTCGATACGATATACTAACGACTATCTACTATTTATTAACGACTAATTCAAAGGAGTTATCTTATGAAAGTAGCTACCAGTCAACAAATGAGAGAAATTGATCGCAAAGCAATAGTAGAAAAGAAAATATCCGGTCTTGATTTAATGGAGAATGCCGGATTTAAAATATTTCAAAGCTTGAAAGAAATTTACCCTGACTTAAGATTAAAAAAGATTATCATCTTTTCAGGTTCAGGCAATAATGGTGGAGATGGTTTTGTAGTTACCCGTTATCTTCATAATTATGGGGTAAAAGTAAAAGTATTTCTGCTGGCTCCTTTCCATAAAATTAAAGATGAAGCAGGAGAAAATTTAAATATTATTGATAAAATGGGCATCGAATTACTTGAAGTGGAAACCGTAAAAATCGAAGAGATACAAAAAACCATACAAGATTCTGATTTAATCATTGATGCTATCTTAGGAACCGGATTACAAGGAAAAGTAACTGGCTTAAAAGCTGATATAATAAATTTAATTAATAGAGTCAATAGGGACGTGGTGGCAATTGATGTTCCTTCTGGTTTAAATGCAGATTCCGGAAAGATCGAGGGACCATGTATCAAAGCAACTCATACTATTACTTTAGCGCTGCCAAAAATTGGTTTAATGCTTTTCCCCGGAGCAAGTTTTGCGGGAAAGGTAAGGGTTGAAGATATTGGTATACCTTCTTCTCTTTTACAAAATAATAAAATAAAAACTAATATAATAACTGAGGAGATAGTTAGATCCATTCTGCCTTTTCGTTCAGCCTGTTCCCATAAAGGCTCTTTCGGCAAAGTCTTGATTTTAGCTGGCTCGGTAGGAATGACCGGAGCGGCATATTTGAGCAGTGAAGCAGCCATGAGAAGTGGTGCAGGTATTGTGCTATTAGGAATTCCTCAAAGTCTGAACCCTATAATGGAGATAAAGCTAACCGAAGTGATGACTCTTCCTCTTGCTGAAACAAAAAAACAATCTTTAGCAGAAGACGCAGAAGAAGCAATTTTAGGACCAATGAAAGATTTTTCCGTATTAGGGATAGGTCCTGGTATTTCTCGAGAATTAGAAACCCAACGGTTAGTAAGAAAAATTATAGAAAAATCTAATATACCTTTAGTTATTGATGCCGACGCAATATTTGCCTTGAGCAAAGAACTTTCCCTATTGAAAAAAGTTAAAATTCCTCCGGTGATTACTCCACATCCAGGAGAAATGGCTACACTAATAAATAAAGACATCGGATATGTCTTAGATCATCAATTAGCAATTGCCAGAGAAATTGCTCAAGAATTTAGGGTGATAGTTGTTTTGAAGGGAGCTAGGACAATCATAACTAATAAAGAGGGGGAAGTCTATATCAATATTGGCGATAATTCGGGAATGGCAACCGGAGGAGCGGGAGATGTTCTAACCGGAATAATTAGCAGTTTAATAGCTCAAGGAGCCGATAGCTTTTCTGCCGCAATAGCAGGAGTTTACATTCATAGTCTTGCTGGTGATTTAGCAAGACAGCTTAAAGGAGAAAGAGGGATGATAGCCGGTGATATCTTATCACAAGTACCTTATGCTTTTTTAAGTTTAGAATAAATGGAGTAGGATTTATTGATAACTGGAATAAATTTATTTTATTTTTTAACCTGATTTGTGTTAGATAATAAAAAAAGGAGGGAAAATAAGACTATGAAAAAGTTATTAAGCCCTACCAGGATAGAAATAAACCTTGATGCAATCGCCCAAAATGTAAGAAATATTAAAAAATTAATAGGTGAAAACAAAGAATTAATGGCAGTAGTTAAGGGGAATGGCTACGGACATGATATTCTTGAGGTCTCTTCCATAGTGCTAAAAAACGGGGCTAGCAGGTTGGCTGTCGCTCGTTTAGAAGAGGCTATTTTTCTTCGTAAGTCCGGTATTAATGTTCCCATTTTAATCCTTGGTTTGATCCCTGAACAACAAATAGAATCATTGGTCTCGCATAATATAACTCCTACGGTGTGTAGATACGAAATAATAGAAAAGATTTCAAAGTTTGCAGTTCAAGCAAAAAAGACAGTAAAAGTACATATTAAAGTGGATACCGGTATGGGAAGAATAGGAATTTCCCCTCAGCATGCCTTAGATTTCGCCAAAAAAGTAAGGTTGTTGAAAGATATAGAAATAGAAGGGATACTTACTCATTTTTCAGTTGCCGATGAGAAAGATAAGGAGTATACTGAAGCGCAATTTAAAAAATTTAGAAGCGTCTTAGATATTTTTGAAGAAGAAGGCATAAAAATTCCGATAAAACATGTAGGAAATAGTGCGACTCTTCTTAATTTTCCTCATATGTGGTTAGATTTATTAAGACCGGGAATTGCTATTTATGGATTATATCCCTCTAACGAGGTAAAGAGAACTTTAAAATTAACTCCGGCTCATAGTTTTAAAACCCAGATAACTTTTCTTAAGGAATTACCTCAGGGAGAATATATCAGCTATGGCCGAACCTATATTACTAAAAGTGGAACTAAAATTGCTTCCTTACCAGTTGGTTATGCTGATGGTTACAGTCGGCTTCTTTCTAATCGAGGAGAAGTTTTGGTAAGAGGAAAACGTTTTCCTGTAATCGGAAGGGTGTGTATGGATCAGTGCATGGTAGATGTGACTGATCTTCCTCAGGTGGAGGTAGGAGATGAAGTGGTATTGTGGGGAAGACAGGGAAGGGAAGAAATAACCGTGGAGGAAATTGCCGAAAAAATTGCTACTATTAATTACGAAATTATTCATATGCCTGATAAAAAACGTGTGCCCAAGTTATTTATTAAGGATGGGAAACCTTATAAAATAAAAAATATGTTTGGAGAAGAATTACTCTAACCTTTTGCTAAGCCGAAAAAACAAGTTTAATTAATCTGCCAATTGGTAAATTGGTCAATTATATTATAG
>Ga0209206_10000202_pt1 | contig 11649 bp, 15 predicted proteins | sample ZodSprsou2mmetaG_FD_185478 | JGI IMG/M metagenome (GOLD analysis project Ga0209206, IMG submission 185478) | Hot spring sediment microbial communities from Zodletone spring, Oklahoma to study Microbial Dark Matter (Phase II) - Zodletone Spring... ...
CGCGCAAAACCGAGATCAAACCGGCGTTGATGAACGCACATATCGTGGTCGGCATCGGCAACATTTACGCCAACGAAGCCCTTTTCCTGAGCGGCATCGACCCGCGCCGCCCCTGCCATAGCTTGAGCCTGAACGACTATCAAGGTTTGTCCATGCATATCCAAAACCTGTTGCAACGCTCGATTGCACAAGGTGGCACCACCCTGCGCGATTTTATCAGTCCCGAAGGCCGCCCTGGTTACTTCCAGCAAACCTTGAACGTGTACGGACGCAGCGGCGAGCCGTGCCGTGTCTGTGGCACGCCGATTGAGGCCATCCCCCAAGCCCAGCGCCGTAGTTTTTACTGCCCCGTGTGTCAAACGTAACTAGCAGCCCGAGGAAATACGAATATTGATGCCATAAAGCACACAAGCGTATGATGCAAAACATGAAACCCGTGAACTGGAATACCGAGAAAAATATCCGACTCAAAGCGGAACGTGATGTTTCATTTGAAGAAGTACTCTCGGCACTGTCACATGGTGGTCTTCTTGATATTCAGGAGCATCCAAATACCAACCAGTATCCGAACCAACGGATGCTGGTGGTTCGGATGCGTGGATACGCTTATCTGGTTCCGTTCGTGGAAAGCGAATCTGAGGTTTTTCTGAAAACGATCATTCCAAGCAGGAAAGCCACCCGAAAATACTTGACCCAACAACTTGATTAGGGGCAGTTACAATGAACGAAGAAACTAAACTTGAAGAGGAAATTCTTGCTTCATTTGAACGAGGTGAATGGCAGTCCGTACCCAATCTCAAGGCTGAAATGGCGCGTTTTTCCTCTATGGCATCGACATCGTTGACTAAAGACAAGCGCGTCAATATTCGCATTTCCTCGCGTGACCTTGAGGGCATTCAGGCCAAAGCCGCTGAGGAAGCCATACCTTATCAAACACTTATGGCCAGCGTACTCCATAAGTTCGTTACAGGCCGTCTGGTTGAAGCGACACCCAATGTAAACGCCCGTACAAATGAAACACAGCAAAAACGACCTGACCCTGAACAGGCTCTATGATCGCCGTGGCGAGCTCAGGGACTAAACACCCTGTTTAAGCGCCGCCTTCACCCGTTGATACAAGGCTTCCTGCGCTTCGGCCTGCATGTTTTCAAGCTCAAGACCTTCTTCCAACGCCAGGCGCTCCATTCCCTGAAAACGTTGTTCAAACTTGGCATTGCACGCGCGTAAGGCCGCTTCGGGATCGACCCCCAACTTGCGTGCCAGATTGGTCACGGCGAACAGCACATCCCCCACTTCTTCAAAAATATTCGCCGTATCCTGTGCCGCGATACCCTCGCGCAATTCTTGCAGCTCCTCATCAATCTTGGGAAAGACCGCCGCCGCATCCGGCCAATCAAAGCCTACCCGCGCCGCACGTTTCTCCAATTTCACTGCCCGCGTGAGTGCAGGAAGCGCACGCGCCACGCCATCCAGGGCGCTTTTCACCTGAGCTTCGCTGCTTTTCGCCGCACGTTCATGACTTTTCTGTGTTTCCCAAGCCGCCTTAATCGCCGCCTCATCAGCGTGCTGAACGTCGTCAAACACATGCGGATGACGACGAATCATTTTCTGCACAATGCCACGCGCCACATCATCGAAGTCGAACAAACCCGCCTCTTCCGCCATGCGCGCGTGATAAACCACCTGCAATAAAAGATCGCCCAGCTCCTCGCGCAGTTCGCCCATATCGCCTTGCTCAATCGCATCCAGCACTTCATAAGCCTCCTCCAGCGTGTAAGGCGCAATGCTGGCAAAGGTTTGTTTTTGATCCCAGGGGCAGCCATGTTCAGGATGGCGCAAGGCTGCCATGAGCTCGACGAGGGCGCGCATAGGATTTTCTGAGTCATCAGGGGCTTGTAGAGACATCGTATTGATCGCTTTAGGGTGGTCAGGCTTGGACATTGAGTTTTTGCGGCGACGATTCAAGCCCTTGGGCTGTGCTCAAGACGTTTTCGCCCGCCAAATGCGCCACAATCACCGAGCCGACCATATCGCTGTACACATTCACCGTGGTGCGGAACATATCCAGGATTCGATCCACGATAAGAATCATCCCCATGGCTTCCAATGGCAGCCCCAGCGTGCCGAGAATTAAAGTAATCGCCACCAGGCTTGCCGAGGGTACGGCAGCCACGCCGATGGCGGTCATCAAAGCGAGAAACATCACCAACAACTGGGTGGTGAGCGACAAGTCCATGCCATACGCCTGGGCGATAAATAGCACAGCGGCACATTCATACAAGGCGGTGCCGTTCATGTTAATGGTCGCGCCCAGCGGTAAAACAAACGAGGCCATGGGCTTGGGCACACCGGCACGCGTTTCCATCGCATCCATACTGATGGGTAGGGTCGCGGCAGATGAGCTGGTGGAAAATGCCATTAACAGCGCGGGCGAAGCGGCGTTCAACATGCGCAATGGATTTTTGCGCGTCGCCAGCCAAAGCAGGATGGAAAGGCTGACCAGGCTATGCAGAACCAGCCCAAGCACAATCACCAGAAAAAATTGCAGCATAGGCAGTAACACGCTCAAACCGCTTTTCGCCACCACGCCCGCGACCAGGGCGAATACGCCCAGCGGCGCAAGCTTTATCACCCAGTGAGTAAGCAGGATCATTACGTCCTGCACACCGCTGAAAAAATCCAGCACAGACTGACGACCGGGGTTTTCGATGTGCATCAAGGCCAGCCCGAACAGCAGCGAGAAGCTAATCAGGCCGAGCATTTGTGTGTTCACCGCCGCGCCGACAATGTTACTCGGGATGAGCTGGCGGATAACGTTGAGAAAATCCGCAAAGCCATGCGACGAGCCATTGAGAACATTTGATGACGCTGGCGCAGCCAGATCAAAGGTCTGCGCCAAGGGTATGCCACCCACCACGCCGGGCTGGAACAGGTTGATGAGCAACATGCCCAACAAGACCGCCAGCGAGGTGGAAAGCAGGAAATACAGTCCGCTGCGTGCTGCCAGGGTGCCGACCTGGCCTCCCCGCCCCAGACTGGCCATGCCGACAATGATCGACGACACGACCAACGGTACGATCAACATTTTCAACGCATCAAGGAACAAGCCGCCAATCAGCTCGTAGATCGGCAGCAGATTCAGACCGCCGATGTTGCCGCCAAAGGTCACCCCAACGACAAAGGCCGCCAACAGGGAAAACAGGATTTGCCAATGCAGCGCCATCATGATTCTCTCAAAAAATGAATTTCAGGACTGACGCAAAACTGTAGCCTGGGCTGTTTAGCCGTTTTGCGCAGGTTTTATCACTTCAAGCCGACAACCGGCTCAAACACCACCCGAGCGAGCAGCATGTTCCATACCATACGGTAATGAGGCGAAAGCGTCTGTCCTTGCTGCGCGTCCAACCAGGCGCGCAAGCGGGCTTCATCCAGCACACCCTGCGGCCAGCCCTTGGCAAAGCGCGCCGAGCCGCTCATCAACAGAAAACCATGCAACGGCATGGACGACTGTGCGCCGGGAAGCAGCTGATCGAGCGTTTGCGCCAGACGCTGCATACGCTTGAGCGGGTTATCGAAATCATGCCGCGTTTTGCCCTCAAAGCGCGTCCACTGCTGACTGTAATCCGAACCGTGCAGCACGCCACGCAGATACTGCCACTCCAGCAAGACCAAGCCCTGCGCGGTCAACAACAGGTGGTCGATCTGGGTATAACCGCCCACCTCATCGGGAATGACTACATCACGCACATAGGGCAACCCGGCGGCGCTAAGCAACCTGATGATGCGCAAACTTGCCTTTTCCGGCGTATCCAGCCAGTTTTGCGTCCATGCCAACATACGTTTTATCCTTCCAACAACGCCAAACCACCGTGATCAGCGTGGTAAGAGCTACGCACCATAGGCCCGCTGGCCACATGGCGGAAGCCCAACTCACGCGCCATCTGGCCAAGTTGTTCGAACCCTTCAGGCGTAACATAACGCTGCACTGACAAGTGGTGCACACTCGGCTGCAGATATTGCCCAAGGGTCAACATATCCACCCCATGCGCGCGCAAATCTTTGAGCACCTCAATAATCTCATCATCCGTTTCACCCAAGCCCAGCATCAAGCCGGACTTGGTCGGCACATGCGGCATCCGCGCCTTGCATTCACGCAGCAAGCGTAGCGAACCGGCATAGTCCGCCCCCGGACGCGCCTCGCGGTACAAACGTGGCACGGTTTCCAGATTGTGATTCAGCACATCCGGCGGGTCTTGCGCCAGGATCTCGATGGCAATCGCCTCGCGCCCACGGAAGTCCGGCACCAACACCTCCACGCTCAAGCCCGCCTGCGCCGCACGCGACTCACGAATGCAGGCGGCAAAATGCCCGGCACCGCCATCACGCAAATCATCCCGATCCACCGAGGTTATCACCACGTACTTCAAGTTCATGGCGGCAATCGTGCGCGCCAGATTCAGCGGCTCATGCGCATCCAGCGGCTCAGGTTTGCCATGCGCCACATCACAAAACGGACAACGCCTTGTACAAATTCCACCCATAATCATGAAGGTGGCCGTGCCGCCGCCGAAACACTCGCCCAGATTGGGACAGTTGGCCTCCTCGCACACGGTATGCAGACGCGCCTCACGCAAAATGCCTTTCAGGCGCTGAACCTCGGCACTGCCATGCACCTGTGAACGTATCCATTTCGGCTTGGGCAACGGTTCATCACGCGGCACCACCTTGACAGGGATGCGCGCGACTTTTTCTGAGCTGCGCATGGCCGGAGTAATGGGAGCCGTAGTCATCGGGCGCGGAACGCTAGATTCAGTCATGTCACATCCATAAAAACGGGTTCAAGTTCGAGCTGCGTGGCAAGCTGCACAGCCAATGGGCGTTTTAGCGTGGCCAAGGCCCGCTGGGGCACAAAATCGCGTACCTGACACATACGCAATCCGGCATAACCACAGGGATTGATGCGCGCAAACGCAGCCAAATCCATGTCCACATTCAAAGCCAAGCCATGATAGCAGCGCCCCTGGCGAATCTTCAGACCCAAGGACGCGATTTTGCAGTCACCCACATACACGCCCGGCGCGTCGCGGCGAGCATGAGCCTCAACCTCCAGCGTTGTCAAAAGCGCAATCAAGGCCGACTCCAGGCGCTCGACCATCTCACGTACCCCGATCCTGGCGCGCGCCAGATCAAATAGCACATAGGCCACCAACTGTCCGGGGGCGTGAAAAGTGACCTGCCCGCCACGATCCACATGTACCACCGGAATATCGCCGGGGGCAAGCACATGCTCGGCCTTGCCCGCCAAACCTTGGGTAAATACCGGCGGATGCTCGACCAGCCACAACTCATCCTGCGTCGCAGCATCGCGTGCATGGGTGAATTCGCGCATGGCGGTAAGGCAGGGCATATAGTCAGCAAGACCCAGATCACGCACGTGCAATCGGCTTGTTGAAGGTATGGATGGATTCATACTCACATTATGGAGCCAGGCGATGCGGGTAAACAATTGTGCAGATTGTGTGAAGTTACGCCGTTGTCGATTGAGCTTGGACACGCTGCACTCTAAAGTCGAATCTTACGTTTAGGAAGTCACGATGCGCCTCGGTATCAGCACCCGTCTTTTTCTTGTGATGCTGCTGGTCAGTTTGACCCTGATCGGCGGCATGATGCTGGCTGCCCAATGGCGTTTTACCCAAGGCATCAAGCAGTACGCTCAAAACGAGGATGCACAACGCGCTGAACAGTTTATCGAAGCCTTACAGCGCTTCTACAGCTTCAAGCAAAGCTGGCAGCCGTTACGAGAGCACCCTGCCCGCTGGAAAGGCTGGTTGCGTCAGACCATGCTGCGGGATATGCCCGACATCGACACACCTGACCCTGCGCGCAACCCGCGTGCCTCATTGCCTTTGGTTGCGCTGGCGCGTCGCATGGTGCTTTTGGATGCTGCGGGAGAGCGGGTTGCAGGTGACATCGAGGTGCCGCCCCAAGCGCAACGTCTGCCTATCGTTGTGAATCAACAGACGGTCGGCTGGCTGGTCATCACTCCGCCCAAGCTGCGCGGGGATGCTCTGCGCGACAGGCTTTTGCATGAACTGAACCTAAGTTTGATCTGGATCGGCCTGTTTGCCCTGCTGCTGGCGGGGCTGACCTCCGCGCTGCTGGCACGGCATTTTCTGCAACCGATACGCCAGTTAAACCGCGCCGCACAGGATCTTGCCCAAGGCGATTTAACGCGCCGGGTGGCCCTTGAGCGCGATGATGAGCTGGGTCAACTGGCTGCACAGTTCGACCGGATGGCACAGGCTTTGGAACATCAGGCACGCGATCGCCGCGACTGGCTCGCCGATGTATCGCATGAGCTACGCACCCCGTTGACCATCCTGCGCGGTGAAATCGAGGCTTTGCAGGACGGGGTACGCCCTTTGGATGCCAAGGCGCTTGCCTCACTGCGTCAAGAGGTCGGGCGGCTGGATCGGCTGATTGACGATCTCTACCAACTCGCCCAGGCCGATCAAGGCGCGTTTAAACATGCCATGCTGCCCCTGAATTTCACTGAACTGGTCAATGCCGCCGCCGAGCGTTTCCGCGAACGTTTCCGCCAGGCTGGGCTGGAGTTTGAGCTTGACTGTGCTGCTCATGCTGCTGCCAAAGATACTGTATGTGTTTTGGGTGATGCGCAGCGTTTGCACCAGGTTTTGGCCAACCTGCTGGAAAATAGCGCCCGTTACACGCAAGCCCCCGGCCATGCGCGTCTAAGCTGCCGCCACACCCGCCGCGAGGTGATCCTGACCCTTGAAGACAGCGCCCCCGGTGTGCCCGCCGCAGCCATGCCGAGACTGTTTGAACGCCTGTTTCGCGTCGAAAGCTCGCGCAGCCGCGAACATGGGGGTGCCGGGCTTGGCCTGTCGATGTGTCGCTCGATTGTGCAGGCGCATACTGGCCACCTTGAGGCCTTTCCTTCCCCCCTTGGCGGGCTTGGTTTACGTCTAAGCCTGCCGCGCGTCGAGTTCAAACCATGAACATGCCCCAACCCAAGGCTGAACACATTCTCATCGTCGAAGACGAGGAAAAAATCGCGCAGCTGCTCATGGATTACCTGCAGCAGGCAGGTTATCGCTGCACATGGCTGGCCGATGGTTTGCAGGTGGAGCAGTCTGTCAGACAGCACCATCCTGACGTGGTATTGCTCGACTTGATGCTACCCGGACGCGATGGTTTGGAGGTATGTCGCGCCCTGCGCCAATTTTCCAGCGTGCCGATCATCATGCTGACCGCGCGCGTGGAGGAAATCGATCGCCTGCTCGGTCTGGAAATGGGAGCGGACGATTATGTGTGCAAGCCGTTCAGTCCGCGCGAAGTCGTGTCCAGGGTCAAGGCCTTGCTGCGCCGTGCCCAAGGTCGTGTGCTTCCCAGCTGTCTACAGGATGGCCAGCAAGATGGCTTGGTGCTCGACGAAGTGCGCTTTCAAGCTCGACTGGATGGCCAGGCGCTGGATCTTACCCCAGTGGAGTTTCGCCTGCTGGTGACTCTGCACGCACAGCCGGGACGGGTGTTTGGGCGCGAAAACCTGTTGCAACAGATTTACGCCGATCACCGCATCGTCAGCGAACGCACCGTCGATAGCCACATCAAAAATCTGCGTCGCAAACTGCAAGACGCTGCGCCTGAGCGCGACCTTATCCAGTCGGTGTATGGCGTAGGCTACCGCTGGGGCGATTAAGAGCCCATCTCCACAAAGTTTCCATCAATAGCTCGCGGCTTCTGCATAAACGCGCAGCAGAATGTGCATCAAGGAATAGAAACGATTCCGCAGCCGAGCCACCTTGGAGACTTCAACATGAAAACACCCGCCCTCATCACAGCGAGCCTTATTGCAGGCAGCTTATGCGTCGCCTCACCGCTCTTCGCCGCCCCCATCCATGACCCGGTGGTGAATGCGCATCAACACCGGCAGCACGCACGTATCCAGCATGGCGTGCACTCGGGGCCACTCACACGCAGCGAGACCTGCGCGCTCCCCGGTCAACAACACGCCTTACGTCAACAGAAACGTAGCTACAAAAGCGACGGCATCATGACGCACGCTGAGCGTCGGGACATGCGCCGAGATCAGCATGTCAGCCATCGGGCGATTTACAACGAAAAACACGATGCGGATATTCAAGCCCGCCTTGCCGAATAATCAAACACCACGAGGATGCAACAATGAACATCAAACACATGACCCTGTTGGCCATCAGCGCGCTCATGGCGAGCGGTACAGGCTATGCGTCACCGCCCGCTGAGCGTCAGAATTTATTCAACGAATTCAAGCAAATCGAATCACGCAGCCATCAAGCTCGGATCGCGATCTTGCAAGAAGCGGAAATTTGCATTCAGCAAGCACAAAACCGTGAGGCTTACCGTGCCTGCGAAGAAAAGGAAAAGGCCGGGCGCGAGGCACTACGTGAAGAACTCAAGCCCCAACGCGAAGCACTCAAAGCCAAATTTCATGCGGCAAGGCAAGCCGCCACGCCCTGATTTAAAGGCTGGCCAACACCTTCGGGTGCTCACGCAAGGCCACGACAATCGCATCCACCTGTTCACGCGACTGTGCGCGCAGTTGGATGCTGACAGAAACATACTTGCCACCCTTGCTGGCGCGCAAACTGACATCCGCATCACACACGTCCGGCGCATGACAGCGAATCAAAGTCAGCATCTCGGAGTGAAAATCATCCGAGGCTTCCCCCATGATCTTGATTGGATAGTCACAGGGAAACTCTAGCGGGGGTGGGTTATCCAACGCACAAAAACTCATGGCACACTCTCATTCAGACTACGTTTATATGCCGTTCAGCGTGCGGCTTATTTCTTGAACATCAAGATCACGCCATCGGTCATACGACGAAAAAATCCACCCTCAGGAACAGCAGTCAGAACAACGACAGGTGCCTCATTTTCCTGTTTGTCGCCCTGCTTGGCGCGTAATGCACCGACTACCTGACCTTGTGCCAGTGGTGCGGCCAAGTTGGGCGTCACATCCAGTACGAGATTGAGCTGTTCAAACTTGCCACGTTGGGTTGTAACGTAAAAGTCCTTACCCACACCCAGCTTGGCGGTCTTTTCTTCGCCCTTCCAGACACGCGGCTCTTCAAGCACATCACCTGCCTTGCGTACCAGACGGGTTTCAAAGAAGCGGAAGCCGTAGTTAAGCAAAACAGAGGATTGCTCCGCACGCGCCGCATCACTGCCCGAACCCAGGACGACGGAAATCAGACGCATCCCTTCACGCTGTGCCGAAGCCGCCAGACAGAAACCCGCCGACTCGGTATGACCTGTCTTGCCACCATCCACGGTAGGGTCGCGCCATAACAAGCGGTTGCGGTTGATCTGCTTGATGTTGTTCCACATGAATTCCTTTTCGGCTTCACGCTTGTAGTGCTCAGGGAAGTCACGAATCACGGCCGCAAACAAATGCGCGACATCGCGTGCGGTACTGTAGTGATTGGCATCCGGCCAACCGGTTGAGTTCATGAAATGCGTGCCGGTCAAGCCCAAGCGTTGCGCCTCATGATTCATCATCGCAGCAAAGGCCTCTTCACTCCCGGCAATGTGCTCAGCCAGCGCGATCGTGGCATCGTTGCCGGATTGGATAATCATGCCTTTGAGCAGGTCATCCACCTTGACCTGGGTACCTACGCGCACAAACATCTTCGAACCCTGCATGCGCCAGGCCTTTTCGCTGATATTCACCATGGTTTCAGGGGTCAAGTCACCGCGCTGCATGGCAGCGTAAATGATGTAGGCCGTCATCAACTTGGTGATGCTGGCAGGCTCGACCCGCATATCCGGGTTTTGTTCCACCAAAAATTGGCCGCTGTTAAAGTCCATCAACACATACGACTTGGCTGCCAATGTCGGCGCACTTGGTACGGGTATACTCATGGGCGATGGAGTGCTCGGAGTTGGCACGGGCACTGGGGCGGCGGCTGGCGTGGTTGGCGCAGCCAGGGCAAGTCCGTTAAGACTGAGCGCCAGTGTAGAGATGGTTAAAAAACGGCGGAAAGTGTTTTGCATAATTCGGATTTTCGACGTATTTTCAATGAAGGATAAAGGAAGCCTACGTATTCTAGCGTTCAAAAACACTGAGCGCACCCTTGAAAACTTAAACCCTTCGTTCAGGTGGACTCAATCATGCGTCAAATTTTTTCTTCACTTATTTGTTCTCTTGCCTTGGCGAGCACACCCATCATGGCCGATACCACCATCCATAAATGGGTCGATGCCAATGGACTCACCCACTTTGGAGCCGAACCGCCCAAGAATGTGAAGAGTGAGGAAGTCAAGCCTCGTGTTTACACGTCCACGCCCGCCGCGACCACCAGCACAGACAGTGATGCCAAGGCCGAGGACAAGCCCAAGGATGCCGCAGCAGAAAAGCCCAAGGAAATGGTCACGATTTCGGCAGAACAGATTGCCGCGCAATGCAATGATGCCAAACAGCGCTTGCAGCAATTGGAATCCAGCCCACGTCTTATGACGCGCACTGCGGACGGACAGATGCAGCGTGTTCCAGAGGAAGAGCGCCAGAAAATGATTGATACCGAACGTGCGCGCGTCACTGAATACTGCGAGTGATCCCATGCCCTTGATTCACCTAAACACCAATGTCGTCCTGGATGCTGCGCAGGAAATCGAAATCGCCGAGCATGTATCCAAGCTGGCTGCAAAGCTTCTGCGCAAACCGGAACAATGGGTTATGGCTCACGTTGCAACGCGACAAAGCATGATCTTCGCCGGTTCAGACATGCCGTGTGCGTTTGTGGAATGCAAGAGCATCGGCATGAGAGATCCGGATATTCCACTTTTAGCTGACGCTCTTTGCACGCTTTTACATCAACACCTCCAACTTGATCCCGCACGAATTTATATCGAATTCACATCGGCTCAAGCACATCAATGGGGCTGGAACGGCGGCACGTTCTAATCCACAATCCGCCGCCACCGAATTTTTAACCAAGGTTTTTTCTCCATGCGCCTTTCGCAGTTTCCGCTGACCACCCTCAAAGAAACCCCCGCCGATGCAGAAGTCATCAGCCACCAGCTCATGTTGCGTGCGGGCATGATCCGTCGCCTCGCAGCGGGTCTGTACACTTGGTCACCGCTGGGGTTGCGAGTTTTGCGCAAGGTCGAGACGGTGGTGCGTGAAGAAATGAACCGTGCGGGCGCGCTGGAAGTGTTGATGCCTGCCGTGCAACCGGCGGAACTGTGGCAAGAGTCCGGACGCTGGGAAAAATACGGCCCGGAATTGATGCGGATGCACGACCGCCACAACCGCGAATTCTGCTTTGGCCCAACTCACGAAGAAATCATTACTGACTACGCGCGCCGTGAGCTGCAAAGCTACAAACAACTTCCAGTATGTTTTTATCAGATCCAAACCAAGTTCCGCGACGAAGTCCGCCCGCGTTTTGGCGTGATGCGTGCGCGCGAATTTTTGATGAAGGATGCCTACTCCTTTCACCTTGACCAAAACTCGCTGCAAGCCACCTACGATACGATGCACGCCGCCTACACGCGCATCTTCACCCGTCTGGGGCTGGATTTCCGCGCCGTGCGCGCCGACACCGGCAGCATCGGCGGCACCGGTTCACATGAATTCCATGT
>Ga0209206_10000204_pt1 | contig 11595 bp, 11 predicted proteins | sample ZodSprsou2mmetaG_FD_185478 | JGI IMG/M metagenome (GOLD analysis project Ga0209206, IMG submission 185478) | Hot spring sediment microbial communities from Zodletone spring, Oklahoma to study Microbial Dark Matter (Phase II) - Zodletone Spring... ...
GTAAAAAAGAAATAGTACGATAGAAATTTTAAGTCAGAAGATAGAATATAATAGTCAGAATTTGGAATAAAAATAAGAAAGATTGAATAATAAGGAGGTGGTGATCGAAAGTAATTAAAAATTTTCAGTGGAAATTTACTTAACTTTATTAAAAGAAAAAAATAATATGGAGGAAATATATTAAATGGCTAATAAAGTGATTGAAAATTTATATTATACCAAGAGTGACGAATGGTTAAAAGTAGAAGATAGTATTGGTACAATAGGAATTACTGATTATGCTCAGGACCAGTTGGGAGATATTGTTTACCTGGAGAAAATTAAAAAAGGAACCAACTTGAAACAAAATGACACCTTAACAACTATTGAATCGGTAAAAGCTGTATCTGATATAAAAATCCCGGTAAGCGGTGAAGTGACTGAGATCAACATAAAGGTTATTGAAGACGCTTCTATTATCAATAAAGAACCTTACCTTGAAGGTTGGATTGCTAAAATAAGAATAGAAAATAAGGATGAGCTAAAAAACCTGATGAGTGCTCAAGAATATTCTGAATATCGAAAAGAATAAAAGAATAGAGGTATTATAAATATGAGATACATCCCTGCAACTAAAGAACAGAAAAAGGAAATGCTGAAAGAGATAGGGGTTTCTTCTTTTGAAGATCTAATTGAAAATATTCCTAAAAATCTCCGATTAAAAGATAAATTAAATATTCCAGAGGCAATATCAGAACAAGGATTAGAAGATAAAATTTTTCATATTGCCAAGAAAAATGCTGATTTCTACTCGATGAAGTCTTTGTTGGGCGCCGGTTCTTACTATCACTATATTCCTGAAGCAGTAAAATTTCTCATGCAAAGAGAAGAATTTTGGACCTGCTATACTCCTTACCAGCCTGAATTGAGCCAGGGCACCTTGCAGTCTATATTCGAATTCCAAAGCTATATTTCCCGGCTTACTAAGATGGAGGTAATCATTCCTTCTATTTATGATGCTGCCTCAGCAACTGCTGAGGCAGCTTTGATGTCCTTAAGATTAACCCATAAAAATAAGATCATAATTTCAAATTTACTTCATCCTTATTATCAAGAAACAGTGAAAACCTATTTGGCTCCCCATGAAACCGAAATTATTGATCTACCCAATAAAAAAGGCTTAGTTGACATGGAAAAACTAAGCAGTTTAATAGGAGAAGATGTCGCAGCGATCATTATTCAAAGTCCCAATTTTTTTGGCAGCATAGAAAATTTGGCTGAAATTTCCGGATTAGTGCATTCTAAAAATTTACTATTAATTAATGTAGTGACCGAAAGTATGTCTTTGGGAATTTTAAAAGCTCCCGGAGAGATAGGTGTGGATATCGTGGTTGGTAATGCCCAATCATTTGGAATGGATGTAAATTATGGGGGTCCTTATAATGCATATTTGGGAACCAGGAAAGAATATATTAGACAGATCCCCGGAAGGATCGTCGGCGAAACAGTAGATGTTGAAGGAAAACGAGTTTTTGTAATGACTTTGCGAGCTCGCGAACAAGATATCAGGAGGGAAAAAGCAACTTCTAATATCTGCACTAACCACAATCTTAATGTCCTGGCTTCAAACATTTATCTTTCTTTGATGGGTACTGAAGGTCTATATCAAATTTCTCTTCTCAATATAAAATCTGCTCATTATTTTGAAAGCTTACTATTAAAATCGGGACAATTTGAAAAAGTCTTTGATTGCCCTTTTTATAATGAGTTTTTGCTAAAAAGCAAAAAAGATATATCTAAAATAAACAAAAAGTTATTAGAAAACAATTTTATTCCTCCCCTAAAGATTTATGAATTTTATCAAGAGGAATATCTAAAGAATGTCTTACTCTTTGCAGTTACTGAGACCTTAAGCAGGGATGATCTAATCAAAGCTGCTAAGATTCTTTCGGAATAAGGAGGATCAGAAATGAAACTAATATTTGAAAAAACAATAAAAGGTAGAGACGGTTACTCTCTGCCTCAAGATCTCTATAGTGATATTAGAATTGAAGAGTGTTTACCAGAATATGCGCTTAGCAAAGATAAAAAATTGCTTTGTGAAGTATCAGAAGTAGATGTGGTAAGACACTTTACAAAACTTTCTAAATTAAATTATGGACTCGACGATGGATTCTACCCCTTGGGTTCGTGTACCATGAAATATAATCCCAAAATAAATGAAAAATTGGCTTCACTAAATCGTTTCACACAGGCTCACCCCCTGGCTTCCGAAGAGACTGTACAAGGTTGTTTGGAGATTATATTTAATTTAAACGAACTGCTTTGTAAAATAACCGGCATGGATAAATATACCATGGCTCCGGCAGCGGGAGCACATGGGGAACTAACCGGTATTCTTATCATGAGAAAATATTTGGTAGATCGCGGAGATATCCGTCACAAAATGCTCATTCCTGATTCTGCTCACGGTACTAATCCTGCTTCAGCTGCGATGGGCGGCTTTCAGGTCGTGGAGGTAAAATCAAATGAAAAAGGGACAGTAGACCTTGAAGAATTAGAAAAACTAATGGATACAGATACGGTTGGATTAATGTTGACTAATCCCAATACCGTAGGATTATATGATGAAGGAATAGAAGAAATTGAAAGAATTGTCCATAGTAAGGGAGGTCTTCTCTATTATGATGGAGCAAATCTTAATGCTTCCATGGGAATCATTAGACCAGGGGACGCTGGTTTTGATGTAGTTCACCTTAATCTACATAAAACTTTTTCTACTCCTCACGGAGGAGGGGGACCCGGCGCTGGAGTCATTGGAGTGAAGAAAGCCTTAATCCCTTACCTCCCCACTCCAAATGTTGCTTTTAACCTTGATCAAAAAAAATATTATCTTTCAGATTCCGGAGAAAAGAGTATTGGCATGGTAAGGGCATTCTGGGCTAATTTTTCAGTATTGGTTAAAACTTATGCCTGGATTCTTAGTATGGGACCAAATGGTCTTTATGATGTTTCAGAAACCAGTATAATCAACGCTAATTATATCTTAACTAAATTGAAGAAGTATTATAAACCAGCTTATGACCGTTTTTGTGGACATGAATGTACGCTTACCGGAAGAGAATATAAAAAATATGGAGTAAAAACTTTAGACATCGCCAAAAGAATCATGGACTATGGCATGCACCCGCCCACTATTTATTTCCCGCACTTTGAACCTTATGCTGAAGAAACTATCATGGTAGAACCAACTGAATCGGAAAGTAAGGAAACGCTCGACAGATTTATTGATATTATGAGAAAAATTTCTGATGAAGCTAAAACAAACCCTGACTTATTAACTACTGCTCCTCATATCACCCCCATTAGAAGGACCAATGATGCTTTAGCGGTAAAGAGAGCAATTTTGACTTATGATGATGAATTGAAACTCAAAGATGAACTAAATTACAAAAATGAAAATATTGAATTTTGATCGGGAGGTCTAAAATATGGAAGAATTATTATTAACTCCTCTCCACGAGGAACACTTAAAATTAAAAGCAAGAATGATACCCTTTGATGGTTTTGATATGCCTGTTCAATATACAGGTATCATAGAAGAACATTTTGCAGTCAGAGAAAAAGTGGGTATCTTTGATGTATCTCATATGGGAGAAATAGAATTACACGGGAAAGACGCCCTCCCCTTTGCTGATTATCTGGTAACCAATTCGTTAATAAAAATGAAAGATGGGGACATAAAATATTCTCCTTTATGTTACCCTCACGGAGGCCAGGTTGATGATCTTTTTGTCTATAAAGTAAAAGAGGATTTTGTGCTTTTAGTGATAAATGCCTCACCGAATTATTCAATCAAAGATTATAATTGGGTGGTAAAAAATAAAGGTAATTTTGAAGTGGAAATATTAAATAAAAGTCGTAATTATGGAGAAGTTGCAGTCCAGGGTCCTAAGGCAAGTGAACTTTTAGATACTTTCTTTAAGGGAGAAATTTCCCTTAAAGAATTGGGGCGTTTTAAATTTATGATGGGGGAATTATTCGGTAAAAAAATTCTTATTTCTCGAACCGGCTACACCGGAGAAGATGGTTTTGAAATCTATTCCTTTATGCCGGAAGATATCATAGTTATCTGGCAAGGGGTTCTCAAAGAAGGCCAAAATTTCGGAATAAAACCTTGCGGATTGGGAGCAAGAGATACCACTAGATTTGAAGTATGTTACTGGCTATATGGTAATGATATCGATGAAACTGTAAATCCCCTGGAGAGCGGACAAGGCTGGACGGTAAAACTTGAAAAAGAAAATTTTATCGGAAAAGATGCTTTACTTAAAATACGGGAAAAAGGAGTTCACAGAAAATTAGTAGGGCTTTATATCCCCCAAGGTGGTATCCCCAGAAGCAAAATGGAAGTGAGGAAAGAGGGGAAAAAGATAGGATATATAACTTCTGGAAATTATTGTCCTTCTTTGAAAAAGGTGTATGCTATGGCTCTCTTGGACCTACCTTTTTCTGATAAGGGAAACATGGTAGAAATAGTTATTAGAAATAAAGAGATTGAAGCTGAGGTAGTAAAAACACCTTTTCTACAACCATTTAACAAACGATAAAAACAAATAAATTGACTTTTTTCTCAAAAAAAGAAGGATTTTAAACTTTACTGTCGAATAGATTATTATTAGTCAAAAAATGACAGCAATAGAAAATTTTTTTAATAGACAGTGAGGTGATGCAATGAAAATACTGCTTTATAACCGTATAAGGAGGTGATAACCTATTTAATAAGTGCCTGCTTAAAATTACCAGAACAAAAACTATTAATTTTATTTCTAGCATAACACATTATTCTTACCTTAATTTTTAACTATCTTTCAAGTATTAATAATATAATGTAGGAGGATTTTTATTTATGACAGCTATTATGGATTTCTTGACGATCCTTGATGATTTTGTCTGGGGACCACCCATGATGATAGCATTAGTAGGAACTGGAATATTCTTAACTATCAGATTAGGTTTCCCGCAATTTTTACATACCGGTTATGCCTGGAAATTAATCTTTAAAGGTGCTTTTAAGAAAGAAGATTCCTCAAAGGAAGAAGGAGACATCACTCCTTTTCAAGCTCTTACCTCAACCCTTGCCGCCACAGTAGGAAACGGTAATATCGCCGGAGTGGCTACTGCAGTTGCTGCCGGTGGGCCGGGAGCATTAGTCTGGATGTGGATAACTGCCCTTTTCGGAATGTGTACTAAAATGTGTGAAGCTACCCTGGGAGTAAAATACCGGATCAAAGATAAAGACGGCGCCTTTGCCGGAGGTTCGATGTATTTTATCAAAAAAGGGTTAGGGCAAGGATGGTTAGGCTGGCTTTTTGCCTTCTTTGGTGCAATCGCTGCTTTCGGTATCGGAGATGCGGTCCAAACCAACTCTATGGCCTTAGTAGGGAATAGCGTATTTAATATCCCGGTAGTAGTTACTGGTATTGTATTGGCCTTTTTAGCCTGGATAGTTGTTGTCGGTGGAATTAAAAGAATCGGGGAAGTGACTGAAAAATTAGTCCCCTTTATGGCTATTTTTTACATCATAGGGGCATTGATTATTATCATCGCTAAAATCAATCTTCTCCCCTGGGCTATTGGAGAGATATTTAAATCGGCCTTTACTGGGAGGGCTGCTTTTGGTGGATTTGCCGGGGCTACCGTAGCTCAAGCTATGAGATTCGGAGTAGCAAGAGGAATATTCTCTAACGAAGCTGGTTTAGGTAGTGCCAGTATGGCTCATGCTGTTGCTAAAACCCCTCATCCAGCACGCCAGGGTACCATTGCTATGGTCGGGGTTATGATCGATACTTTAATTATCTGTTCTATGACCGGTATTGTTATTGTACTGACTAAATCTTTAGAAACCGGCCTTACCAGTACTGCCCTTACTGCTCATGCTTTTTCCTCAGTATTAGGGGGCGTAGGAGGTCCAATTGTTGCCATTGGTTCCTTATTATTTGGTTACTCTACTATTATTACCTGGTGTTTCTATGGCCAACAATGTGCTCGATTCATACTCGGTCCTATGATAGTTAAACCTTATGCCTGGCTTTTTGTTTTAGTTGCCTTTTTAGGTGCTGTAGTAAAAGTTCCTTTTGTCTGGTTGCTTACTGATGCCCTTAACGGAGCAATGGCTATTCCTAACTTAATCGGTTTGCTCTTCTTAAGCGGAGTAATGGCTCAAGAACTAAAAGATTACTTTTCTAATCCTGAATTGTTAAACCGTTAAGATTTATTTTCTGTAAAGAAAGCAAAAAATGGCATTTTGATTTTCTAATCAAAATGCCATTTTTTTATCTAAATTCTCTTTTATCTATAAAGAACCTTTAGTACATTCCGCCCATTCCGCCGCCCATTCCTCCTGGAGGCATAGCTGGCATATCTTTCTTTTCTTCAGGTTTATCGCTAACCAAACATTCGGTAGTAAGAATCATTCCACCTATGCTGGCAGCATTCTGTAAAGCAGATCGGGTCACTTTGACCGGGTCAACAATACCCGCCTTGATCATGTCGGTAAATTCTCCAGAGGTAGCATCAAAACCGATTCCTTTTTCTTTGCCCTTTAATTGCTCTACAATCACCGAACCTTCATAACCAGCATTCTGGGCAATCTGCTTTGTAGGAGCTTCTAAAGATTTGATGATAATTTTTGCACCGATTTTCTGATCACCTTCTAATTTCATATCTTCCAAGGCTGAAATAATGTTAACCAGAACAGTCCCGCCTCCGGCAACAATACCTTCTTCTACCGCTGCTTTAGTTGCAGACAAGGCATCTTCTACTCGATGTTTCTTCTCTTTCAGTTCAGTTTCAGTAGCAGCCCCTACTTTAATAACCGCTACTCCGCCAACTAATTTAGCTAATCTTTCCTGTAATTTTTCTCGATCATAATCTGAGGTAGTATCATCTATTTGAATTCGAAGTTGGGCTTCTCTTTTCTTGATTTCTTTTGTATCTCCTTTTCCTCCGACTATAATGGTCTCTTCCTTGTTTATCTTAACTTGATGAGCAGATCCTAACATTTTTATTTCTGTATTTTCTAATTTTAGACCTAATTCTTCAGAAATTAACTGCCCTCCGGTTACTGTAGCAATATCAGCTAACATCTCTTTTCTTCGGTCCCCGAAACCGGGTGCTTTCACAGAAACACAATTTAGGGTTCCTCTTATTTTATTAACAATTAAAGTAGCTAAAGCCTCTCCTTCGATATCCTCAGCAATAATTAATAAGGGTTTACCTGATTGAGCAACTTTTTCTAAAATAGGCAATAAACCTTTCATGTTGCTTATCTTAGAGTCGGTTATTAAAATATGAGGATCATCTAAAATAGCTTCCATTCGTTCTGCATCGGTTACCATATAGGGAGAAATATATCCCTTATCAAACTGCATACCTTCTACTACATCTAAAGTCGTTCCTAATGTTTTAGATTCTTCTACAGTTATTACTCCATCTTTTCCTACTTTTTCCATTGCATCAGCAATGATGTTTCCTATTTCCCTGTCAGCAGCAGAAATAGTAGCTACATTAGATATAGAATCTTTATCACTAACTTCTATACTTAATTTTTTTATTTCACTGACTGCTTTTTCTACGGCTAGATCAATTCCTTTCTTTACCATAATAGGATTAGCTCCAGCTGCTACATTTCGTAAACCTTCATGAATAATCTCCTGGGCTAAAACAGTTGCCGTAGTAGTACCATCTCCAGCAATATCATTAGTCTTGGTTGCTACCTCCTTAACAAACTGCGCTCCCATATTTTCGAAAGCATCTTCGAGATCAATCTCTCGTGCAATAGTAACACCATCATTGGTAATGGTAGGGGAACCAAATTTTTTATCTAAAACCACATTTCTCCCCTTGGGACCCAAGGTAATCCTTACGGTGTCCGCTAAGGTTTTTGCGCCTTTCTCTAAGGCTCTTCTTGCATCTTCATCAAATAAAAATTGTTTTGCCATTTACTTTATCCTCCTTTTATATCTAACCTCTTTATATTTTTTAATAATTAAATTGTTTTCGAATTAATTTTATTCTGGATATTTATACTTGATTATTTAACGATGGCTAAAATATCTTTTTCGCTCAGAATGAGATAATCTTCATCGTCATCCCCTTTAATATCTGTTCCGGAATATTTTGCGTAAACTACTTTATCTCCTTTTTTAACGGTCATGGGAATTATTTTTCCCTCTTTGTTAGCGCCACCAGGTCCTACTGCCAAGACTTCCCCTACTTGAGGTTTTTCTTTAGAAACAGTATCCGGAAGTAGAATTCCTCCCTTACTTTTCTCCTCTTCGACTATGGGTTTTATCAATACCCGATCTTCTAGTGGTTTTAATTCCTTTACGTTCACGTTCAGTAACCTCCTTTAATAATATTTAATATTTATAAATTAATTAGCACTCTCATAGTAAGAGTGCTAAAATCACCTTACTTATATTATATAAACTTAATAGGAAAAGCAAATCTCTTTATTGGCTATATTTCGCTATATTTCGTGATAAATTGTGATTATGATCTATTTATTGCTATTTTACTTCTATTTAATTATTTTTTCTCTCTAATGGTAATCTTGATATTGCATCCAGATTGAAAGATGATTTTATATTTTCTTTAAATCTATAATATCCAGCAGAAGCGACCATAGCTGCATTATCAGTACACAAAAAAGTTGAGGGATAGAAAACCTTTATATCTACTAAATTTGCCTTTGCCGTGATCTCTTTTCTTAGAAGGCTATTAGCCGCAACACCCCCAGCTAAGATAATCTGTTTAGATCTAAATTCTACTGCAGCTCTTATGGTTTTTTTTACCAAAACATCAATTACTGCTTGTTGGAAAGAAGCTAATAGATCCTTAACGGGTATGTTTTTATCTTCTTTTTCTAACTCCTTTATAGTGTAGATTACGGCAGTTTTAAGGCCGCTAAAACTAAAATCGTAAGTTTTATCATTTAAAAGAGGACGTGGGAATTTGATTGAAGAAGGTACTCCATCCCTGGCTAATTTTTCAGTAATCGGCCCACCGGGGTAACCCAAGCCCAGCACCTTAGCTATTTTGTCGAAAATCTCTCCTGCTGCATCATCTTTAGTCTGTCCTAATAATTTATATTCTCCAAAGCGGGTTATGTTTAACAAAGATGTATGCCCGCCAGATACAATCAAGCAAATAAAAGGAGGTCTTATTTCATGATGCTCCAATAGATTTGCGAAAATATGAGCTTCCAGGTGGTTTATTCCGATCAAAGGTATATTTTGAGCATAAGCTATTGCTTTCGCGACAGATAATCCTACTAGGAGTGATCCTACTAAACCTGGCCCATAAGTTACTGCAATTGCAGAGAGATCAGTAACCTTTTTTCCAGATTGAGCTAAAGCCTTATCAATTACCGGGATGATATACTCCATATGTTTACGTGAGGCTATTTCGGGGACTACTCCACCATATTTTTGATGAATACTTATCTGAGATGTGACTATATTCGAAATAATTTTCTTTCCGTCTTCTACCACAGCAGCTGCTGTTTCGTCACAAGAAGTTTCGATTCCCAGTACATAATCGGGCATATAATTTTTCCCTTTCTAGATAAAATATGGAACTTAATAATTAATCAATTTACCGATTTACCAATTCGCCTATTATTTCTGGTCTACCGATCTATCATTGAATTAATCATAAATTATCGGTTTTTGGTTTTTTAGAAAAAAGAAATTAATTTGTGATTTTTTAGTGTTCAGTTATCCATTTAGTTTCGTGCTTATAATTTTTTGCTATATATTTATTATATCCGCAATATATTCAACTCTATTAACTATTTTTCTTTACTATATACTATCTAAATATTTGTTTTTTAATTCAATTTCTTTTCCATTACCAAGGCATCTTCTTTGTCGTCTTGATAATAATTTCTTAAAATACCCATCACTTTATAGCCATTTTTTTTATAGATATCTTGGGCAATAGAATTTGATCTTCTTACCTCTAAAGATATTTTCTTGATTCCGAATATAGCCGCTTCTTTTTCAATAAACTTCAGTAATTTTTCTCCATAGCCTCTTCTACGAAATTTTTCGCTAACAGCAAGGTTGGTAACATGAAAACTTCTTTCCTTGTGCCAAAGGCCAAGATAACCTATTATCGTATTGTCTTTCTCTAAGACAAAATACCTTGCATAGCTATTGTTAGTTAATTCACTAAAAAACAGGCTTTGAGTCCAGGGAGCGGAAAAAGATTGTCTCTCAATTACCAATACTTTCTTTAAATCCTTTATTTCCATAGGACGGATAACTTTTGCGTTATCATGTGGCTTAATCATGATCAATCACAACTTTTTTTCTCCCAGATAATTTCAGCCTGGGACTTTCTCAGATAAAAAGGAGAAAGTGTAGAAATATTATCTTTTTCCCCTTTTTTAAGCTTGTTTAAACCTAAAAATGCCACACTGGCGGCTACCGACAAGTTTAATTGTGAATCAATAAATAAAGCATTTTCACCTATTTTTTCTTTAATAAATTCTCGATATTTTTTTGTTGCAATTCCCCAAAAAATGATTTTTTCTTTTAAGAGGGTAAGACGGGAAAAAAGGTTTTGAATGTCTTCGCATTTATAATCCATTATCCTATGAAAGGATTCTCCTCCCCGAAATACCGCATCATATATTTCATCTTTCTTGGATTCTAAAATAGGGCATATTAAATATGGTATTTCTTTAAAGGGGAAAGCCATGGCATCTAAAGTAGGAATCCCTAATAAAGGTAATGAGCGGGCATAACACAGCCCCTTTGCTACCGATAAACCAATGCGGAGTCCGGTAAATGAACCCGGGCCCAGGGAAACCGCAATGCCATCAATTTCCTCAATTTTTAAGTCTACCATCTCTAATAAATTTTTTATAGTCGGTATTAAAACAGAAGAATGTCTTTTACTTAAATCATTAACCTTATACTCTGTAATGATTTCCTCATCTTCAATTAATCCTAAATTACATAATTTAGTTGAGGTATCAATCCCTAATATTTTCACTTCTGTTTAACTCCTCTATAAAGTTATTAAACCTACCACCTCGAGGTTCAAAAGAAATTAATCTTTGAGAGCGATCTTTAAATTTGATATCGATCTTTAAGTGTTCTTGGGGTAAAAACTGTTCAACCTTTTCTGACCATTCAACAACGGTTAAGCCTTCTCCGTAAAAATATTCCTCATAATTTAATCCTAATATTTCTTCCTCCTTATCAATTCTGTAAAAATCAAAATGAAAGATGGGAATTTTTCCTTTATATTCATTGATAATATTAAAAGAAGGGCTGGTAACATATTCTTGTACCTTCAGCCCCTGAGATATTCCTTGAATGAAACAGGTTTTACCAGCACCCAGTTCACCGTAAAAAGCAATTAAATCTCCCGGTTTAGCTAATTTACCTACTTTCTTTCCTATTTTTTTTGTTTCTTCAGGGCTTTTAGTAATGATTGTTAAATTCATCTTGATCAATTCTCCAATGTATCAATAAAATTAGTCGTTAGTGAATAGTGAATAGTCGTTAGTATTAAATTCAAGATACACTATAATATAAT
>Ga0209206_10000206_pt1 | contig 11562 bp, 11 predicted proteins | sample ZodSprsou2mmetaG_FD_185478 | JGI IMG/M metagenome (GOLD analysis project Ga0209206, IMG submission 185478) | Hot spring sediment microbial communities from Zodletone spring, Oklahoma to study Microbial Dark Matter (Phase II) - Zodletone Spring... ...
ATATTGTAATTACTCACTCTAGCTTTGTAGGTATTAACCAATATCAAACAGCCAAGGCTGCAGTAGTGGCTATCCCGGTTTTAAAACCCAATGGTAAATTAATTATGATAGCAAATAACAATGATGAGGATTTGATTGGCAGCGATAAATATAAAGCAGTTTTACATCTATTAAAAATAATAGGAGCAAAACAATTTAATCGTTTAATTTTATCACCTGATTGGACTTTTATTCCTGATCAATGGCAAGTGCAAATGTGGACTCGCTTGTTTTCTAAAATTCCCCCGGAAAATTTTATTTATTACAGCCCTCGACTTTCTTTTAATGATTATAAAATTATTCCTGGCGTTGATGGAAATATATTTCTTCCCAAAACTGAAAGATACAAATGTAATTTGAAGAACGCTGCTCAAGTCATTGAAAAAGCGGTAGAAGCAGCCATATCTGAATTAAAAAGCAATCTACAAGAAAAAATAAAAATTGCCTATTTAGCAGATGGTCCCTATGGAGTACCGGTAAAAAAGACAGTGTAAAATTTACTGGGGTATTTTAGAAGTCTTGCTATATTATTGGTACGGATTTATACGGATTTATCCAACTCCCGTTTCTATAGGCAACGTACTATTTTTATCTATGATATTTAGCTTGATTTTTGATCTAATTTTTTTAAATCTTCTATTTCTAATGTATCTTCCAGATCATCCAATTCCTTTAATTCATCCGATCCTACATTATTACCTATAGAATCTTTATCTTTTTTCATTGCACTTTTCTCCCTTCTATTTCTTAAAGATTTTCATATTTTGTTTTATTTTTTATCTTTTCTACTGAGAAAAGACATATTTTGTATCATTATAATACTTTTTTTATCGTAGTCCAAAATTTTATTCAGATATTCTAAAAAATATTAAAAGAAAAAATTTTTTCACTAAAGAAAACTACTCCCAAAATATTGACACAGAAAAAAATATACTGAAACTTGATTGATATGCGAGTAATAGTTATTATTATAGAGTATAATGGAAAGAAGTATTGGGGTAGATCCAAAAGTAAAATCAACAGAGAAGGAGAGTAATGTATTATGGAATTTCAGGAATTGATCGAACGAAGATATAGCGTACGAGCGTATAAAACGGATGATGTACCATCCCATATAATCAATAAGGTTTTAGAGGCGGCAAGACTGGCTCCGACAGCAGCCAACAGACAAAGTTTTAAACTTTTTGTCATCCAAACTGCAGGCTTTAAAGATGAATTAAAAAAAATATACCGCCAGGAATGGTTTGCTCAGGCTCCTTATGTCATAGGAATATGCGGGATCCCGGAAGGAAATTGGGTTCGCCGGGATGGAAGGAATTATGTCGATGTCGATTCGGCTATTGTAATGGATCATATCATTCTTTCTGCAACGGATTTGGGGCTTGGCACTTGTTGGGTAGGAGCCTTTGATCCGAATGCAGCACGAAAATTCCTTGATCTCCCTCAAGACATGGAACCCATTGCTTTTACACCGATAGGCTATCCGGCAGATAATCCAGGAATAAGAAAACGCAAATCCCTTAATGAATTGGTTCTTTATATAAGATAGAGATTTATTTCTCGTAAACAGGGGAGGGTCTATAGTAATATCGATGAGATCAGACCTTATTCTGCAGTGACTACGGTTATTTAAAAAATGAAAAAAGGGAAGCAAAGATTTAGATAAATTGATATAAAGAAAAAGCAGAATAAGAGAAGAATTTGTATTACCTCGAGCTCAGGTTGGTTATTATTCAACCTGCTTTTTTATTAGTGCCGCGGTGCTTTCCATTTTTACCTGCGGCATTGTAGATAGTCTGGGACCAAAAAAGAATATACTTCTGGGAATTGAATATCTAGGCGGTATATTAATCCTTCATGGACTATTTCCTTCCTATGACCTTCTTTTATTGATGGCTTTTGTGGCCGGACTGGGTTTTAGTATCATATCACCTTCTGTCACGAAAGAAGTCATGATTGCTACGCCTTAAGAAAAGCGGACCTTTTCCATGGGTGTTGCTCAGACAGGTTTTGGCTTGGGTGGTATCATGGGAACAAGTTTCTTGCCATTTCTGGGAAAAAACCTGGGCTGGCGGATAGCGGTTCAGTTTGCCGCAGTTTTTATATTGTTAACCGTTTTGTCTTATCATTTCTTTTTGGATTTTTGGTACTGGGTTGGTCGGGAGTGTACTTGGCTTCAGTTGGTGAAGTCGCCGGTGGCAAACAAGCTGGAATTGCAACCGGGTTAGTTTTACTCTTTGTAGGGAAAATCAAATTTATTAGCCACTGACTCATTATATACGTTATAATAAGTTAATACATTTTAGTATTTTAAGAAAGCTAATAGCTAAAATAAATAATAATTTATTAAAAAATAGGAGGGATTTTAATGAGCAGGAAATTTATTTTGATATTAATAATGTTGTTCTTTTTCTTTTGTTGTGTGTTGGAGGGAGTTGCCATTCAGGCTGAACCTTCACTGGTTTCTTTCTCTTCCGGTGCCTTAATTGTGGAAAAGTCAGCCGAATACAGTAAGCAATGGGGGAATATCTGGATAATCGATGAAAATCCTGAAACCGGTTGGTGTTCTCCCCAAGGGCAAATTGCCGACAATACCCTGGTCATTGAGCTTACCGAGGAAACTGTCTTTGACAGTCTGGAGTTTGATACGGCCTATGTAGATACAGCAAACAGTGCTGCCAAAGATATTGTAGTAGCACTTTCTAATGATGGTCCTATAGAAGGTTTTCAGAAGATTGCCCATGTGTCTCTTGTAGATCAACAAGACAATCAGCTTTTCCCGGTCGATGTCAGTATATCGGGTAAATGGTTGAAGCTGACCATTTTGAATAACCACGGTTCTGACGAATATACCGAACTGATGGAATTTCGCGCCTATGGAAAACAATTGACCAATACTCCGCTACCCGATGTGTCTGGAACTTATGAGACGAATTATAATGATTTTCATCTTCGCCAGCAGGGAACCTCGGTGACGGGGTGCTATGAATACGATGAAGGTATTTTAAACGGAGGAATTGAAGGACGTATCATGAAATTTACCTGGAAAGAAACAGGCCAGCAGGGCTCGGCCGTTATGGTTTTTTCCTCCGATGGAGAAAAGTTCTTCGGCCTTTGGTGGTATGAGGGTCGAGAAGATATACAGGGTGATGTATGGGATGGTACTAAGAAGTCCCAAGAAGTAGGTGGCTGCCCCCATTGGGGTGGTGGCGTGCAGGAGCAAATGACGGCAGAGCTTCTGGAATACGGGAGAGTCAGGATTTACGGAATTAACTTCGATTATGATTCGGATGTTATTCGGGATGAATCCAAACCCACATTAGGTAAAATTGTGGCTATGCTTAATTCCGAGCAGATCATGAAATTGATAATTGAGGGACATACTGATTCAGACGGTTCGGAAGAGCACAATCTTCTTCTTTCTCAAAAACGTGCCGAATCAGTCAAATCTTATCTGGTATCCGCAGGTATCGATTCTGCCCGGCTTTTTACCAAAGGATATGGCGAGTCGATGCCGGTCACACCTAATACGACGGCTATCGGAAAGGCTCAGAACCGGCGGGTGGAGTTAGTCGTCAAAGAGTAAGCCAGCCTTGAAAGCCCTCTTTTAACGGAGGTAGTTTTTTGGTACAATGTATTTTATAATAATATGATCATAAAAGAGATCCAACCCAAAACGATTCTATCCATATCAAAAGTTTATCCATACGTTATTAATCCTTACATAGGCTGCCAGCATAATTGTTCATACTGCTATGCTCGTTTTATGAAAAGATTCAGCGGTCATCGTGAACCCTGGGGACAATTTGTTGACCTAAAGGTCAATGCGCCTGAATTACTAAAAAAAGCAATCATCAGGAAAAAGCCGGGAAAAGTCTGGATAAGTGGCGTATGTGATCCCTACCAGCCGCTGGAGGCAAAATATAAACTTACCTGTCAGTGTTTAGCAATACTTGCAGAAAATAATTGGCCGGTCGTAGTCCAAACAAAATCGCCCCTGATCTTACGGGATATGGATATCCTAAAAAAGGGGAGTGATTTTGAGGTGGGTTTTAGTATAGGAACAGCCGATGATAGGTTTAGGAAAATATTTGAGCCCGCTGCTCCGGCCATAAAGGATAGGGTAATGGCGCTTGATGAATTACACCGGGCTGGCCTGCGGACTTATGCCATGATCGCACCGATACTTCCGGGGGCAGAAGATCTGGCGGAAGTCCTGGCAGGAAAAGTTGACTATGTGATCATCGATCGAATGAACTATCGATATGCCGACTGGGTTTACCGAAAATATGGCCTGAAGGACAAAATGACGGATGATTTTTTTGCTTGCACAAGCCGAAAACTTTCCCTGGCATTCAATCAATGGGGAATTCATTGTTAGGGGATAATCTTATACCGGATGATTGATACAAAAATAAAAACCTCCTGATTGAAGATCAAGAGGTTTTTATTTTTAAGGCTGCATGACAACGTATAAGTTTTAATATGAATTATCACTGGGTCAATAGTTGAATGATCTCCTGGTATCCTTTCTGTTTTACCATATCTAAGGCAGTCTTGCCGGTTTTATCTTTTAAGGTCGGATCGGCACCGTATTCCAGGAAGAGCTTTACCAATGCTACATTTCCTTTATAGGCGGCCTGCATAAGGGGCGTTGTTCCGTTCTTGGTGGAGAGATTGGCGTCGGCATCTTTTTTTAGGAATAATTCAACGATTTGGTAATCTTCCTCACTTTGCGTTTGCAGGGCTTGTGTTGTTACCTTACCCAGGGCGGTAGAATTGATCTGGCCGGCGCTGCCGACTTTAGAATTGGGGTCGATCCCCGCTTGCAGTAACATCGGTACCATTTCACGGTAATGACTAAAATTTCCTGCTGCTTTGGTTAGAGCATTATTACCGTACGTATCCTGATAGTTGATATCGGGATGATAATCCAGGATTAAGGAAACCATATCGGGGGTTCCTTGAGCACAGGCACTCATCAACAAGGAATCCGTAGAAAAGACAATCAAGCTGGAATCTACGCCTGATGTTAGGGCGGCATGTACTGCCGTAAGGTTATTTTTCATCACATTCTGATTTAATTTTTGGATCTCTTCTTGGGATAATTCTTTTTTTGTCGGGGTCGATTGCTCCAAAATAACCTTTACGCCACAGGAATCCCCGCTGACGATATCCATCGTTTTGATCTCCCCCTGCTGGAATTCCCATTGTCTGGTTTCGCCGTTTTGCAAAGAAAGACTCAATTTTTCCAGAGGATCCAGATATTCTCCCTTAAAGAAAGTGATTTCAATCTGGGAAGTAGCGGAAGATTGATTATCGCCCATGAGCGCTAACCGAATAAGTTTATTGTCACTTAAAGATAATCCCTGTCCGAAATTTTCAAAAAGATAATATTCTTGTCGCTTGATCTCATCGGTAAAAGGAGATTCCTGAAGAACACTTGCCCGAACCATTCCTTCTTCTACCTTTATCTGAATTTCATCTACCTTGAGACCACTGCTGAAGGAGGGTTTGGTTTTTGCATTTGAGGTAAGGGTTTTCTTGATGACTTGAGAAGCAATAGACTCTCCCGATCGAAAAGGGGTGACGGTAACGGAGGCATCGCCATTACCGGTGTTCTCGATGATCAGATTTTTCTCTAAAGCAGGGTTGACTCGGATCTGCATGATCTTTCCTGAACGTAGTGTCCTTCCTATAGGGGATTCCCCCTCTATTTTTCCGGTAGTTGCCTTTGGGCTAACCTGATTATTACCCGTTCCTGCCTGGGCTTGTTCTGCCGGTGATGCCATTTTTGTATAGCCTTCGGGAATCTGAAACTTTTCTTCATCCTGGCTGCCCGCCTGAATGTTGAGCAGTTCGAAAGTACTTTGTCCCGCATTTATCAGGGGGATAGCGATTTTTACTCTGTGATTTAATTCCGGAGAATACCAGACTTCGGCGCTTGGTTCGGTCGCGCTCTGCTGGCTGTAATAGACATATTTTTCACATTCAAAATCAGCAATTATTTCTTTTCCGGTTTTTTCTTCCTTATAGCCTTCGGTGATCATATCCCAGGCAATAATAGGGTTAAACAAAAACATTTCTTCCTTGGATAATTCCATATAAAATTTCATGATCGGTTGGATGCCGATATAAGAATCATCCTGTCGATTAGCAATGATAATCATGGGCTCTCCACTGCTGTCTTTCCCTTCCAGTCTATAGAGATGGTCCTTCACAAAATAATCAAAATAGTAGGTACCTTCCGGTTGCTGGATCTTGATCTGCGCCGAGAACTCCTGAGCAACTGCCGAAGTAGCAAAAGTTACTAAAAACAAACAAAAGAGCAAAAGAAATGTCTTCTTGCAGAAAATGGGGCAGATTTTCTTTTTCATATTATTAAACTCTTTTTCATTGATTTGGTCTTTTTTTTATTCTACACTAAAAAATCTTGAAATAAAAATTTTGTTTCTCTCTACTAAAAGTATCTGTAAAGAAGCTGCTAAAACGCTAGTGTAAACTGTGAGGTAACAAAATTTTACATAATTGCAGGAAAGTGATACACTTAATAAGTAAATATTGTAATTTTTTTTAAATTAATTTTTGGGTCTTTTGGGAGATTACGCTTATGAGTATAACTGAAAGACAGCAGGAATTTTTACAATCATTAATCTATCTATACCAAGAGAAAGAGACTCCCATTCATTATTCAGAAGTCGCCTTAAAAATGGGAGTAAGCAAATGGACTGCTTATGATATGCTGCAATTGCTCCACAAAGAAGGTTTCCTGGGAATAGAGTACTTTATCCCGGAATCAGGTCGTTCTATCATTACCTTCTTTCCGACTAAAAAGGGATCCCTTGTTTCTAATCTTCCCCAAAGAAAATTATCTGCAAGATCAACCGAACTGAATAAATTAAAGAAAGAAATCATTCAAAAATTTGAGGAAGTAAAAGGAACGTTTAACCTAAAAGAAATATTTAAAGAAGCTTTAAAAACAAAATCTCCTCTTATTTTTTGTGCTTGTGTTTTGCTTATCCTTATCCTTCTCACAAAAAAAATTACCCAGGGGATCGCTGAGATAAAATTATTAAGCCAGGTAATTCCTCACGGTATGACCGATGCCTATATTGAATTCGCCCTAATTGTCTTTGTAGGTATGTGTTTTGGAATTCTAACTAAATATATCAATAATCTTCCAAAATATACAAGCGGTTCAAATAAAAATTTAAATGAGTATATAGGCTACATTCAAACCTACAATCAATATATTTCGCAGATGGATAAAAATGAGCAAAAATCATTGTTAGATTTTTTAAAAGACACTTTAGACGAAATAAATATGAAGAACAAAGATTAATTTTCTAAAAATAATTTTATTTTTTTTTATGGGAGGAAAGCATTATGGATTACATAGATAATTTGAAAAAGTACACTACAAAACAGACCGTAAATCTCATTATGAAAGCCCTAAGCAATACTTCCGATGACAATCTTATTCGATTAACCTATGCCGCAGAAAGAATCGCTCCTAAATTCAAATCCGAAATAGGAAAAGTAAGAAAAATGTTTAAAGATAAGGCTCCCGCTTATTTTATCGCCCAAAAAGTCTTAAAAGAGATCCATCCTAATGTTCGGGACAAGATGGTATTAAATTTTATGATTAATTATATTTTATTGGGACCAAAAAATAGAGAGAATTTTGAAAAAAAAGAAGGTATCCCCTGCCCTGCTACCTTAGTTATCAGCCCCACCATGAGATGCAATCTTAGATGCGTAGGATGTTATGCCGGAGATTATTCCAAAAAAGATGACCTCCCTCTCGAATATGTAGATAAAGTCATAACTGAAGCCAAGGAAATGGGAACTTATTTCTACGTTATATCAGGCGGTGAACCTTTTATTAGAGATGATATGTTGGATATTTACAAAAAACATCATGACGCAGCCTTTATGATTTACACCAACGGAACCTTTATCGATAAACATATGGCCTTAAAACTCCAAGAATTAGGCAATGTCGCTCCGGCGATAAGCATAGAAGGATTTAAAAAGGAAACTGACCAGCGTAGAGGAAAAGGGGTATGGGGAAAAGTATTACAAGCTATGGAGAACTGCAAGGAAGCCAGACTGATTTATGGTTTTTCTATTACTCCTACTAAATACAATACTGAAATCGTCTACAGTGATGAATTGATGAAATTATTAACGGAAGAGAAAGGTTGTGTTTTTGGTTGGTGCTTCACTTACATCCCTATCGGTAAAGATCCTGATGTAAATTTAATGCAGACACCGGAACAAAGACTTTATGGTTGGAGAAGAGTCAATTACCTGAGAAACAAGTACCCGGTCTTTATCGGAGATTTCTGGAATGACGGAATGCATGTTAATGGTTGTATTGCCGGAGGCCGCCAGTCCGGATATTTACATATAAACGTAAAAGGAGATTACGAACCCTGTGTCTTTACCCACTGTGCCACTCATAATGTCAAAAATACCTCCTTAAAGGAAGCTCTGGCTTCTCCCTTATTTAAGGCTATAAGGAAAAGGCAGCCCTATTCTGATAATTTAATGTTGCCTTGTATGATTATTGATAATCCCAAAGTGTTAAGGGAAGTAGTTAATGAATGTAATGCATACCCAACACACGGTAACGCTCATACAATATTAACCAAGTGTGCAGAGCATCTGGATCAATATTCGAAAGCATATCGTGAACTTTCCCAACCTTTCTGGGAAAAAGTATATGTCAAAAAAGAAGGCATGCCTAAAACAATCCCCGAAAAAGTTGAAGAGGTGAAAGATCTGATAGAAGAAATAAAAAAATAAAAGATTAGTTCTTTTCTTCCTTTTGAGATATGGCCATACCAAAGATTATCAACAATCCTCCTACCCAGGCAATAACTCCAACTGTCTCTCCCAAGAGCATATAGGCAAACATTGCTGCAAATATCGGTTCTCCGGAAAAAATAATCGCGGTTTTAGTAGCAGTGGAATGCCTTTGAAATCTATTTTGCATATAGAAGGCCAAAGCAGTAGCAAATATTCCCGTTATCACAATTGACCACCATATATCAGCTGAATAGAAAAGATGAATAGCCGGCCTCTCAAAAATTAAAGCCATGATTAAAGATAATATAAAAACTACTGTTATTTGGGTAATAGCTAAAAGAATATAATCTACCTTCTTACTAAATAATCCTACCGATATAATGTGCATAGCAAAAGAAAAAGCACATAATAAAACTAAAAAATCCCCTAAATTAAAGTAAAAATTACTGTTATAATTTAGAAACCATAAACCGATAAAGGCAAAAGTTACTCCTATAATTGAATTTCGACTGACTTTCTCCTTAATAAAAAAATGGGAAATAACCGGTACTAAAACTACAGACAAACCTGTAATAAAACCAGCTTTGGTAGCTGTGGTGTATTTTATTCCCACTGTCTGAAGGGTATAACCCAAAAAGAGGAAAATCCCAATAAGAGAGCCTTTCTTCAAAATCATTAAGTTGATTCCTCTTATCCTCTTCCAGAATATTAATATTAGAATCAGAGCCGCCAATAAGAATCGATAAGTAAGATAAGTATAAGGAGGGATTAAATCAATAACTCCCTTAATCAAAGCAAAGGTTGAGCCCCAAATAATTACTATAATTAATAAATAAATTTCTGCTTGGATACCTTTCATATTATCTCTTTTCTGTCCTTTAAAAATCATAAAGGTATAATATTTGTAACCTTATATATCTTTCTGGAACCAACCATTTTCTAATCCCTCTTCCTTAAAAACTTGAAGTGCATCCTTATATTCTTTCCTGTTTAGCTTTCTGGATAGGGGAGGAAATTGGTCAGCATGGTAAGCCGGAAAATATTGGGCCATTAAACTTACATAAGTATGAGGAGAAATTTCCCGGGCTATAAAATGCATAATCTTTCTGGTTCCGCTTAAGCCTTCAGGGAGTACTAAATGTCGAACAATTAATCCTGAACGAGCAATTCCAGCCTCATCTAATACTAGGTCTCCCACCTGCCTGACCATTTCTTTCAACGCCTTTTTCATTATTTCAAAATAACCAGGGGCAGATGAGTATTTCAAGGCTATCTGGTTATCGGCATATCGGGCATCGGGGAGAAATATATCCACAATATTATCAAGTAATTTTAGAGTTTCTTCCGATTCATAACCACTGGTATTATAAACTATGGGAATGGATAAACCCATTTTAATGGCCAATTTAAGGCTCTTTAATATCTGAGGTACAAAATGGGTAGGAGTAACTAAGTTAACATTATGACATTTTCTCTCTTGTAAAGCAAGCATAATTTTAGCTAATTCTATCAAGCTAACTTTATTGCCATTTCCTAATTGGCTTATGGGATAATTCTGACAATAAACGCACTTTAAATTACAATAGGTAAAAAATATAGTACCCGAAGCGAAGTCACCCACTAGAGGTGGTTCTTCCCCAAAGTGAGCATTGTAACTGGAGATTAGCACCTCTTCCCCTGAACGACAGAATCCTCGTTCACCTTTTAGTCGATTTACCCCGCATTGATGAGGACATACTGTGCAATAAGAGAGTAATTTATAAGCTTTCTCAATTCGTTTATCTAATTCTTCTTCTTTAATATTTAAATAACTCGGGTACTTTAATTTTTTTAACAACTTTTTAATTTTTTCACCTAAAGATAATTTATTATCTTTTCTAAGCAATCTAATTCCAGGTAATTTACTGATAGCGGCTCTTCTTCCTCAAATTTCCAGCTTAAATAAGGAATTAGGATGCAATTTAGGCCTAATTTTAAACCTGGATTCAGATCTGAACGAACACTATTACCTACAATCCAAGTCTCCTTCTTGTTTAAATGATGTTTTTTTAAAATATTTTGATATTCTTCTACATTTTTTTGTTTTAAAACATAAATTTCCGAAAAATATTTTTTTAAACCGCTTCGTTGTACTTTTTCTTCTTGAACCTGGGGATCACCCAAAGTTGCCAGAATTAAAAAATATTTTTTACTTAGAATATCTAATACCCGAAAGACTCCATCTACTAATTCAGGAATCTGTCTAAAAACTTGCCATCCCAGTTCTTCAATTTTTTTCTTTAATTCAGTATTAATTTTCTTTCCATTCTTTTGGGAAAAATACTCATAAGTTTTCCCTAAGCTATAAGGATATCTCTCTTTCGCAAAACCATGTTTATATATATTTTTGATATCAATCTCATCGAGTTTGGCTAATGCTTCTTCCTTCTTAAAGCCAGCTTTTTCCATGAGCAGGGAAAATTTTTCTCTCGCCTGGTTATACAACTGGGAAGTTTTAATTAAAGTATCATCTAAATCAAAGATAATGGTTTTAATTTTCATTTGCTCCTTTAAATAAATTTTTTATAATTATAACTATAATGAAACGCTTTAGCAAACCCTAAAAACCAGTAGAAAGAATATCGTATCGAGTATCTCGTGAATCGTATCTCGAAAAGAGAATAGAAGCCAAGAGTCATAATAAATTCGCATTATATATGATATTAATAT
>Ga0209206_10000214_pt1 | contig 11362 bp, 6 predicted proteins | sample ZodSprsou2mmetaG_FD_185478 | JGI IMG/M metagenome (GOLD analysis project Ga0209206, IMG submission 185478) | Hot spring sediment microbial communities from Zodletone spring, Oklahoma to study Microbial Dark Matter (Phase II) - Zodletone Spring... ...
GTATCGCCCATCATCGTGAAGTATCCCTTGGGACGCTTCTCGAATGTCATCTCGACGATGACCGGCTTGTCCGTCGCCCTTCTGGCCGCCCGGGCCGCCTCGACCGCCTCGCGGAGATCGTACATCGTCTCGATCAAAATCAGATCGACTCCCGCCTCGACGAGCGCCCCAATCTGCTCGGAGAAGTTGGCGGCCGCCTCCTCGGCCGTCAGCCGGCCGACGGGCGGGAAGAAGAGCCCGCAGGGGCCGACGTCCCCCGCGACGAAGCGTCCCGTGGCGCCGCTATCGCGAAGCGCCTTCCTCGCGAGTCCCACCGCCGTGCGGTTGAATTCGACCGGATCGATCCTCTTGCCCGCGTCGCTCGCCTCGAGCTTGAGCCGGCTCGCGCCGAATGTGTTTGCCTGGATCACCTCTGCGCCCGAGGCGATGTAGGCCGCGTGTATCTCGACCTGTTTCTCCGGATGCTCGAGCATCCAGGACTCGGGCGTCTCGTGCTCGCGCATGCCGGCGGCGATGATCATGCTCCCCATCGCGCCGTCCATCAGGACGACCTTCCGCGCCATCGTCTTTCTGAGATCGTGTTCCATTCTCCTCCCGTCTCCCCGTTGGAAGGACCTACGCCCCGACGAGGCGCTTCGCGAGCTGCACGGCGGCGACCGCATCGCCCGCGTAGCCGTCCGCGCCGATCTCCTTCGCCCAGGCGTCGTTGCAGGGCGCCCCGCCGACGAGCACCCGCACCGTGTCCCGCACGTTGCGGCTCTCGAGCTCCTCGATCACCTTGCGCTGCCCGTGCATCGTGGTGGTGAGGAGCGCCGATATCGCGATGCAGCCCGCGCCCGTCTCGACCGCCTCATCGACGAAACGGCCCGCCGGCACGTCGGCGCCGAGGTCGGTGATCTCGAAACCGTTGGCCGAGAGTATCGTCGCGACGAGCGTCTTGCCGATATCGTGTATGTCCCCCTCGATCGTCCCGATCACGACGCGGCCGAGAGAGGAACCGCCGCCGCCCGCCTTCTCGAGGGCCGGCTGGAGAAGGGCCATCGCCTTCTTCATCGCCTCGGCACCCATGACGAGCTCGGGCAGAAAGATCGTCCCCTCCTCCCAGAGCCTGCCCACCTCGCGGATACCGGCGACGAATCCCTTCTCGATCACCTCGAGGAGCGGGTATGCCTCCTCCAGCGCTCTACTCGCGAGCGTTTCCGCCGCGCCCGAGTCCCCGTCCTCCACCGCCCGCGCGCACCGCTTCAGAAAATCTTCCATTACATGCTCCTTTTGTGCAATATGATGCAGGGTCATGGGATGTGACATATACTACAATATAGTGAAGGATGCTGGCAAGCACCGGAGAAGGTGCGGCGCGGGAGGGCCCGTCTTTTTTTCGCCCCGGGCGGCGCTCGCCGGCGGCGGCAGTCGAAAGGAATAGAGGCGGCGCTCGCCGGCGGCGGCAATCGAAAGGAATAGAGATGAAGGCGATGATCCTGAAGGCCCCGAAGCCGATCGAGGAGAAGCCGCTCGAGCACTCTCACGTGCCCGTGCCGGAACCCGGCCCGGGACAGGTGCTCGTCCGCGTGTCGATGTGCGGGCTCTGCCACACCGATCTCCACACGATCGAGGGGGACCTGGAGCTCCCGAGGCTCCCCCTCATACCGGGGCACCAGATCGTCGGAACGGTCGTGAAGCGGGGCGCGGGCGTCGAGAGCCCGGGGGTAGGCGAGCGCGTCGGCGCCGCCTGGCTCTACGAGACGTGCGGCGAATGCCGCTTCTGCGCGAGGGGCCTCGAGAACCTCTGCGAGAACGCCCGCTTCACCGGCTACCACGCCGACGGGGGATATGCGGAGTACGCGGTGCTCCCGGCCGATTTCGTCTACGAGCTCCCCGGCGGCTTCGGCGACCGGGAGGCGGCGCCGCTCCTCTGCGCCGGCATCATCGGCTATCGCGCGCTCCGGCTGAGCGGCATCGAGCCGGGGGGCGTCCTCGGGCTCTACGGCTTCGGCGCGAGCGCCCACGTCGCGATACAGGTCGCACTCTACTGGGGATGCGAGGTGCTCGTCTTCTCGCGGACCGAGGCCCACCGCCGGCAGGCGGAGCGGCTCGGCGCCTCGTGGACCGGTACGAGCACCCAGACGCCCCCGAAGCGGCCGAACGCCTCTGTCGTCTTCGCACCTGCGGGCTCCATCGTTCCCGCAGCGCTCTCCGTCCTGGAAAAGGGGGGAACCGTCGCGCTCGCGGGCATCACGATGACCGAGATCCCGCCCCTCGACTACGAGCTTCACCTCTACCACGAGAAGACGCTCCGGAGCGTCACCGCATCGACACGGGAGGACGGCAGGGAGCTGATACGCCTCGCCGCCGAGATACCGATCCGGACCGAGACGACCCTCTTCAGGCTGGAGGAGGCGAACGAGGCCCTCTGGCTCATCAAGGAGAGCAGGATCTCGGGAGCCGGCGTGCTCGAGATTTCGCGCGACGGCTCTTGGGAGAACGGGTGATCCCGGAATGACGCGCGTCATGGGATGAAGGGCGCCGCGGAGAGGCGGCGCCCCATTCGGGTGCCGCATTCTCGCTGCCGGCCGCCAAGTCTCGCTCCACTCAACAACCGGGCCTTTCAACAACCCTATCCATATCAGCGCAGCAGTACCATCTTCCTCGTCGCGCTAAAATCATCCATCGTCATGCGCGCGAAGTAGACTCCGCTCGCCGCCGCTCGGCCCCGCTCATCGCGTCCGTCCCAGCGGGCCGTGAACTCGCCCGCCTCCATGAACCTGTCGACCAGGACCGCGACCCGCCTCCCCGCAATATCGTAGACGGCTATCCGCACCCGCCCCGGCCGCGGCACGCCGAATGCGACCGTCGTCACGGGATTGAAGGGATTCGGATAGTTGCCCGCGAGATGCGCGGCGCGCGGCGCGGGCTCCTCCCCGACGGCGGTCACGGCGGTGACGGCGAGGTTGATCAAGATCGAGACGTCGGAAGAGACGCGATTCGACACGGCGAGATCGATATCTCCGTCGTTGTCTAGGTCGGCCGAGTGAACGGACTGTGGTTCCGAACCCGCGAGGTAGCTCACCGGGTTCTCGAACGTTCCGCTTCCGTCGTTGATCATGACCATGACGCCGCCGTTGCCGTAGAACCCGGCATAGGGTATCAATATATCCTCGTCGCCGTCCTCGTCGAGGTCCTCGACGTCGATGTCCATCGGTTCTTTGCCCGTCTCATAATACTTTGAAGTGAACTGCCCCTTCCCGTTGTTGCGCATGATCGCGAGCTCATCCGTCAACCCGTCCGCCAAAATATTCGTCACGGCCAGGTCGACGTCGCCGTCGCCGTCGAGATCCGAGGCGCACACGACCGAGGGGGCATTATGCTGCGCGAGGAAGGTTGCGGCTCCGAATGTCCCGTCGCCGTTTCCCATGAGTATCGCCACGTCGTCCGAGTTAAGATCGGCGACGGCGAGATCGATCCGCCCGTCACCGTCGAAATCGCCCCCGCTGATCCCGAAGGGGCTGTCGCCGACCGCATAGGCCCCGTTGTCGACAAATGTGCCGTCGCCGTTGTTCAGCAGAATCGACACCTCGTCCGTGTCGCGGTTCGTCACGGCGAGGTCTCTGTCGCCGTCACCGTCGAGATCTGAGACGGAGGCCCATCTCGTGTGTGTTCCGGCGTGGTAGCCTACCGCATCCTGAAACGTGCCGTCGCCGTTTCCGAAGAGGAGGGATATCCCGCCGATGCCCGTCACCACGAGATCGGATTCGCCGTCCTCATCGAGGTCTGAAACACAGACGGAGGTCGGGAAATACCCCACGACGTACTCGACGCTGCCGGGAAACGTCCCGTCGCCGTTAGCGATCAAGACCGAGACGGCATAGGAATCCTCGCTCAGCACGGCGAGGTCCTCGAAGCCGTCCCCGTCGAAGTCGGCCCCGCTCAACCTCCCTATCCAATCCCATTCGCCCGCGACGGCATAGCTCGGGACGCTCGGAAACGTCGCATCACCCTTGTTCAGGAAGAGCTTGACGTCGTTTGCCATGTTATCGACGATCGCGAGATCGTCGTCTCCGTCTGTGTCGAGGTCCGCAGAGCAGATTTGCCGGAAATAGGACCCCGAGCACGCCGTGGACGCGGTGCCCGCAAAGGTCCCATCGCCGTTGTTCGAGAGCACCGACACCTCGTCCCCGTACGAACTCGCCACCGCGAGATCCGCGTCCCCGTCGAGGTCGAGATCGGATGCGCACACAGCCCATGGGCTGGATCCTCCCCCGTACGAGGCCGCACCCATGAATGTCCCGTCGCCGTTGTTCAAGAGGACCGTCACTTCGTCGGAAGTCGGGTTCACAGCGACGAGATCGAACGATCCGTCGCCGTCGAGATCCGATATGCATACGGCTCTCGGCGACTCGCCGGCGGCATGCACGACCGGAGGCTGAAAGGTCCCGTCTCCGTTTCCCTGCATTGTCAGGATGGAATCAGAGCCCGTCATAGCCAGGTCGACGATGCCGTCCCCGTCGAGATCGGCCGCCTCCACCTTTCCGGCCCCGGCGGCATAGCTCGCCGCGTCGCCGAAGGTCCCGTCCCCCTGGTTGAGGAGGACGGCAACCGAGTCGTAGCTGTTGGTAACGGCGATGTCTCCGTCACCGTCACCGTCGAAGTCGCCGGCGCAGATAGACTGCCGCCCGGCCGCTCCGGCCTCGTAGACCACCTGGTTTTCGAAGGTTCCGTCGCCTCTATTGATGAGTATCGACGCACCGACCCCTTCGTAGAAAAAGGTTGCCACCGCGAGGTCGAGGTCGCCGTCGCCATCGAGGTCCTCGGCGCATATATCCACGGCTCCATCGGTTACGCCGTAGTGGACCGCCGGCTGGTACGTGCCGTCCCCGTTGCTCAAGACGACCGATATGCTCTCCGACTCGAAATTCGCCACAGCGAGGTCGAGGTCGCCGTCCCCGTCGAGATCGGCGGCGCAGATGCCCCGCGGTTCGACCCCCACCCTGCAGATCGATACCGCCTCGTACTCGACCGCCGAACCGTCGCGGGCTGCGGCCGCGAGCAGGAAGAACGCCACGACAAGAACCATCCTCTTCATGATATCCATCCCCCTTTCACGAAGGAACTCATCCCTGACCTCAACAGAGATGGATAATACCGAATATCATCAGGCGCCGGAGGGCGTGCCACCCCGTCCGGAGCCCAATTGCGCCCTGCCTATGTACCGGTGGTGATGTCCCTGCACATATTTTAGACGGCAGAATCCAGCTTTTTCCCTACTGTATTTTTCGATAATGAGATGTATCGAGCAGGCCGGCGGGGGAATCCAACCCGCGGAGGGGAGGACCGGAAGCGCCTCGGGGCAGCCAGCGCCGGCGTAACATCTTCTGTGGTAATGGCTTATACGATCGCGGCCGGCGACGGGGAACGGGCCCATCGATCACAAGGCCGGGCGCTTGGTATCCTTGCGAAAGGTCGCCTTGCCCCCTGCGAAGGCCGACCATCTTCTAGGAGGCAGCACCCGGCCATAATAACGGCCGTACCGCTGTGTCGTGCAGGCGGGCGGCGGCCCGCCCTCGGATTCTCCTACTCCTCGAACTCCTTCTCGATCGCGAAACGAGGCAGGATGTCGACCGGTATCTCCCCGAGCCGCCCGAGCGACTCCTTCACGTCCTCTCCCATCGCGCCGTACCGCTCGATGAACGCGCTCGAGCCCTCGTAGTCGCCCATCGCCTGCAGCATGAGGATCTCGGCGGCGAGATCCCCGACCGCGCTCTTCGCCCTGTCGAGATCGACCGACCAGAGCCCGGTCGCGCCGTCCCGGACGTAGGCTCCCTTTTCCTTGAGATAGTTGAACGCGATCATGTTCGCCCTGCCGTGCGCCGACTCCGCCCCGAACCTGACCGATCTGAAGAATCCCGCGAGGAACGTGACTGCGGTTTCCATTTCGAGGCGGTCTTCGTAGAACCCCTCGCCGATAAGATAATAGAAATTGTACTGCCCCACAACATCCGCTTTCGCCTCCTCGATCACCGAGTGGTTCTCCTTGAGCGCCTTGTCGCTCGTCGTCTCGGTGCCGTCGGGCAGCGTGATGCGCCCGGGACCGAGCCCGTGGGAGAACTCGTGCAGCAATATGTGGTTGAAGTAGGCGTCGAAGGTGACAAAGGGGAGCATGTCGGGGGCGAGCACCTCGCCCGCGATCGGCTTCAGGATCTTCTCGAACTTCGCCCGGCACATGTTGCGGAGCATCACCTTCTTGCTCCCCTTCGCCTCGTGCACCCGCTCGTCGTTCGGCAGATTGAAGGCGAGCGTCTGCGCCCCCGCCTTCGTATCGCCGGCCGTGAAGACGATGTCGACGACCGAGATGGGAGAATCGGTGCCCCGGTCCATGTTCTTGTGCTCGTCCGGTATCGGGAGGTTGCCCTCCAGCTCGAGGAGGTAGCCCTTGAGGCCGTCGAGCTTTCGGCTCTCCGCCGGATCGCGGACGCAGACAAAGGCCTCGAAGGCCGCCTTGTAGTTGAAGAGGTTGTCCTCGTATACCTCGTAGGGGCCGATCGTGACGTCGAGCAGGTTGCCCTCGACGTCCATCCAGGCCATGTCGCTCTCGAAGTAGTCGTCGGTCCTGAAGGCCTCGGCCCGCAGGTTGAGATAGTTGGAGAGGGACTCGTTCGTGCCGAGATCTGCCGCCCGCTCCAGGTGGCCCGCCGCCAGGGACAGGAGCTCGGCGTACTCGACCGAGTAGGGAACGGCCTTCAGCCCCCCGTCATCGGTCCTTCGGATCACGGTGAACTCGCTCTCGAACAGCTCCCTGTCCTCCGGGTGCTCCTCGATCCAGGCCTCGAACTCCTCCTTCGTCATATCGGCAGGGTAGAAGTTCGCGCCGAGCGGCTTCTCGCTCTGGCCGATGAAGGGGGCATTGTCCCCGATGCGGTCCCAGGGGCCGAAGTTGATCTCGAAGAAGGCGATGAGATCCCGGTTCCCGGACGCGAGCACCTTCTCCCGCAACGCGACGTTGCCGTCCCACACCTGGCGCAGGAAGATCTCGTCCATCACCTTGGCGGCGAGGTAGAGCTCGCGCAGCGTCTCCTCGTCCCGCTCGTCGAGGAGATCGTGGGGAACCTCGATCTCGAACGGCGCGTAGACGGCGAGCCGCTCCGCTATGTCGAGTGCCACGTGCATCTCCATCCCTTTCTCCTTCGAACAGCCCAAGACCCCGAAGGCGACCGTCGCCGCCAGGGCGAGCCACACGGTTCCATGCTTCATATCGCCATCTCCTCCTTCCCGCGGGATCGCACCCGTTCGAAACAGGGGCGCGCCGCCGCGGATCAAGACCCTTCGGCCATCGTACACGGTTCCATCCCGCGAGAAAAGGAGAATCAACTTGACGAGGCCGCCGGCCGGTGGTAGCGTGAATGCTCCGCACATCGCGAGGGCGCATCGGCGCCGCGCCGGGCCCCGTCGGAACGCCAGCCGCACACACAGGAGGAGCAATGAACGCCGATCTCATGAAGAAGGTATACGACAAGATCGAGGGCTATCGCGAAGAGATGGTCGATCTGCAATCCAAGATGACCGCTATCCCCGCGCTGGGGCCGACGAACGACGGCGAAGGGGAGGAGAAGAAGGCCCTCTTCATCAAGGAATGGATGGAGAGGGAGATAGGCTTCGACACGCTCGAGCGGCACGATTCCCCCGACGATCGCGTCCCTTCCGGCTCGAGGCCCAACATCATCGCCATCGTGAAGGGCGCATCCGACGAGAAGCGCATCTGGGTCATGGCCCATACCGACATCGTGCCGCCCGGCGAGCTCTCCCTCTGGGACGGCGACCCCTACACGGTCAGGGTGGAGGACGGCAAGATATACGGCCGGGGGGTCGAGGACAACCAGCACGGGATTGTGACCCCGCTCTTCGCACTCAAGGCCCTGAAGGAGCTCGGGCTCACCCCCGCCTTCGACATCGGCCTCGCCTTCGTCGCCGACGAGGAGACGGGCAGCGAGCACGGCATACAGTATCTGCTCGAGCATCACGACATATTCGGAAAGCAGGATCTCATCATCGTGCCGGACGCGGGCGTTCCGGACGGCAGCATGATCGAGGTGGCGGAGAAATCGATCTACTGGCTCAAGGTGGAGACGAAGGGCAAGCAATGCCACGCCTCGACGCCCGCCCAGGGGATCAACGCCCACAAGGCGGCCGCGCACCTCGTCACGCGCATCGGCAAGCTGTACGAGATCTTCGGGCAGAAGAACGAGGTCTTCGACCCGCCGATCAGCACCTTCGAGCCGACCAAGAAGGAGAACAACGTCCCCAACATCAACACGATACCCGGCGACGACGTCTTCTACGTGGACATGCGGGTCCTCCCCGAGATCAAGCTGGCAGCCGTGCACGAGGCGATTGCCGGCATGGCGAAGGAGGTCGAGAAGGAATTCGGCGTCAAGATACAACTCTCTTCCCCGCAGAGGGAAGAGGCGGCTCCGGCGACGCCGACCGACGCGCCGGTCGTCATCTCCCTCTCGAGAGCGATCAAGGAAGTCTACGGCGTCGAGGCGAGGCCGATGGGCATCGGCGGGGGCACCGTCGCGGCCTTCTTCCGGAGAAAGGGCTACCATGCCGTCGTCTGGTCGAAGATCGACGAGCTCGCCCATCAGCCGAACGAGTACACGCACATCGACAACATGGTGGGGGACGCAAAGGTCTTCGCCAACCTGTTCATGCAGGATTGACCGTCGCGCCCCCAAATAAGTCTTTCTGCCGGAGCCCGATCCGAGGTATAATGGACCTGCGGTCTCGGCCGGCGGTCCAGACCGTCAATCAGGCGGCTCCGGGGGGTAATGCATGAAGTTCAACACCGTACTGATCCTGTGCGGCCTCGTCCTGCTGAGCTATCTCTTCTTCCACCTCGCGCTGGACAACGGCTTCTGGCATTCGGACGACTTCAATTCGCTCGATCACAGCATCCAGATGCGCGGCGACCCGTCGCGCGCCTTCGACAGCGCTCCTCCATTCAGGTTTCAGCCGCTCGCTTACCTGGCGTACTATATCCTCTTCAAGACGCTCTTCTTCGACGCCGAGGGGTACTTCCTCTTCAACATCATCCTTCACGGGCTCAACGCCTTTCTCGTCTACCTGCTCGTCCAGACCACCCTGAAGGACCGTGCGGTGGCGCTCCTGTCGGCCGTGCTCTTCGTCTTTACCGTCGGCAGCTACGGCAAGTCGGTCATGATCGCCTCCGGGCTCGAGGACCTCCTGATAACGACGCTCACGCTCCTCACCATGATCTTCTACTTCAAGAACGAACTCGATTCGGGCGGCAAGGTGCTCGGCGCCTGGTACATCCTCGCGTTCGTCTTCTTTCTCGCATCGATGCTCACCCGCAGCACGAGCTTTGCGATCCTCGGCGCCTTTCTCGCGTTCAACTTCTTCTTCCGGGCGGAAACGAACAAGCGCGTCCTGAGCCCGAACTTCCTCATTCTCCTCGTCCTGGCCGCAGGAGCGCTGATCGTCAAGGCCCAGGTATTCCATTACAAGCCGCAATTCTACCCGAGCAACCCCGGGGTCTGGAGCTACATCTACCTGACCGTCAAGAACATCTTCAACTATCTCGTCAGGATGGTCTTCCCGATACACACGTCTCACCTCGTCACGCAATCGGGGATGGCGGTCCGCTTCGTCTACCGGTTCGCGACGGAGATCCGCATCATCATCGCTCTTACGATCGTCTCGTATTCCTTCTTCGGCTTCATCTTCGGCAACAGACCGATCCGCTTCTTCATCGCCTGGACCTACATCATGGTCCTGCCGTTCGCCTTCTTCCAGTTCCCCGCGGATTGGCTGAACATACGCCATCTCTATCTCGTCTCGGTCGGATTCGTCGTCGTGATCAGCACCGGCGCCGTTTTCTGCTCGCGGCTCATCGCGCACAACAAGTACCGCAGGTTCATCCCCATGATCGTGCCGCTCTTCTTCGTCATACTCTCGAGGTTCGTCATCGGGCAGCTCGACAGGAGCTACGAGCTCAAGGCCTCGAGCCCCGAAGCGGCCGAGATGCGGAGCGCCCTCGCCGAGAGGCACGAAGAGGTCTCGATCGAGAACGGAGAATTGATCTTCAGGGAATAGACCCGGCGGGACGTTTCAGCGCGGGTCAACGAGCTTGACGACGACCGTTCCCAGGCTCTCGAGCGCCGCGACGTCCCTTCTCTTGACATCGATCTCGAATCTCATCACGGCGCCCTCTATGAGCCGCTCCCGGACCTCGCCGGAGCGTTCGACCGCGGCAACCGCGCGGCCGTCCTCCGCATCCACCTCCACCACGACCCGGACCGTATCGCGCTCGGCGAATCTTCCTATGAGCTCGAGGAGGCGCGGCACTCCCTCGCCGGTCGCGGCGCTGACGAGGACCGCGCCGGGATGGGAGGCCGCGGCGCCCCGCCGCGCGGCCTCGTTCTCCAGGAGGTCCGTCTTGTTCAGGACGAGGATCGTGTCGGTCCGCTCCGCCGCCTCCTCCCCGAGCACCTCCTCCAGCACGCGGCCGACGACCTCGGCCTGCTCCTCGTGCCGGGGGTGGGAGATGTCGACGAGATGCAGGAGCAGGTCGGCCTCGCGCACATCGCGCAGGGTCGCCCTGAAGCTCTCGACGAGATGCGGAGGGAGCTTGCGGATGAACCCGATCGTGTCGGTGAGGAGAAACGGTCTCGCTCCAGGATTCTCTATGCGTCTCGTCGTGGAATCGAGCGTCGAGAAGAGCCGGCTGCTCTGGAGCACCCTGCTCCCGGCCAGCCTGTTGAGAAGCGTGGACTTTCCGGCGTTCGTATACCCGACTATCGCCGCGTTGAAGAGCGTCCTCCGCTGTTTCGCGCGCTCGACGACCCGGCGGTCGATCGTCGTCAGCTCCTTCTTGAGCTTCGCGATGCGTTCCCTCACGCGCCGGCGATCGACCTCGAGCTGCGTCTCGCCCGGCCCCCTCGTCCCGATGCCGCCCGCCTGCCGCGAGAGATGCTCCCAGAGCCTCCTGAGCCTCGGCAGGGCGTATCTGAGCTGCGCGATCTCGACCTGTATCCTCGCCTGCCTGGTCCGGGCCCTCCTCGCGAAGATGTCGAGAATGAGCTCGGTCCTGTCGATGACGTTCACCTCGAGCCGCTTCTCAATGTTGCGCGCCTGCGCGGGGGAGAGATCGTCGTCGAAGACGATGAGGTTGACGTTCCGGTCGCGCGCCTCGCGGGCGATCGCTTCGAGCTTCCCCGCGCCGATGAAGGTCGACCCGTCGATCCGCGTCCTGCTCTGGACCGCCCGCCCCACGACTTCGGCGCCCGCCGTCTCGGCGAGGAGCGCCAGCTCGTCGAGATTCTCCTCCTCGGACTCGCGGCTCCCGCCCGGG